>WNGJ01004637.1_pt1 | contig 20286 bp, 17 predicted proteins | sample 5400611 | NCBI WGS metagenome assembly WNGJ01 (sample SAMN13153375, study PRJNA577476) | soil metagenome | isolation source: 40 cm soil or saprolite under Garry oak tree replicate 1 | place: USA:California | collected 2016-06-15
GCGGCCGTGGCGCACTGGGCGGTTGCTGTTCGGCTCCGACGCAACGGTTATCTCTGGAACCACTCAGTCGCCCACAATCGCACTATTTCCGTGCCTGCTTCTAAGCATCGCCCTAACTCGGTGGATTTTGGGCCTTAGGGACCTTATCTCGCAATCTCTTGTACTCCTGCATTTCGTGTTGCGCCTTCGCTGCATTTCCTTGTTTGCGGTAGAGATTTGCTAACCCAAAGTGCGCCTGCGTGGCAAGCGAGGATTCCTTCTCGAGTTCGATCACTCTGATCCATGCTTTTTCGGCGGCAGCAGGGTTTCCGTCGAGTGAAGCGGCTTTGCCGAGCGAATACATCGTCTCCGGCATATCAGGTTTCAGTTGGTCGGCGCGCGTCAGTTCCTGCCTCGCCTCATGCGCTTTGCCCTGCTGGAGCAAGGCAGCGCCGAGCCGGTATGCGGCCTCGGCGTTGCCCGGCTGCATCTTGGTCTCCCTGCGAAACTCCTCTTCGGCTTTATCCCAACGCGCAGCGCCAGCGTAAACCATCCCTAATTCCAGGTGCAGTCCAGGAATCTCCGGGCGCTGACGCGAAGCTTCTTCAAATTCCGATTCGGCTTGCGGCATTTGTCGCAACACCAGGTAGTTTTCGCCCATAGCCTGATGAGCCCGCGCGGAGTCGGGGTAGGCTTCGAGGAGAGCGTCGATGGCACGCTTCGAAAGCAGACCGCTGGCGCGGCCGAGGTAGAAAAGCAGGTCTTGATCGCCGGGACGTTTAACCAGTGCCGCACTCAGGTTTGCGACTGCCTCCTGGTATTGTCCGGTATCGATCTGAGCGATTCCCAGGGCTTCCAGCGCGTTCACGCGCTCCAGGTGAGGAATGGCCTCGGCTGCATACCCCTGAGACAACAAAGCATAGCCAAGCTGCAGGTGCGCTGCGTCAAGATTCGAATTGAGCTCCAATGCCCGTTTGAAAGGAGGGATGGCACCGCCGTAATCATGGGTTTGCATCAACTCTTCACCCAAGTCGAGAAAGGCCTCCGCCATGTTTGGATCGGTCTCAGTCGCCTTACGAAATTCGGTGATGGCGAGGTCAAAGTTCCCCTGTTTGTGGGCCTCGACGCCCGCCTGCATGTGTCGGGCGCCCTCGGGCGAGACACTTTGCAAGGCCAGCCAGAAAAATACGACTGCGTGTATCACGAGTGCTCCGGTTCGAGAATCTCAAGAAACTGATCGGAGCGCACGTCCTTCAACATTTGACGGGCGCCGGAAGGCCACGATACATCGAGGGTGGCGATTTCGGAATCGCCCAGGCCAAAGTGAAGACGCTTGTCATTCGCGGAGAGATAACTTCCCGCGGTAGTTGCGAAGCGCGTTTGTCCATTCACGCGGACGCGTGCTCCGAGTCCGTCACGGTTGCTGCGTGTGCCGCGAAGCACAAGCGTCAACCAATGCTGCTTGCCGCCGCGATTCATTAGCACAAGAGGATGCCCGCCTAATACTGTCATCACGGCATCCATCCAACCATCATTATTCAGATCACCGAAGGCCAAACCTCGACCGGCGATCGGCATGGTAATTCCGGAGTCAGCGCGTTCGAAACGGCCATGATGATTCAGCGCCAGCAAAGGCGGTTCCAAATAATGGAGAGAATGGTCGATGGCCTCGACGTTGTCTAACACGTGGCTCTGAGCGACGAACAAGTCCTTCCAGCCATCATTGTCGAGGTCTTCTAGGCCGACACCCCATCCTGAACTGCCGGCGGTAAGTGCGCCGAGGCCGGATTCGAGACTTCGATTGCTGAAGGAGCCTTCGCCATCGTTGTGGTAGAGGCCGTAGATTTCGCGGGGCAGCTCGGTAACGACGATGTCGGGTTTGCCGTCGTTGTCGTAGTCCTGAAAGACAGTGCCCATGCCGGAAAGCGGCTTGCCATCGGCGGAGAGCGCGGCGCCTGATTCGAGAGCGCATTCGGTGAACGTTCCGTTGCCATTGTTGTGGAAGAGGAATTGTTGCATGCCGTCGTTGGCTATGAAGATGTCCGTAAAGCCATCGTCGTCATAGTCGGCGAAGGCCACGCCTAAAGCACGGCCCTTCTTTGCGGCGATGCCGGATTTCTGGCTCACGTCTTCGAAGGTGCCGTCGCCGCGATTGCGATAAAGAAGGTTTGTGGTAGCGGGAAATTCGCCTGGCGGGCAATAGGTGCGCCAGGCGCCGCCGCAGGTTTTGCTACGCCCGGTGTCCCATTCCATATAACGGGTAACAAAAAGATCGAGATGGCCGTCGTTGTCGAAGTCGAAAAAACCTGCAGAAACCGCCCAGCCGCCGCCAGCGACTCCTGCTCCGGCGGTAACATCCGTGAAGGTTCCGTTGCCGTTATTGTGGTAAAGGATGTTCTTTCCATAGCTGGTGACGAAGAGGTCAGGATAGCCATCATTGTCGTAATCGCCGACCGCAACGCCCATACCGTAGTTACCAGCGCCGGCGCCGGACAAGCCCGCGGCTTCCGTCACGTCCGTGAAACTGCCATCTTTGTTTTGGCGATAAAGGCGATTCCAGTAGCGCGGGTTGATTCGATCAAATTTCTCTGGAAGCTGCATCGGACTGGTCACGCGTCCGCCATTTACCAGGAAAATGTCGAGTAGACCGTCGTTGTTATAGTCGAATAAGGCGACGCCGCCAGGCATGGTCTCAATGAGGTATTTCGCGCGTGTGGGCGAGTTCTGGAGCGTGAAGTCCAAGCCACGCGGGAGTTTGACATCGAATATGGGACCCGCGACAGCCGCTACGGACGCAACCGCTGAGAAATTCAGAAAACCGCGCCGCGTGATCCGGCGAACCATTCTCTTGCGCCGCTCCTCGTATCTTAAATGTAGGCTATCACAGTCATGACAAGGGGAATCGGGTAAGCAAGATCCTGAAAGGCAAAGCACAATCGGACGGGATAGAGTGGATGCCAAGAAGGCATCCACTCTCCCTGACACCAACCTTAGAACGCGAACTTCAACCCAAACTGGATGAGCCGAGGATTGCCCAGCGTGCTGGTCACAACCCCGAAGTTGGATGACGCCCGAGTCGTATTCGGGGCGGCAAACTGCGGGTGGTTAAAGATGTTGAAGAACTCCGTCCGGAACTCAAGGTTCATCCGTTCCCCCGGCCCGAAGGTCGTTCTCTTAAACACCGAGAAGTCGAAGTTCTTAACACCATCCTGCCGGAGACCTGGATCTACCCGCGACTCGTTTCCGAAACGCATCCAGCTACGACGTTCGGCCTTAAGGTTCCAATTCCGAACGCCGAGAGTGCACTTGATCCCCCGTCAGAGATCTTCAGGGGGAAGCCGCGCTGAAAGACCGTGACGCCATCCACACCCCATCCGGATACGAGCTTATCTGACACTCCCTGGAGGCCGGAGACGTATTTCTTGCCATGACCGAAGGGGAGATCCAGAACGTAGCTGATTACCAGGCGCTGTGACACATCCTGGGAGGCCAGCGACTTCTCCGCCTTCAGGTTGTTCCAATCCTGGATTTGCCCCACGCCCCCGGTACCCCCTCCCTCCAGCCAGGAGGTGAGAGTGTCCGCAGTAGCGAGCAGCTTTGCGTTAGTATAGGCAACAAGCAGGGTTCCACCGCCGACAAACCTCCTCCGCGCGGTGGCCTGAAGTGAGTTGTAAGTACTGCCGCAGCAACCCTGCCCGTTGAGGTTCAGGCCCGTATATTGCGGGAATGGCCGGTCAAGCTGACCCCGTGTAAGGTTTCCCGGCGCCAAACTTCCAGGAAGATTCACGCTGAAGGGATAGTTTGCCACGGGAACGAACTGCGCAATTGTCACCGGCTGTCCTGCAGCCGCCTGGGCAGCCGCCTGTTTGATGAAACTGTCTGGTATTTAACTGCGCAATTGTCACCGGCTGTCCTGCAGCCGCCTGGGCAGCCGCCTGTTTGATGAAACTGTCTGGTATTTGGTTGATGTTGGTATTGAACTGCGGCAGGTGCACGCCATGAGCCCCAGCGTAAGCCACATCGACGAAGAAACCCGCGGGCAGCTCGCGCTGAATATTCAAATTCCATTGCTGCACGGATCCATTCTTCTGGACTGTGTACCCTGTTGCCGAGAAGCTTTGCTGAGCCAGAATGTATCCCGACGGTCCGCTCGGGAGTCCGCTCCCGGCGGGGGGCTGAGGGTTTCGGCCGGGTGGGACGACCAGCGTAGGGCCGAACGGACCCGCAGTCGCGCAGGTGAGGACGCCAGCAGATAACGTACAGCTGCTGGCATTCGGGTCGGTTAGAGACGGACCTATCCTGCTGGCAGGAGTTACGCCGCCGTCGACACTGGCTCTGAAGGGGGTAGTAGAGCTGGCGACTGGGTCAATGTAGGGGTTGACGCCGAACGACACAAAGTTGGGAATAAAGAATATTCCGTACCCGGCACGGATCACAGTCTTTTGGTTAAGGCTATAGGCTAAGCCCCTCCCGCTGCACCCCGTAACTGCATTCGCTACGCTCGGATTGAAGTAGGTCAACCTGTCAAAGCGCTCTGTCCAGGAGCCCGGCAGGTCATATCGGAACCCCAAGTTCAGAGTTAGTTTATTGGTTACTTTCCAGTTGTCCCCGCCATAAAAACCCCGATAGAACTGCTTCCCGGCAACCGGACCGGAGATATTCACAGCACCCGATGTCTGGTTGCCCAAGGGGGAGCCAATCCCCAGGCCATAGCCCAAAATGAAGTCGGCGACATCGCTCCCCGTGCCAGGCGTGGGCGTAGTGGGAGTACCGCTCAGATTAGCCGCCGTTTGATCTTGCGTCCAGTACCCGTTGAAGGAAATAAGACCTCCTCCGGTGTTGGTCTGCAAATAGTTGTCATAGGAGAATTCAAACTGCCCGCCCGCGACGAAGGTGTGCCGTCCATGGATCTTGGTGACTCGCGGCAAGAAGTTGTACTGTGTGTCTTTGTCCGAAATCGCACTCTGTCCCTGGCTGCAACCAATCAGCCCGTCGGAAATTCCGAGACAGGGCGTCAGGGGAGTTCGCTCTATGCTGGGGACTGCGGGGTTGTACGCCGCCGGAAAAAGTTCCTTGGTCACATCGAACCCGGCATTGACCGGTACACGGAGGTAGCGGAAACGGCTGGCACTGACATTCAAGTCCGCGGTAGTTGTCGGATTGACTGTGTAAGTATAGCCGATAGCGAGGGCGTTGGTGTGATACGTCTCGGTACAACGGTCCTGGCAGAGGCCCGTGCCGAATGGATCGCGCGGCAGATCCGCCAGCTTCCAATAACTGTAGCGGCCGAAAATATGGCTTTTATTATTGATTTGGTAATCTACGCGAGGAATATATTCGTCGCTATTCCCGCCCAGCCCGGTCGCCTTTACGAAGTTGTTCTTTGTCAAGGTGTTGGTTGGATTCGGAAACAAACCCAACAAAAACTTGGATGTTTGATTGAGAAGATTCGCGGGGATGACGTTGCCGGCAAACGGCTGGCGAACTCCTGTGCTGGTATTGACTGAAAGCGGGTTGTAGATCTGATGGATAGTTCTGCCTTGAGCGTCTTTATCGTTGCAAATGCCGCCAGTAAAACCCGAGACGCACAGAGCCGAAAAATCGAAGTTGCCGCTTGCCCCTGCCCCGCGTTCTGCAGGCGTCGGAACCGTGGTCGTGAACACTGTCCCTTGGCGCAAAGCGAAGGTTTCCCAACTGAAAAAGAAGAAAAGCTTCTCTTTGATCGCAGCGCCGCCCAAGGTAGCTCCGTACTGATTCTGGGTGAATGGCGAGCGCGGGATCCCGGCAGCATTGGCAAAAAACTGGTTCGCGTTCAACACTTTGTTGCGAAGGTACTCGTACGCAGTGCCATGCCATTCATTGCTTCCTGACTGAGTACTCAGGTTGATGACGCCCCCGGAGAACTTGCCCCACTCCGGCCCCAGATTGTTGTACTGGACTTTAAATTCCCCAATCGAATCCTGGGTCGGAATGATAAGCGGCAGGTTGATATAGCCGATATTGAGCGGCTGGCCGTCCAGATACTCCGCGCTCTGGTTCCCAAAGGAGCCGCCCACCTGAAAATTAGCGAAGTCGAAGGGGTTCTTGCCGACGGGCGTGCCATAGGAGTTTCCCTGCGGAACCACCGACGGTGAGGTTGAAAATGTTTCGCCCGTTCAGGGGTAGCCCATTGGCCAGGCGCTGTTCGACAACTTGGCCGAGCGAGGAGGTTTCCGTCTGGAGCAGAGGCGTCTCGCCGGTGACCTCGACAGTTTGCGTGACATCACCCACCTGCAAGGTTACGTCGATGCGCGCACTCTGGTTGACCTCGACGACCACCTCTGGCCGAGTGAAGTGCTTAAAGCCAGTTTTCTCTGCCTCAATCTTGTACCGGCCCGGGTTCAAATTCACGAAGGAGTATAGCCCGTCACTCCCGGTTGATTGTGTTCGCTTTTCCGACGTGCCGAGATTGGTCAGCGTCACTTGCGCGTCGGCGATTGCGGCTCCGGAGGAATCCGTGACGGACCCGGTGACCGTGCCATAGGTCGATTGAGCCCACACGGGCTGGCTGATCATCACGATGCAGGCGACAAAGAATGAAACCCCTAACGCAAACGCTGCAAAACACTGATTACGTAAATTTTTCATGACCTGCGCTCCTACCCCAAACTGAATTTGCCGAGTACTGGGACCTCCTCGGCGAAAAGACACACCCACCATATGCTCCGCCATCGGAACCCTTCTCTGCGCACAACTCCTCGACGCTTTTCCGGATTTACCCATTGTTACGAAACCGAGACGAGATATGTACCAGCCTGAATTTGAGGCGGGAAACGAAGGCGAAAAACGAACAAATGATTAGCGGCCCGGGAGAAAGCCCTGCATCTACGAACTAACGATAGAATTCCACTGTGGACTTTCAGGCTCTAAGGATGATTCACTTCGTTCCGAAGGAGGGCGTAAAGGAACGGTTTCGTAGTTGGTTTCTGGCTGCCGCCATGCGGCTCGACCGTTACAAATACCGCATCGATCTCCGCCAGTTGCTTGGGATCGTCGAAGTGCATCACCCATCGGCGATTCGTTTCATTGTCCATGTAGAGAATCCCCAAATTCAGGGGCAGCGCCCGCTCTCCCTGGGCCGTCTCCTTTTGGCCCCATACCTGGAATGTATTGGCATTGACGAGCCCACGCTGTCGGTCGAGGTCGAACGCATAGAAAATGAGAGACTTGCCCTGCGTATAAAAGACCCGGCCAAAAGGTTTCTTCGTGCCGCTGCCGCTATCAACATCGAAAACGTCAGCAATATAGAGCTTTCTCGCACCCATCAGTTCGCGAATGTCCCGATCGGAAGCGAGATACTGTTCCGAGTCTTTGAGCCTGCGTTCCTGATCCCGGTTGACGGCCGTGAGTTCTTCAATGCTCGCCTCAAGCGAGGAGGTTCGTATAAATATCTTGTCGCGCTCTGCACGGAGGTCTGCGAGTTCGGTTCGAACATTCTGATAAACTTGGTCCGCATCTCGAAGTCGGGTGTTCAGAGTTTCGCGTTGTTGCAAGAGCTCTCGTAACTTCCCGTCCGACTGGTTGTTGGCTGCCTGGAGTTCGTTCGCATGCGCCTCGGTCTCGCGCAGGTCCGACCGTAATTTCGCCAGTTCGCGTTGCTCGCGTAAGATCTGTTCCTGCAATTGCGCAATCCTCGCAGCCCGGGCTGCGAGCAGTTCGTCCGCCGACTTCTTCTCGACCGCGAGCTTCTGGAGCTGGTCCTCAGGAACAACAGACGTCGGTGTTGCGGCACTCTGGGACCGAGCGCCCATGCGATAGGCCTGGAATCCCACTGTGACCACCAGGCATGCGGCGAGTGCAGTTTGTGTAAAGGAGTTAGCGACGATGCGGTGTAGCACGGAAGGTGGCGTGGTCTTTCGCAGGTTTCCATTGCGCTGAACCATTGGTTGCTGCTCAGGCCGCACACGCCCGAGCAATTTCTGTAAACTGGCCTGCTCATCCCAGATGCTCAACGCGGGCCGCTCGATGTAGCCGTCAGCAATCGCCGGGATTCCTTGTGTCGCCAGAATCCGGTATTGGACTGCAGCTTCGCGGCACTCCTCACAATGGTCTAGATGGGAATTCAACTCCGACCATTCCATCGGCGTGAGTATGCCGGAGCTTGCCAAAGCATTGAGCTCCTTGATTTTCTCGTGGTATTCCCGACCCTGGTGACCGTCTAGCATTGTTTGGTTCCCCGAAGCCTCTGGACAAAGGCGCTTCTTCTTAACCGTTCCAGGCCACGATAGAAGTGGTGGCGGCTGTTCCCCAATGGCTGGTTGAGCTTTTCGCTGATCTCGCGCAAATCTAGTCCTTCGAAATAAAACAATTCGAGGGTTAGGCGTTGCATTTCCGGAAGCTGTTCGAAGGCCCTCTCGAGCTGTATCCGGTTGAGCTTGGCGCCAATCTCACGATCCAGATCCGTCTCTCCCAATAGAGTATCGCCGAGAGCGCCAATGTCTGTACCAATATAAAAGCCCCTGCGCGTCAGGTGCGACTTCCTGTCCAGCGCCCGGTGAAGCGCGATTTGAGTAATCCAATTTTTTGCAGTGCCCTTTGAACCGTCAAAAAGCATTGATTTCTTGTACAGGTAGAAAAAGGCTTCCTGAACGATATCCTCGGCCTCGCCGCTGTCGCGCACGATGCCTCTTGCAATGGCGAGCACAAGGCGGCCATAGCGGCCGAAGAGAATCTCCAAGGCTGCTGAATCATTTGACTGCAGACGAGCCATCAGTTCCTCATCGCTCGGAGAGCGGTCTCCGGCGGCGTTCGGCGCCGGGGCGGAGAGTTCCTGGTTCCGGCTCCAAGCGATGGGAAACGTGAGCGCGCGTCCCTGCGGCGGAGAACTCATGCGTAGCTCTCAATTCCGCGACATAACGCTGCACATTCAGCGAGACACCCCGCGCATCGGCCAACTCCCCATGCAAGCTCCGATGCTTTTTGGAACATACACCCCTACCGGCCGAATGAGAAGATTTTTTGATGCCAGCCGGCAGTTTTGCTTCTGCAAAAAACTTGGACGCCTTTGGTACAAAACCTCATGAACGCACGTACGCATCAGGAACCACGGTGCCACTGTTTCGAACACCTTCTAGAAGATAAATTTCAGTCCGAATTGAACCAGCCGTGGATTCGTTCCTGGAGCGGTGCTGGTTACGACGCCGAAGTTCTTGTTGTTGGCTGTGCAACAAATTGTGTTGGGCGGAGCGAACTGTGTCCGATTGAAAATGTTGAAGAACTCCGTTCGAAACTCGACGTCGAGCCGGTCGTTGGCGGCGAATCTTGTTCTCTTGAATAGAGAGAAGTCGAAATTATCCACTCCTTGTGAGCGCAGCCCGGGATCCACGCGTGGCTCATTTCCGAAAGTGAAGTCAGGCGGGGCAGTAAAACAGGAGGTGTTGAACCATTTCGGCACGCTTAAGCTATTGGGATCGCCGAGCTTTGCAGCAGCCGCGCCGGACGCCGATGTGCGACAGCCGGACAGAAGGTTCGGGCGGGAGCCCCCGCCAAAAAGCGTCGTGCCGTTCAGCTGTCCGTTCGTAAAGACCAGAGGGAACCCTCGCTGAAATACTGTGACGCCGTCAACACCCCATCCTCCCACAATTTTCTCTGCCGCAGCACCAACTCCCGAGAGAAACTTCTTGCCCTTACCGAATGGGAGGTCGAGGACGTAGCTCACCACCAAACGCTGGGGAACATCCTGCGAGGAGAGAGACCGCTCTCCGCGCAGATTGTTGTTATTTTGAATCCCCCCGACGCCTGTCTCCAACCACGAAGTCAGCGTGTCGGTGTCGCTGATAAGCTTCGAATTGGTGTAAGCGACCAGCAGCGACCCGGCACCCGCGAACCGTCTCTGTACTGTGAGCTGAAACGAGTGATAGATGCTGTCGTACGACCCCTGGCCGGCAAGCTGCACGCTCGTGTACTGGGGATAGGGGCGAAGGAGCTGTCCCTTGGTCGTTGTCGGCCCCGTGAGCGCAAGCGCCTGGTCGTTGACAAAGAACGGATTCGGCGTTGATTGCACGATCGCAACGTTCTGTCTGGGATTTGGAAATGTCAGGTTAACCTGCGCCGCTGCTTGCGCAACCAAAGCGTCCGAGATTTGATTAATCTGCTGGGAGTATTGCTGGAGGTGCGTCCCTTTCGAACCCGCGTAAGCCGCGGAAAGGAAAAAGTCCGCCGGCAGGGCGCGCTGGACGTTGAGATTCCACTGCTGGACGTATCCAGAAGGATGGTTCGCGGGATTCGCCTCCGTGATCGACTGCACGACCTCGGTGAGAAATTGTTGTGTCCCCTGGGTGCCGAGACTTCGCCCGGGCGGCGCTGAGATGCCGGCTGCAAACGGAAGGGCAATTGTGTTGACCGGGTGAGTCCCGTCGATGGTCCCCGAATACGTGGTGGTCGCGGCATTGACCATATCGTTTAGCGGGTTAAGAGCGAAGGAAACATAGTTTGGAATCCAGAAGATTCCGTAGCCGCTGCGAAGAACCGTCTTTGCCCCGATACCGTAAGCCAGTCCGACTCGTGGTGAGAAGTCGATCTTCTCAAGAGGAATATTGTTTCGGTCCCCGGAGTTCACGAGAAAAACGTCTCCCTTCAGGGATCGCGAGCCGACGGGGAGAAATTGTGTGAGGAAGTTCGTGGCCGCGGGGTTGAAGTAGGACAGCCTGTCAAATCTCTCCGACCAGGGTCCTTGCAAATCGTAGCGCAAACCCAGGTTCAGAGTCAGCTTGTTGGTCGCATGCCAGGAATCCGCAAAATAGACCGCCCGGTAAATCTGCTGTCCTGCCGTGAAAGCCGGAACGACTGCCTGGGCAAAAAAATGGTTTACGAAATTGTTAAAATTGTCGGCATATCCGAGCAAGAAATCTGCAAAGGAGAAACCGGTCCCGGAGACCCCCGGCAAGCTAGTGAAGCATGCTTGCCCAGGAGCACAGAAATCAAAAGCCCCGCTCGCGATATTCGACTGCGCGTAATTGTCCCGGCCAACCTCGAACTGGAAGCCGAATTGGTATTTGTGACGTCCCCGCAACATGGAAATGCTGGGAGATAGGTTGTACTGGGTGTTGCGGTCTTGAATGTAGCTTTGTCCCTGCGTGCACATTATGTTATCGGCGAAGTTCGCGACGCAGGGGGTCGGAGGCGTGCGCATGACAGCGGGAATACGCTGGTTGTAAATTGCGGGCCAGCCGATTGTGGTGAGGTCAAATCCGGAATTCTTCGGACTGCGGTTATAGCTGAAACGACTGACGCTCACGTTGAAGCCAAAGATGATCGTCGGCGTGAATGTGTGCGTGTACCCGGCGGCTATGGCACTGCTGTAGTATTTCTCAGCGCAGCGGTCGGAACACAAACCACTTCCGAGCGGGTCGATGGGCAGGTCCAAGATGTTCCAATAGCTGAACCGCATGAAAAGCCTCTGCCTGGTTTGGATGTTATGGTCCATGCGCCAGACCACTTGGTTTTGGTCTCCACCCGTGCTGGCGACTGTAGTGAAATTATTGGTTGATGCGCTGGCGTTGGTTGGCGCTGGCCAGAGACTCAGGAGTTTCGCGGACGTAGGATTGATCCGGCTGGCCAGAATGATGTTGCCTGCAAATGGCGTGGGAGTGGCCGTGCTACCCGGGCAAGCTCCCACTGCGTTCACGCTGCCGGCACAGGGGTCATAAATCTGATTGATGACGACGGATTTGCCGTTGGCGTCCGTTTGGCGATCGTTACAGATACCACCAGTGAAACCTGACTTGCAGATTTCAGAAAAATCGCCAGTTCGTTCTTTGGCATCTGGAACCGTGGCAGTGAACGGCTGGCCCGTCCGCAGCCGGAAGCCTTCCCAACTGAAAAACCAAAATGTCTTGTTGCGGCCTCCGTTGCGCGAAAAATTCACGGGACCGCCGGCATTTGCTCCGAACTGGTTTTGCACCCACGGCGGCCTGGATCTCCCGGCTGCGTTGAGAAAAAAGTCGTTGGCATTGAAGATCCTGTTGCGAACGTATTCGTAAGTTTCTCCATGCAACGAATTCGTTCCGGATTTCGTGCTTAAGTTAGTCACCCCGCCGGAGAACTTGCCCCATTCCGGTCCCAGATTGCTGGTTTGAACCCTGAACTCCTGTATTGAATCCTGCGTCGGAATCAGGACAGGCAGGTTGATGTAACCGATGTTGAGCGGTTGGCCGTCCAGGTACTCCGCGCTCTGGTTGCCGAAAGAACCGTTTACCTGGTAGTTGCCCCAGCCAAAGGGATTGACACCGACAGGCGTACCGGTTGAGCTGCCCTGCGGGACTACGGACGCAACTAGTTCGATCAGGTTAAAAACATTGCGGCCGTTCAAAGGCAGTTCGTTGGCTTTCCGTTGTTCCACAACTGTGCCCACGGTCGAAGATTCGGTATCAAGTAATGGAGCGCCTCCCTGTACCGTGACGCTTTCCGACACGGAACCTAACTCCATTTCGAAATTGATTTCCAGTGTGTCCTGCACGTGAAGAATGACGTCTGACTTGATCACCGCCTTGAATCCCAGCCTTTCGGCCTCTATGCGATATGTTCCAGGAGGCAAATTCGTGACGTAGTAGCTTCCCGTCCGGTTTGTAAAGCTTTCGTAGCGGATGCGCGTGCTCGTATTGATGACGATAATTTTGGCATCCGCGACGACTGCTTTGCTGGAGTCCGTGATTCGACCGGTCAGCGATGCGTTAGCAGACTGCGCGTGAACATGGATCTCAGTCGACAGGCCAAGAAGGATGGCTAGGAAGGCTATTCTGCGCAAAGTTGTCACCGAAAGAATCGCCCAGCTACCGATAAACAAACCCGCGATGGCGAGACTGCCCAAATTCCTCGGTTCACATAACTTCCAAGAATCGCTTACGCTACAAAGGCGTGCAGGAGTTGTCAAGACAATCGCGATTTCAATGATAAGGTTCGTGAGCGAGAGTGCTACCTTCGACAAGTGGAGTCGGTTTCGATGAGCTTGGATGCCATAGGCAGTGCCTCAAGTTTCAGGAATGCAGATGTCTTTTGTGGACGAACTGAGTACCTTGGTTGTTAGTGGTAAATGTGCGAGACTGAAGGCAATTCTAGGCGATTCGCCGGCAGGAGTGTGCCGCGTGGGGTCGACAATTTCCTCACTCATCGGCGCAGCTGAAAGCGGCGATAGCGCGGCCGCGGATGAGCTGTTCAGCAGCCTGTATTCCGAATTGCACCAACTGGCGAAGCGGGAATTGGCCCGACGGGGATCTCCGGCGAGCTTGAGCGTCACAACGCTGCTGCACGAGGCCTATCTCGACATCGCCGCGCGTGAAGGAAGCTGCTTTCCCGACCGGCCGCGGTTCATGGGGTATGCGGCGCGAGTGATGCGCGGACTGATTATTGACCATGCCCGGAGCCGCAATGCGATCAAGCGCGGGGGTGAATTCCAGATTACCTCGCTCAAAACCGACTTAGGCGAGAATCCGGTTGACGCCAAAGAGCTTTCGGCGATCAGCGATGCCTTGGATCAACTTGCGAAGATTGAACCTAAGCTGGCTGAACTGGTCGACATGAAGTTTTTCTGCGGGTTTTCCTTCGCCGAAATCGCTGCCCTGGAGAACCTGTCGGAACGTACTGTACAGAGAAGGTGGGAAAAGGCACGCATCTATCTGCATCGGAATATTCGGGCGGATTTGCCAGTCTAAGGAATAGATGTCCAAGCTCAATCCCGATCAATGGCAGGCCCTTAGTCCGCACCTCGACGAAGCGCTGGAAATGACAGACGACGAGCGCTCGACGTGGTTGTCCTCCCTCCAAAGCGAGAACCCAACTCTGGCATATCAATTGGAGATACTGCTTCGTGAGCACCGCGAGCTGTCTGAGGAAGGTTTTCTCGAAGCCAGTGCTTTGGAATTGCCCGAGGGGTCTGGTCTGGCAGGTCAAACTCTTGGTGTCTACACTCTGGTTTCGCAGATCGGCCATGGCGGAATGGGCACCGTCTGGCTTGCAGAACGAAGTGACGGAAGGTTTGAGCGGCGCGTAGCCGTAAAGGTTCTCAATATTGCGCTGATGGGGAAAGGCGGCGAAGAGCGGTTCAAGCGCGAAGGCCGCATTCTGGGTCGCCTGACACATCCGAATATCGCGGAACTGATTGACGCAGGTGTGTCACTAACCGGCCAGCCATTTCTTGTTCTCGAGTACGTTGAGGGCGACCACATTGACCGCTATTGTGACGAAAACACGCTCGATGTCAGAGCGCGCGTTCGGCTGTTTATCGATGCATTGCTTGCCGTAGCGCAGGCACATGCCAACCATATCGTCCATCGCGACCTGAAGCCGTCGAACATCTTGGTGGGAACGGATGGTGAGGCGAAGCTCCTCGACTTTGGAATTGCCAAACTGCTGGAAGGCGATGGGCAGACCGGGGAAGCACCGCTCACGCTCGAAGGCGGGAGGGCGCTGACACCCGAATACGCTGCTCCCGAGCAACTGAAGGGCGAAGCTGTGACAGCTGCCACGGATGTCTATGCCTCAGGCGTTCTGCTGTATGTACTACTGACGGGGCACCACCCCGCCGGCGGAGGTCCGCGTACGACCGCGGGTCTGGTCAAAGCTATCTTGGATACTGAGCCACCTCGTCCTTCGGAGATTGTGGCTCGAACGCTGACAAATGAAGAAGCCTCAGTCACGAATGCGAGAAGACGCGGTACGACGTCCGACAAGCTGGCGCGGTTGCTGCGCGGCGACCTCGACACGATTGTCGCGAAGGCGCTGAAGAAGAATCCGCGGGAGCGCTACCCCTCGATAAAGGCCTTCGCTGACGACCTGCAACGATACTTGAGACACGAGCCCATCTGTGCTCGGCCGGATGCAATCGCCTATCGCGCTGGCAAGTTCATTCGTCGGCATAGAAGCGGTGTAACGGCGGCGCTGCTGGTAACGCTGGCTCTGACGAGTACCGCCATCTTTACATGGTTCTTTCCCCGTCACCCCGAACCTATACCCCAGTTCAATCAGCGAAAGCTGACGGCGAACGCCCAGGACTTACCGGTGCTCAATGCTGGGATTTCTCCAAATGGCAAGTATTTGGGCTACGCTGACCAGCAAGGCATTCATTTACAGCTCGTCGCGACGGGTGGAGTCCAAAGTGTGGCTTTGCCCCCAGGCTTCCAGCCCGGGACAGCCTCCTGGCAGTTTGGAAGTTGGTTCCCGGACTCCACACGATTCATTGCTTCTGTCAGTGCCCCCGGAAGTCTTTCCGCCGTGTGGTCGATTCCGATACTCGGAGGGGAGGCACAGAAGCTTGCTGAAGTTGCGGATATGCTGGGAGGAGGGGCCGTTTCACCCGATGGTTCCAACATCGCCTATCAAAGGTTGCGGAGCATCGGTGATGCGCGTGAGATTTGGGTGATGGGTTCGCACGGAGAGTCTCCCCACAAGATACTGACGACCGAAAACCAGGCCACAATTAAGGGCCTCGCGTGGTCGCCGACGGGAAATCGGCTTGCCTACTGCTATAGGCGTGACCAGGGTAACCGCACAGAGGTTATGGTTCAGAGTCGTGACCTCAGTGGCGCAGACATAACCACGATCATCCAAGACGATCATTTGACCGCGTTCACTTGGGTATCGTCAGGACGTTTCATTTATTCGCGAAACACGGAGGTCGGCTCGGATGAGTCCGATAATTTGTGGGAACTGAAAGTTGACGGAAAGAACGGAATTCCGCAGGGGAAAGCACGCCAGTTGACAGACTGGTCGGGATTTTCTGTCTACAGCTTCAGCGCGACGGCGGACGGAAAGCAGCTGGCTTTTCTGAGGGGCACTGACCACGCTTCTGTTTTTGTGGGGGACCTCGCCGGCAAACAAAGCCGTCTCGTCAACTCCCGCCGGCTGACGCTCGACGACAACTACAATATCCCTCAGGCATGGATGCCAGACTCTCGCGAAGTCATTTTTTCATCGCAGCGAGCGACGAACCGGCTGATGTATCGGCAGGCGCTGGATCGGGGCAGTGCTCCTCAACTTATCACGTCCGCTGCGAACACAAATTTCTATGGGGCTCGATTGAGTCCGGATGGAGCCTGGATACTTCTGGAGGGCGCACCGAGCGGCTCGCACAAGATGGGCCTCTATCGAGTTGAGCTAAGGGGTGGCGCTCCTCAACTATTATTCAAGACAGAGGGATCTGTACTGTTTTGGTGCACAAACAAGGCCGCCAACCTTTGTGTATTTGGACGGACGTCTGCAGACAAGAACGAGCTGGTGGTTGTTGCATTTGACCCACTCGGAGGTCCGGGGGAAGAACTGGTACGGATTCCGCTTGAGGCGGGCACTAGTGCCGACATTGGATTCGACTACTCGTGGCAACTCTCTCCTGATGGTTCGCGGATCGCCATCGTGAAAAGGCACGGGCATGAAATTCGGCTAGTGCCACTGAGTGGAGGTCAAACGAGAACGATTACGACAAAGGGCTATTCCGACCTCCTGAATCTGAACTGGGCGATTGATTCCCAGAGCATGTTTGTGTCAACCCTGCAACCAGGTGGAGCTACCTTGTTGCATGTTGCCCTTAACGGCGATGCCCAGCCTGTCTGGCAGCAACCTCAGTCGACCTTTATATGGGGTTTTCCATCGCCTGACGGGCGTCATGTCGCCATTTTGGGTGCGAGTTCAGAGGCGAATGTATGGATGATCGGCAACTTCTGAGCCGGTAGCGGTCCTAGGTCGGTGTGATTTCGACACCCGCACTGCCCGGCAAATGGCGGAATCAGGAACTCAAACGTAGTACTCTTTCAACCTCCTCCGGCCCTTCCTACCCGTTGTCGTCTTTTCCCCTCCGTTTCCGATATCTCAAGTAGGGACCAATAGTTCCAGTCATACGCCGGCACCACGATTCCATGCGTCGAGCGTATCGGTGAATTACGGGGCGGGGGCCTTCGACGTGCGGTGCATTTACACAATCTAAGTCGAAGAAATAAGGAGAAAGCAGTGAACAACAATCGCAGCAAGAACTTCTGGAGCGGCGTAGCAGCTCGCTTCATTCGTGGAACAATGGCACTGGCGTTGGCAGCGCTGACGATTTCCGGCATTGTCTGCGCCCAAGAGAGGGGCCAAGACAAGAGGGAAGAAAGCAACTTTAGCGGCTCGATTCCGAGTCCGACCACACCCGAGGGGATTACGCCACCGGCGGGAAGCTCCGCGTTCCTGCTGGGTCGCGGAGTCGGCACGCAGGGATATGTTTGCCTGCCCAACCCAGCAGGCGGCGTATCCTGGACCATCAACAATGCCCGCCCTGAAGCAACTCTCTTCACGCATATTTTTGGGGAAGCGATACAGATAATCACCCACTTCCTTAGCCCGGTTGTAAATCCGAATGACATCGGACCGAAGCCGCCACGTTTCGGCGACGTAACCTGGCAGAGTTCCTTCGATAGCAGCAGGGTGTGGGCGCAAAAGAAGAATTTCATTACCGCCGGAACCGACTCGAGTTGCCCGAATGGCGGCGCGATTGACTGCTTGTTGCTGCAGGTGATCGGCTCTGACGACGGACCTGCGGGCGGCAAATCCCTAACCAAGACTACGTTTATTCAGCGTCTGAACACCAAGGGTGGATCTGCTCCCGCCAATCCCGCTACCGGTTGCTTAACTTCCAGCGATGTGGGTCACCAGGTACTCGTGCCGTACAGCGCCGACTATTTTTTCTTCCGCAACGATCAGTAAGAGCTGGGTTGCTGTCGTCGCACAGCGAATCCGCGCATGCGGAGAGTCGGATGGCTGAAGTGCTCTTCGCGTGCGCGGCTCGTGCAAGCCGCGATCCGCGCAAACCTTAGCAATCGATGGAATTAAGGAGTGAAAATGTTTCTAAGTTCGAAGATAAAGGAGAATGAAGTGCAAAATTATAGCCTTCAAAAGTCATTTGGAGCATTGTTTGTGCTCGCCGCGATGTTCTTTTCGGGAACCGCTGCGGCACAAGTCACACAAGTTCTGGTAAACACTGGCAGACCCGATGGCAAGCTCGGGGCGCTGTCACGGCCTGCCAGCGACAACAAGTCGGAGACAGAAACAGCCGATGACTTCGTCTTCGGTCAAACCACGGTCATTACCGGAGCCACCATCACGGGTTTGATCACGCCCGCAACACCTCTGGCGAGTATTGCCAACGTCGAAGTCGAGCTGTACCACCGCTTCCCGGAGGACTCGATCGATCCGCCATCGCCGATCAAGGTTCCAAGCCGAGTGAATTCTCCGAGTGACGTGGAAATCGATTCCGCGACGCGCGATGCACATCGGGGAACCCTCAGCTTCACCACCAACTTATTGAATCCCAACTTCTCGGTCCCCACCACGGTTGTGAACAAGATTAATGCCAAGCCGCTGGACAGCGTTACGCATGGTGAGCCAGCAGCAATTGGGGAGGAGGTCGAGATCGCTATTACTTTTACCAGCCCAATCGTTCTGCCGGCGGGTCACTACTTCTTCCGACCCGAGGTGCTGGTAACCGGCGGCGATTTCCTGTACCTGTCGGCGCCGAGACCAATCGTCGCACCCGGAACAGCAATCGCTGGCGATTTGCAAGCATGGATTCGGAACTCCGATTTGAAGCCTGACTGGCTGCGAATCGGGACCGACATCATCGCAGGTGATCCGCCGACTTTCAACATGACCTTTTCCCTGACCGGTGCAACGATTCAGGCCGCAGGGACACCTGGGCAAGCGAACTGTCATGGGGAGACCATCTCCGGATTGACCGAACAGTTTGGGAGCCTTGCGGCGGCGGCGTCAGCTCTTGGGTTCTCCAGCGTGCAAGCGCTGCAGAATTCCTTTAGGGCATTTTGCGAGCCGTGAGGGATGCGCCTACGCAAGATCCGCGACGCTCTTGAACCTTTACAATCGAAAAACGGGCGGGCGAAATTTGTCCGCCCCCACCCAAGTTTTCCTCGCCCTGACTTCAGTGACGGTGGATCCTTCGGCAACAACGTTTCCGCGTGCACCATCAACGCCAGCACTGGTCCTCCCAGTTGTCGCCTTTTCTCTTCGGTTTCCGATATCTCAAGTAGGGACTAGTAGTTCGGCCTCCACGCCGGCGCCACGATTCAGGCGTCGAGCGTTGCGGAGAAATACGGGGCGAAGGTCTTGCAATGGCTTCAGCCGACGAGGCCGGAGCGGGTAACAGGAGCGAGCAGGTCCGGCCTAGGAAGAAGATCTCCCGTAAGGAAAGAGGTTCGCCATGAACATCATACGCATTCTACTTTTTCGCGCCTTCCTGCTAGTCACCTTGATCAGCTCATGCGTTTACCTAACGTATGGAAAAGAGGGCCCCGCTGTCGCTCACATCGTGCGCAACGTCGCGTGGAATGACTTCATAACCCAGATCAAGTTCTTGCCGGACGATTCTCCGCAAGATTCGCTCGACAAAGAAATGCTCGTGATTCAGAGGTTTCTCAAAGCGCACGAGACCGAAGTGAGAGTCGGTATCTACGACCTCGAAGTGTTCAGGGCCATTGACCAGGCACGCGCTCGTCTACAGAAAGCGGATAGGGATCTGGAGACGCTACGGAACGAGCTTTCCTACAGGGAAGAGCATGCAAATCTGGGGAGGTGACCTGTGGGATTCAGGACCGTTGTCATCTGCGCCAAATGTCAGCAGCCCATTGTTTCAGGAGAGGGCTTCGGTTTCGTCTGCTTCAAGATTCCCGGCCAGGAGGGCTACCACTTCTTCCATCGCAGGTTTCGTACCGGGGATTGCTGGGAAGCTTACATGATGGAGAGCCGATAAAAACGAGGACCGACTCTGAGGGTTTGTGGAGGTTGAGAATTATGGCGAAATTGACAGCAAAACAGACAGAGAACAACTTGACCGAAGCGGAAGCCATAAGGCAGGCCAAGGACGGCGTGGCCGCGGCTTTCGAATACCTTTACAAGGTCCATTGCAGACGCGTATACAGCGTGTGCTTCCGCATGATCAAGAACCCGGCTGAAGCCGAAGACCTGACGCAACAAGCATTCTTGCAGCTCTTTCGAAAGATCGGCACGTTCCGTGGTGAATCAGGTTTTTCAACTTGGCTGCATAGAGTGACTGTGAACATTGTTTTGATGCATCTACGCCGGAAAAAGCCGACTGAAATTCTATTCGAAGACTTGGACCGACGCGGCTCAGAAAACGAAGGTCCACGCGAGCACGGTCCTAGTGTAGCGTCTCATAAATGTCTTTACTTATCATGATAAGGATGCCATGATCTCCTTCGTTGAGAATTGCCGAAGCCATCACGCTTACCTCCGACGAACGAACGGTGCTGGACAAATGGGCCGCCGGGCGAAGCT
>WNGJ01002034.1_pt1 | contig 20284 bp, 16 predicted proteins | sample 5400611 | NCBI WGS metagenome assembly WNGJ01 (sample SAMN13153375, study PRJNA577476) | soil metagenome | isolation source: 40 cm soil or saprolite under Garry oak tree replicate 1 | place: USA:California | collected 2016-06-15
CGGAGCTGCCGCTGGCCTCCAACATCGCGGTGTTCGCGCTGCTCAATCTGAACCTGATCGTGCTGCTGCTGCTGGTGCTGCTCCTGCTCCGCAATCTCGTGAAGCTCTGGTTCGAGCGGCGCGAGAAGGTGATCGGCGCGAAGTTCAAGGCGAAGCTCGTGCTGGCGTTTCTCTCGCTCTCGCTCATCCCCTCGACGCTCATCTTCCTGATCGCCTCCAACTTCATCAACAAATCGATCGAGGGGTGGTTCAAGCCGCAGGTCGAGCGCCCGCTCGATCAGGCCCTCGCGGTCGCGCAGACCTACTACGGCAATCTCGAGCGCACGGCGCTGCGTCACGCGCAGCAGATCGGCCGTGTCGTCGATCGCGAGGGGCTGCTCGCCGACGACCGGCGCGAAGCGCTGGCGGCCTACCTCGTCGAGCAACAGGATCGGCTGGGGTTGAGCGCGATCACGGTGTTCGGCGCCCAGGGCCAGGAACTGGTTCACGTCAAGGATCCGATCCTGGGCGACCTGGCGACGCGGGAGGTCAACGAGACCCAGCTGCGCCAGGGCGCCGCCGGCCAGGAGCTCACGACGGTACGCGAGCTCTCGTCGGGCGACCTCGTCGAGGCGGTCGTGCCGATCTGGGCGACGCGCGGCGGCGAGCGCAGCGTCGCGGGCGTGGTGGTCGTGGGCACGCACGTCACCGAGCGGCTCGAGGCCCGCGTGCGCGCGATCTCCCAGGCGTTCCGCGAATACAAGCAGCTCAAGCTCTTGAAGGCGCCGATCAAGGGCATCTACATCCTGCTGTTCCTGCTCATGACCCTGATCGTCGTGTTCTCGTTCACGTGGTTCGCCCTCTATCTGGCGCGCGGGATCACGGGCCCGATCGAACAGCTGGCCGAGGGCACACGGGAGATCGCCGCCGGCAACCTCGCCTACAAGGTGGAAGCGCGCGGCGACGACGAGATCGGCGTGCTGGTCAGCTCCTTCAACCGCATGACCGACGATCTCGGCAAGTCGAAGCGGCAGCTCGAAGAAGCCTACCTCGACCTGTCCGACAAGCACACCGAGCTCGAGGATCGACGCGTGTACATCGAGACGGTCCTCGAGGCCATCACCACGGGCGTGGTCTCGTTCGATCCGCTGGGCCGCCTGACGACGATCAACCGCGCCGCGGCCCGCATGCTCGGTGTGAACGAGGCGACTGCCCCGGGACGGCTGCTCGAGGAGGTCTTCGCCGGGCCGGGCTTGAGGCCCGTGGTCGCTCAGGTGCAACGCATGCGGCGTCCCAACGCGACCAGCACCGAGCTCGCGGTCCAGCTGCGACGCGGCGGCGCCACGCTCTCGCTGGTTGCCTCCGCGACCGCGCTCCGCGGCCCGGACGGCGAGTACGCCGGCACCGTCGTGGTCCTCGACGACCTGACCGAGCTCCTGAAGGCCCAGCGCGTGGCGGCGTGGCGTGAGGTCGCGCAACGGATCGCCCACGAGATCAAGAATCCACTGACGCCGATCCAGCTCTCCGCCCAGCGGCTGCGCCGGCGGCTGGCCCGCACGCCGGGCGAAGAGCGGCTCGTGGCCGAGGCGACCGAGACGATCATCCACGAGGTCGACGGGCTCAAGCGCCTGGTCGACGAGTTCTCGCGCTTCGCGCGGATGCCGGTGCTCGCCCCCCGGCCGACGGACGTGCGTCAGCTGGTCGACAGCGTCGCGAGTCTCTACCGCGAATCGCACCCGGCGCTCTCGATCACGACGCATCACCCCGAAGACCTGCCGATGCTCGAGGTCGATCCGGATCACATCAAGCGGGCGGTGCTGAACCTCGTCGACAACGCGGTCGAGGCGGTCGGCGGCACCGGCGATGTCCGGGTCGAGACGATGCACCTGGCCGAGACCGGGCACGCGCGTATCATCGTGGCCGACAACGGCCCGGGCATCAGCCCCGACGACAAGGAGAAGCTCTTCCTGCCCTACTTCTCCACCAAGGTCGCGGGGATGGGCCTCGGCCTGCCGATCGTGCACGAGATCGTCAGCGAGCACGGCGGCACGATCTGGATCGAAGACAACGACCCCACGGGCACTCGCTTCGTCATCGAAGTCCCCGTCTCCCGCGCCGGCGTGACGGTCGAGGCCTGACGATGACGCCAGGACGCGGCGTCCAGAAAACTACGACTCCACGCCAACCGAAACAGATTCGCGCGCGCAAGCGCGCTTGTGCCTGGGGCACCCCTCCAAGCATGAGCATGGTCGCCGACGGTATCTAGCATGGCCGGCGAGCATATCTTGATAGTCGACGACGAGCCGGCGATCCGGTCGACGCTCCGCGACGTGCTGGAGGACGAGGGTTATCGCGTCTCGGCGGTCGGCGGCGGCGCCGATGCGCTTCGCTTCTTCGCCGACGAGCTGCCCGAGGTGACCTTCCTCGACATCTGGATGGGCCGGATGGACGGCCTCGAGACCCTCGCCGAGATCAAGCGCGCGCGCCCCGAAGCGGTCGTGGTCATGATCTCGGGCCACGGCACGATCGAGACGGCCATCAAGGCGACGCGCCTGGGCGCCTACGATTTCGTCGAGAAGCCGCTGTCGCTCGAGAAGATCCTGGTCACGGTCAGTCGGGCCCTCGAGCACGCGCGGCTCGAGCGCGAGAACGCGGCCCTGCGCGCGAGCTTCGAGCAGCGCGCCGAGATCGTCGGCGAGAGCGCCGCGATCCGCGCGCTCCGCGACCAGATCGCGACCGCCGCGCCCACCACCGGCCGCGTGCTGATCCACGGCGAGAACGGCAGCGGCAAGGAGCTGGTGGCGCGGGCCATCCACGTGCAGTCGGCGCGCCGCGAGCGCTCCTTCGTCGAGGTCAATTGCGCCGCCATCCCCGAGGAGCTGATCGAGTCCGAGCTGTTCGGCCACGAGAAGGGGGCCTTCACCGGGGCGCTGGCGCGGCGTCGTGGCAAGTTCGAGCTCGCCGACGGCGGCACGCTCTTCCTGGACGAGATCGGCGACATGAGCCTCAAGACCCAGGCGAAAGTCCTGCGCTCGCTCGAGGAGCAGGCGTTCGAGCGGGTCGGCGGCAAGGACACGCTCCGGGTAGACGTACGGGTGATCGCCGCGTCCAACCGCGACCTGGCGGCCCTGATCCGCGAGGGGCAATTCCGCGAAGACCTCTACTACCGCCTGAACGTGATCCCGATCGAGGTCCCGGCGCTGCGGACCCGCAAGGACGATATCCCCGCCCACGTGAGCCACTTCATCGCGCAGTTCTGCGCCGAGAACGGCAAGCGCGCGAAGACCCTCTCGAGCGAAGCGCTCGGGTACTTCCTGGCCTACGACTGGCCCGGCAATGTGCGCGAGCTCCGCAACATGGTCGAGCGGCTCGTCATCATGGCGCCGGGCGACGTGATCACCGCCGAGGACTTGCCGGCGCCGCTGCGACCCAAGGAAGCCTCGGCGCCGGTGGGCGAAGCCCGCGATCGGTCGCTCAAGGACGCGCGCGACAACTTCGAGCGCGCGTACATCCTCGCCGAGCTGCGCGCCAACGACTGGAACGTGACCCGCACCGCCGAGCGCCTGGGGATCGAGCGCAGCCACCTCTACCGGAAGCTCAAGGCCTACAACATCAATCCGCCGAAGCGCGACGCCTGAGCCGATCGTCGTGCCCGAGCCCGGCGAGAGCACCACCAGAATGGCGGGGGTCGCCGGCCGCGGTGTGGGGCTCCTCATCCTCGTGGTTCTGACCTGGAAAGTGCTCGCCCAGGGACTGTCGTTCCAGGGCGGCGACGTGCTCTCGTTCATTCACGGGATCGATCTGGTCTTCCATGAGGCCGGTCACGTCATCTTCGGGTTCTTCGGCGAGTTCATCGCCGTGGCCGGCGGCTCGCTGATGCAGGTCTTGATCCCGGTGATCACCACCGTCGCGTTCCTTCGCACGCGGCAGTGGGCGTCGGCCGCCGTGACGCTCTTCTGGACGGGTCAGTCGGTCACCGACGTCGCGATCTACGCGGCCGACGGGCGTGCCAGGGCGCTACCGCTTCTCGCCGAGGGGATGATCCACGACTGGCACTACATCCTCGGTCGGCTCGGTCTCCTGCAATCCGCCGAGACCGTCGGCCGGCTGATCTTCATCCTCGGCGCGTTGACGATGTTCGCGGCGCTGGTGCTGCTCGGGCTGGACACCCTGCGCTGCTGGAACGCGCCCGCGAGCTCGGCGGAGCCCGTCTAGCGCGGGGCGGACCCGGCGTGCTGGATCTCATCCTTCGGTCCTGCCGTCTACCCACGGGCGCCGAGCCGGTCGATCTGGCGATCGCGGATGGTCGCATCGTGTCCGTGGGACGGGCCGACGAGGCCGCGCGTGAGACGGTCGACGTCGCCGGACGGGTCGTCACGCCGGGCCTCGTCGAGGCGCACATCCATCTCGACAAGGCGCTACTGGTCGACCGCGTGTCCGGCTCGGCCGAAACCGCGGCGGAGGCGATTCGCCTCACGGGCGTGGCCAAGCGCGGCTTCACGACGGCCGATATCGGCGCGCGGGCGCGGCGCGTGTTGGACCTCGCCGTCGCCGCCGGCACCACGGCCATGCGGGCGCACGTCGAGGTCGACCCGATCGTCGGGCTCGCCGGAATGGACGCGATGCTCGCGCTCAAGCGCGAATATGCGCCCGCGGTCGAACTCCAGCTCTGCGCCTTCGCCCAGGAAGGCATCGTGCAGTCGCCTGGCACCGAGGCTCTGATGCGTCGCGCCCTCGAGATGGGCGCCGATCTCGTCGGCGGCTGCCCATACAACGACACCGACGCAGGCCGGCACATCGAAATCGTCTTCGCGCTCGCGCGCGAGTTCGGTGTCGACGCGGACTTCCACGTCGACTTCACGGACGAGCCCGAGCATCTGCACGTGCGGGAGATCGTGCGCCAAACCGTCCGGGCCGGCTGGCAGGGACGCGTCGCGGTCGGTCATCTGACCGAGCTCGCGGCGCTGCCCGCGGTCGAGCAGGCGGCCTTGATCGCGGAGCTCGCGGCCGCGCGGATCGGCGTGATCAGCCTGCCGCTGACCGATCTTTACCTGATGGGACGCCGCGACGAGCGAAACGTCCGTCGCGGTCTGACGCCCATCCGCCGGCTGCTGGAGGCCGGTATCCCGGTCGCGCTGGCGTCGAACAATATCCGGAACCCGTTCACGCCGATCGGCACGGCCGACCCCGCCCACCTGACGTTCGTCGGCGCGGTCGCCGCCCACATGGGCACGCAGGCCCTGATGCGCGAGCTCGTCGGGACCGTCACGACCCATGCGGCGCGCGTCCTCAATCTCCGCGACTACGGCTGCGCCGTCGGGTGTCGGGCCGATCTGGTCGTCTGGGACTGCGACCGGCTGGAAGAGATCGTGATGGCCCTGCCGCCGCGGCGCCTGGTCGTGAAGGCGGGCCGCGTCAGCGTGGAGCACGAGCGTCGCACGGTCGAGCGCTGGCGCTCGAAAAGCGTGGCCCGCCCCTCGTCGGGTTGACACGAGCGAAGGACACCATGTAGAGTGTCTGCAGTCGGCTCCCGAGCTTTCCTTTAAGCGCGCCCGGAGAGGCCCGCAAGGAGAGAAGATGAGTAGCCCCGCACCACGCCCCCGCGAGAAGGCGCAGGTCCTCGACGAGACCGCGCTCGACCGAGCCCTCACCCGCATCGCCCACGAGATCCTCGAGAAGAACGGCGGCGCCAAGGACCTCGCGTTCGTCGGGCTCCGCACGCGCGGCGTGAGCCTCGCGCATCGCCTCGCCGCGAAGATCGCCCACATCGACGGTACGACCCTCCCGGTCGGGACGCTCGACATCACGCTCTATCGCGACGACCTGGGCATGCGCGGAACGCCGGTGATCCGCGGCACCGACATCCCGTTCTCGATCAAGGACAAGACCGTGATCCTCGTGGACGACGTCCTCTTCACCGGCCGGACGATTCGCGCGGCGCTCGACGCGATCATCGACCTCGGCCGGCCGACCGCGATCCAGCTGGCGTGCCTGATCGACCGCGGTCACCGCGAGCTGCCGATCCGGCCGGACTACGTCGGCAAGAACCTGCCGACTTCACGCCGTGAAAGCGTCGCCGTACGCCTGCGCGAGCACGACGGCGAGGACCGCGTCGTCATCGAAGAACCCGAGGAGGCCTAGATGGGCTGGACGCGGAAGGATCTGCTCTCGATGCGAGAGCTCGACGCCGGTGAGATCACGCTGTTGGTCGATACCGCGGCGTCGCTCCAGGAGATCGCGTCGCGCGACATCAAGAAGGTCCCGGCGCTTCGCGGCAAGACGGTCGTCAACCTCTTCTACGAAGCGTCCACGCGAACGCGCACGTCGTTCGAGATCGCCGGGAAATGGCTCTCGGCCGACGTCGTCAACTTTTCGTCGAGTGGATCGAGTGCGAGCAAGGGTGAAAGCTTCATCGATACCGCCAAAAACATCGCCGCGATGAGCCCCGACGTCGTCGTGGTCCGTCATTCGTCGGCCGGCGCCGCCGACCTGCTCGCCCGCACGCTCCCGTGCTCGATCGTCAACGCCGGCGACGGCGCTCACGAGCATCCGACTCAGGCGCTGCTCGATCTCCTGACGATCCGCGAGAAGAAGGGCCACTTCGAAGGCCTTCACGTCGCGATCGTCGGCGACATCGCCCACAGCCGGGTCGCGCGGTCGGACATCCACGGGATGCGCAAGCTCGGCATGACGGTCACCGTGGCCGGGCCGCCCACGCTCATCCCGCCGTTCGTCCAGGAGCTGGGCGCGAAGGTGAGCTATCGCCTCGAGGACGCGATCGGCGACGTCGACGTGATCATGATGCTCCGTCTGCAGCAGGAGCGGATGACGGCGGGGCTGATCCCTTCCACCCGGGAGTACGCGCGCTTCTGGGGGCTGACGCTCGACAAGCTGGCGCGGCACGCGCGCCCCGACGTGCTGATCATGCACCCCGGTCCCGTGAACCGTGGGATCGAGCTGGCGCCCGAGGTCGCCGACGGGCCGTACTCGGTCATCCTCGACCAGGTCTCGCGGGGCGTCGCCGTGCGCATGGGCGTGCTGCTCCTTCTCGCCGGCCGCAAAGGCGGAGACGGGGCATGAGCCTCCTGCTGCGCGGCGGCCGCGTCGTCGACCCGGCGAACACCGTCGACGCCGTCCAGGACGTCCTGATCGAGAACGGCAAGATCGCGCGGCTGGGACGAAGCCTCGAGGCGCCCGCCGACGCCGAGATCGTGGACGCGACCGGCAAGATCGTCTGCCCCGGGTTCATCGACATGCACGTGCACCTGCGCGAGCCCGGCCAGGAATACAAGGAGACCGTGGCGAGCGGCACCCGCGCGGCCGCCGCCGGGGGGTTCACCGCCGTCTGCTGCATGGCGAACACGAGTCCCGTCAACGACAACGGCGCGGTCACCGACTACATCCTGGCCAAGGCGCGGGTCGAGGGCCTGGTGCGCGTCTACCCGATCGGCGCGGTCACACGGAATCTCCGCGGCGAGGAGCTGGCCGAGCTGGCCGAGCTCGCGGAATCGGGCTGCGTCGCCTTCTCGGACGACGGCCGGTGCGTCATGAACGCCGGCCTCTACCGCCGCGCCATGGAGTACACGCTGCCCTTCGGCGCGCCGATCATCAGCCACGCCGAGGATTCGACCCTCAGCGCCGGCGCCTCGATCAACGAGGGCGTCGTGTCCACTGAGCTCGGTCTGCCTGGGCAGCCCGCCGCGGCCGAAGACGTGATGGTCGCGCGCGACATCCTGCTGGCCGAGCTGACCGGCGCCCACGTCCACATCGCGCACGCGTCCACTGCCGGCACGGTCCGCCTCGTCCGCGACGCAAAGGCGCGCGGCATCCGCGTCACCGCCGAGGTGACACCGCACCACCTGGTGCTGACGGAGGACGCGGTTCGGACCTGGGACGCCAACACGAAGATGGCCCCGCCGCTCCGGACCAAGCGCGACGTCGAGGCGCTGATCGAGGGACTCGCCGACGGAACCATCGACTGCATCGCGACCGACCACGCCCCACACGCGCTCTCCGAGAAAGAAGGCGAGTACGATCGCGCGGCTTTCGGCATCGTCGGGCTCGAGACCGCGGTGGCGGTCGCGCTGGATCGGCTGGTGCGTCCCGGGCTCCTGCCGCTCGCGACCTTGATCGCCCGGTGGACCCGGGATCCGGCGCGGCTTCTCAACCTTCCCGGCGGGACGCTCGCCGCCGGGGCAGCCGCCGACGTCACGATTCTGGATCTCGACACGGAAACGACCGTCGACCCGTCGCGGTTTCATTCGCGGAGCCGGAACACGCCGTTCGGCGGATGGCAGCTTCACGGGGGTCCATGGATGACGATCGTCGGCGGCGCGGTTGTGCGCGCGGCGGGCCAGTGAAACCCGCCTGGCTCGTGCTGCGCGACGGGCGCACGTTCAGGGGCCGGTCTCTCGGCGCGGTGGGAGAAGCCTCGGGCGAGGTCATCTTCAATACCGCGATGCAGGGCTACCAGGAGATCCTCACCGATCCGTCCTACCGCGGCCAGATCGTGGCGATGACCTATCCGATGATCGGCAACTACGGCGTCAACGAGGAAGACGTCGAGTCGCGGCGGCCGTGGGTCAACGGGTTCATCGTCAAGGAGGCGTCGTCGATCGCGTCGAACTTCCGCTCGGGGGCGAGCCTCGACGCCTATCTCGCGCGCCACGGGATCGTGGGGATCCAGGACATCGACACGCGCGCGCTGACGCGACACCTGCGCGACCATGGTGCCCAGGACGGCATCGCCTCCTCGGTCGAGACCGATCCGGCGCGCCTGCTCGAGCGCGCGCGGACGCTGCCCGGGCTCGTCGGCCGCGATCTGGTGGCCGAGGTCACCGCGGACGCGCCCTATACCTGGTCCGAAGGCGGCTGGGAGCTCTCGCGCGGGTACGTCCCGGCGCCGCCGGGCCGCTTCAAGGTCGTCGCGTACGACTGCGGCATCAAGTTCAACATCCTGCGCCAGCTCCGCACGATCGGCTGTGACGTGACGGTCGTGCCCGCGACGACGACGACCGACGAGGTTCTTGCCGCGAAGCCTGACGGGGTGTTTATCTCCAACGGACCCGGCGATCCCGAAGGTGTGCCCTACTTGATCGCCTCGGTGCGCGGGCTCCTCGGACGCGTGCCGATCTTCGGGATCTGCCTCGGTCACCAGATTCTCGGGCTGGCGGCCGGCGGGCGCACGTACAAGCTGCCGTTCGGCCACCACGGCGCCAACCACCCGGTCAAGGACCTCGCGACCGGCAAGGTCGAGATCACCGCGCAGAATCACGGGTTCGCCGTCGACCCGGCATCGGTGTCGACGCACGGCTGGGAGCCGACGCACCTCAATCTGAACGACGGCACGTGCGAGGGTCTACGGCATCGCGACAGGGCCGTGTTCTCCGTGCAGTACCACCCGGAGGCGTCGCCGGGGCCGCACGACGCTAATTACCTGTTCCATCGCTTCGCCGACCTGATGAGCCAGAAGGGAGGCTGACCTCGTCATGCCCAAGTACTTGATCTCGTACCGGAAGACTGAAGGGGGCGGCCAGAAACCCGAGTGGACCTCGTTCACGACGCAGAGCGAGACCTCGCTCGAAGCCCACGCGATCCGCGAGCGGGTCGACCGGCGAATGAGCGTGCTGGGCGAGCAGCTCTGGGGCAGCGGTGAAGTCACGTGGGCCGGCGACGGCCGGCTCGACGATGTCCTCTACCGCCGAGAGGAAGCGGCGCCGGAGACGTCGATCGTCTACGGGCTCGTGGAGGAATAGACTGCCCAAGCGTACCGACCTCAAACGCATCCTGATCATCGGCTCGGGGCCGATCGTGATCGGCCAGGCCTGCGAGTTCGACTACTCGGGTACGCAAGGTTGTCGCGCCCTGCGTGAGGAAGGGTTCGAGGTGGTCCTGGTCAACTCCAACCCGGCCACGATCATGACCGATCCCGAGCTCGCGGACCGCACGTACATCGAGCCGCTGACGCCCGAGTTCGTCGCGAAGATCATCGAGCGCGAGCGGCCGCAAGCGCTCTTGCCGACCCTGGGCGGCCAGACCGGCCTCAACATCGCGGTGGCGCTGGCTGAGGACGGCACCCTCGATCGCTTCGGCGTCGAGCTGATCGGCGCCAAGCTCGAGGCGATTCGCAAAGCGGAGGACCGGGCGCTCTTCAAGCAGGCGATGGAGCGCATCGGTCTGGCGCTTCCGCGCTCCGGGCACGCTCGAAGCCTCGACGAAGCGCGCGCGATCGTGGCTCGCGTCGGCTATCCCACGATCATCCGGCCGTCGTTCACGTTGGGTGGCACCGGCGGTTCGATCGCCTACAACCCCGAGGAGCTCGAGGACGCCGTGCGGTGGGGGCTGCAATCCTCACCGGTCGGGACCGTGTTGGTCGAGGAGTCGGTGATCGGCTGGAAGGAATTCGAGCTCGAGGTGATGCGCGACCTCGCCGACAACGTCGTCATCATCTGCTCGATCGAGAACGTCGACCCGATGGGGGTTCACACCGGCGACTCGGTCACGGTCGCGCCCGCGCAGACGCTCACCGACAAGGAATACCAGCTGATGCGTGACGCCGCGATCGCGATCATCCGCGAGATCGGCGTCGAGACGGGCGGCTCCAACATCCAGTTCGCCGTGAACCCCGACGACGGCCGGCTGGTCGTGATCGAGATGAACCCGCGCGTGTCGCGCTCCTCGGCGCTCGCGTCCAAGGCCACCGGATTCCCGATCGCGAAAATCGCCGCCAAGCTCGCGGTCGGCTACACGCTCGACGAGATCCGGAACGACATCACGCGCGAGACGCCTGCGTCGTTCGAGCCGGCGATCGACTACTGCGTGGTCAAGTTCCCGCGGTGGGCCTTCGAGAAATTCCCGGAGGCCGATCGGACGCTGACGACGCAGATGAAGTCGGTCGGCGAGGTCATGGCGATCGGGCGCACCTTCAAGGAGGCGCTCCAGAAATCCGTCCGCTCGCTCGAGCAGGATCGCTGGGGTCTGACCCTCGGTCGGCCGGTCGGTGACGACGAGCTTCGACGGCTGCTGACGGTTCCGAACCCCGACCGGATCTTCGCGATCGGCGACGCGTACCGCGCCGGCTTCACGACCGAGACGATTCGCTCGCTGACCCGGATGGACGTCTGGTTCCTCGAGAACATGCGCGAGATCGTCGCCTTCGAGCGAACGATCGCCGAGAGCGCGCTCACCGACCTGGAGGTGCTGCGCCGCGCGAAGCAGTTGGGATTCGCCGACCGGCGGATCGCCGAGCTCACGGGCGTCCGCGAGGCCGCGGTGCGGGCGCGGCGCCTCGAGCAGGGTATCCGCGCGACGTTCAAGACCGTCGACACGTGCGCCGCCGAGTTCGTCGCCCACACGCCCTACCTCTATTCGACCTACGAGGAGGAGGACGAGGCGCCGCCGACGGACCGGCCGAAGGTGGTCATCCTCGGCTCGGGACCCAACCGCATCGGGCAGGGGGTCGAGTTCGACTACTGCTGCGTCCACGCGGCGTTCGCGCTCCGTGACCTCGGCGTCGAAGCGATCATGGTCAACTGCAATCCGGAGACGGTCTCCACGGACTACGACACGTCCGATCGCCTCTACTTCGAGCCGCTCACGCTCGAGGACGTCCTCAACATCGTCGAGCGCGAGCGGCCGCTCGGCGTGGTCGTCCAGTTCGGGGGACAGACGCCGCTGAAGCTCGCGGTGCCGTTGCGCGATGTCGGAGTGCCGATCCTGGGCACGACGCCCGACGCGATCGATCGCGCCGAGGATCGGCAGCGTTTCAACGCGCTGATCGCCGAGCTCGGGCTCAACCAGGCGGCCGGTGCGACGGCCCGGTCGCTCGCGGAGGCTCAGACGATCGCCGCCTCCGTCGCGTTCCCGGTCCTGGTGCGCCCCTCGTACGTGCTCGGTGGACGCGCGATGCGCATCGTCCACGACGATGAGGACCTTCGCGAGTACATGGCCGAGGCGGTGCGCGTGTCTCCGGAGCACCCGGTGCTCATCGACAAGTTCCTCGAGGACGCGATCGAGATCGACGTCGATGCGGTCGCCGACGGCGAGCGGGTGGTCGTCGGCGGGGTCATGGAGCACATCGAGAAGGCAGGGGTGCACTCGGGTGACGCCGCCTGCGCGCTCCCGCCCTACTCGCTGGGCGAAGGGCAGATCCGAGAGTTACGAGCGCAGACCCGCGCCCTGGCGTCGGCCCTCGGCGTCGTCGGGCTCATCAATGTGCAGTTCGCGATCCGCGGCGAGACGATCTACGTGCTCGAGGTCAACCCGCGCGCCTCCCGCACGGTGCCCTTCGTCTCCAAGGCGATCGGAGTGCCGCTTGCCAAGGTCGCGACCGCGGCGATGCTCGGCCACTCGCTGGCGGCGCACACCAGGATCGAGGAGCGCGAGCTCGCCCACATCGCGGTGAAGGAGTCGGTCTTTCCCTTCGTCAAGTTCCCGGGCGTCGACGTCGTCCTCGGCCCCGAGATGAAGTCGACCGGCGAGGTCATGGGGATCGACCGCGACTTCCGCAAGGCCTACCTGAAGTCGCAGATGGCCGCCGGCGAGACACTGCCCACGGCCGGCGCGGTCTTCATCTCCGTGAAGAACCGCGACAAGCGGCCAGTCACCACGCTCGCCAAGCGGCTCAGCGAGATGGGCTTCTCGCTCGTCGCGACCACCGGGACCGCGCGCGTCCTCGAGCGTCACGGCATGACCGTCGAGCTCATCCACAAGGTCGGCGAGGGGTACCGGCCCAACGTGATCGACCTGATCAAGCGAGGTCACATCGCCTTGCTCTTCAACACCCCCGAAGACGGCCGGGCCCGGAAAGATTCGGCGATCATTCGCCGCACGGCGGTGGCGCAAAACGTCGCGTACTACACCACGGTCGACGGTATCCAGGCCGCCATCGGCGCGATCGAGGCCTTGCTGAAGGGCGAGCTCCGGGTGCTGAGCCTGCAGGAGTATCACGCTGACCTCCGCTAGCCCGGCCGACCGGGTTCTGATCGCGCTCGACGTTCCGAGCCTGGACGAGGCCGATTCGCTGCTCGGCCGGCTGGACGGGACGCTCACCGGCTGCAAGATCGGCTCGCAGCTCTTCACGGCCGCGGGACCGGCGGCGATCGAGAGGGCCCGCAAGCGCGGGTTCCGCGTCTTCCTCGATCTCAAGTTCCACGACATCCCGAATACCGTGGGCCTGGCGGTGCGCGAGGCGACGCGCCTGGGCGTCTTCATGCTCAACATCCACGCGAGCGGTGGCCTGGCGATGGCGCGCGCCGCCGCGGAAGCGGCCACGAAGGCCGCCGGCGATTTCGCGATTCCGCGGCCACTCTGCCTGGGCGTCACCGTGCTGACGAGCCTCGACCGCCGGGCGCTCCAGCGCGAGGTCGGTGTCCCCACGAGCGTCGAGTCGCATGTTCTGCATCTGGCGGCGCTCGCCCGCGAGGCCGGCCTCGACGGCTGCGTCGCCTCGCCTCGGGAGATCAGTCCCCTGCGCCTGGCGATGGGCCCCCGATGGGTGATCGTCACGCCGGGCATCCGGTGGGAGAAGGCCGCGGAGGCTCCCGGCGCCTCACGGCCCGACGACCAGGTGCGCGTCGCGACGCCGCGGCGGGCGCTCGCGGCCGGCGCCGACTACCTGGTCGTGGGGCGACCGATCAGCGCAGCGAACGATCCCGCGAAGGCGGCGGCCGCGATCGTCGCGGAGGTCAACGCGCCGTGACCGACCGCGAGACGCTCGATCTCTACGAGGCCACCGGCGCGCTCTTGCGCGGCCACTTCCGGCTCACCTCGGGCCTGCACTCCGACGTCTATCTGCAGTCGGCGCTCGTCCTTCAGTATCCGCCGCACGCCGGAGCCCTCGGCGCGGCGCTGGCGGCGCCGTTTCGCAACGACGGCGTCCAGACCGTGCTGGCCCCGGCGATCGGCGGGATCCTGGTCGCCCACGAGGTCGCCCGGGTCATCGGTGTACGGGCGCTCTTCACCGAGCGCGAGGACGGTGTGATGCGCCTGCGGCGCGGGTTCACCCTGGCGGCCGGCGAGCGATGTCTCGTGGTCGAGGACGTGATGACCACGGGCGGCTCGATCCGCGAGGTCGTCGGCTGCGTCGAGGCGCTCGGCGGCATGGTGGTGGGCGTGGGGTCGCTGATCGACCGCAGCGGCGGCGGCGCGAGTTTCCCCGTGAAGCGCGCGACACTGGCGACCGTGAAGGCGACGACCTGGAAGCCGGAGGAGTGCCCGCTCTGCCGGGCGGGCGGCCAGGCGATCAAGCCCGGCAGCCGCGCCTGAAGTCCGTCCGCGCTACGTCCTCCCCGTCGCGAGCGCGGCGTCCACCCGATCCACGAGATCCTGCAGCGACAGGTGCGCCTTGACCAGGAACGCGATCGCTCCGAGCGCCATCGCCTGAGTCACGTCGCGCTCCTGGCCGAGGTTCGACAGCACGATGACCGGGATGCGCGCGGTCGCGTCGTCCTGCTTCAGGGCCTTCAGCACTTCGAACCCCTGGAGCTTCGGCATGACGACGTCCAGGAGGACCAGATCGAGTGGCTCGGTGCGCGCGACACGCAGCGCCTCCTCGCCGTCGGCGGCGGTGAGCACCTCGAGGCCGTGCCGGCGCAGGCGTGCCTCGGCCGCGCGACGCAGGAATCGGTCGTCCTCCGCGAGGAGGACCCGCCGGACTCCGTCAGGCACTCTGGCCCGCCAGCAGGCGGCCGACCAGCTCGCCCAGCTCCTGCAGGGACAGGTTGGACTTCACGAAGTAGCCGGAGATCCCGAGGTTGCTGACCTCGGCGATATCCTGCTCGCGGGACGAGTTGGACAGAATGAGGACCTTCACCGCGCGCGTGGCTTCGTCGCTCCGGAGCGCGCGCAGCACCTCCAGGCCCGACAGCTTGGGCATGAGCATGTCCAGCAGGATGAGATCCGGCTGCTCGCTCCGGGCGAGTCGCAGCCCTTCCTCGCCATCGGCCGCGGTCGTCACCGCCAGGCCGCGCTGCCGCAGGCTGGCCTCGCAAGCCCGCCGCAGAAATCGATCGTCTTCGACCAGCAGGACCCTCTTCCCCGTTGTCTCCATCGGCCTCACCCGCTGATTGGGAGCGTGAAGATGAACGCCGAGCCCTGGCCTTCCTCGGACTCGCACCAGACCTCGCCAGCAAGCCGTTCGATGATGAGGCGGACCAGGTACAGGCCCAGCCCCGTGCCTTCCGTCTCGACCGTGTGGACGTTGTCCGCCCGATAGAACTTCTCGAAGAGTCGGCCCCGCGCGGTCTTGGGAATTCCGATTCCGCTGTCCGTGATCGTCCACCGCGCGGTGCGGCCATCCTCGCGGTCGATGCGGATCGAGACGGCGCCGCCGCTCGGCGTGTACTTGAGCGCGTTCGACGTGAGATTCACGATCACCTGCCGGAGCAGCTGCGGGTCGGCCACGACGGTGGGCGCGCTCGGCACGCCGGACAGCGAGAGCCGGAGGCCCTTGTCCCGAATCAGCGCGCCCAGATCGTCGAGCGAGCTCTGTGTGAGCTCGCCGAGGTCGGTCGGCTGGAGCGTCACCGTCAGCTTGCCACTCTCGAGGCGCGAGATGTCCAGCAGGTCGTTCACGAGGCCGATCAGCCGCTCGGCGGCGATGCGGGCGTCTTCGACGTAGCTGCCCGCCTCGGCGGAAATCTGGGAGCTCTGGGCCGCGAGCTCGAGCATCCACTTGATGCCGGCCAGCGGCGTGCGGAGCTGATGGGTGACGAACGAGACGAAGTCGGTCTTCATCTGGCTCACCTGACGTTCGTGCGTCACGTCGCGGAGGGTCAAGGTGAAGCCGACCGTCGCGCCGGTCGTGTCCTTGATCGGTCGCCCCGCCCAGTGGATGGTCCGGCCGCTCCGCTTGAGCTCCAGATCTCCCTCGCCGCCGAGGTCCGGATTCTCGAGGATCGCGCCGAGGTCGTCGAAGACGCGGTCCGAGTCGGGCATCGAGCTCCGGCGACCGGCCGCGAGCTCCGCGAGGCGTACCCCGATGACCGAGCTCGGGTCGAATCCGAGCAGCTCCCCGGCGTGCCGGTTGGCGGCCTGGATCTCGCCGTCGCGGCTGACGAGCAGGATGCCGTCCGAGGTCGAGTCGAAGATCTGCGCGAGGCGGACCCGCTGCGTCTGCGTCTCCTCGTAGAGCCCGGCGTTCTCGAGGGCGGTCGCCAGCTGATCGGCATAGGAGGACAGCAGCCGCGTCTCGATGACGCCGAACGCCTGCGCCGTCGGATAGTAGACGACGAGCACGCCGAGGACGCGCTCGTTCTGGCCCACGATCGGGTATGCGGCGATGGACCGGACGCCGTGCTCCAGGTTCGCGGGATGCACGAAGTCGGGATGATTCGTCACGTCGCGCAAGAGCAGCGGCGCCCGCGTCCGGCGCACGTAGTCGCTGAGCCCACCGAGGCGGCTCGGATCACCCGGGCGCGGACCGGTCGACACCCAGTGACCGACACTCCGGCTCAAGGTCCCGTCGTCGGTCAGGAGGTGGAGCAGCGCGCCGCTGGCGCCGAATGCTTTCGCCAGCTCCTTGAGCGCGCCGTCGAGCATCGCGTCCACCTCGAGCGTGCGGTGGAGCGCCCGGGCCGCCTGGTTCAAGAGCGCCAGGCCGTCGGACAAGGTCTTGGCCTCGCCCTCGCGGCGCCGCATCTCCTCCTCGCGGGCGCGCGCCTCGGCGTAGAGCCGGCTCTCCTCGAGCGCCATCGCCAGGTTCTGGCAGAGCGAGCTGAAGGGCTCGATGCTCCGGGGGTTGATCGGCCGGCGGCTCGGCTTGTTGTCCGCGCTCACGACACCGATGACCCGATCGCCGACGACGAGCGGCGCGATGACGAATCGCCGTGATCGGAGATACGGACGATCGAGGTGCGCGCGATCGAGCGGCAGCACGCGGGCGAGGTCGTCGTCGGACAGCACGGCGACGGGACGTCGGCTCGTGAGGGCCTCGTGATACGGGCCGGCCGCGGCCGTCGCCGGCAGCCGCAGACGCGGCTCGCCGTCGTCGCCGGTCGTCACCGGCTCGAGCTCCGCGCCGTCGGCGGTCAGGAGCAACACGTTGACGCGATCGAACCCGACGACGTCGCGCGCGGCGCGGACGAACGCCGCGAGGCGATCGTCCCGCTCCCACGAGCTCTGCATGAGGACGGCCGCGTGCGAGAGCCGCTCCAGCAGCGCGCGTCCCTCCTCCGTTTCCCGGAGCAGCCGCGCCTTCTCGATGGCGAGCGAGGCCTGGCCGGCCAGCGCCAAGAGCAGCGCGACCTCGTCCGGCCGGAACTGGCGCGCGCCCTTGGTGAAGACGTTGAGCGTACCGACGACGCGCCCGTGGGAGCGAAGCGGGACGCCGATGAATCCGCGGAAGCCGCGCTCGAGCGCGCCGCGCTTGTGGGCGGGGTCATAGCGCGTGTCCTTGGCCAGATCCTCGACCACGAGCGGCTCGCCGAAGGCGACCACGAGACCGCTCAGGCTCTCCCCGACCTTGAGCTGCGCTCGCGCCATCACGCCCGCCGCCCCCTCGGTCCGGGCGCCGACGACCAGATCGTCGCCCTGCAGCAGGCGGAGCCCCGCCGCCTCGGCGCCGACGAGCTGGGCCGCCTCGTTGACGATGACCGTCAGCACCTCCTCCGGATCGTGGACGGCGGCCAGGCGCCGCGACACGTCGTTGAGCACCTCGAGCCGATGCTGGTTCCGCTCCGCCTGCTCGTAGAGCCGAGCGTTCCGGAGAAAGAACCCGACCTGCTCGCAGACGTGATCGACCCCGCGGAGCTCACGCTCGGAGAAGCGGCGGTGAGCAGTCCACCACACGACGTAGAAGCCGCCGATCACCTCGTCCTCGACGATCAGCGGCAGGAGGAGCGCGGACTGATGCGGGAAGCTCCGGAACATCCCGTGCGTAAATCGCGCGTCGCGCGCGACGTCGTCCGAGTACACCGGACGTCGCTCCTGCCAGAGCGGGAGCAGGAAGCCCTGCTCCTTGAGCGGCAGCGGGGTGGACGACAGCGTCTGGAGGTATTCGCGCGGCACGTGATACGCCGCGGTCGGCACGAGGGAGACGCTCGCGAGGTCTTGCAGATAGACGACCGCCGTGTCGGCGCCGAGCAGGCGGACCAGCTCACGGCAGATTCGGCGCAGCGCCTCGCGGACATCGAGGGTCGAGCTGACGGTGGCCGAAATCGCGGCCAGGGCCTCGCTCTCGGCGAGCCGCTCGGCCAGCTCGGCGTGAAGGCGCGTGTTGTCCTGCGCCAGCCGCCGCCGGTCGAAAACCCGGGCGACGATGGAGCCCAGGCGCGAGAAATCGACCGGCTTCAGGATGTAGCCGGCGCTCCGGCTTTCGACCGCCTGGATCGCCGAGTCGAGCGTGGCGCGTCCGGTGACGACGATCACCTCGGGCGGCGCCTCGGTGCGCGCGGCCTCACGCATGAGGCTCGTGCCCTCGACGTCGGGCAGGTCGAGATCGAGCAAGACGAGGGCGAAACTCCCCTGGTGGATGAGCCGGAGCCCGTCGACGCCGGTGCGGGTCACCGCGACCGCGTACCCTTCGCGCTCGAGGAAGTCGCTCAGGAGGAGGGCGGCGTCGGGGTCATGGTCGATGACCAGGATGGCATCCTGCTCGCCCATCTCTCTGAGCCTATCACCACCCGGCGGTGAGCATGCCGTTCTGGAGGAGCACGAACACCAGCCACGCCAGCTGCACACCGACGAAGATTGCCAGGCCGCGATCCCTCCCGGCTTGCACGTGCGCGCGATACTGAAAGACGGCGCCGAGGAGACAGATTGTTGCGAACGCCGCTTGGTGGTACGTGGTGAGCAGGCCGGCGGTCACGGCCAGGCCGGCCGCGAAGCTCCAGAGGACGTAGGCCGCGAGCCAGTAGGCGATGACGGAGACGCCGACCGAGGCGCGCGAACCGGATTTGCCGAACAACCGCGCGAGCGCGACCGCCCCGATGCCCAAGAGGAAGAGCGCGGCCAGTGTCGCGAGAGCCCAGCGAGTCATAGATTTCGAAGCGCGCCTCGCCCGGCGGGGCCCCAGCCCCGCGACGGCCTGCAGCGCGCACGGCGCCGAGCGCGGGGCGAGTCTAGCGGCCCGCTTGCGCGCTGTCAACCGCAACGTATTGACACTACAGGCTATTTCGACCTATGATCACTGGATGCCACCGACCCGGCCGACGCCGCATCCGTCTCTTCGCAGCATGACGGGATTCGGCCGGGCGGAGGCAGTCGGGGACGGCGTCGCCATCACGGTCGAGGCGCGTTCGGTCAACCATCGCCACCTCGACATCGCGTTCCGCCTGCCGCGCGCCCTGAGCGCGTTCGAGATGGACGCCCGCCGGCTGATCCAGGCGCGCGTCGAGCGCGGACGGATCGACGTCAGCGTGCAGCTCGGCCCGCCGCCCGGCCAGTCCACCCAGCAGATCCGCGTCGACACCGCGATCGCCGCCCAGTACATCGACCAGGCGCGGGCCCTCGGCCGCGCCACCGGCCTGGGCGACGAGGTGCCGCTCGCTTGGGTGCTCGAGCGCCCGGGCGTGGTCGTCCGCATGGAAGACTCCGAGACGACGGCCGGCGCGATCGCATGGCCGGCGCTCGCGGACGTGCTGGGCCGCGCCCTCGACGAGCTCGTGACGTGTCGAGTGACGGAAGGCGATGCGCTCGCCGCCGAGCTGCGCGCGCAGCACGCCGCGCTCGGCGCCCAGGTCGACCTGATCGTGGCGCGTACGCCGGCGGCGCTCGCGCGCTACCAGGAGCGATTGCGCGAGCGTATCAACGCGCTGCTCGGCGGGGTCGTGCTCGACGAGGGGCGGATCCTCACCGAGGTGGCGATCTGGGCCGAGAAGACCGACGTGCGCGAGGAGCTGACCCGGCTCACCGCGCATCTCGAGCAACTGGCGCTGCTCCTCGACAAGGGTGGCTCCGTCGGCCGGCCGCTGGACTTCTTGATCCAGGAGCTGAACCGCGAGGTCAACACGATCGCCTCGAAGGCGGACGACCTCGAGCTCTCCCAGTCGGCGCTCGCCGCCAAGGGGATCATCGAGAAAATGCGCGAACAGGCACAGAACCTTGAATAGCCGCGCGAACGGCGGGGGTCGGCAGGTGGCGCATCTCGTGAACGTGGGACATGGCAACGTCGTCGTCGCCGATCAGATCGTGGCGATCGTCGCGCTGGACTCGCTGCCGGTGAAGCGACTCATCGAGAGCGCGAAGGGCAGCACGAAGCTGGTGGACGCGACCAACGGGCGTCGCACGCGAGCGGTCATCGTGACCGGCAGCGACCATCTCATCCTGTCGTCGCTCGAGCCCGCGACCCTGGCGCAGCGTCTCGTGA
>WNGJ01007932.1_pt1 | contig 20281 bp, 18 predicted proteins | sample 5400611 | NCBI WGS metagenome assembly WNGJ01 (sample SAMN13153375, study PRJNA577476) | soil metagenome | isolation source: 40 cm soil or saprolite under Garry oak tree replicate 1 | place: USA:California | collected 2016-06-15
GGGGATGATGGCAACATCATTCCCCTTACCCGACCCTGGAAAAAGGGCCAGACCTACGGGACGATCCTGGTGGATCTTGAGAAGCGCTGCACGATCGATCTCCTTGCCGATCGCAAGGAGGAAACGCTCACTGCCTGGCTACTTACCCACCCGGAAATAGATGTCATCAGCCGCGATCGAGGAGGAGAGTATGCGGCTGCCGCCAAGAAAGGCGCCCCTCAAGCGAAGCCGATTGCAGACAAATTTCACCTGGTGAAAAACCTGCGTGATGGGCTCAAAGAGCTGATGGCGCGCAAGCAGAAAGTGTTGCCGGAAGTGGAAGAGGACTGTTCCGATGGCATTCCTCTCCGCGCACAGGGAAAACGACGGGAGAGTACTCTCCCAGAAGCGCCCAAGCCAGACGAGCCTGAGAAGCAGTGGCGGTCGATGTCACAAGAGCCACGCCACATCCCCGCCAGATCAGCGCATGTCTCGGTTGCCCAGTCTCGGAGCCAGGTATCACGCGCCAATAGAGCCGCCCGCTATGAGGCTGTGCGAGCGCTCCATCAGCAGGCCATCTCCGCGCGCGAGATTGCTCGTCGTCTGCACATGTCCCGGCAGACGGTGCATACGTTTCTAGTCTCAGAGTCCTTTCCGGAGCGAAGCAGACCCCCGTATCGAGGAAGCATGCTCGATCCCTACAAGTCCTACATTCTCGATCGAAGGATCGGCTGGCTGTTGGAATGGCTCTCAGCTTTACGCAGAAGTCAAAGAGCTTGGTTACACCGGCTCAGAGGCCTTGTTTCGCCTCTTCATTTCGAGCGTGCGCAAGCACCATCAGGCAGCAGGAACCTCGGCGAAGCTCGAACTGTCTGCCGATGGGGCCAAAGTCAGTGGACCTGTGGATCCTGCCGCCAAACCCTGCATCAAACGCCGCCTGTCCCCAGCGCGAGCCGCCTGGCTGTATGTGAGCCAAGCTGTCAGGCTTGACGAGAAGCAACGTCAGCAGGTCGCGCAAATCCGCGCGGCTCATGGTGATCTCGACATCGCTTATGACCTGACTCAAGCCTTCGTCTCGATGCTGGCCGAACATCGAGACACGGAGCTGGATAGTTGGCTTGCACAAGCTGAGCGGAGTGGCATTCGCGAACTTAAGAGCTTTGCCAATGGCATCCGGCGCGATTACGCCGCTGTGCGCGCCACGTTCACTTCAGAGTGGAGTAATGGCCCCGTTGAAGCGCAGGTCAACTGCTTAAAACTGCAAAAAAGGCTGATGTTCGGTCGTGCCAATTTTGACTTATTGCGCTTACCCGTCCTGCGTCGCGCATAAGTTCTCCCTGCTCTGTTTCCTTGAGTATCTCAAGCCCTTCCTCTTCTCGACCACAAGCAAGCAGGCTCACTTTTTTTAGGGATGAGCCACTATCCCCTTGACGTTTACAACATACTTCATCTCTAAAAAACGTCCGCGCAGCGCATGCACCTGCTCTTTCACATTCTTCCCGCGAATGGCATCATGAATCAACTGCGCCAGTTCACCCATGGCCCGCTCACCCATACCAAAGCGTGTCATTTCCGGCACGCCAATGCGCAAGCCCGAGGGGTTCCGTGGGTCGGTATCACCGGGAACCATGTTGTAGTTCACGATAATATCGTTTGCCTCTAAACGTTTGGCAACTTCGACGCCCCCGTCCCACTGTGACACGTTCACAGCGATCATATGGCTTTTGGTATAGCCAAAATCGCGGGCCTCGACAGGCGTACCGAGTTCGTCCAGGCCGCGGCCAAGCGCCTGTGCATTGCGCACAATTTGTCTGGCATAGTCTCTACCGTACTTCTTCATTTCGCGCGTGGCAACCACCAGCGCAGGCAAAGTATTTAAGTGATGGTTACTTGACGTGCCAGGAAAAACACCACGATCAGCGGCGGGCCAGTATTTTTTCTCGGCTTCATCATCAAGGTTGCCAAGAATGACACCTCTTTGAGGGCCTGGGAAGGTTTTGTGGGTGCTGGCAGTCATCCACGTTGCACCCTCCTGCAAGGGAGACTGAAACTCGCCGCCTGCGATCAGCCCCAATACATGTGCAGCATCATAGAGCAGTGGAATATCCCTGGTCTTGCAGAAAGCCGCCACTTCCGAAACAGGTTCAGGGAAGAGGAACAGGCTCTTGCCCATAACTACAAGCTGTGGAGAAACACGGTCAATAAGTTCAATAGTTTTCGTGGCATCAATATGGTAATGATCCCCGGTAAGCGGCAGATAATGCAGATTGATGGAATTCGGACTGCCCAATTTCAGTGATTGGCCCCGATTCTGAATGCGCCGGCCAAATACTCCTACTGGACCATGGCTGATATGCCCACCCGCATCGGTCGAGTTAGCAACAACCGTATCACCCCCTCGCAGCCATCCCATTGCGATAGCAGTGTTGGCAGCATTGCCGCTAATCGGGCGCACATCAGCCTGTTTGGCGTTGAAGAGGTCAATAATCTCTTGAGTTGCCATGCGCTCAATCTCGTCGATATAACGGGTTCCCTGGTAATAGCGATTTGTCTTATCGCCCTCGTTGGGATGCCCTTCGGCATAACGTCCCATGAAGTCAGAGACTTGCACACGTCGTACCGCCTCGCTGGGAGTATTCTCGCTGGCAATCAAGTTAATAGTCTGCGTCTGCCTCCAGGTGTTTTCTTGCGCGATGATGTTCTCGATGTCGCTGATATCTACTGTCATATGTTTTCTCCCTTGTGTTCTTGTCGAGCAATGAAATTTGTTACTCAGTATAACAGCAGTAGAGAGCTAGAACAATAGAAAAAGCCTCACTATGAAGCTGCAATCCCCTTAACCAGATAGGCCAATGTCCGCATATTTCCCACCAAAAAAGTCTCCTTCACATCCACAGGGCGCGCCTCACCCTGCCGGTTGACCCACACCGTCGTGTACCCCAGTTCAGTTGCGGGCACGATATCGTACCTGAAGCCAAATCCAGCATGCCAGATCTCTGCTACCTGCAATCCCAATCTTTCCCGCGCCAGGAGAAATCCCTTGTGGCTGGGTTTATAGGCCCTCGCCTGCTCAGCAGTGATAATCTCATCGAACTTCACGCCCAGTGTTCGCTCGGTCTCAGCGATAATCGCATCATCCGTGTTGGTGATTAATACAACCCTCACATATTTCTGTAAATCCAGGATTGCGTCTTTCGTATCAGGAAACGGCCCCCAATGGCCCATCGCATTCACAAACGCTTCTCCATCTTTCTCATCGTAAGGGAGATGGAACGCGTCAAAAGCCATCTTCATCGTGTCTTGTAGCACCTGCCGGTAGGGACGATAGTGTTGCTGGATAGAGCTGAACTGGATCTCCTCCCACCGGGTTTGCAAGGCACGCGTATCGATTCCCTCAACATGTTTCAACGCCAATCTCTGGGCAAAGAACTGCTGGATTTCGCTTTCCCAGTCTATAAGTGTGCCGTAACAATCAAAAGTAATGGCCTTTGGAAGCGTAATCACTTAAATGACCTCCACCAAAATCTTCTCAAATGCTGTTGTACAAACTGCGTGATACTGCTATACTAGAATATACCACCGAATGAACCGGATAGACGTATTTTATTTCACTCTGACCGGCATACATAACAAATGGCGTGGGGATGCAAGCGGTCTACAAGAGCCAACTCACCAACTATGTAGTCTGCATAAGTTACCTCGTGCATAGATATTCAGGAGGATTATAGGTTTCATGAAGGTCTATACAGCGGAACATATTCGCAATGTGGCATTGATCTCCCATGTCGGAACAGGCAAAACATCTCTGGTAGACGCGGCGCTCTACGATAGCGGCGCCGTGACGCGACAGGGCAAAGTAGATGAAGGCAGTTCGGTCGCCGATCACGATCCCGATGAATTAAAACGTGGCATGACGCTTAACACCAAGGTGCTACCCGTCGAATGGAAAAATACCAAGATCAACTTTATCGACACCCCTGGCTATGCAGACTTTGTGGGTGAAGTGAAAGCTGGCCTGCGTGTCGCTGACGCTGCCCTCGTCGTAGTGACGGCCGAAAAAGGCGTCGAAGTCGGCACAGAACTCACCTGGCAATACGCCGGCGAGCGCAACCTGCCGCGTATGGTGCTCGTCAACAAGCTTGATCGTGAAAATACCTCCTTCGACCAGGCTCTGGAATCGCTACGCAAGCAGTTCGGTTTAAAAGTCGTCCCCTTACAACTACCTCTCGGTGAACAGGCTAGCTTCAGAGGCGTCATAGACCTCGTCTCACAGAAGGGCTACACCTTTGAGGGAGGCAACAAAGTACAGGAAGTCCCCGTTCCAGCTGAGTTAAAAGACAAAATCAGCACTTACCGCGAACAACTGATCGAGTCGGCGGTCGAGAGCGACGACACCATTATGGAGAAGTTCCTGGAGGGCGAAGAACTGAGCGACGAGGAAATCCTCTCCGTCGTCAAAATGGGAATACGCAGCGGCCAATTGGTTCCGGTTCTCTGTGCTTCGACAAGCAAAAACATCGGCGTACAGACGCTCCTCGATGCTATTGCCGATTACATACCAGCTGCGGCAGATGCTGTACCAGAAGACGCGCAGGCCTTTGATGGCAACCTCTCGATGTTCGTCTTTAAGACCGCGGCAGCACAAGTAGGTACTATCAGCAGTTTCCGTGTTTACAGTGGTACGCTCAAGTCAGATTGCCATGTCTTTAACGTGCAGACAAAGGCCGATGAGCGTATTGGACAACTGATCATCCAGCGCGGCAAAATGCAAGAAAACGCGACAGAGATTCCGGCCGGTGATTTCGGGGCAGTAACTAAACTTTCCAATACTCATACTGGAGATACTCTTACTAGCAGTAAAGATACAACTACTGCCCTGGAACCGATCAACTTCCCGGAGCCTGTGTATACTGTAGCCGTCTTCCCCAAGAGTAAAGCCGACCTGGATAAAATGAGCAATGCACTGGCACGTATCGTAGAAGAAGACCGCACACTGCGTGTCGCACGTGATCCACAAACCGCCGAAGTGCTGCTCTCCGGTATGGGCGAATCGCATATTCAGATCGTTGTCGAGGGCATCAAACGCAAATATGGCGTGGACCTCGAGGTACGCGAACCACGTATCTCCTACCGTGAGGCGATCCGCAAAAAGGCCCGTGCCAATGGGCGTCACAAGCGGCAAAGCGGCGGACATGGACAATTTGGCGATGTTTGGCTGGAGATCGAACCATTGCCGTTTGGCGGTGAAGAAACCTTTGTCTTTGAGGACAAGATTGTCGGCGGCGTGGTACCTGGACAATATATTCCAGGTGTCGAAAAAGGTGTGCGAGAATCACTCAAGCGTGGCTTCATTTCAGGCAACCCGATGGTCTATATCAAGGTGGCCCTGGTAGATGGCAAGTATCACCCTGTAGATTCGTCTGCGCAGTCGTTTGAAATTGCCGCCTCGTTGGGCATGCAGGAGGCTGTGCCACAGGCAAGTCCCACCATCCTTGAACCGCTCATGACTGTCACCATCACCGTACCCGAAGGCAATATGGGTGATGTGATGAGCGACATCAATACCAAGCGCGGACGTGTACTCGGCATGACTCCTGTAGGTAACGGCATGCAGCAGATCACTGCAAACGTGCCCCAGGCCGAAATGTTGCACTATACGACCGATCTGCGCTCAATCACACAGGGGCGCGGCTCCTTCAAGATGGAATTCTACCAGTACGAAGAAGTCCCCCCAAATATTCAGCAGGAAATCATCGCACAGTACCAGAAACAGAAATCAGAACAAGAGAAGTAGAATTCTACTATATGAGTTCGCCAGGCAAAGTATGCCCTGCGAACTCATATAGTAGAACGGCTTAAAATCACTGCGCGTTTTACCTCCGCCTTACATTCTTCTTCCCCTGCTTTCCAGTGACATTCTTACCTCTCCCCAACACAGCCTCAGCATCAGCCTGGTGCCCATGACTTACCAACCACTTCCTGGCTTGCTCATGCAAATCGCGCAGCGTTGGACTTCCGGCAATCATCATCCACATGGCAAATTCAGGCTCAGCAGGTGTGCCAGGGCTCCATTGTCCCTCGGCTATAAGAAAGCTTTGTATCCGCTTCACATCCAGTGTTCGCAGTACAGCATCTAATTTTTGTCGAAAACTAGCATACTCGGCCATGGGTCATTTTCCCTATCCTTCATGAACGAGGAGCGTATTTCTTAGCCTCCATTCCGTTACGGAAGAGCAAGAGACCCCTCCCCTGATCGTAGTAAAGAGTTAATCGATCTGATTGGAGTTGGTAGGGTGTCATTTGCTTCACTCCTCTGAAGCAGTCTACCACGTTTTCATGTGGGGTGTTTGTGCCACTCTCCCACAATCTTGCCGTCAGCCCCTTTCACAACCAGATGCGGCTCGCTCTCTTCAAGGAAAGCGCGGGTGAACCGGTTTTCTTGACAGGAACCACTCATCCGTTTTACTCTAACCTATAGATACACAAAACGATCTTCCCTAAAGATCCTCTTATGGCCTGATCCGCGCGTGTGGGCTGCGCGTGACGAACACACTGGCATCGCGTTGTCTCCTGTTTCGATGCTGCCGCAAAGAACGGGCCACAGATATTATTCCAACGAAGGAGAGCAAGATATGAAAGATGAGGCGGATGTGATCATTGTTGGGGCTGGCCTGGCAGGACTGGTCGCCGCAGCAGAACTCATCGATGCGGGACGACGAGTCATCATCCTCGAGCAGGAGCCAGAAGCGTCGGTAGGAGGACAGGCGTTCTGGTCCTTTGGAGGCCTGTTCTTTGTCAACTCGCCGGACCAGCGGCGGCTGGGTATTCGCGATTCCTATGAGTTGGCCTGGCAGGACTGGTCTGGCAGCGCGGGGTTTGATCGGGAAGAAGACCATTGGCCTCGTCAATGGGCACAAGCCTACGTCGCCTTTGCGGCAGGCGAGAAATACTCCTGGCTACGTGCCCAGGGTCTCCGCACTTTTCCGATTGTGCAATGGGCCGAGCGCGGAGGGTATCTTGCGACAGGGCATGGCAATTCGGTGCCACGCTTTCACGTCACTTGGGGAACCGGTCCGGGGGTCGTAGAGCCATTTGTCCGGCGCGTGCGCGCAGGGGAGCAGCAAGGAAAGGTGACCTTGCGCTTTCGGCATCGTGTAACCGCGCTGTGCATGAGCGGCGGCGTGGTTGATGGCGTCCAGGGCGAGGTGCTGGAACCGAGCGCCGTCGAGCGTGGTGCGCCTAGTTCCCGGACCGTTGTTGGGGAATTCCATCTAAAAGCGCAGGCTGTGATCGTGACCTCGGGAGGCATTGGTGGCAACCATGATCTGGTGCGCCGCAACTGGCCGCAACGCCTGGGGCCCTCTCCCCAGCGACTGATTTCGGGGGTGCCCGACTACGTTGACGGGCGCATGCTTGAAGTAGTCGCGGCGAACGGGGGACACCTCATCAATCCCGATCGCATGTGGCATTATCCAGAGGGCATTCACAACTACGCGCCGATCTGGAGCCGCCATGCTATCCGTATTTTGAGTGGACCATCACCTGTGTGGCTGGATGCGCTAGGGCATCGCTTACCTGCCCCGCTTTTCCCTGGCTTTGATACGCTCGGGGCACTCCAACACATCACCACGTCCGGGTATGACTATTCCTGGTTCCTGCTCAACCAGCGCATCATTGAACGCGAGTTTGCCCTGTCTGGCTCCGAACAGAACCCGGATTTGACGGGCCGGAGCATTCGCAAGACGCTCAGCCGGGTCCTCCCTGGTACGCCTGGCCCCATCGAAGCCTTCAAGAGGAAGGGAGTGGACTTTCTCGTGCAACGCACCCTCCCTGTTCTGGTCCGCGCCATGAATGAACGGACTGGAGAGGCATTGATTGACCCAACCGAGCTGGAGCAGGAGATTGTCGCTCGCGACCGGGAGATACGGAATCCTTTCAGTAAGGACGCCCAGGTGATAGCCATCCGCGGAATGCGTGCGTATCTGGGAGACCGACTCGTTCGCGTGGCGAAGCCGCACCGGCTGCTCGATCCCGCCGCTGGTCCCTTGATTGCCGTACGACTATCCATTCTCACGCGCAAAACCCTGGGAGGAGTGAAAACCGACCTTGCTGGCCGTGTGCTTCAAGTGGATGATCAGCCGATTTCTGGTCTCTATGCTGCTGGTGAAGTGGCAGGTTTTGGTGGCGGGGGCATGCACGGCTACCGAGCGCTGGAAGGAACTTTTCTCGGCGGCTGCCTCTTCTCTGGTCGTGTCGCTGGCCGAGCCGTTGCCCAGGCGATCATCTGAGCGTCGAAAACTAGCATAAGATGAACCCATTCGTCTGCCTTAAGGCACGAGCGCTGAGTTATGCCGGTGATAGATCGCTTGCATGGTAGTGGGGTCGCGTTCACTAGCCGCGTGAAGTTCATTGATCAGCTGCCTGATATTCGGCGTCATAATGAGGAGATAGCGCGCAGCAGTAGAGCGGGGATTCCAGTACGTATGCGGGACGCCACGCGGCGCGAACACGGCTGTCCCAGCAGGAGCCTCGACCTCCTGGTCGCCGAGGCGGAATGTCAGCATCCCCTCAAGGACATACCACGCCTCATCATCGGTGTAATGGACATGCGGAGGGGCGATAAGGCGCGGTGGACCCACCGGGGCACCACGATCGGCCCATTCAGCAATCACGAATGCTGACTCATTCAGCCCAATCATCTGACCGGTAAGCGGGGCCACGACCATTTGGGTGAGAGGGTAACGGGGAAATGGGACGTCGTTGTCTGACGGCACGGGCGGCATAAAATATCCTCCTCTGTTCGTAAGAATATATTCACCTTCAACAATTTCCCTCAATTGAGAATACTGCGATCGGGGTCCGTTGGGCGAAAGCGCGAACTCATTGAGAGCATTTGACGCATGACCGGCACTTCCCGGCGTAATGCCTCTATTTCTCCCTCCAGGCGTTGTAGCGTTGATGTCAGCTCCAAAAAATGCTGCTTCTTTTCATCTTGCAGATCTAGAAAATAGGCAATGAAGTGAGAAAGCTCCTCCGGCTCTGCAGGCAGGCTGAATTGGATATCCTGCTTACCAACCACTTCCAGCAAGATTTCCAGGTAGGAATTGAATAGATCTCGCGCCTTATCAGCATAGGTGAGAAGAGCCTGCTCCGGTTCGCTTTCATCCTCGTATATTTCCACCAATGCCGATAGATAGGGTTTCTCGCGATGCTGGCTGAGAATACGGAACCGCTGTATACCCCTGGCAATCAGGTTCATTCGCCCATCGTCCAGCCGGTCGAGCGCCTCGATCTCCGCCATTGTGCCAACCGGGTATGGCTCCTCCTGCAAGTGCTCACTCTCTGGACGCACCAGAACGACTCCGAACGGTTTCTTCTCATCATAACACTCGTTAATCATCAAACGATAACGCGGCTCAAAAATATGCAGCGGTAGCTCTGCACCCGGAAAGAGTACGACATTTAATGGAAATAATGGCAACTCAATCGCCATGATATCTCTGCCTTCCCAGAACGCAGATACTTGAATTCGAGCATCTGCACAAAGCAATATAAGCCCTTGTCATTATACATTATACGATTGCATTTCACCCCTTGGGAATATCTATTTCACAAAGCCCTCGACTGTTCAAGAAGGACATAGAATGGCATAATTAGGAAGAAGACAACATCTCGCAGTGAAAGAGAAGAATTTACTAATGACCGGACTATTTGTTGGAGTTGACACTGGAGGCACATTTACCGACCTTGTCCTTCTGCAGGAAGGTAAAATTCGAGTTCACAAAATCCTCTCCACTCCTGATGATCCCTCGCAAGCCATCCTTCAGGGCCTGGCTAACCTTCGCGTGGCAGAGAACCTCCATGCACTGGTGCATGGCTCGACAGTCGCAACCAACGCGGTACTCGAACGCAAAGGCGTGCGTACCGGCCTGATCACAACCGCCGGTTTTCGCGATGTGCTTGAGATCGGCAGGCAAACGCGCCCAAAACTCTATGATCTGAGAGTTCAGAAAGAGCCTCCCCTGGTGCCTCGCGCACTGCGCTTCGAGGTTACTGAGCGTCTCAACGAGCTTGGCGAGGTACTGATCCCCCTCGACGAGACATCGCTCAAGGCTGCCATTGAGCAATTGTTGGAGGCAAATGTCGAAGCAATCGCCATCTGCCTCCTTTTTAGCTTCGCCAATGCTGCTCATGAGCGCAAACTAGCCGGGGAAGCGCGCGCAGCCGGCTTTTATGTCTCAGCCTCGTACGAGGTGCTGCCGGAGTTCCGCGAGTATGAGCGCGCCAGTACGGTTGTGCTCAATGCGTACGTCGGACCTCTGATAGATCGCTACCTCGCGCGGCTAGAAGAGTCACTTCCAAGGCATACATCGCTGCGCATCATGCAATCGAATGGTGGCTCTATTTCGAATGCAACAGCGAGACGAGAGGCCGCTCGCACCCTTCTCTCAGGTCCGGCGGCAGGAGTTGTCGGTGCCGCTTTCGTCGCTGAAGCCTCCGGCTTCAAACGCGCCATTACGCTTGATATCGGAGGAACGTCCACCGACGTGGCACTTTTCGATGGCGCAATTGTTGAGACTACGGATGGCAAGATCGGCGGTTATCCTATTAAGTTGCCCATGATCGATATCAACACGGTTGGGGCTGGCGGCGGCAGTATAGCCTGGTTTGACCTTGGCGGAGCATTACGAGTCGGTCCAGGATCGGCAGGCGCTGTCCCCGGACCCGCTGCCTATGGTCGTGGAGGAACGGAACCCACCGTAACCGATGCTAACGTTGTGCTGGGAAGACTGATTCCAGAGGCATTCCTCGGTGGCTCGATGTCACTCGATGCTGCACAGGCGCACACAGCAGTGGCAGCCATCGCTGAACGCCTCGGTGCAAGTCCAGAGCAAGCAGCACTGGGCATTATCCGCATCGTCAATGCCAATATGGAGGCTGCTATTCGCGTCATCTCCGTAGAGCGAGGTTTCGATCCACGCAACTTTATACTCGTGGCCTTTGGCGGTGCCGGACCTCTCCATGCCTGTGAACTCGCAGCCGCGTTACAGATTCCTAAAGTCCTGATTCCGGCAACGCCAGGAGTACTCTCAGCCCTTGGTATGCTGGTCGCGGATATTATTAAAGACTATGTTCGTACTATCATGATCCCTGCAGAAGAGGCACAAGATAGAGTGGAGATGGTCTTTGCAGAGCTGGAGCAACAAGGGCAAGCCGACCTCGCCCGTGAAGGATTTGCGCCTGAGCAAGTTACTCTAGAGCGTTTCCTCGATCTACGCTACGTTGGACAATCCTACGAGATCGTGGTACCATTCGACGCTGAAGTTCGGCTATAATAATCCGCGCGAGCGAGTTCAAGTGGTGAATGTACGTGTCAAGGCACGTAGCACCCCCGCACGCCCCGTTTTAGAAAAAATAGATGCCGATACACACAATACTTTAACACCCAAAGCATTTCGACCGGTCATCTTCAACGCCGCAGGCGCAACTCCACAGCATACCACGGTGTATGCCAGAGAGGAACTTATGCCAGGTCTTTCCTTCGCAGGCCCGGCCATCGTGACCCAGTACGATACAACAACAGTGCTGCCACCCGGCTGGCTGGCGGAGATCGATGCCTATGGGAATATCATCGCCGGTATGCAGCAATAGCAAAGGAATGAGGGACAGATGAGCAACAAGACGCCAGTAAATCCTGTCAGCCTGGAACTGTTCAGAAGTGCGCTGACCGCTACAGCCGAAGAGATGGGAGCCGTCCTGACCCGCAGTAGTTATTCTCCAAACATTAAAGAGCGGCGCGACTTCTCATGTGCCCTTTTTGATCGACAAGGAAGGCTTGTTGCCCAGGCTGCTCACATCCCGGTCCATCTCGGTTCAATGCCTGACTCAGTCGCGTCTGCGCTCGCAACATTCGATCACTTCTCCCCAGGTGACATTATTGTGCTAAACGATCCTTACTTAGGAGGAACACATCTCCCGGACATCACCATTATTGCGCCAATATACGTTCAAAGCGATGGGAAACAACGCCTGGTAGGTTTTGCTGCTAACCGTGCCCATCATGCTGATGTTGGAGGCATGTCGCCCGGCTCGATGCCCATAGCAACCGAAATCCACCAGGAAGGCATCATCATTCCACCAATTAAACTCTGGGAGGCGGGTCAACCGAATCACGTAGCGCTCGATCTCATACTTCGCAATGTTCGCACGCCTCATGAACGCCGTGGCGACCTGTCCGCCCAAATTGCTGCCAACAATACCGCCATACGGCGCATGCAAGAACTCATAGACAGGTGGGGCCTGCCGGCCACAGAAGAACATATAGACGCGCTAATCGCCTACGCTGAACGCATCACCAGGGCGACTATAGCGGCAATTCCAGATGGTTGCTACGAGTTTACGGATTATCTTGATAACGACGGCATCAATAACGGACCCGTCGCGATAACCGCCAGCGTCACTGTTCAGGGTGACACGCTCACCGTTGACTTCTCAGGCAGTGCACCGCAAACGCGTGGGAATGTTAACACAGTCGCCTCAGTCGCCAAATCGGCAACATATTACGTCGTGCGTTGTCTTATGCCAGGTGACGCGCCAATGAACCAGGGTACATTCGCGCCGGTAACGGTAATCGCGCCCGCAGGGACCGTAGTAAATGCTCGCCCACCTGCGGCGGTAGCACAGGGTAATGTCGAAACTTCACAGCGCATTACAGACGTTGTACTCGGAGCACTGGCCTCAGCACTGCCTGACATCATTCCAGCCGCGAGCCAGGGCACGATGAATAACATCACAGCCGGGGGCATTGACCCGCGCACAGGGCAGTCATTCGCTTACTATGAAACAATGGGAGGCGGTATGGGAGCCAGGCCTGGTCTTGATGGCCTCTCAGGCGTTCATACGCATATGAGCAATACACTCAACACTCCCGTCGAAGCCCTCGAATACGCCTATCCCATGCGCGTTACTGCGTATCGATTGCGCGATCATTCTGGTGGAAACGGCGCGTTTCGAGGCGGTGATGGTCTCGTACGAGAAATATCCTTCGAAGTGCCAACAGAAGTAACCCTGCTGACCGAGCGGCGAAGCAGATCACCCTACGGACTACAGGGAGGAGAGCCCGGTAAGTGCGGCGAGAATCGCCTGCAGCGCGAGGGCAAAGAGGCAACTTTGCCAGGCAAGGTACACTTTCTGGCATCGCCTGGTGATCGATTGACTATTCTCTCACCAGGTGGGGGAGGTTGGGGTAAACCCAACAATGATGACCAGGAAGAACGCTGAAAAGTATGGTGAGATTAGCACTCTAAAAAGATAGTCTCCCCCTCACGCCCAGCCGAAAGCTTCGCCGCCTCCATCACAGCAATATTACGCCTGGATTCCTCTGGAGTTACAGCCAGTGGCTCACCACAATGCAAATGATTCGCCAGGTTGCGATGAAAGGCGTACGGCGGCGCTTCTGGCAGCATCAAATGTTGCTCGTGAATAGCCCCACTCATCTCCCGCGTATAAACGTACAGTTCTGGCAGTGCCTCCGCGGGTCTCAGGCGTTCTTCGATCAGATCACCTGACCAGCGCCTTGTCTTTACCGTTTCCTGCCGCCATTGCCCTACAATCGCGCCCTGCGTCCCCAGGACATACCATTTAGGCTTCATCGCGGCGGCAATGTCGGAGTGCATGAATTCTGCCTGCTGTCCATTGGCGAAGCGCACGTACACACAGGAGTGATCGGCATTGGTCACATCATGCCAGACACGTTTATGTTCCAGGCCCCGTACACTCACCACGGTATCAGGAATAAGTTGCAGGATCCAGTCCAGGTAGTGCGAGCCCCAATCATAAAAGACCCCGCCTGAAATGGGCTCGTGTGAGTGCCAGTAGTCACAGGGATGCTCATAGCCGCCTATGAACGTCTCCATATGAAAGACATCGCCAATGGCCTGGCGTTTGAGTACCTGCTGAATCGCCAGGTAGTCTGGATCCCAACGCCGGCTTTGATAGACGGTCAGCGCCAGTTGATATCCCTTCGCCAGCCGGATCATCTCATCTGCTTCGGCTGTAGTCAAACAAAAAGGCTTTTCTGAAACAACATGCTTGCCTGCATGCAGCATCTGCATGGAGACAGCAGCGTGTGTATTAGGTGGCGTAGAGATAATTACTATATCAATGCTCGGGTCTTCAGCAACCTGCGCGAGGTCCGTACAGGTGCTTACCCCCGGAAAAGCCTGGCGTGCTACTGCTAAACGTTCCTCGTTGCGATCACATACCAGCGCGTATTCCAATCCTGGCACGTTGCTGATGGCGGTGCCATGCTCGAAGCCAATCGCTCCATAGCCGATCATCGCTACCCGCTTCGCGTACTCACGAGTCTCTGCGCCTGCCACATAGCGAATTGCGCGTTCCACCACCTGCCGGAACGCGGGCAGAGTTTGTGTTTCAGGATCACTGCCTAATACAGTGCAGAAAACACGCCCCAGTCCATAATCGCGTGCATATGCAACGGTACACTTTGCATAGCGCCACGAAGCATACCATAAAATCTCAGCATCACGAGGCACAATATCCAGCACATACACCCCCTCATATACAGCAAAGGAAGTATCCATACGGCGTGTCAGGTAGTGATCAGGTGTAGCTACACGAATGATAATTTCGCTGCGCGGAGTGCAGGTGCCATGAATATGCCCAAGCACCTCGCCCAACAATGGATATTCTCGGTAGGCCTCCGCCGCGTCTCCCGTGCATACCAACCCACCTCCACGTTCAACAAAAGCGCACAGGGCCTCTTCCTGTTCTGCGTTTAACGGCCCTATATCGCCATTCAGCATGACAACTTCTTCTACATCCAGTTGACGTAGCAAATCTGGAGCAGTTACGATCATAGGGTCCTTATGCATGTAAACTCCTGTCTTACTTACCTGGTCTCGTGGTAATGAGCATGCTCATGCGAATGATCAGGCCAGTGCCGGTGCATATGGGTATGCATGGCTCCAACCGGCGGTAGCTCGTCAGGGGTATGGGAACGAATCCCCTCGACATGATGGGGATGATCATGCCCGCGCCACAGGTTGCTCTGCCGGTAATTAGCTACCAGCAGGCTCTCTCCATGGTGCCAGCGATCACGAAAGATGTCATAATTCTTCTTACTCTTAGTGGCACGGTCTTCCTCGCTCAAGCTGAACCACTCACGGTGTGGATGCCTTTCGACATAATCAGCCACTCGCGGGGTTGTCAAGACACGATAGCCCGATGTCTTGAAGAAGAAGCTGTAATGGATATCCATCAAGCGGTAGAAACGGAAGCGCTCATCAATCCAGCCAACCTCCTGCAGCAGCTCTCGACGAAAAGCCATCAGGTATCCCTCGATAGCATCTACATCAGGCCCCCCAGATTCATAAAACTCACGCAGGTCATCCGTCACCAAGCCATATGGTCCCACAACTCCCATGTTGCGGTCGGCCAGTGTCATAGCTAACGGTTCCCAGATATCACCCTTGACTTCTATAGAAGTGTCCATCAGCACGATATCACGTCCTCTACTGGCACGCATCGTGGCATTTCGTCCCGCAGCGAAACCCATATTGTGATCGGCGAATAATACCTGCAAGCCGATAAGCTGTCCTTTCGCTCCGCTGAGGTCACCACTACGCGCCAACTGTTGTAAATAGCTCAATGTCTCGTCTGTAGAGCCATTATCAACGATCACTAATTCTAACGAACGACCATAGCTGTGACGGATAATGCTCTGTATACAGCGCTCCAGGTCATCCCGGCTACTATGTGCAAGCAGGTTGACCGAAAATTCAAAAAGATCAGGTGCCTGGGTATTATCAGGAGCATCGGACGAGCTTGAAAGTACCGTGAACTCATCTTCCAGGCGTCGTGGCAGCACAAGTGCCCCCTGGGCAGTATCTTCGATTATATAACCAGCAGATCCGAGTTCATGGCGTATTTCGTCAGCCTGCATGTATGCGCCACGACCACGCAAGCTTTCGCGTACCTGTACCAGCTCAGCAATCTCAGCCGGTACTATCGCCAGGTATGTCTGCGGGTTAACCTTGCGTTGTGGTAAGTCGCTCTGCAAATAGCCCTTGAGATCAAAGCCAAGGATGCGATCAAAGTCGAGCAACAGGCGCACTCTGGTAGTCGCGTCGCAATCTTGTGCTCGCAACATGGCCCACGCTACAGACACAGCCCGGGGCATATTCAAATCGTTCTCGACCTCAGCCAGGAATCTCTCTTGCCAGTAATTAGGTTCAATCGGTTCATCTGCAAAAACCTGTTCTCTATCGGCCGCTAAGAATAACTGGTAGGCCAGTCCGCGTAACCGCTCCAGGGTGGTTTGTGCCGCTTGCAGAGCCCTGAAGGTAAAATTCAAATGGCTGCGGTACAGTGCCGTTGTGTAAAAATAACGCAAGGCCACGGGATCAAAGCCACGAGCCTCAATTTCAGAACACGTATAGGCGTTGCCGGTGGATTTCGCCATCTTCTGTCCATCAGCCAGTAGATGCTGGGCATGCACCCAGTAGTTCGCAAATTTCTGACCTGTATATGCTTCGCTCTGAGCAATTTCGTCTTCATGATGCGGAAAGATGTTGTCCACACCGCCAGTATGCATATCAAAATGCTCGCCGAGGTACTTCATTGACATGGCGCTGCACTCGATATGCCAGCCAGGAAAGCCGCGCCCCCAGGGACTATCCCAGGCCATCTCGCGCCCAGGCTCCGCCGCTTTCCACAAAGGAAAATCTTCAGCGTTATGCCGGTCTTCAACTACCCCTTCGCGCACACCTGCCAGCATATTCTCCAACTGGTTCCCCGAGAGCTTGCCGTATTCAGAGAAGCGTTTAATATCGAAGTACACATTGCCGTTAATCTCGTAGGCAATGCCTTTAGCCTGTAGGCCTTGAACAATGGCGATCATCTCAGGAATGTGCTGCGTCGCGCGGGGGAAGATCTGTGCAGGCTCAATGTTTAGCTTGCTCTCATCTTCATGGAATGCCTCGGTATAGAACTGCGCGATCTGTAACGACGTTTTGCCCTCCTTGCGTGCCTGGGCCAGTATCTTATCCTCGCCGCGATCCACCATCTCCTGCCGCATATGGCCTACATCGGTAATATTTTTGACGTGCAGCACCTCAAAACCGCGATATTCGAAAGCTCGACGTAGCCAATCGGCCATAGTGAACGTACGTAAATTGCCGATGTGGATGTAACGGTAAACGGTGGGGCCACATGAATACATCTTAATCTTGCCCGCCTCTATAGGGACAATTTCTTCAACCTGGCGGGTCAGAGTATTATAGATCCTCATTGCAGTATCTATGTCCTCAATGGGTGGCGAAAGCGGAACCGCTAGGCCGTAGGAGCCGGTTCACCGTGCCTACCGCCGATTGATCGGCCCGCACCATAGAAAGGTACTCAGAAACACTTCGTTCAGTCTTATATCGTACGAGCGTTCGTAATCCTTTGTCAAGTATGTGCATACCTATACCCTTGACATTGCCAACTATAATCTACGCAGATACCCATACCAGGGGGGTATGGGTATGTGGAGAGAAGCAAGCGTTAGCTAAAGGCAAACATACGCACAACTTTAAAGATCGAGAGGCCGCATTCTATGCAAATAGTACACAGCGTCGCTCAAGCACTCTATACCTCCTTCAATATGTTCTGGGAAATCCTGTGGCCGTTAATTCTTGGCTTTACCCTTTCAGGAATCGTCCAGGCCCTTGTGCCGCATCAGGCAATGGCAAAAACGCTTGGTTGTGATGGCCCCAAATGTCTTACCTTCGCAACGCTCTTTGGCATTGCCTCAAGCTCGTGCTCTTATGCAGCCGTCGCTCTTGCTCGTTCCATCTTCGTGAAAGGGGCAAGCTTTACCTCATCGATGGTCTTTGAACTCGCCTCAACCAATCTGGTGATTGAGCTCGGGATTATTTTAACCGTCCTGATGGGGTGGCAATTCACCGCTGCAGAGTTTATCGGCGGCATTCTGATGATAATCTTTATTGGACTGATCTTCCATTTTACCTTAACACCAGGTCTTGTGCAGATGGCAAAAACACAAGCCGAGAAGGGATTGGTGGGCAGGATGGAAGGGCACGCGTCGATGGATATGAGTGTATCAGGCGGGACGTTTCTTTCGCGGTTGTTTAGTGGCAGAGGCTTTACGGCGGTCAGCAACTATTTTGTCATGGACTGGGCATCCGTCTGGGTTGATATTGTGCTTGGACTGCTGATCGCTGGAGCATTAGCCGCGTGGGTTCCAGACTCCTTCTGGCGAGCGTTTTTCTTCAGCAGCAATCCCACGATTGCAAAAATAGAAGGCCCACTGGTTGGCCCACTCGTTGCCATTATTAGTTTTGTCTGTTCTGTTGGCAATGTACCGTTGGCAGCGGTGTTATGGAAAGGGGGAATTGGTTTCGGTGGCGTAGTGAGTTTCATTTTTGCGGACCTGATTATCCTACCCATTCTTGATATCTACCGCAAATATTACGGCTGGAAGGTAATGGGTTATATTCTTCTCACGTTCTACGTAACAATGGTAGCAGCCGGGTATGTCGTAGAGTTGCTTTTTGGTGCGCTTGGCATTACTCCACAGAACCGCAATGTCGTTGCCATCACCGAGGGGATTCAATGGAACTGCACGACTATCCTCAATATCATCTTTCTCGTGCTGGCAGCCGTGCTTGTCATCCGATTTATCCGCACAGGTGGCATACCGATGCTGCGTATGATGAATAAACCAGCGCACGAAATGTCTCATTAGAGGATGAGCTTAGATAACAACTAAGCTCAATAATACGAATCTATCGAGTCATCTCTCTGACGATACGCTGCACACGTGCTCCTTCGGCGCGTCCCTTCGTCTCCTTCGCAGCAAGGGGCATTACTCGCCTGAACTCTTTACCATGTTGGGCGATCAGGTTTGTAACAATAGCTCGTATGTCATCATCACTAAGCTGAGACGCTTGCAGGTATGACTGGAGAATATCCAGCTCCTGCTGTTCTTTCTCCGCCAGGTCATTCCTTCCCCCTTGCCTATATAGTGGAATAGCCTGGTTGCGTTTCTTCGCCTCCTGTTCGAGCACTCGCACACCATCAGCCTCGGTAAGCGGTTGTCCATATTCCGGATTTTTCCGGTCGGTACGCGCCACTTCAAGATTGTGAATTGCTCCTATTGCCATGCGTAGCGTATCGAGCCTCAACTGGTCACGGGCGCGTTGTGCCTCCTGGATATCTTTGCGCAGTTGTTGCTCTATCGATAATTCTGCTCGTTGTCCCGCCATGAAATTACCTCTTCTCACATCGTTATCACTGCAATGGCCTTTAGTATACTACGCAAAGGAAGAAAAATCACTTTTTGACTGTCTACAACACCCGCCTCCCCAACAACATCTTCCCGCGCTTCACAATCGTCTCTTTCCCAACCCGTCCAGCATTAGCAATCGCCCCTATCACCTCGCGCAATGCTTCCTCGCCCTCTGGAAGACGCAGGCGCAGCACAAATTCCTTGCCCGTACCCAGTCCGAGTTTACGTTGCCAGAAAGAGGCATGTATCAGGTGCGTTTGCTCGCCAACAAGCTCCATCAGAGCAGAAATCTCCTGTCGAAAATCGCTATAGTGGACAGGACCTTTACTGAACGCAAAAGTCACTTCCTGGCTCCCAGTATCATTGACAAGATCGGCAGTCAATCCTTCGCCAAGTTGGTAGATTAGATCGTAGGTGCCAAAGGAAGTACGCGCTATGTTCTCAATGTGTGCTCCATTCGCAAAATGCTGAGCCAGGTCCGGCTCAGCAGGAGCCTCCTCCGCAAAGACCTCTTCCCCCGAGCCTTGTATGCCCAGCAGTGACTCTGTCCCTACACGCCTTGCCAGGCGGCTATAATCACGCTCCAGTACCCGCTGCACCTCCCCTCTATCAGCATTCTCCGCTAACATAGCCAGGCGCTGCAGTTTCTGCACTGCCTCCTCAGCCTGTTGTCTAAACTGCTGCTCTAACCACCGGTGCAGTTCCTCACTTATCGCCTGTGCCTGCTTACGAACATCCATATGCAAGGCGATTACAGTACGCGTAAAATCCTCGTCTGATACCATTGGACCAGCCTGGTGCAATACCGTAAAGAGCAACTGTGGCACGTCTGCATTAAGTGCGCGGTACACATCCATGTGAGGCTCCTCTCTTGCCTGACCAGCTCTCAACTCCCCGTATTACGATAGTGGCAGTATACGACATCTACATAACAGGTTGGAACGCCGTTTTCCCTCCCCTCCACTCTTCCCAACCCGTTCCCCAAATAGA
>WNGJ01002037.1_pt1 | contig 20269 bp, 15 predicted proteins | sample 5400611 | NCBI WGS metagenome assembly WNGJ01 (sample SAMN13153375, study PRJNA577476) | soil metagenome | isolation source: 40 cm soil or saprolite under Garry oak tree replicate 1 | place: USA:California | collected 2016-06-15
TCGCCACCAGCGCCTTCGGGATGGGGATCGACAAGGCCGACGTGCGCCGCGTGCTGCATTGGGGCCCGGCGCGCACCCTCGAAGCCTATTATCAAGAAGCGGGTCGCGCGGGCCGGGACGGGCAGCGGGCCGAGTGCGTAATTCTATGGAGGCCGGACGACTTCCGGTGCACCGCGTGTGACCCGGCGATGCGGCGCTACGTGGAGGGCCGCGCCTGCCGGCGTCGGATGTTGCTGGCGCACTTCGGTGAGGTGGCGGCGGGAGGGGGATGGGGACGGTGCGCGGGGTGCGATCGGTGCGGGATCGTCGAGTAGGGACAACAGACCCCCCGGATTCGCGAGCTTATCTTGCCTTCCATGTCCGCCCTCCGAGCGTGGCTCGGCCGCCTGCCCCGGCCCGTAATCGAATCCCTCCGCTCGACCCGGACGGCCGCCCTCTGGGTCCTCGAGCCGCTCGACCGGCTCCGCCGCCGCCTGACCTTGGCCCCGGACCACGGCCCCGTCCCGCCACTCTGGCTACGACGACACGCCGGCCCGATCTCGAGCTTCGAGCGCGCCGCCGCCGAACTGTCCGCCACGATTGCAACCCTCGGCTTGGTGCGGGAAGACGACACCGTACTCGACATCGGCTGCGGCTGCGGATCGATGGCCCTGGTGTTCCGCCGCATGCTAGGGCCCCGTGGTGCCTACGTCGGCTTCGATGTGCATGGACCGTCGATCGCCTGGTGCAAGAAGCATTTCGCCGAGGACCCGCGATTGCGGTTCGAGCTGGCGCCGCTCGATACCCCCTGGAGCCGCGGCGGCACGCCGACGACCCAGTACCGCTTTCCAGCGGACGACGGCAGCGTGGACTTCGTCCTCGCCAAGTCGGTTTTCACTCACCTGCTCGAGGGAGACGCGCGGCACTACCTGCGAGAGATCCACCGTGTCTTGAGGCGAGGGCGCAGCGCGATGGTGACGGCCTTCCTCCTGGATACCCCCGAAATCGCCTTCCCCTACGGCGGCCCCGACGTATGGTGGAGCATCCGGTCCCGGCCCGAGGCCGCTGTGGCATGCCGGCGCTCGCACTTCCTCGGGATGGTCCGGGCGGCTGCCTTGCACGTCGAGCAGACGATTGACGGCTTCCAGGACATCATCATCTTGACCTGTGCGACGGCAAGCGAACCCTAGGGGCTGGCGGGAGGGCCCCGAATGGCGCCAATATACCCCGCGGGAGAGCGGCGCCTGCCGCTCTCACTGCTTTCTGCGCCAGATTCCCTGAGGGCAACACTATGGCCGGCCGCAACTTCCTCTTCGTCCCCGGGCCCACCAACGTCCCCGACCGGATCCTCCGCGCCATGCACCGCGCCATGGAGGACCACCGCTCCTCGGCCTTCCCCGAGCTGCCCACCGGCCTGTTCCGCGACCTGAAACAGCTCTTCAAGACCACCTCCGGCCAGCCGTTCATCTTCCCGGCGAGCGGCACCGGGGCCTGGGAGGCGGCCTTCACCAACACGCTATCACCGGGGGACCGGCTGCTATGTCCCCGCTACGGGCAGTTCGGCCACCTCTGGATCGAAGTGGCCAAGAGGCACGGGCTGCGCGTGGACGTGCTGGACGTGGAGTGGGGGGAGGGGGCACCGGTGGACCGGATCGAGGAAATCCTCACTGCCGACCGGCAGCACGAGGTCAAGGGCCTGATGATCGTCCACAACGAGACGTCGACCGGCGTGACGAGCGACCTCGCCGCCGTGCGGCGCGTCCTGGATGCCGCCAAACACCCGGCGCTCCTGTACGTGGACGCCGTGAGCTCGATCGCGAGCATCGACTTCCGCATGGATGAATGGAAGGTGGACCTGGCAGTCACCGGCTCCCAGAAGGGGTTGATGCTGCCCGCCGGGCTCGGCATCCTGTGCGCCAGCCCCCGTGCCCTCGCCGCGCGCGAGCAGGCGAAGTGCACCCGCGCCTTCTTCGACCTGGGCGAAATGATCAAGTCCAACGCCACCGGCTACTTCCCCTACACGCCGGCGGTGCTGCTCCTCTACGGGCTCAAGGAATCGCTCGCCATGCTGTTCGAGGAAGGCCTCGAGAACGTGTTCGCGCGGCACCAGCGGCTGGGGGAGGGGGTGCGGGCCGCTGTCCGGGCCTGGGGATTGAAGCTCTGCGCCAAGGCGCCCCAGTGGTACTCGGATACCGTCAGCGCCATCATGGTGCCCGACGGCGTGAACGGGGCCGACGTGATCGACATCGCCTTCCGGCGCTACGACCTGGCGCTGGGCGCGGGACTGGGGCGCATGGCGGGGAAGCTGTTCCGCATCGGTCACATGGGCGACCTGAACGAGCTGATGCTGCTCGGGGCCCTGGCGGGCGCCGAGATGGCGATGCGCGATGCCGGGATCAAGGTCGCGCCCGGCTCCGGTGTGGCGGCCGCCGCCGAATACTACCGCAGCACCGCGGCGCCGCTTGCTCCAAGGACTCAGGCACAGGCTCCCGAAGCCCAGCCACCGGCAGCTGGCGGCAAGCCCTCCCGCGCTAAAGTCGCGACATGAGCCTGACGCGCTACGAGCCGGCCACGCCCCGGCTGCAGCGCAGCGAGCTCGCCGTCCCGGGCTCTCAAGTCCCGCTCTTCCGCAAGGCGCTGGAGAGCGAGGCGGACTACGTCTTCCTGGACCTCGAGGACGCGGTTGCTCCCGCCGACAAGGAGCAGGCGCGCCAGAACGTGATCGCCGGGTTGCTCGAGCACGACTGGCGCGCCCGCGGCAAGACGATCTCGGTGCGGGTGAACGGCATCGATACCCACTACTTCTACCGCGACGTGGTGGACGTGGTGGAGCAGGCCGGTCACCGGCTCGACACGCTGCTCGTCCCCAAAGTGGGGACGCCGGGCGACGTGTATGTGACGGACGCCTTGCTCACTCAGATCGAAGCGGCGCGGGGGATCGGCCGGCGCATCGGCATCGAGGTGCTGATCGAGACGGCGCTCGGCATGGCGAACGTGGAGAGCGTGGCGCAGGCGAGCCGGCGGCTCGAGGCGATGCATTTCGGCGTGGCGGACCTGGCGGCGAGCCTGCGGGCCCGCACCGTGAGCATCGGCGGGCTCAATCCCGATTACCCCGGGGACCAGTGGCATGCCGCGCTGTCCCGCCTGGTCACGGCGTGCCGCGCCTACGGGCTGCGGCCGATCGACGGGCCCTACGGGGACTTCAAGGATCCCGAAGGGTTCCTCGCTGCGGCGCGGCGCGCCGCCGCGCTCGGCTACGAGGGGAAGTGGGCGATCCATCCTTCCCAGCTCGCCCTCGCGAACGAGGTCTTCACCCCGCCCGCGGCCGAGGTGGACCGCGCCCGCCGCATCCTGCGCGCGCTCGACGACGCCGGCGCCGACGGGCGTGGCGCCGTGCAGCTCGACGGCCGCATGATCGACGCCGCCTCCGCCCGCATGGCCCAGAATGTCGTCCAGATCGCCGCAGCGATCGACGCGAAGCAGCCTCCGCACTTCGCCGCTGCGGCGCGCTGACGCTATGGACATCCACGAGTACCAGGCGAAGGAGCTGCTGTCGGGCTTCGGGCTCCCCGTCCCGCGCGGCGGCGTCGCTTACTCGGCCGAGCAGGCGGTTTACCGCGCCGCTGAGATCGGCGGTGACCGTTGGGTCGTGAAAGCACAGATCCACGCCGGCGCGCGCGGCAAGGCGGGCGGCATCCGTCTGTGCGCCAGCGACGTCGAGGTGCGCCAGGCCGCGAAGGAGCTGCTCGGCCGCACCCTCGTCACGGAGCAGACCGGTCCCGAGGGGCTGCCGGTGCACCGCGTCTTGATCGAGCAGGCGCTGCCGGTCGAGCGGGAGCTGTATGTCGGCCTGGTGCTCGACCGCAAGCGCGAGCGCATCGTGGTGGTCGCCCATCCGCGCGGCGGCGTGGAGATCGAGGAGATCGCGCAACGGGAGCCGGACGCGATCCTGCGGGAGGTGGTCGAGCCCGCCGTCGGGATGCAGCCGTTCCAGGCGCGCGAGCTGGCGTTCGGGCTCGGGCTCCCCGCCGCGCAGGTCAGCCAGGCCGTCGCTGCGATGCTCGGCGCCTACCGCGCCTTCCGGGAGCTCGACGCCACCATGGTCGAGATCAACCCCCTCGTCGTCACCAGGGACGGTCAGGTCCTCGTGCTCGACGTCAAGATGAGCTTCGACGACAACGCCCTGTTCCGGCGGCCCAACGTCGCCGAGCTGCGCGACTACGCGCAGGAGGATCCCCGCGAGGCGGAGGCGACGGAGCACGGCCTGGACTACGTCGCGCTGGACGGCGACATCGGCTGCATCATCAACGGCGCGGGGCTCGCGATGGCGACGATGGACATGATCAAGCACGCGGGAGGGGAGCCCGCCAACTTCCTCGATATCGGCGGCGGCGCGTCGCCCGATCGCGTGGCGGTGGCGTTCCGGATCGTGCTCTCGGACCGGAACGTCAAGGCGATCCTGGTGAACGTCTTCGCCGGCATCAACCGCTGCGACTGGGTGGCCGAGGGCGTGGTACGCGCGGTGCGCGAGGTGCAGCTGCCGGTGCCGCTCGTGGTGCGGCTCGCGGGCACCAACGTGGAGGAGGGACGGCGCATCCTGCGGGAGAGCGGCCTGCCGATCCACACCGCGGACACGCTGGCGGAGGCGGCGGACCGGGTGGTGGCGGCGCGTAACGCGGCGAGGGCGGCGTGAGCATCCTCCTGGACGAGCGCACCCGGGTCATCATCCAGGGTTTCACCGGCGACAAGGGCACCTTCCACGCCAAACAGATGATCGCCTACGGCACCAACCTCGTGGGCGGCGTGACGCCGGGAAAAGGCGGGACGACCCACCTCGGCAAGCCGGTCTTCAACACGTCGAAAGAAGCCGTGGCCGCCACGGGCGCCACCGCCACCCTGATCCTCGTGCCCGCGCCGTACTGCGCCGATGCGGTCATGGAAGCCGCGGACGCAGGCATCCGGCTCGTCGTCACCATCACCGACGGCGTGCCGGCGCAGGACATGATGACCGTGAAGCGCTACTTGTGGCGCTACCCCAAGGAGCGCCGCACCCGCATGATCGGCCCCAACGGGGCGGGCATCATCAGTCCCGGCAAGGCGATGCTGGGGATCATGCCCGGGCACATCTACGTGCCCGGCCCCGTGGGCGTGGTGTCGCGCTCCGGGACGCTGGGCTACGAGGCCGCCGCGCAGATGGCGGCCCTGGGCATCGGCCAGACGACGAGCGTCGGGATCGGCGGCGATCCCATCAACGGTAGCTCGTTCGTGGACATCCTGGCGCTGTTCGAGCAGGACCCCGAGACCGAAGCGGTCATGATGATCGGCGAGATCGGCGGTCCGCAGGAAGCAGACGCCGCCCTGTTCGTGAAGGAGCACATGACGAAGCCGGTCATCGGCTACGTCGCGGGCCGCACCGCCCCCAAGGGGCGGCGCATGGGGCACGCCGGCGCGATCATCTCCGCGTTCGGGGACACGGCCGCCGAGAAGGCCGAGATCATGCGCTCCGCGGGGTTGATCGTCGCACCCAGCCCGGCGGAGCTTGGCTCGACGATGGCGGAGGCGCTGGCGCGCCGCCGGTCCCGTCGGGTCATGGTCCCCCGGTGAGCGGCAAGCGACCCCGCGTCATCGTCACGCGGCGGCTGCCGGCGCCGGTGGAGGAGCAGGTCGCCCGCGAGTTCGACGCGCAGCTGAACCCGGAGGACCGCCCCCTCGACGGACCGGGTCTCGGGCAGGCGCTGCGCACCGCGGACGCCCTGCTGTGCACCGTCACCGACCGCATCACGGCGGACGTGCTGGCCACCGAGCCCTTGAAGACGCGCATCCTCGCCAACTTCGGCGTCGGGTTCAACAACATCGACGTGGCCGCCGCCAAACAGCGCGGCGTGGTCGTGACCAACACCCCCGAGGTCCTGACCGACGACACGGCGGACGACGCGGTGATGCTCATGTTCATGGTGGCGCGCCGGGCCGGAGAAGGGGAGCGGCACGTGCGGGCCGGTGCCTGGACCGGCTGGCGGCCGACGCACATGCTCGGCACCAGGGTCTCGGGGAAGACGCTCGGCCTCGTCGGGATGGGGCGGATCGCGCGGGCGGTGGCCCGCCGGGCGCGCCAGGGGTTTGGGATGCGCGTGCTGTTCCACGATCCCTACCCGCCGGCGCCCGAGGTCGTGGCCGAGCTCGGGGTCGAGGCGCGCGCCAGCGTCGACGACGTCGTGCGCGAGGCCGACTTCGTGTCGTTGCACTGTCCGGCGACGCCCGAGACGCGCCACCTGATCGACGCGCGCCGCCTCAAGCTGATGAAGCCGACCGCCTTTCTCATCAACACCGCGCGCGGCGACGTGGTGGACGAGCAGGCGCTCGTGGCGGCGCTCGAGGCGCGCACCATCGCCGGCGCGGCGCTCGACGTGTACGAGCGCGAGCCGGCGGTGAGCCCCGCGCTCCTGGCCATGGAGAACGTGGTGCTGCTGCCCCATCTCGGCAGCGCCACGCAGGAGACCCGGGTGGCGATGGGTCTCCGCGCCCTCGACAACCTCAAGGCGTTCTTCGCAGGCGCCCAGCCGCGCGACCGCGTCGCGTGAGCGGCGGTCCTCCCCCTCTGTCCCCTGGGGTGGCGGCGGTGGCCGCCGACTACGCCCAGTACGTCACCGATCTCCTCTTCGACCTGCTGCTCGACGTCATCCACGCACACCAGCCGGAGATCGAGCCGGTGCTGCGCGGGCGGGAGCCCGGCGTGGGCCGCAGCCCGGAGCTCCTGGCGCCGACGATTCAGGCCCAGGGGATCTGGTTCCAGCTCCTCAGCATCGCCGAACAGAACGTCGCCATGCGCGATCGGCGCCGCACCGAGATGGCGAAGGGCTACGAGCAGGTGTGGGGCACTTTCGCGCACGTGGTGAGCAGCGCCGCGGCCTCCGGGGTCTCGGCGGACCGGATGCGCGCCGTACTCGGGGCGCTGCACGTGGAGCCGGTGATCACGGCGCACCCGACGGAAGCGAAGCGCGTCACGGTGCTCGAGCGACACCGCAGCATCTACCTGCGGCTGCTCGAGCTCGAGGAGCTCCGCTGGACGCCGCGCGAGCGCGCCGAGCGGATCGAGGAGCTGCGCCACGACATCGAGATCCTGTGGCTCACCGGCGAGCTGCGGCTCGAGAAGCCGACCGTCGCGCAGGAGCTGGCGTGGGGGCATTACTTCGTCAGCGAGAATCTGTTCGCGGTCGTGCCCGAGCTGCTCGACAAGCTCGAGCGCGCGCTCGCCCGGGCCTATCCCGGTGAGCCGTTCGAGGTGCCGCCGTTCTTCCAGTTCGGCTCCTGGATCGGCGGCGACCGCGACGGCAATCCCTTCGTGACGAACGACGTGACGCGGGAGACCCTCAACGAGAACCGCCTCGCGAGCCTGCGCCGCTACCGGCAGCGGCTGGGCGACCTGGTGCGCACGCTGAGCATCACGGAGCGCACGCTGGCCATCCCCCAGGCGTTCCGGCAGGCGCTCGAGCGGCAGCTCGAGCTCGCGGGCGACGGCCCGCGCGTCGCGGCGCGCAATCCCGGGGAGGTCTTCCGCCAATATCTCGCCTGCGCGTTGCGGCGTCTCGACGCGACCATCGAGCACGCGAGCCGCGGCCTCCGGGCGCAGGAAGGGTGCGGTTATGCCACTGCGGACGACCTCGTCGCCGAGCTGCGAGTGCTCGAGACCGGCTTGGACGACGCGGGCTGCGCCGGCCTCGGGGCCACACGCGTGCGGCCGGTCCGGCGCGAGGTCGAGGTGTTCCGCTTCAGCACCTTCCGGCTCGACGTGCGCGAGAACACCGTGCGCACGAACGACGCCCTCGCCGCCCTGTGGCGCGCGCGCTCGGGCGACGGGAGCGCAGAGCCGCCGCCCCAAGGCTCCGCCGACTGGCGCGCCTGGCTCCAGGTCGAGCTCGCCCGTCTACGGCGGCCCAACGATGCCGACCCCGCGCTGCCCGGCGACGCGGCGGAAACGCTCGGCATGCTCCAGCTCATCCAGCAGGTCCGGCACGACGTGGACCGGGCGGCGATCGGAACCTTCATTCTGAGCATGACGCACTGCGCCGACGACGTGCTGGGCTGCTATCTCCTCGCCAAGGAGGCGGGTCTCTTCGCCGACGCCGCAGGGGTGGAGAGCTGCACCCTGCCGATCGTGCCGTTGTTCGAGTCGATCGAGGACCTGCGGCGTGCGCCTGACATCATGCGCGAGCTGCTCCAGGCCCCCCTGGTGCGGCGCAGCGTGCGTGCGCAAGGCGGGGCGCACGAGGTGATGATCGGGTACTCCGACTCCAACAAGGACGGCGGCTTCCTCACGTCCAACTGGGAGCTCGCCAAGACGCAGGGTCGGCTCACGCGCCTGGGCCGGGATTGCGGCGTGCCGATCACCTTCTTCCACGGGCGTGGCGGCTCGGTGAGCCGGGGCGGTGCGCCCACGGGGCGAGCCATCGCGGCGCAGCCGAGCGGCTCGATCCAGGGGCGGCTGCGTCTCACGGAGCAGGGCGAGGTCGTGTCCTTCAAGTACGCGAACCGCGGCACGGCGGCGTACCAGACCGAGCTCCTCGCTTCGAGCGTGCTCGAGCACTCGCTACGGTCGGAGCCGGACGAGGCCCTCGGGCCGACCCCTGAGTTCGACGAGGCGCTCGAAGCCCTCGCCGGGGCGGCGCACGCCGCCTACCGTCAGCTGGCGGAGCATCCCTATCTCGTGGCGTACTTCCAGGCGGCGAGCCCGCTCGAAGAGATCGCCTTGCTGAACATCGGCTCGCGGCCGGCACGGCGCTTCGGGGCGAAGACGCTCGCCGATCTGCGCGCCATCCCCTGGGTCTTCGCCTGGAGCCAGAACCGCCACTTCGTGCCGGGGTGGTACGGCGTCGGGAGCGGGCTCACCACGTTCCTGGAGGTACGCGGCGCCCGCGGCGACGCGCTCCTCAAGCGGATGTTCGCCGACTCCCGCCTGTTCCGGCTCATCGTGGACGAAGTCGAGAAGACGCTCGCGTACGTCGATCTCGACATCGCGCGCGAGTACGCAGGGCTCGTAGCCGACCCGCGGGTGCGGGACGCGATCTTCCCCCTGATCGAAGCGGAGTATCACCGCACCGTGAGCGTCGTGCTGCGCGTGAGCGGCGGCAGCTCGATCGCCCAGCGGTTCCCGCAGTACCAGCAGCGCCTGGGGCGGCGCCTGCCCACGCTGGCGCAGGTCAACCGCCAGCAGATCGAGCTGTTGCGCCGCTACCGCGCCGCCGGCGACAAACAGCAGGAGGAGCACCTGGCGCCGCTGCTCCTCTCGATCAACTGCGTGGCGGCGGGATTCGGGACGACGGGATGACCGGTCGCACGTGCGACTAGATTCACCCATGCTCCCCTACTTCAACGAAAACCACCTCCGGCTCCGCGACCACGTGCGCGACTTCGCGCAACAGGTCGTCGGCCCCAGCGCGCGCCGCCACGACCTCGAGAGCACGTTTCCCTGGGACAACGTCAAGCGGATGGCCGAGCTCAAACTGTTCGGCGTGCCCTGGCCGGAAGCGTACGGCGGCGCCGGGCTCGACTACCTCTCCTACATCCTCGTCATCCACGAGCTGGCGAAGGTGGACGCGAGCCACGCCATCACCGTGAGCGCCCACACCACGCTCGGGACCTCCCCGATCGTGGACTTTGGCACCGAGGCGCAGCGGGCCGCGTACCTCCCGCGGCTCGCCACCGGCCGCGTGCTCGCCGGCTTCGGGCTCACGGAGCCGGGGGCGGGCTCCGATGCCGGCGGCACCAAGACCACCGCCGTTGCCAAGGGCGATCACTACGTCCTGAACGGATCGAAGATCTTCATCACGCACGCCGGGATCGGCGAGCTCTTCGTCGTGACGGCGCGCACCGACACGGCCGCCCAGGGGACCCGCGGCATCACCGCGTTCATCGTGACCAAAGACACGTGCGACGTGGACGAGGCCGCGCGCGCCGGCGTCGGCCACGACCCGTCCTTGCCGAAGTGTCCCGGCGTCCTCGCGGGCAAAAAGGAGGACAAGCTCGGCTGGCGCGCTTCGGACACGCGCGAGCTCATCTTCCAGGACGCCATCGTGCCCAACGAAAACGTGCTCGGCACCCTGCACGAGGGCTTCCGTCAGATGCTCCACACCCTGGACGGCGGCCGAATCGGCCTCGGCGCGCTGGCCCTCGGCCTCGCGGAAGGGGCGCTCGAGCGGTGTGTCGAGTACACGACCTCGCGCCGCCAGTTCGGCAAGCCGATCGCGAGCTTCCAAGGCGTGCATTTCGCCCTCGCCGACATGGCGACCGAGATCGAGGCCGCGCGGCATCTGGTGTACCACGCCGCCTGGCTCAAGCAGGCCGGGCGCCCCTTCAAGAAGGAGGCGGCGATGGCGAAGCTCTACGCCTCCGAGCTCGCCATGCGGGCCACGACGAAGGCCGTGCAGCTGCACGGCGGCTCCGGCTACACGAGCGAGTACCCCGTCGAACGGATGATGCGGGACGCCAAGATCTGCGAGATCGGTGAGGGCACGAGCGAGATCCAGCGGATCGTGATTGCGAGACAGATGCTGGGGGAGCTGATAGACTAGACCTCCGGCGCCACGTACGGAGCCGGCTCTGCCGTCTTCTCCTCCGGATGAGACAGCTCCTTGTGCAGGTGCTCCAGCAGCTCGAGCTGGCGCTGCTGCATGTGCCACAGCTCGTGCCATTGCTTATAGCGCAGCGCGTCGAGCTTGTCGTGCAGGTCCCGGATCTCGAACTCCGCCATCAGGTTGATCTCGTAGTCCTGCTGCGCCTGCATCCGGTCCTTCTCCGCCTGGCGGTTCTGGCTCATCATGATCACCGGCGCCTGGATCGCCGCGAGCGCGGAGAGGCCGAGGTTGAGGAGGATATACGGGTACGGGTCGAACGGCCGTTTGGCGAGGAGCACCGAGTTCACCACCATCCAGCCGATCAGCACCACGCCGAAGATGAAGATGAACGGCCAGCTGCCGCCGAACCGCGCTACCTGGTCCGCCACCCGTTGCCCGAACGTCATGTGTGCTTCGAATTCCTGGTTCACGAGCCGCGACACGCGGCTGCGCCGCGCCACCTTGACGACGAGCGCCTGCTCCATGTCGGAGATCTTGCGGTACTCGGCCTCGAGGTAGTTCAGGAACTTCTTCGCCCGGTATTGTTCGACGCACTCCCGGCACACGCCGCGCAGGGCGTCCCACTCGGGACGCTCGTGCTTGATCAGCTCCAGGACGTGGTTCTCCATCTTCTGGGGCGAAACGAGCTTGCGCCGATCGACGAGCGTCTGGCAAAGCGAGCAAGGGAGCTTCGAGCCCACCTTGGACGCGGCTGGCCTGGTTGACATCGCTGCCCTTTCTGTGGGTCCTACCGTCCGACTACTTCCAGGTTCTGGACCAGGAACGCCCATCGGTCCGCCTGCTCCTCGATGAGCTTGCTGGTCGGCTTGCCGGCGCCGTGACCGGCCTTGGTTTCGATCTCGATCAACACGGGCCGGGGACCCGCCTGCGCCGCCTGCAGCGCGGCCGTGAACTTGAATGAGTGCCCGGGCACGACCCGGTCGTCATGGTCGGCGGTCGTGACGAGCGTGGCCGGATAGGGCGTTCCCGGCTTGAGGCGGTGCAGCGGCGAGTAAGCGTACAGGGCGGGGAACTGCGCGCTCGAGTCGGCGGAACCGTACTCCGTTACCCACGCCCAGCCGATCGTGAACTTGTGGAAGCGTAGCATGTCCATCACGCCCACCGCCGGGAGCGCCGCGCCGAACAACTCCGGCCGCTGCGTGATCGCCGCCCCGACCAGCAGGCCGCCGTTCGATCCGCCGCCGATCGCGAGCTTGGCGGGTGCGGTGTACCGCTCGCCGATCAGATACTTGGCAGCCGCGATGAAGTCGTCGAACACGTTTTGCTTCTTCTCGTGCATCCCCGCTTGATGCCACTCCTCCCCGTACTCGCCGCCCCCCCGTAGGTTCGCCACCGCGTACACCCCGCCCAGCTCGAGCCAGACGAGTACGGCCGGCGAGAACGCCGGCGTGAGGCTGATGTTGAATCCCCCGTACCCGTACAGGTACGTGGGATTCGATCCGTCGCGCCGCATGCCGCGGCGGTGCGTGAGGAACAGCGGCACGCGCGTCCCGTCCTTGCTGTGGTAGAACACCTGCTCCGTCTCGTAAGCAGACGGATCGAACGCGATTGTCGGCGCCTTGAAGACGCTCGCCGTGCCGCGCGCGAAATCGTAGCGGAAGATCGTCGTGGGATACAGGAACGAAGTAAACGCGTAGAACATCTCGGCGTCGCCGCGCTCTCCGCTGATGTCTGTGACCGTGCCGAGCGTCGGCAGGAGCACCTCGGGCCCGGCCCGCCCGTCGAGGGCGAAGAGCCGCAGCCGGGAGTGGGCATCGTGGAGGTAATTCAGCACGAACGTGTCGTGGATCAAGTGCGCGCTCTCGATCACGTCCTCGCCCTGCGGCACGACCTGCCGCCAGGTGGCGCGCTCGGGATGCCGCGTGTCGATCGCCATCACGCGCTTGCGGGGCGCACCGTAGTCCGTCAGGAAGTAGAACACCGGCCCGTCGTTCCCCACGAAGTCGTAGCTCGCGTCGAAGTCGTCCAGCAGCCGGATGACCTCGCCGTGCACGCGGGGCCGTGCCGGGTCCTGGAGGTCGAGATAGTAAACGCGGTTGCGCCGGTCGGTCCCGAGCCAGACGTTGAGGATCAGATAGCGACCGTCATCCGTGACGGTGCCGTTGATGCCCCAGTCCGGCTGGTCGGGTCGCTCGTACACCAGCTCGTCCGTCGTCTGGTCGCCGCCGAGACGATGATAGTAGAGCTTCTGAAAGCGATTCACGGCGAGCAGCGGGTCCCCGCCCGCCGGCTCGGGATAGCGGCTGTAGAAAAAGCCCCCACCGTCGTGCGTCCAGCTCGCCCCCGAGAATTTGATCCAGCGCAGCCGGTCGCTCAGGTCGCGCGCCGTCGCCACGTCGCGCACGCGGAATTCCTCCCAGTCCGAGCCCGACACTTGGGTCCCATACGCCAGCAGCCGCCCATCCTCGGAGGGCGCGAGCGATGACAGGGCGACCGTGCCGTCAACGGCGAGCACGTTCGGGTCGAGGAGCACGGCGGGGTCGGCGCCCAGCGATGCTTGCGTGTAGAGCACCGCCTGATTCTGCAACCCGTCGTTCTTGAGGAAGAAGTACCGGCCGCCCTTGTGAAACGGCGCCCCGTAGCGCGGATAGTCCCACAACGCCGTCAGCCGGCGACGGATCGTCTCGCGCGCCGGGATGTGCGAGAGGTAGGCGGCCGTGAGCCGGTTCTCCGCCTCGATCCAGTCCCTGGTCTCGGGCGCGTCTACGTCCTCGAGCCAGCGATAGGGGTCGGCCACTTTGATGCCGTGGTAGTCATCCACCTGGTCACCCTTGCGGGCAGCCGGGTACGCGAGCGCTTGGGCGCTCGCTGCCGTCACGGCGACGCCGCACAGCAGACCGGTCACGAGCAGGCAGCTCATGGCTGAAATCTCGGCTCGGTTGACCTAAGTCGCAAGCCCGCTTAGATTTACCGCATGCATTGGACTTCGGTTTCCCGCGCCTCGGTCGCTCCTAGAGATTCGAGCCGCGCGCGCGCCCAGGCCAATCGGTTCGCCGCCGCAGCACATCACTGCTGGAACAACTTCGGGATCCGGGTCGGCTGCTGGCCGATCGGGATCGAGGGATCATGCTTTGAAGCGCGAAATCCTGATCAGCGGGGGCCCGCGGGAGACCCGTGTGGCCATCCTGGAGGACGACCGCCTTGTTGAACTCCTGGTCGATCGTCCCGACGCCCGCCGCTCGGTGGGCGACATCTACCTCGGCAAGGTGGAGGCGGTCTTGCCGGGGATTCAAGCCGCGTTCGTCAACATCGGCGCCGAGAAGAGCGCCTTCCTTCATGCCTCCGATCTGATCGAGGCGGACGAGGAAGACGAGTCGGACACGAACGGCGACGACAACGGGGATGGCAACGGGGGCGGGGGTGGGGGGGGGGCTGACGAAGAGAACGGCGAGGATGAAGCGGCTCCCCCGGGCCCGGCGCGCGGTGCGCGGGGCGGGCGCGGGCGTCGTCGACTCCCCAATATCGCCGACGAGTTACAGCGCGGCGAAGCGAAGATCGTCCAGGTCACCAAGGAGCCGATCGGCACCAAGGGGCCGCGCGTCACCGCCCAGGTCTCCCTGGCCGGGCGGTTCCTGGTCTACATGCCCTTCGCCTCCCGGGTCGGCGTGTCCCGCAAGATCGACAACCGCGAGCAGCGCGCCAAGCTGCGCGAGCTCGTCTCCAAGCTCGTGCCGAAGAACTCGGGCGGCTGGATCATCCGCACGGTGGCCGAGGACCTGACCGAGCAGAGCTGCAAGCGCGAGATCGACCACCTCCATAGCCTGTGGAAGAAGATCAAGCGCAAGGCGGCTTCCGCCCGGGCGCCGGCGCTGCTGCAGCGCGAGACCAGCCTGATCCGCGGCATCACGCGCGACCTGTTCAGCGACAAAGTCGACTCGCTGCTCGTGGACTCGAAGCTGCTCCACAACGAGATCACCCAGTATCTGAAGCCGATCGACCCGGAGCTGACCCGGCGCGTGCAGTTGTACGGCGGGGAGTCGTCGTTATTCGACGAGTACGACATCGAGACGGAGATCCGCAGTCTCTTCACGTCACGCGTGGATCTCCCGTCCGGCGGATACATCATCATTCAGCCCACCGAAGCCCTCACCTCCATCGACGTCAACACAGGCCGCTACACGGGGAAGAAGGATCCCGAGAGCACGATCCTGAGGACCAATCTGGACTCGGCGCGTGAGGTCGCCCGCCAGCTGCGGCTGCGCGATATCGGCGGCATCATCGTGGTCGATTTCATCGACATGGAATCGCGCGGCAACCGCGACAAGGTGCTGCAGGAGCTGCGCACGCACCTGGGCCGCGATCGCGCCCGGACCAAGGCGTTCGCGGTGTCGGACCTCGGGCTCGTCGAGATGACCCGCCAGCGGGTGCGCCCCTCACTGTGGCAGTCGATGACCGGCGAGTGCCCCACCTGCAGCGGCACCGGTCGAGTGCTCCGACCCGAGGTGGTGGTGCGCCGTATGGAGCGCTCGCTCAAGCGCGCGGGCGCCGAGCACAAGGAGCGGCAGCTCGCAGTGCGGCTCCATCCCGAGGTGGCGCTCTATCTGGTGGAACAGGAGCCCGACTTCCTCCGCCAGCTCGCCAAGCAGACGGGACTCGCCCTCGAGGTGCGCGACGACCCAATGATGCGTCTCGACGAGTTCCGCATGATGGCGCAACCCGCGGGGCGAGACGTCACCGAGCAGTACGCGGTGGCTTGACTAAGCCAATGTCGCCATTTAGGTTCCGCCGCCCATGACGTACGCCATCTTCACCACCGGCGGCGCCCAGTTCCGCGCCGAAGCCGGCCTGACCCTCAAGGTGCCGCTGCTCGCCGCCGAGCCCGGGAGCAAGGTGGTATTCGACCGGGTGCTCCTGACGAGCGACGGCAAGCAGGTTCACGCCGGCAAGCCGGTCGTGCAGGGCGCCAAGGTCACGGCCGAGGTGGTGCGCCACGGCGCCGGGAAGAAGATTCGCATCTATCGCTTCGCGCGTCGCACCGGCTACCGCCGGCACGCTGGCCACCGCCAGCGGTTCACCGAGGTCAAGATCGCCGACGTCAAGGTCGGGTGAGGTCACGCCATGGCCCACAAGAAAGGTGTCGGTTCCTCCCGTAACGGCCGCGACTCAGGCCCGAAATACCTGGGCGTCAAGCGGTTTGCGGGGCAGTTCGTGACGGCCGGGAGCATCCTCGTCAAGCAGCGCGGCACGAAGTTCCATCCGGGGCGCAACGTGCGGCGGGCGTCGGACGACAGCCTGTTCACAGTGATCGACGGGATCGTGAAGTTCGAGCACCAGGACAAGACGCGGCAGCGGGTGAGTGTGTATGCGGTGGCGGTCGCCAAGCACGAGACGGTAGAGGACGGTAGAGGACGGTAGAGGACGGTAGAGGCTGGCGAGGGGCGACCCTCGCCTTTTTCTTGGTACTACTCGGGTGAATTGGGTGGCGTTTGCGCAGCTGCGCGTCCCATGTTCCGTTCATGCCACCATATGAGCGCCTGAAGGCTTGGCAGGAGTGTCACAGGCTCGTGCTCGAGACCTACCACGCGACGAAGTCGTTCCCAAGAGAGGAGCTCTACGGCTTGACGTCTCAGGCGCGCCGGGCGGCGTTTTCGGCGGCCGTCAATGTCGTCGAAGGATCGGCCAAGCGCGGCGCGCGAGAGTATCGGCGGTTTCTCGACATAGCGATCGGATCGCTGGCAGAGCTCGGGTACGCGTTTCGCGTCGCGAGAGAGCTCGATATGCTGTCGAACTCGGATTGGGATGCTTTGGAAGATCTCCGAAAGCGAGCGGGGTTCCTGACGTGGCGACTGTATAGGTCGCTGGGCGACCGCCCTAGAACTTCGGCGGCAACTTGCGATAGCGCTCCAACAGCTCCGTTTGCCGGCTCTTAAGCGCGATCTCCCGCCCGCGTATGAACACGTGCTCCACCGCCGTCCCGAGCTCGAAGGGATCGCCCGACCACACGACGACGTTGGCCACCTTCCCCGGCTCGAGCGAGCCGTAGCGCTCCGCCACGCCGAAGATCTCGGCCGGCGACAGGGTCACCGCCCGCAGCGCCTGGTCCCACGTCATGCCGTTCGACACCGCATTCCCCGCCTGCTGGCGCAGGTTGCGGGCGTTGTGAGTGTCGGTCTCGAGGAGCGCGACCTTCACCCCGGCGCGCGCCAGGAGCGCCGCGTTCTCGTAGCGGACTCCGAGCGCGTCGTAGGAGGGGACGTTGTCGAGCGGCTGGACCAGCACGGGGACGCGGGCCCCAGCGATGACGCCCGCGATCTCCCACCCCTCCGCCGCACCCGCCAGGATCAGCTTCAGGTGATACTCCCGGGCCAGGCGCAGCGCCGTCTCGATGTCACTGCGCCGATTGGCGACGACGATGAGGGGCAGATCACCCGAGAGCACCGGACCCAGCGCCGCCAGATCGGCCGCTGGGGCGACCAGCGGGTGCATCTGGGCGCGTGCCCAGTCCCCCTTGCGGCGCCGATACTCGAGCGCGTCGTCGAGCACGCGCCGCAGCCGCTCCGACGCGCCGGCGCGCGAGCCACCTCCCCCGGCGTCCTTGGTCCGCGCCGACAGCTCGGCCACCATCGCAACGGGCGACTTCACCAGCATCGCCTCCAGCGTGGCGCCGTCCAGATCGATCAGCACCGCTTGGCCGCGGATCAGGCCCTCGGCGGGGACCGCGAGCGTCGTCGTGACCCCCGCGATACGGGTGATCGGGATCAGCGTGGAGGCGGGATTGATCCCCTCGGCGACGTTGAACGACGCCGCCACCGTGTCGTTCCGCACCGCGGCGTCGTTCGTCTCCCGCACCGCGCCGATCTCGGTGAGCCCCATCTCGCTGGCGCCGTCGATCAGCCCGGGCGTGACCCATTTGCCGGTCGCGTCGATGCGCGACGCGTCCGGCGGGATCGCCACACTCGTGCCGACGGCCGCGATCCTGCCGTCGCGCAGCAGCACCGTCGCGCGCTCGAGGCGCGGGCCGGCCACCGGGAACACCGTGCCCCCGGTGATGGCGATCGTCTGCGCCAGCAGCACTGCGATCATCGGTCGCTCCCGGGCGGGGGCTCTTGGCCGAGCTCGAAATCGGAGCGGGGCTGGTGCGCCGCGTCGTTGCGGTCGTAGACCAACCAGCCGTCGTTGTAAACCTGCAGCGCCTTGGTGTACACGGAGAACGGGTCCCCCGACCAGAGCACAACGTCCGCCATCTTACCGGGCTCGAGGGTGCCGACGACCGAATCGAGGCCCAACACCCAGGCCGGATTCGCCGTGATCCAGCGCAGTGCCTCGTCGCGCGTCACCGCGATGCCGGCGCGCTGGCCGTCGTACAGCGCCTTCGCCGCTTCCTGATTCAGCCGCTGGATGCCGCCTGGGTCGTCCGAGTGCAGCGTGATCCGCGCCCGCGCCTGCTGCAACAGCGCCGCGTTCTGCTGAATCCCGTCCATCGCCTCTTCCTTGAAGCCGTACCAGTCGGCCCACACGACGGCCGCGGTGCCCGCCTGCGCCAGCAAGTCGGCCACCTTGTAGGCTTCCACGGCGTGATGAAACGCGCGGATCTTGAAGCCGAACTCGCGCGCCAAGTCGAGCATCTGCGCCATCTCGTCGGCACGGTAGCAGTGGTTCTGGACGAAGATGTTGCCGCGCAGCACTTCGGCCAGGGTCTCGAGCCGCAGGTTGCGCTCTGGCGGGTCGCCTTTCTGGTCCTGGTTCCATTTGTCCCACTTGTGGCGATAGTCCTCGGCCTGGATAAAGGCACCGCGATACCCGGCCATGTTGCCCATGCGGGTCGAGGGGAACTGGTTGCGGCGCCCATACACGCGCTTGGGGTTCTCGCCGCACGCCATCTTCAAGCCGTAGCGCGCCCCCGGAAACTTCATCGCCTGCACGGTGCGCGCCGGGACGAGCTTCAACACCGCGCTCCGGCCGCCGATCAGGTTCCCCGACCCCGGCAGCGCCTGGATCGTGGTCACGCCCCCCGCGATCGCGAGCGGGATCTGCGGATCCTGCGGCCAGAAGGAGTGCTCCGCCCACACCTCGGCCGTCACCGGGCCCGTGAGCTCGTTCCCGTCCGACTCCGCGTCCGTCGCGGGGGCAGCGTACACGCCCAAGTGCGAGTGCACGTCGATGATCCCCGGTGTGACGTACTTACCGGTCCCGTCCACGTGGATCGCCTCGGGAGGTGGGGTCGTAGACACGCCGGCCCCGACCGCGGCGATCTTGCCGTCGCGCAGCAGGATCGAGCCGCCCCGGATCTCCTGCCCCGTGGCCGTCATGATTGTGGCGTTGGTGATGAGCACGGGCGGATACGGATGGCGCTGATACGCGGAAGGGTACTGTGGACGGTTGACGCTCAGGCTCTCGGGGGCAGGGGAGGCAGGGGCGTGGGCCGGAGGGGGGGGCGCCGACGCGGCGGCGCGGGCGCCGCCCGAGGCGCATGCGGTCACGACCGCGATGCACAAACACGCGAGGGGTGGTCTCATCTGTCTCCTCGGGGTTTACTTGGCGAGTTCGAACACGATCGGCGCTCCCACGATCTCGAGCTTCACGATTCGCCGCGGGGCGTCGCCGCTTATATAAAGGATGAAGGGCGCTTCACCCCCCGACACCTCGACCTTAAACGCCTGGAATTCACCCGCCGGGACGGTCACGCTCTCCTTGGCCCCGACGTTGACCGTGAACACCCGCGCGCTCCCGTCGGTCGACGAGAACACGTTGACCGCGAAGCTCTTACCTTGCTCGAGCGGTAGCGCCGGCACGATCACGCTGAGCGCGTTGTCGTCGTAGGTGCCCGGAGCGAGCGTGGTGTCGATCGCGAGCGACTGCGGTGTGCCGCTCTGCTGCGGTACCGTGGCGCTCCCTTTGACTCGTCCGCCCCCGTACGTGAGGTGCGCCGCGGTCTGTTGACCGCCGGCGGTCCCCGTCTGATCCACCTGCTTGACGCTCAGGTCGTTGGCGTCGAGCACGACCGTGAGCTGCGTTCCCGCCGCGACGCCGAGGCTGACGCGCTCGCTGTACACCAGCGAGTCGGCACTGCGGCGTAGCTCGGCGACCCTCGCTCCGAACGGTCTTCCTTGCAGCAGCACCACGAAGCTGTCGCGGTGCGGCACGAGCTGCGCGGCGTCGAGCGGCAGCGGTCCCGCCCGGGGGGCGAGATCGGCCGGTGTGAGCCGGTTGCCCTGCGGGTCCACGATGCGGACGGGGGCGATCGCCTTCAATCGGTCATACAGCTTGGCGCCGTCTCCCGTCACGACGATCGAAAAGGCGCCTGCGTGGTACAGCCGTTGCGCGGCCGTGCGGGCCGCGAGCGGTCGCACCGCCCGCAGGCGCTCGCGGTACAGGCGCAGGTAATCGGGATCGAGGCCGAGGAGCTTGGCCGTGCTCACCTGGCTCGCGATCTGGCTCGGCGTCTCGATCGTGAGCGGGAACGAGCCCACGAGATACCCTTTCGCCGCGTCGAGCTCCGAATCCGGGATGAGACCGGTGCGGATCGCTTGGATTTGATGGAGCAGCTCCTTGAGCGCGCTGTCGGTCGCCTCCGTGCGCACCGCGAGCGCCGCCACCCAGTAGCCGAGCCCGCGGCGGCGCCCGAGGGCGGCGCTGGCGTCGTAGGTCCAGCTCTTCTGCTCCCGCAAGATCCGGAACAGACGCGAATCGGCGCCGCCCCCCAGCACGTAGGTCAGGACGCG
>WNGJ01004095.1_pt1 | contig 20268 bp, 22 predicted proteins | sample 5400611 | NCBI WGS metagenome assembly WNGJ01 (sample SAMN13153375, study PRJNA577476) | soil metagenome | isolation source: 40 cm soil or saprolite under Garry oak tree replicate 1 | place: USA:California | collected 2016-06-15
GCGGCCTTCGTGGAAATTCTGCAAAACTGCAACGTCTACAACGACCTCGCCTGGAACGTCCTGTACGACAAGGACTCCAAGACGCAGTTCGAGCTGCGGCTCGAGCACGGCAAGCCCATCACCTGGGGCCCCGGCGACGACCGGCGTGGGCTCGTGCTCGAGGGGCTCAAGCCCAAGGTCGTCAAGACCAAGGACGTGCCCGAGAGCGCGCTCTGGGTGCACGACGAGACCGACCGGGCCACCGCCACGCTGCTCGCCCAGCTCTGGGCGCCCGAGTATCCGATCCCGCTCGGCACCCTGCTCAGCCAGGAAGGCGAGACGACGTACGAGGGAATTCTCGTCCAGCAGGAGCAGAAGGCCATCTCGGATCGCGGCCCCGGTGACATCGCCAAGCTACTGATGTCAGGCGAGACCTGGAAGATCGGATAGCAGGCCGCCGATAAGGGCTCATCTGCTTCGTTGGCTCGGGCGCTCCTCGCTCAACGTACGTGGCATTTCGAGCTGAAGGGCGGAGCCACGAGGCGAGGGCTGAATGGGAGTACGCCTCGCTCGTCGCTTCCCTCGCCGCCTCGCATCTGAGCCCTTCTCGACGCCCTGCACGGTCCCAGTCGTGAGGATCCCATGGCGCTAAGTTCCGGCGTGCTGAATGAGCTCGAGCGCATCGTCGGCACCCGGGGCCTCGTGGCGACGCCGGAAGGCCGGATGACCTACGAGTGCGACATGCACACCTTCTACAAGGGCGCTCCGGACGCGGTGGTGCTGCCCGAGAGCACGGAGCAGGTCGCCGCGGTGGTCCGTCTCTGTCGGCGCGAGCACGTTGCCCTCGTCCCGCGCGGCTCCGGCACGGGGCTCATCGGCGGCGCCATGGCGCCCGTGGGCGGTGTCATGGTCTCGCTGACGCGGATGAACCGCATCCTCGAGCTGGACTTCGACAATCGCAGCGCCACCGTGCAGCCCGGTCTCATCAACCTCTGGCTCTCCCAGGCGACCCGCGAGCACGGCTACTACTTCGCTCCCGATCCGTCCAGCCAGATGGTGTCCTCGATCGGCGGCAACGCCTCGACGAATGCCGGCGGGCCGCACTGTCTCAAGTACGGGATCACGGTCAATCACGTGCTGGGGCTCGAGCTCGTCACGGGAGCGGGCGAGGTGCTGCGCGTGGGGGGGAAAGTCCAGGACCAGCCGGGCTACGATCTCACCGGCGCCCTCGTGGGCGGGGAGGGGACCCTCGGGCTCCTGACCGCGGTGACGGTGCGACTGCTCCACGTGCCCGAAGGCGTCAAGACGCTCCTGGCGTCGTTCTCGACCATCGACGACGCCTCGGAGACGGTCTCGGCCATCGTGGGGGCGGGAATCATCCCCGCCGCCCTCGAGATGATCGACGAGGTCGTCGTCCGCGCCATCGAAGAAGGCATCGGCGCGGGCTATCCGAAAGGCGCGGGCGCCGTCCTCCTCATCGAGCTCGACGGTCCGCGGGCGGAGATCGACGAGCAGTCCGCGCGCATCGTGGAGATGTGCCGGAGCCGCGCCGCCCTCGAGATCCGCGTGGCCAAAGACGAGGCGGAGCGAGCGCTCCTGTGGAAGGGCCGAAAGGAAGCCGCGGGTGTCTTCGGTCGCCTGTCCGCGACCTGGCTCCTGCAGGACGCCGTGGTGCCCCGCTCCCGCCTGCCCCAGATCATGCGGGAGGTGCAGGCGATCGCGGCCCGGCACCGCCTGGTCATCGCCAATGTCTTCCACGCGGGCGACGGCAACCTCCACCCGTTGATCCTCTACAACGACCTCGTGCCCGGCGAGCTCGAGCGCGCCAAGGCCGCCAACGACGAGCTGCTGCACGCGTGTCTCGCCATGGGCGGCAGCGTCACCGGGGAGCACGGCGTCGGACTCGACAAGGCCTCGAGCATGCCGTTTCAGTTCGGCGACGCGGACCTCGCCTTCATGGCGCGCTTCCGGCGCGTCTTCGACCCCGACGGGATCATGAACCCGGGCAAGCTCCTGCCTTCCCATCCCGCCTGCGGCGAGTCGTTCAGGCCCGCGGCGCCGCGCCTGCCCGCGGGCACCTGGGTCTGAGCGTGACCGTGTCCGCGCCGGCGGTCGAGGTAGCTCTCGCCGAGATCGTCGGACGCCCGCAGGTCGTCTCGGATCCCGCCACGCTCTCCGCCGCGTCGATCGACGGGCGCCAGCCCCGGTGGCTGGTGAGCCCCGGCTCGACGGATGAGGTGAGCAGGATCCTCGCGCTGTGCTCGACGGAGAGGCTGGCGGTGGCTCCGCGCGGCAGCGCGTCCGCCATGGGTCTCGGCAATCCGCCCCGCCGCCTCGATCTCGTCGTCGACACCACCCGCCTCACCGCCGTCCTCGAGTATGTTCCCGAGGACATGGTCGCCACGGTCCAGGCGGGTCTCACGCTGGACGGTCTCGCCGCCGTTCTTGGCAAGCACGCGCAGATGCTCGCGCTCGATCCTCACGGGGGGGCGTCGCGAAGCATCGGAGGCGTGCTCGCGACCAATGCCTCGGGCCCGTTGCGCTTCCGTTACGGCACGGCGCGCGATCTGCTCCTGGGCGTCCGTTTCGTCCAGGCCGACGGCACCGTCACCTGGGGCGGGGCCAAGGTGGTCAAGTCGGTCACGGGCTATGACGTCCCCAAGCTCCTGGCAGGATCGCTCGGCACCCTCGGTCTCATCGCGGAGGCCACCCTCAGGCTCCACCCGGCGCCCGCCGACACGGGCTCGTGGCTCTTCACCTTCGACAGCAGGGAGCGGGCGGGGGACTTGCTCTCGGCGATCCTTGCCTCGACGCTCGAGCCGGATCGGCTGGCGTGGCTCAATGACGGCGCGCTGCGAGGACTCGGTCTGCCGTCCGCCACGGCGGCGCTGTGCGTCTCCGTCAGCACCGTTCCCGAGGCCGTGAAAAGCCAGGGAGCGACGCTGGTCGCGCTGGGCGAGCGAAGCGGCGGTCGGGCGATCACCATTCCCGCGGCGCTCTGGACGAAGCTGGGCGAAGCGTTCGACGCCCCCCTCGTGCTCAGGATCGCGGGCGAGATTCGTGGCGCAGCCCGATGGGCCCGCGAGATCGAGAGCAGCGCATCCCGCCAAGGCCTGTCCGTGGCCATCGTCGGCGAGGCCGGCAACGGCATTCTCCGGGTCGCCCTCACGGGCGTCATCGCGCCCGCAGCCTTCGCGAGCGAGCTCGTGGCGCCGCTTCGAGCGGCGCTCCATGGCGAGGGCGGCAGCCTCGTCATCGAGCGCGCACCGCTGGCGCTCAAGGGCGCGATCGATGTCTGGGGCCCGATCCCTGAGGTCGCCCTGAAGGTCATGAGGCGGCTCAAGGAAGAGTTCGATTCGCTCGGCATCCTGAATCCCTGAATCCCGGACGCTTCGCGGGCGGGCTGTGATCACCTCACCGGTCCGCCAGGGCGCTTTCGACGTCGTGGACGCGCCGTCCATGGACGGCCTCCGCGCCTGCGTCCACTGTGGCATCTGCCTTCCCCAGTGCCCGACGTATCGCGTGCTGGGAGAGGAGATGGATTCGCCGCGCGGCCGCGTCTATCTGATGCGCGCGGCCGCCGAGGGCCGGGCCGAGCTGACGCCGGGGCTGGCGCGCCATCTCGACCTCTGTCTCGGCTGTCGCGCCTGCGAGACGGCATGCCCCTCCGGGGTGCCCTTCGGGCAGCTCCTCGAGGCAACCCGCGCCCAGCTCGACCGGAAGCGCGTGCGCGCGCGCGAGAGCGCGCATGCCACGCTCGAATGGGCGCTCTCGATCTTCCCGCACCCCGATCGCCTGGGCGCGCTGCTCTGGCCGCTCCGCTTGTACCAGGCCTCCGGGCTCAGGACCCTCGTGCGCGCCTCTGGCATCCTCGCGCCCTTCAAGCGGCTACAGGCCATGGACGCGCTCCTCCCCCGCGTGCTGCCGGGCGCTTCGTCCCTGCCCGAACTGATCCCCGCGCGCGGCAAGGCGCGCGGGCGGGCGGCCCTCCTGACCGGCTGCGTCCAGCGCTTCTTCTTCCCGGAGATCAACCTCGCCACGGCGCGATTGCTCTCGGCGGCGGGCTGGGAGGTCGTGGTTCCTCGCGGGCAGGGCTGCTGCGGAGCGCTGCACCTCCACGCGGGCCGCCTCGACGAGTTTCGCGCCATGGCGCGGAGCCTCATGGCCAGCCTCGGGCGGGATGTCGACATCGTGGTGACGAACGCCGCCGGCTGCGGCTCCGCGCTCAAGGAGTACGGGCACTGGCTCGGGGACGAGGAGGCGGAGCGCTTCGCCGGGCTCGTGAAGGACATCAGCGAGGTCCTCGTCGACGCGGACCTGCCGCTGGGCGAGCTCAGGGAGACGGTGACCTACCACGACGCCTGCCATCTCGCGCACGGGCAGAAGGTGCGCGCCCAGCCCCGAGAGCTGCTCCGACGCATTCCCGGGGTGACGCTCGTCGAGCTCCCGGACAGCGATCTCTGCTGTGGTAGCGCGGGCGTCTACAATCTCCTCGAGCCCGAGATGGCCGCCGAGCTCGGGCGGCGCAAGCTCGAGCGCATCCGCGAGACGGGAGCGCACATCGTGGCCGCCGGCAATCCCGGTTGCATCATGCAGATATCGCAGCAGGCGCTCGAGGCGGGACTGGCCCTCCAGGTGATGCACCCGGTCACCCTCCTGTCCCGCGCACTGGGGGAGCCATGAAGATACGCGTCCGCGACCACGTGCAGCTCTCGCTCGACCGGATGGCCAAGGTCGCCCTCGCCTCGACCGAGCGCGCCCTCCTCGATCTCTACTGCGTCGCCCCGGGCCAGTCGCAGAAGCCCCATTCCCACGCGGGAGAGGACAAGATCTACTATGTTCTCGAGGGCACGGGGCGCTTCTCGCTCGCCGGCGCCGAGGAGAAGCTCGAGCCGGGAGACGCCCTGGTGGCGCCCTCGGGCGTCGAGCACGGCCTCGTCAACGACGGCACGGAGCCGCTGCTCGTCCTCGTGGTGGTGGCGCCGCCGCCCCCTCACGCGCCGGACAAGAGGAAGCCGTGAAGGCCTCCCTCATGATCACGTGCCTCGGGGACATGTTCTTCCCCGAGGTCGGGGTGGCCATGGTCAGGCTGCTGCGCCGGCTCGGAGTCGACGTGGAGTTTCCCCCCGGGCAGACGTGCTGCGGGATGCCGCTCTTCAATTCCGGCTATCATGCCGACGCCCGTGCGGTGGCGGCGCGCACGGTGAAGCTCTTCGCGGATGCCGGGCACGTGGTGGTGCCCTCGGGCTCCTGCGCCTGGATGGTCAAGGCGGAGTACCCGGGGCTCCTCGCCGACGATCCCGCCCTTCATGCCGAGGCCCGGGCCCTGGCCGCCCGGACGTACGAGCTCTCGCAATTCCTGGTCGAGGTGCTGAAGGTGAGCGGGGTCGGCTCGACGTTCTCGGGCACGCTGACGTATCACGACTCCTGCCATCTGCTCCGTGGCCTCGGCGAATCCCGCGCTCCGCGGACGCTGCTGCGGAGCCTCGAGCACGGCGAGCTGGTGGAGCTCCCCGGCTCGGACGAATGCTGCGGCTTCGGGGGCTCCTTCTCCGTGCGGCTGCCCGAGGTCTCCACGGCCATCCTCGACAAGAAGCTCGCGAGCGTCGAAGCGACGGGCGCCGACTGCCTGGTCGCCTGCGATGCGGGGTGTCTCATGCAGATGGGGGGAGGGCTGTCCCGCCGGGGCTCGCGCGTGCGCGCGCTTCACCTCGCCCAGGTGCTGGCTCCGGAAGGGCCGCCATGAGCGAGACGTCTCTCGGCGCGCCCTTCGCGGCGCGGGCGCGCGGCGCCCTCAAGGACGCCTACCTGCAGGAAGCGCTCGGCATTGCCACCACCAAGTTCATCGGGCTGCGCCGCGAGTCCTTCGAGGACTTTCCCCAGGGCGACGCGCTCCGCGACCGCGCCCGCGCCATCAAGGAGGCGACGCTCCAGCAGCTCGACCGCCATCTCGAGCGTCTCGCCGACAACATCGAGCGTCTCGGCGGGCGCGTGCACTGGGCGGCCACCGGGGACGAGGCGCGAGACATCATCCTGCGCCTGTGCCGGGACAAGGGCGTGAGGATGGCCGTCAAGAGCAAGTCGATGGCCACCGAGGAGATCGAGCTCAACGAGGCCCTCGAGCACGCGGGCGTCAAGCCCGTGGAGACCGACCTCGGCGAGTACATCATCCAGCTCGCCCACGAGAAGCCCTCCCACATCATCGCTCCCGCCATCCACAAGACCAAGGGGCAGGTGGCCGATCTCTTCTCCAAGGAGCTGGGCGGCCGCTTCGAGGCGGATCCCGAGGTGCTGACGAAGGTGGCGAGGGCGGAGCTCCGGCAGAAGTTCCTCGAGGCCGACATGGGCATCACGGGGGCCAACTTCGCGGTGGCGGAGAAGGGGACGGTGGTGCTCGTGACAAACGAGGGCAACGGCCGCATGGTCACCTCGCTGCCGCGCATTCACGTCGCCGTCATGGGCATGGAGAAGGTCATCCCGTCCATGACGGATCTCATGGTCTTCCTGGCCATCCTGGCGCGGAGCGCGACGGGACAGAAGCTCTCCTCCTACACGACGCTCGTGCGCGGACCCCGCCAGCCCGGCGAGATGGAGGGGCCGGAAGAGTTCCACCTCATCCTGATGGACAACGGCCGCACCCGGCAGATCGCGGGCACGCTGCGCGAGGCCCTCTACTGTCTCCGCTGCGGCGCCTGCCTCAATGTCTGCCCGGTCTACCGCCAGATCGGGGGCCACGCCTACGGCCACACGTACCCAGGGCCCATCGGCATCCTGCTCACCGCCATGCTCAAGGGCGCGCCTTCCGTCAAGGAGCTGGCGCACGCCTCGTCGCTCTGCGGGGCCTGCAAGGACGTGTGCCCGGTGCGCATCGACATCCCGCGCATGCTTGTGGAGCTCCGGGAGCACCTCGACACGGAGAAGATCGCCCCGTGGACGGAGCGGCTCCTCTTCGGGATGGCGCGACGGATGATGATGCGCCCCTCGTGGTTCAGGCGGGGCGCCTCTGTCGCGCGCCTCGCCCAGAAGCCCTTCGCTCGCGCCGGCCGGCTGCGGGCGCTGCCGCTCTTCTTCGGGAAGTGGACGGCCACGCGTGATCTGCCCGCGGTGGCGGAGAAGACCTTCAGCGAGCGGTGGCAGGAGCTCCGGCGCCCGTGACCACGCGTGCCTCCTTCCTCGAGGACATCAGGCGCGAGATGGCCAAGACGCGCGGTCTCTTCGAGGCCTCGACGTCTCCGCGTCCGGCCGCGCCTCAGGAGGCCGCGGAGGCGGTGCGCCGCCAGATGCTCGAGCGCTGGCCCCAGGCCCTCGAGCGCTTCCGCGAGGAGTTCGAGCGGGTGGCCGGCGTCTTCCACCGCGTGCCGAGCCTGGAGGCGGTGCCCGCGCTCATCGGAGAGATCGCGCGCGCGCGCCAGGCCAGGCGCATCCTGTCCTGGTCTCCCGAAGCGCTCGGCGTGGACCTGGGCGCGCGCCTCGGCGGCGAGGGCTTCGTGGTGACGTCGGCGCAGGACGCCGACCCACGGGAAGGCGAGCGGAGGCGGCACCGCGAGGAGGCGGCCGCGGCCGAGATCGGCGTCACGGGAGCGGACTGGGCCCTCGGCGAGACGGGCACCCTCATCCTTGTCTCGGGAAGGGGCCGGCCGCGCTCCACCTCGCTTCTGCCCGCCACCCACGTGGCCGTCTTCGGAGCCCCGCAGCTTCTCGAGTCGCTCGAGCAGGCGGGCATCATGCTCGAGGCCCTCCACGCCGATCCCTCGGGGACCATGTCGGGGGCCGTCATCAACTTCATCACGGGACCCTCCCGCACCGCCGACATCGAGCTCACCCTGACGCGTGGCGTGCACGGGCCCAAGGACGTCCACGCGGTCTTCGTGGAGGGACGATGAGCCAGCGCCTTTTCACGGCCGCGGAAGTGGACGCCCTCATCCCGAAGCTCACGGAGCGCATGGGCGAGGCGATGGAGCTCCACCGTCGCGCCACCGCGCTGCACGAGGCGCTCGAGGAGCAGCGCGACAAGATCCGCGCCTCGGGCGGCGCCGCCGTCGACCAGCGGGACTGGAAGGCCCGGGCGGAGCGCCTCGACGGGTATGGCATCGAGGTCAAGCAGGCGCTCGCCAGGATCCTGGAGCTGGGCGGCGTCATCAAGGACCTCGAGATGGGACTGGTGGACTTTCCCGGGCTGGTGACGGAGATCGCGGGCGATCAGCCCGTCAACCTGTGCTGGAGGCACGGCGAGGACCGCGTGCGCTTCTGGCACGGATTCGACGAAGGCTACGCCCAGCGCAAGCCCCTGCCGTGACGCGCGAGGCCGTGTGCTTCGACCTGTTCGACACCCTGGTGCTCTTCGATCGCTCCCGGCTGCCCGAGGTCCACGCCAACGGCAAGACCATGCGCTCGACGGCGGGCCATCTCCACGAGGCATTCCGGCCGTTCGCCCCCGGGCTCGAGCTCGGCGACTTCGTGAGCTCGCTCTTCTGGAGCTGGCAGGAGGCCGAGCGCATCCGGGGCGAGACGCACCGCGAGGTCGCCGCTCACGAGCGCTTCGGCATGATGTTCGGCCGCCTCGGCCTCGACCGCGCCGCCCTCCCGCGGGAGGCGCTCGAGGTGCTTCTCGCGACCCACAAGCGCGAGCTGAGCCGGGCCATCGTCTTCCCCGAGCACCACCGGGAGCTGCTCCGCGAGCTCAGGCGCACCCACCGTCTCGCCGTGGTGTCGAACTTCGACTACACGCCGACGGCGCGCCTCGTCCTCGAGCGTGAAGGCGTGGCGGATCTCTTCGACACCGTCATCGTGTCCGACGAGGTCGGCTGGCGGAAGCCCAAGGCGGTGATCTTCGAGCTCGCCCTTCGCCGGCTCGGCGTGGGGCCGGAGCAGGCCCTCATGGTCGGGGACCGCGCGGACATCGACGTGGCCGGTGCCCAGGCGGTGGGCATGGCGGCGGCGTGGATCAACCGCGACGCCGACCCGCTGCCCGAGGGGCTCGCCGCGCCCGAGTTCGAGATTCGCGATCTTTCGGAGCTGTCGGCGATCTTGAAGAAGTAGGAAGGTAGTCGGGACGCATCTCGCCGCGCCCGGAGCGCATCCTAAGGTCGCGAGCACGAGACACGAGGAGGCGTAAGAGAACGCATGGCCACGACGCGCAAGGTCGTCATCATCGGGTCCGGCCCGGCCGGCTTCACGGCGGCGATCTATGCCGCCCGCGCGAATCTGGCCCCCCTCATGTTCACGGGATTCCAGTGGGGCGGTCAGCTCATGCTGACCACGCTCGTCGAGAACTATCCCGGCTTCGTCGACGGCATCGACGGGCCTCCCCTCATGGAGCATCTCAAGAGCCAGGCGAAGCGCTTCGGCGCGGAGATGGTCGGCGACGACGTCACGGAGGTCGATCTCGGCCGACGCCCTTTCCGTGTCACGGCCGGGGACACGACGGTCGAGGCGCTCACCGTGATCATCGCCACCGGCGCCTCCGCCAAGCTGATCGGGCTCGCCAGCGAGGCCAAGCTCATGGGCCGCGGCGTCTCGACCTGCGCCACCTGCGACGGCTTCTTCTTCAAGGACCAGAACATCATGGTCGTGGGGGGAGGCGATTCCGCCATGGAAGAGGCCCTGTATCTCTCCCGGCTCGGACGTCAGGTGCAGGTCGTCCACCGGCGCGGTGCCCTCCGCGCCTCCAAGATCATGCAGGAGCGCGCGCTCAAGAATCCCAAGATCGAGTTCATCTGGGACACCGCGGTGGACGAGGTGCTCGATCCCGACAAGGGCAAGGTCACGTCCGTCAGGCTCAAGAATCTGAAGAGCGGGGTGGTCTGGGAGACGCCCGTCGACGGGCTCTTCGTGGCGATCGGGCATCTTCCGAACACGGCGATCTTCAAGGGACAGGTCGACCTCCACCCGAACGACTACATCAAGGTGTTGCCGGGCACCACCCAGACGTCCGTGCCCGGCGTCTTCGCGGCCGGCGATGTCGCCGACTTCACCTATCGCCAGGCCGTGACGGCCGCGGGCACCGGCTGCATGGCCGCCCTCGAGGCGGAGCGCTACCTGGAGGCGCAGTACTCCGGGGCGTAGCCCCGCGCCCCTCGTAGGCCCGCGTCTGAGGATCGAGGAGACGACGACCATGCAGCGATTGCGTGTCGTGCTGATGCTGCTCGGGATCTCGTGGGCCGTCTTTCCGTCGCCGGGCCATGCGCAGAGCGTGGGCGAGGTGTTCCGCAAGGTCAATTCCTCCGTCGTGGTCATACGTGCCAAGGGGCGCGATGTCACGGCCGCCGCGGGTGGCCTCGTCCGCTACAACGAGACCGGCTCCGGCGTGCTCATCTCGGCGGACGGCAAGGTCATGACGGCGGCCCACGTCGTCAACGCCGTGGACGAGATCACCGTGGAGCTCGTGGGCGGGGTGCCCGTCAACGCCCGCGTGGTGTCCTCGGAGCCCGCCGCCGATCTCGCGCTGATCCAGCTCGACAGCGTGCCCGCCGGCGCCGTGCCTGCGCGTATGGCCAACTCGGACAGCGTGCGCGTCGGCGACCAGGTCCTCGTGATCGGAGCGCCCTACGGCCTCAGCCACGCGCTGACCGTGGGATGGATCAGCGCGCGGTGGCCGCCGAACACCGTCTACAAGTCCATGCCGCTCGCGGAGTTCTTCCAGACCGACGCCGTCATCAACACGGGCAATTCCGGCGGGCCCATGTTCAGCATGGCGGGCGAGGTCATCGGCATCGTCAGCCACAACATCTCCAAATCGGGCGGCAGCGAGGGCCTGGGATTCGCGGTCAGCATGAAGACGGCCCGCCTCCTCCTGCTCGAGCGGCGCTCTTTCTGGACCGGCCTCGAGGGCCAGATCGTCTCCGGCGACCTCGCGGTCATCTTCAATCTCTCGCAGGGGACGGGCTACCTCGTGAAGACGGTGGCCAAGGGCTCGACGGGCTGGGACATGGGGCTCATGGGAGGGGACAAGATCGCCGTCATCGGGGGAGAGCAGGTGGCCGTGGGCGGGGACATCATCCTCTCCGTCGAGGGTGTTCCCGTGGGAAAGGCCGACGACCACGAGAGGATCCGGGACATCCTGAGCAAGAAACCACCGGGCAGGGTCTTCTCGATGAAGATCCTGCGCGCGGGCCAGATCCTCGAGTTGACCGGCAAGACTCCCTAGCGCCCTAGTTACCGATCTGGACGGAGGCTCCCAGCTCTCGCAGCATGGCGATGGCCGAGAGATAGGAGAGCTTGCCGGTGCGCGGGTTCTCCGAGGGCACGTTCTCGACCTCGACGACGAGGCGGCCGAACTCGCCCTCGACGGTGACACGGTGCTGGTTCCGCAGCTGGCCGGGGACGGCGAAGATCTTGATCCGCGTCTTCTCCGGCCCCACGCTGGCCAGGGAGACGGCGGCGACCACGTTGACGTTGGCGGGGAACGCCTTGACGGCCAGAGTGGCCGGCCCCTCGAAGATCAGCGTCTCCTCGGTGATGGCGTCCAGGTCGATCTTCCGCTCTTCGATCCAGGGCGCCCCCGCGAGCCCGCGGGGCGGCTTGCGCGTCTCCATGGTGACGGCGGTGATGCCGCCCTCGCGGGCGCCCTTCATGCCGTCGAGCCCGGCGATGGCGCCGGAGGGGACGAGGATGCGGCAGCCGTGCTTCTCGGCCAGGCGCGCCCACTCCTCGAGGGTGCCGACAAGGCCGCCCACCGAGAGGACCATCAGGTGCTTGCCCGCGCCGAGCACGGACGGAGCGAAGTCGCGGAGGGCGGCCTGGGTGGCCGCCTCGACCACGAGGTCGGATTCGCGGATCAGGCTCTCGAGGGGCAGGGCCGTGAAGCCGGCGGCCTTCGCCGGGCTTCGCACCGTCACGCCCGCGAGCGCCACGCCGGGAATTCCCTCGTCGATGGCGCGCGCGATGTGCGTCCCGATCACGCCCATCCCCACGATGCCGACCTTGAGCATGCGCGTCCTCCTCGCGGCGAGGATAGCAACCGACCCGGGAGCGGGCAAGGGGCGTGCTAAGGTGCCGGATGGGAGGCGCATGAATGCCTGCTGGATCTCGGCTCAAGGAGCCTCTCGATAGGCTCTACCGCGAGTTCGACTGGAGCTCGCGCACCGCCGCCGATGCCATCCAGTTTCCCCGGCGCTACCGCGATCCCGCCGACCTCGAGATCGCGGCCCTGCTCGCCTCCTGCATGGCCTATGGCCGCGTCGACCTCTTCGGCCCGTGGGTCGACTGGACGCTCGAGCGCATGGGCGACTCGCCCGCGGCCTTCGTGCGCAGCTTCGACCTCGAGAAGGAGCGGCCACGCTTCGCGGGCTTCCGCTACCGTTTCCACCGCGAGCGCGACGTGCTCGCCCTGTGCCTGGCCAGCCAGCGCGTCCTCGCGCGCTGGGGCTCCCTCAAGGGGCTCTTCCTCGGCCACTACTCCACGGCGGACCCTCATGTCGGCGCCGCGCTCGAGGGCTTCGTCTCCGCCTTCCTCGAGCAAGACCTCTCCGCCGTCTTCCCGCGCAACCGCCTCTCCTATGGCTACCGCCACTGGTTCCCGCTGCCTTCCACGGGCGGCGCGTGCAAGCGGATGCATCTCTTCCTGCGGTGGATGGTCAGGCGCGAGCTGCCCGACTTCGGCCTCTGGGCCGAGGTGCCGCCGGCGGCGCTCCTGATGCCCGTGGACACGCACATCGAGAACATGGCCCGGTCCGTGGGCCTGACGCGTCGGCGCAGCCGCAACTGGAAGATGGTCGAGGAGATCACGGCCGGGCTCAAGCGCCTCGACGCCGAGGATCCCGTCAAGTACGACTTCGCCCTGTGCCACAAGCGCATGTCGGGCCAGTGCCTGAATCGGCGGGCGGCCGTCGTGTGCGCGCCCTGCGCCCTCAAGCCTGCCTGCGTGCACTGGAGAGGTCGACGCTGATGCCGTGGTGGGGGGCGATCCTTCTCGTCGTGCTGATCACGCTCGTCGGAGTCATCGCCTGGGCCCTCTTTCGCGTGGCGGCGAGGCTCGGCGAGCTCGAGGCCGGTGGCGCCCAGCCGGATCAGGCTCTGCTCCTCCTGCAGCGGGAGATCGAGACGACCCGGAGCGAGAGCCAGAAGGGCCTGGCGGACACCATTGGCTCCGTGCGCCAGGAGCTGGCGCAGTTCGCGGGCCAGATGACGGCGCAGATGGGGCAGGTGGGCTCGTCCGTCCAGCAGCAGCTCCAGAACGTGGGCCAGGTCGTGAGCGACGTCCAGGGCAGCCTGGGCAAGCTGGGCGAAGCGAACCAGCGCATCTTCGAGGTCGGGCGCAGCATCTCGGGCCTCGAGCAGATCCTCAAGTCGCCCAAGGTCAGGGGAGGGCTCGGGGAGACCTTCCTGGAAAACCTGCTCTCCCAGATGCTCCCGCAGGGGCACTATGGCCTGCAGCACCGGTTCTCCACGGGCGATCGCGTCGACGCCGTCATCCACATCGGCGATCGCCTCGTGCCCGTCGACGCGAAGTTCCCCCTGGAGAACTTCCAGCGCATCCTGGAGGAGACCGACGAGACGGCGCGGCGCCAGTGGCGACGGGCCTTCGTCCGCGACGTCAAGGCGCGCGTGGACGAGATCGCCAAGAAGTACATCCTGCCCGACGAGGGCACGTATGACTTCGCTCTCATGTACATTCCCGCCGAGAACGTCTACTTCGAAGCCATCCTCCGGGACGACGCCATCGACGAGGACGCGCCCGCCGTCTACGCGACCTCCAGGCGCGTGATTCCCGTCTCCCCCAACAGCCTGTACGCGTACCTGCGCGTGATCGTCCTCGGGCTCAAGGGGCTGCAGATCGAGCGGAGCGCGCAGGACATCCAGGCGCGGCTCTCCCGTCTGGGCGGCGACCTCGACAAGTTCCGCGACGCCTTCGACGTGGTCGGCCGCCATCTCACCCATGCGCGCAACAAGTACGACGACGCGGCGAGCGCGCTGAATCGCGTGGAGGCCAAGCTGGAGGGGATCGAGAAGCCGGGCGACCAGGGCGCCCTCCCCGGGATCGCGCCCTGATGGGCTATGGTACGATGGCGCCATGAACCCGATACCCTTTCAGGTCTTCGGCATCAACTTGCTCGTCCGCATCCTGGCCGAGCCGCCCGCCGATGTGCGCGTGCATTGCCCGAAAGGCTCGCCCATCCGATATGCCGAGGTCGTGGGCCGTGGTGACGGCTTCGACGAGGGCGCCAATGCCTTCCGCGAGATGCCGCCCATCAAGAGCGTGGTCGCCTTCGAGGAGAATCCGGAAGAGGTCGAGGGACACTTCTTCTACATCGCGGGCGAAGAGCACCGCGTGATCCGCCTCGACGCCATCATCCTGTCGTTCCCCCTGGAGTAGCGCCCGCCCGGTGCGCGCCCTCGACCGCGTCTTCGGTCAGATCAGCGCGGATGAGGTGGTCGAGCTCACGCGCGCGCTCGTCCGCATCCCCAGCGTCTATCGTCCCGGCGAGACGGGGGCGAACGAGGCCGAGGTCGCGTCGTTCGTCGAGGGATGGTTCCGTCGCGAGGGACTGCCCGTCGAGGTGCAGGAGGTCGCCCCCGGCCGCCCCAATGTCCTCTCCTGGATCGGCGAGAAGGGCCCCGGCCGCCGCTGCCTCCTCCTGGAAGGCCACACGGATGTGGTGACGGAAGGCGATGCCGCGGAGTGGACGTGGCCGCCCTTCGGGGGCGAGCTGCGCGACGGACGGATCTACGGGCGCGGCGCCGCGGACATGAAGAGCGGGCTCGCCGCGGCCATGGTGACGCTGGCCGCCTTCAAGCGGGCGGGCGTCACGCCGGCCGGCAAGCTGGTCGTGGGCGCCCTCGTCGACGAGGAGGACGGCATGATCGGCGCCCGCCACCTCGTCAAGACGCCCGCCGGCCGCGAGCTCGACGCCGCCATCATCTGCGAGCCCGAAGAGAACGAGCTCTGCCTCGAGCAGCGCGGGGTGGTGTGGGCGCGCATCCGGGCCCGGGGCCACATGGCCCACGGCGCCATGCCCGAGGCGGGCGCCAATCCGATCACCGCGCTCGGCGCGCTCCTGAGAGAAGTGCCCGCCCTCGAGAAGCAACTGCGCAAGCTCTGCGAGAAGTCCCGCCATCTCAAGCCCCCGACGGTGACGCCGACCATCGTGCAAGGCCCGCCGCGCGGGGTCGGCGCGCCCCAGTCCAACGTCATTCCCGCCCTGGCCGAGATGACGCTCGATGTCCGGCTCACGCCCGGGATAGACGCCGAAGGGATGCGGGGCGAGCTCGAGGCCCTGTGCCGCAAGGCCGAGGCCGCCGTGCCGGGCGTGAAGCTCGAATGGGAGCCCGTCAACGCGTTTCGCCTCGCGACCTCCGTGGACAAGGCCGAGCCCATCGCGCAGGCCATGATGCACGGCGTGCGCAAGGCGACCGGCCACGCGCCCCGCTACGGGGGCGTGCCAGGATCGACGGACGGAACCATTCTCAGGATGGAGCTCGGCATTCCCATCGTCACGTGCGGCCCCGGCAACCGGCTGATCCCGCATCAGGTCGACGAATACGTCGAGGTGCGGGAACTCGTCGAGGCGGCAAAGATTTACGCGGCATCAGCTCTGAAGTATCTCGAGCAGTAGGCTCGCGGTGGAAGAAGGCGTGGAGCGGCCCCGACTGCGCGCGCTCGAGGCCTTTCCCGTGGAGCAGGACGGCGAGCGCCTGATCGGGCTCCGGGATCCCGGCGGCTTCACCGATCAGATCGCGTTGCTCCCCATTCCCCTTCTGGATCTCGTCTCCCTCTTCGACGGCGAGCACACCGTGGCCGAGATGTGTGACATCCTGGCGCGCCGGCGCGGCGACGAGGCGCCGGGGCCCGAGGACATCGCGAAGGTCGTCGAGCGCTTCGACGAGGCGGGCTTCCTGGACAGCCCCGGCTTCGCCCTTCGCAAGGGCCGGATCGAAGGCGACTGGCTGGCGCGTTCCAGCCGGCCGGCGGCCCATGCCGGCGGCGCCTACGCGGGCGAGGTGGATGCCCTCCGGAGCCAGATAGACGGCTTCTTCACTCATCGCGAGGGCCCGGGGCTGCGTTCCCCTCGCGACGGCCCTCGAGCACCAGGCTCACCGGTCTCATCGCGCCGCACATCGATTTCCATCGGGGCGGGCCGACGTATGGCTGGGCCTACCGGGCGCTCCTGGAGCGCGCGGATGCGGATCTCTTCGTCATCCTCGGGACATGTCATGCGGGCATGGCGGAGCCATTCGCGGCCACCCTCAAGCCATACGAGACGCCGCTCGGCGCGGCGGCGGTGGACCGCGACTTCTTCGAGGCCCTTCAGCGGCGCTACGGCCACGATCTTCTCGCCTCGGAGACCGCCCACCGGGCCGAGCACTCCGTCGAGTTCCAGGCCGTGATGCTCCGCCGGCTCCTGGGCGAGCGGTCGTTTTCCATCCTGCCCGTGCTCGCCTCCTTTCTCCACGAGGCGATCTGGGGAGAGGGAGAGCCCGAGTCCGATCCGCGCGTGCCGCGCTTCCTCGACGCCCTCGGCGAGACGCTGCAGGCGACGGAGCGCAGGGTCTGCGTCATCGCCGGTGTGGACCTGGCGCACGTGGGCCCGCGCTTCGGTGACGCCGAGCCGAACACGCCCGCCTTCCTCGAGCGGGTGGCGGGCGAGGATCGGCGCATGCTGGAGGCGGTGATGGCGGGACAAGCGGGCGCCTTCTTCGACTCGGTGGCCGCCGACGGCGACCGCCGGCGCATCTGCGGGCTCTCGCCGATCTACGCGTTCCTGCGCGCGCTGCCCGGGGCGCGCGGCGAGCTCCTCCGCTACAGCCAGTGGCCGGACCCCGCGGGCGCCGTCACCTTCTGCGCGGCGGCCTTCTCCTCATGACGCCCTCCGATCCGTCGACGTGGACCCTCCCGCGCCTCCGCGTGGACAAGGACGGCGCCTGGTATCACGAAGACGAGGAGGTGACGCACCCGGGCATTGTCTCGAGCCTCCGCGCCGCCCTCGAAAGGGACGCGGAAGGGTATTGCATTCGCATCGGGGCGGTTCGCGTTCCCGTCGTGGTCGAGGACGCTCCGTACGCGGTGGTGCGCTTCGAGCCCGAAGGCGACGGCTTCGCGGTGACCCTGAACGACCTGACCCGGGAGCGGCTCGATCCGGAGACGCTCAGGCTGGGAGCGGGCGAGGTGCCGTACTGTCGTGTCAAGGGCGGGGCCTTCGATGCGCGCTTCAGCCGCGCCGCGGCCTATCAGCTGCTGGAGCGGGTCGAGCCGGACGCGAGCACGGGGCGGGGCGCGCTCCGCGTGGGTGGTCGACGCTACGCCCTCGGCTCCTGAGTGCGAGTCGTCTTGACGGTCTTCAGAGTCTCGAGCATCTCGACGTGAATGCCGCCGTTTGAGGCGAGAGTGCTGGCGGAGGCGAGATCGAGCGGGCCGCCATTCATGTGGGTGACACGCCCGCCCGCTTCCTCCACGAGGACGGCGCCGGCGGCGACGTCCCAGGCGCTGAGACGCGGCTCCCAGTAGGCGTCGAGGCGTCCCGCGGCGACCCAGGCGAAGCTCAGCACCGCCGATCCGATGGCACGGATGCTCCGACAGCGGACGGCGAAGGCATCGTGCTCGGCCAGGTTGTTCTCGCGCGTGGAGCGGATGTCGTACGGATACCCGGTCGCGAGGAGGCTCGTTGCCACGGTCGGCGTGTCCGAGACGGAGAGGGGCTGGCCGTTGAGGAAGGCCCCGCCGCCGCGGCGGGCGGTGAAGCGCTCATCGCGGCTCGGGTCGACGACCACGCCGAGCTCGAGGCGACCCTCCACCTCGAGGGCGATGGACACGGCGAAGAGGGGCACGCCGTGGGCGTAGTTCGTGGTGCCGTCGACGGGATCCACGATCCACCGGTAAGGTGTCGCGCCGCCGCTCGCGCCGCTTTCTTCGGCAAGGACGGCATGGTCCGGGAAGCGTCGCCGGATCGCCTCCACGATGAGGGCTTCGGCCTGGCCGTCCATCTCAGTCACGAGGTTGGTGGGGCCGCTCTTGTAGGCGATATGCCGTAGGCTGCCGAAGCGGGAGCGAAGCAGCTCGCCTGCGCGGGTGGCCGCGTCGACGGCCACCTCGAGGAACGCGTCGGACATGTCGATCTCAGCGTAGCATCCATGCGTCGCGCGGGCGCACAGAACGGAGAGCCAGATGCGCATCATCGTCATGGGATCGGGAGGCACGGGCGGTTACTTCGGCGCCAAGCTGGCGCGGGCGGGGGAGGACGTCACCTTCGTGGCCCGCGGCGAGCACCTGCGGGCCATCCAGGCGGGGGGACTGTCCGTCACCTCCGCCACCGAGGGAAGCTGGACCGTGAAGGCGCCCGCCGTCGAGCGCCTCGACGGCCTCCCGGCCGCCGACCTCGTCCTCTTCTGCGTCAAGTCGTTCGACACGGAGAGCGCAGCGCAAACGCTTCTGCCCGTCATCGGCCCGGACACCGGCGTCCTCTCCATCCAGAATGGCGTCGACAACGAGGAGAAGCTCGAACGGATCGTGGGCACGGGGCACGTGCTCGGGGGCGTGGCCCTGGTCTTTGCCACCATCGCGGGGCCCGGGGCCATTCAGTCCCGTGTGAGCTGTCGCGCGGGGTGGCGCGGACGCTCTGGCAGAAATACGTCTTCCTGGTGGCCCAGTCAGGCATGTCGGCTCTGACCCGTTGCCCGGCCGGCGCGTTCCGCGCGGTGCCGGAGACGCGCCACCTCTACCGGCTCCTGCTCGAGGAGATGGCGGCACTGGCCCGAGCGGCCGGCGTGGACCTGGGCCCGGACATCGTGGACGTGAACATGCGCAATCTCGACGCCCTCGGCGCCACTGCGTACTCGTCGCTCCACCACGACCTGACTCACGGCAAGCGACTGGAGCTCGAGGCACTCCAGGGCCATGCCGTCAAGCTCGGGGCTCGCTACGGCGTTCCCACGCCAAACCTCTTCGCCGTCTACGCCGCGCTCAAGCCTTATCTCTCAGGCCCGCCGCAGGCGCTTCCGGTCTAGCAAACCCTTCATCCCTCTCCCCCATCGGGGGAGAGGGCAGGGTGAGGGGGCAAGTGCTCGCTGTATCGGACTCGCCACATTCTTGTGCCTATCCGGGGTAGGCGCTATGCTCCGACCCGTGCCGGTCGAGCGAATGCCGAAACCCCGTGCGCGCCCCTGCCATATGAAACAAGCCAGTTAGCCGACACTCAAAGATGGCTGCCGACAACGGGACCTGGAAGCCCCAAGAAGCCTGGCGCCGGTTCCGCCTTGAGGCCGAGGCCGCGAGGAACTATCCCTCGTCCTACGCTTTGTATATCGGCCAAACCCATCGAGATGTCCTCTTGGAGGCGCTCTTACCGACGCTCCTTTACATCAAAGCGGTTGCGATCCTCGATGACTCTCTGGACCTGTGGCTGGAACAGAATGGGCACCAGCTTCGCCCGCCGTATCGAAATGATCTCAACGGACGGCTCGAGTATCTTGGCGAGAAGCGACTCCTCGAAGACGTGGACGCACTCCAGGCCGTGCAAAAGGAGAGGAACAGGCTTGCCCACGAGCCGGGGGCGTCATGCGACTGGGGGCGCTTCGGCGACGATGTATCCGTAATCGAAAGGTCTTTGCTCTCCCTCGGGCTTGTTCGCCCAACGCCGCAGCTTGAGTACTTCTGTGAGCGATCCGCCGTGGATGACTCGGACGAGCCAGGGGTGAGCTTCTCTCGGCGGTTCAGCTACGGGGTGAAAGAGAATGGCATAACGGCTCTTGAAGTCGCCTGGACTCAGAAGTTCCTCGCTACTGAACGGTGCGGTGTGTCGGCTAATCACAGGCTCGACCCGACCCGACCTGACGGGGCGCCCGCCGGTCAGCCTGAGAGCTAACGACTGAGAGCAGAGCCCCAGAGTGAGTGCCTACAACCGGATGGAGTGTCAGGGCGCTTGTCCGGATTACAAGGCTAGCCTGCTCCGCGCGTAGGTCAACGCCGCCGCCAGCTATGGATCGGAGGTAGACTTGGCCGCTAGGAGAGCCGCTGATTGGCCGGTGGTCGACGAGCGCTCTTCAGGCGGACAAGGTCGCGCTCCCTGGGCGAGCGGGTGCAGGACGTCGATCGCCCACCCGACATTCAGTTCCTCCCCGAGCCAACTCGGACACCCCGTCCGCGCGGTGATTCGAAGGCCTTGCGAGTCGTGACGCGCTCGGAGAGCCTCGGCCGGATCACCCAGCACTTTGGCAGGCGGCGGCACCTCAGGCAGCGGGTGGCCGTTTGGTCGCCGGAACTGGAGGGTGCCGTCGTTTAACCGCGCGACCTGATAGCCCTCCTCATGCACGGCGCGGTGATGGCGGCGGCAGAGCAGCGCGAGATTGGAGAGCGTG
>WNGJ01002039.1_pt1 | contig 20267 bp, 27 predicted proteins | sample 5400611 | NCBI WGS metagenome assembly WNGJ01 (sample SAMN13153375, study PRJNA577476) | soil metagenome | isolation source: 40 cm soil or saprolite under Garry oak tree replicate 1 | place: USA:California | collected 2016-06-15
CACGACGGCCAGGTCGTGACTGATCAGGATGTAGGAGACGGCCGTCTCGTCGCGGATGTCGGCCAGGAGGTTGAGCACCTGCGCCTGGATCGAGACATCCAGTATCGCTGCCGCCGAACCGGATCGAGCCATGGACTCCGGCCCCGCGCGGCAGCAGACGGCCGATCGCCCGCGCGGTCATGGACTTGCCCGACCCGGACTCGCCCACCAGGCCTATCGCCTCACCGGGCCGCATCGTGAACGCGATGTCGCGAAGCACGGCGCGCCTGTCGCCCTCCACGTCCAGCAGCACGGTCAGCCCGTCCACCTCGAGCAGCGGACCGTTCATCGGCGCGTTCGCTGGGCCTGCTCGAAGAGCCGTTCCCCAGCACGTTGACGGCGATCACGACCGCCACGATGCACGCACAGGCGACCAGGGCGGGGAGCGGGTAGCCCTGCGGGATACCGACCTGATTCTCCGAGATCATGACGCCCCAGTTCGGCTCGGGCGGCTGCACCCCCGAGGCCGAGGAAGGAGATAGCGGCCAGGTCGACCATGGCGTAGCCGAACAAGATGGTGGCCTGGGCTACGATGAGCGGCATCATGTTGGCGCCTGGACCCAGGCCTACCGGGCGGTCGGCCAGGAGGAGTACCCGCACATCTGGCGGGTGCGCGACGAACTCCCGCTGGTCACCGACGACGCCATCTTCGAGGCCGTGCTGGCGATCATGATCACCGGCCTGTGCGAGCGCGCGCCGCGGCCGTGCACGTGCGGCGCCCATCCCGGCGGGGCCGCGGCCAGATAGCCATAACGGGGTATGCATGCCACTTAATAGTTATCCACGGAACCTGTGGATTGGCTGTGCATAAACCGGTGGACAGATGCCGTGTTATGCGGATAACCAGCCGTCTTCTGTGGATGAAATGTGGACGGTGAAAAAACCAGAAATGAATCCCCGCCGAACCTTGCGGGCGCCCTACCGGGCCAGTAAGAATGCTTTCACCGTTGGAAACGGGCATCATCCGGAGGTGACTCCGGGACGCGGGAGGCGCCGGGAAACCCGGCGGTTCGCGCGGATGTCCGGCCCCGGCGGGCGGTCCGCGGGGCCAGACGGCCGGTCAGCCGGCCAGGTCGGCCCGGGACCAGGCGAGGTCCCCTCCACCTCATACGTAGAGGGGACCTTCGTCGTGAGCGCTCAATCCCCTGGATCTGCGGACCGTTTGGGTATCCAGTGATCGCCGCGTTTCTCGAACTTCCGCTTGAACTCGGCGTACGTGGCCCGGTCCGCCTGGTCCCCTTCCCCGTAGGTCTGTACGGCGCTGTCGCGCGCCTTGGTGAACGTCTCCTGGGCTTCCTTTGACGAGCGCTTGAGAGTGCCCGGCAGTTCGCCGCCCTGCGCCAGGCGGCGCCGGCGGATCTTCGGCATGGTATCTCCTCTTTGCTGGCCTACCGATCACTCGAGAAGCTTCGCCCCTTCGTCCGTTTCCGCTGGACCGGGTGACCTTCCGGCGGACGTACCGGCATGTGCACGCGAGCGTTCCCTTCGTCTTGCTAACCAACGTGCAGCCGGCCTACCCAGGGCAACCGTTCCTACACCTGGGTTCGCACAGCGGTCATCCCCCGGTTCGCGTATTGATCTGCTGGCCGGGTAGGGGCCGCCCGTGACGAGCTGGCAGGAACTCAGGGACGAGGCGGCGCGGTGCACGCGGTGCGACCTCTACCGGCGGGCGACGCAGACGGTGTTCGGCGAAGGCCGAACGGGCGTTTCTATCGCGCTGGTCGGGGAGCAGCCGGGCGACCAGGAAGACAAGCAGGGCCATCCGTTCGTCGGCCCGGCGGGCCGGATCCTGGACCGGGCGCTGGACGAGGCCGGCATCGACCGCGCCGACCTGTACGTGACCAACGCGGTCAAGCACTTCAAGTGGACCGAGCGGGGCAAGCGCCGGATCCACCAGCGCCCGAACGGCACCGAGATCAGGGCCTGCGGGTTCTGGCTGGAGGCCGAGCTCGGCGTGGTCCGGCCCCGGCTGGTGGTGCTGCTGGGCGCGGTGGCGGGCGAGGCCATGTTCGGCTCGCGCTACCGGGTCGGCGAGCACAAGGGCAAGGCGGAGGAAGCCTCGCTCGGCTCCTGGCAGGGGCTCGTAGTAGGCACCATCCACCCGTCCGCCGTGTTGCGCGGACCGGATTCCGAAGGCCGGGACCGGGCCATGGCGGGTCTGGTCGCCGACCTGGTGGCGGCCTGGGAGGCCGCTACGGAGGCGAGGCGATGAGCAGGGGCGAGGCACGAGACGACGGGCTAGCGCGGACGGACGGCTTCGCCCCGATCGAGTCCTACGGGGTCATCGGGGACGGCGAGTCGGTGGCGCTGGTCGCCTGCGACGGTGCGATCGACTGGTGGGCGGCCCCGGCGATCGACTCGCCGCCGGTGTTCGCGGCGATGCTCGACCCGCGGGACGGCGGCTGCTTCACCCTCGAGCCGACCGTGCCCTACCAGGTGAAGCGGCGATACCTGCCGGCGACCAACGTGCTCGAGACCAGGTTCAGCACACCGGGCGGCACGGTGCGGGTGCTCGATTCGCTCAACCAGGGCGCCAACGGGCCGCTGCCATGGGCCGAGCTGGCCCGCGACATCAGGCCCGAGCACGGAAAGGTACCGATGCGGTGGCGGGTGGCGGCCGGAACGCTGTTCCACCGGGCTCGGCCGTGGGCCAGGATCCGGGATGTCCCGATCCTGCACGCAGGCAACCTGATGGTGGTCCTGGTGACCGAGGGGACGGGCGAGCCGGAGACCGGCCTGGGCGAGTTCACCGGGGAGTTTGTCGCGACAGCCGGAAGGAACGCGCTGCTCACGCTCATCGCGGCCGACCAGGCGCCGCTGGTGGTGCCGTCCGCCGCCGAGATCAGGGCCCGGCGGGAAGCCAGCGAGGAGGCCTGGCGGAGGTGGTGTCAGACCGTCCCCTACCACGGCGAAGACAACGAGCTCGTGCTGCGCAGCGTCCTCGCGCTCAAGCTCCTGACCTACGCGCCGACTGGCGCGATGGCGGCGGCCGGGACCACCTCGCTGCCCGAGCGAGTCGGCGGCGACCGCAACTACGACTACCGATACGGGTGGATCCGCGATACGTCCTTCGTGCTCGATTCGTTCATCCGCCTCGGCCTGACCCAGGAAGTGCAGGGCACGCTCGCCTGGATGCTGAGCTGTGTCGCCGCGACGGCGCCGGTCATCCACCCGTTCTACGGTTTGCGCGGCCACGCGCCCGACGAGGAGACCGAGCTGCGGCTGCGGGGTTACAAGGACTCGGTGCCGGTACGAGGCGGCAACCACGCCGTCGGCCAGCCGCAGCTGGGATGCTACGGGGACCTGCTGGAATGCGTGTGGCTGGCCGTGGACCGGGCCGGCGCGCACCTGGACCCGGCCAGCGCCGACCTCCTCGACGCGCTGGGCGACCGCGTGTGCGACATCTGGACCGAACCCGACTGCGGGATCTGGGAGCTCGACGAGCGGCGGCACAACACGTTCTCCAAGGTCGGCTGCTGGGTGGCGCTTGACCGGCTGATCCGGCTAGCCGAGCGAGGCCAGGTCTCCGACCGTGATGTGGACCGCTGGCAGGCCGAACGGCGGGCCATCCGGGACTGGGTCGACACGCACTGCTGGTCCGACGCCAGGCTCAGCTACGTCGGGCGGGCCGGTTCGGACGACCTCGACGCGTCGCTGCTGCTGCTGGCGCGCACCGGGTTCCTCGACGGCAAGGATCCCCGGTTCACCGGGACGATCAAGGCCATCCGCGCCGAGCTGGCCGTGGGCCCGCTGCTCTACCGTTTCAGCGGTGCGCGCGAGATCGAGGGGGCCTTCGTGGCGTGCTCGTTCTGGCTCGTCGACGCGCTGGTGCGCAGCGGGCACACCCGCCAGGCGCGCAAGCTCTGGCACGAGCTGCTCTCGCACGTCAGCGACCTAGGGCTGCTGGCGGAGGAGATCGACCCGGCCACCGGCGCCTTCCTCGGCAACCTGCCGCAGGGGCTCTCCCACCTGGCCCTGCTCAACGCGGCCGCCCTGCTGGAGTAGTCAGATGACGAGAGCACCGGGCGACCCGGAGGAACAGGAAACGGGTGGAAGAAGGCGCGAGCCGGAGGTCGAGGAGGCGTTCAGCCGGCTCGTCTCCGAGGGCAGCAACCGGCTGGACCGCCCGCTGGTCCCGCTGCTGGCGACCGGCTTCGTCGGCGGTATCGACGTCGGCGTCGGCGTGCTCGCCTACCTCGTCGTGGATCACGAGACCGGGCAGCCGCTGCTGGCTGCCGCGGCGTTCCCGATCGGGTTCATCGCGCTGCTGCTGGCCCGCAGCGAGCTGTTCACCGAGAACTTCCTGGTGCCCGTCACCGCGCGGATCGCCGGCCGCGGCTCGTGGCCGCAACTGATCCGCCTGTGGCTGGTGACCCTGGCCGCCAACCTGATCGGCGGGCTAGTCATGGCCGGGCTGATCGCCGTCGCGCTACCGGACCTGCGATCGGTCGCCGCGGCGCTCGGCCGTCATTACGCCACCCTGGGAGTCTCGTGACGTTCGCTGCTGCTCGCCGTCCTGGCCGGCATGGTCATCACCCTGCTGACCCGCATGCAGCACGCCAGCGACGACCTCGGCCCGAAACTCGTGGCCGGCGTCGCGATGTCGTTCGTGCTGGTCGCGGCGCAGCTGTTCCACTCGGTCCTGGACTCGATCCTGATGTTCACCGGGCTGCTCGGCGGCCAGGCCGCCTACACCTGGAGCGACTGGGCGCAGGCCCTGGGCTGGTCGGGCTTCGGCAACCTCGTCGGCGGCATCGGCCTGGTGACTTCCCTGCGGCTGCTGCAGGCACCGCACCGGGTCGCCGAGGAACGCGCCGAACAGAGCTAGGACTGCTCCTGCTCCTGCTCCTGCAGCAGGGCATAGGCGAACTGGAGCAGGTCCGCGCCGGCCAGCACGGCGAGGGTGTCGACGGCGAGCCTGGTCGCCCGCGGCAGGTAGATGTAACCGGCCATCAGGCCGGTCGCGACCCACAGGTCCAGGCAGAACGGGCAGGTGATGAGTTCCCCGACGGCCTTCCGGGCGCCGTGCCCGCGGACTTCCTCCTTGAGCTCGGCCGGCCCCTCCTGGCCCTCGAACACCGTGAACGGCGCGCGCAGCGGGCTGGTGACCGGATCCTTGGTGATCAGCCTGCTCAGCTTGTGGGTTGCCGCGGCGGACAACAGGACGTCCTTCACGGCGAGATCGTCGGGAAGCTCGCGGCGGGTCAGCCGGGTGAGGATGGCCAGGGTCCCGGTGGCAGCCGTGTAGGCGCCCATGGCCGCCAGGTAGCCGCCGAGCGGGCGTTCCTCGCCATCGGAATAGCGCTCTTTCTCGGCGTGGGCCACGCCCGTGACCCGGGATTTGACGTCAGTGAATACGGACATGCGCGTCCGGCTACCCAGCGCGGTGCCGCCAAACCGCCGGACCGGAGGCGACGCGCCATGTCTCAGCGAGACTTCTGGCCAGCGTCACCGTGCCGTAGCCGTTTGAGCCCGCGGTATCCGGGAAGCGCGCAGGTGTACAGGGGATTAGGGGCCTGGAGAGAGCACCGGGGGCGGTGAAAGGAGTTCGCGATGGGACTGGCCGACTTCATCAAGGTGTACAGGTTCCTTCGCGGTATCCGCTATCCGGCCACCAAGCAGCAGCTCATTCATCAGGCCCGGAGCAACCAGGCCGACGAGGAGGCACTGAGCTCGCTGCGGGAGATGCCGGAGGGCGAGTACAGCGGGCCGGACGAAGTGAGCCGGGTCATCGCAGAGAGGTGAGCGCGACCCCCGGCTAGCGCATGATCAGGGCGAGCATGCCTCCGATGACCGCCAGGCCGAGCACTATCCAGGTCACGTAGTCGTTGACCACGCCGCTCTGGAAACGCTGGATGGGCGCGGTCAGCCCGGCGCCGGGCTCGTAACCGCGGCGCAGCAGCGGCAGGCGGCGCCAGTAGAGCGCCAGGAAGGCCAGGACCAGCGATCCGATGGCAGATCCGGTGCCGGTCAGCACGTCGGTCACGGTGATACCGGTGCTCTCCGTGGCCGCGATGGCTACCGGGTGGAAGATGTGCGCTCCGGTGAGCACGGTGGCGTTATACCCGGCCTGGTCCTCGAACCGGATCGCGGCTGCCTGGACCACCTGCCCCAGCCGCGGGATGAGGGCGACCACGGCGGCGCAGGCGACGAGCAGCGCGGGCGGGATGACCATGGTGAGCGGGGTCCGCCGCTTGTCCGAATCGGTCTCGCTGGTCTCCTCGGCCGCCATCTCGGCCATCTCCGGGTCCTCAGAGGGCGGGTCGCCGAGGCCGTAGAACACGCCGCCCGCGACCCGGAGCACCGCGCCGCCGGCCAGGATCGAGCAGGCGATGAACACGCCCATGACCCAGGGCAGCCCGTGCGCCCACGCGCTGTCGTCGATGTAGCCCTTGCCCAGGAAGGTGGCGAACGGCGGAAGGTCGGCCAGCCCCAGGGCAGCCAGGGTGAACACCACGCCGGTGGCCCGCAGGCGGCGGCCCCGTCCGTGCAGCCAGGTCTCGTTGACCGAGCCGAGACGGTGCAGGACGATCCCGGTGCACAGGAACAGGGCCGCCTTGACCAGGCCGTGGCCGATCACGTAGACGGTGGTGCCGGCCAGGCCGAGCGGCGTGAGCAGGGCGATGCCGACCAGGAACATGCCCGCGTGGCTGATGGTGGAGAACGCTAGCAGCCGCTTGACGTGCCGCTCGCGAAAGCAGAACAGCGCGCCGACCACGGCCGTCAGCACGCCCAGCGCCAGGAACACGTGCGAGATCGCCGCCCGGTGTCCCAGCGCCTGGCCGAACACCGACCAGTAGACCCGGGCGATTCCGTACAGGCCGAGTTCCACCATCACGCCGGAGAACAGCACGCAGACCGGGGTGGGCGCCACCGCGTGGGCGTCGGCGAGCCAGAAGTGGAACGGCACGATCGCGCTCTTGACCAGCAGACCCGCGATGACGAGGAGGAACGCCACCGTGACCAGGCCGTCGGGCGGATGACGGCCGATGTAAGCGCCGATCTGGGCCATGTTCAGCGCACCGGTGCGGCCGTAGATCAGGCCGATGCCAGACAACGAGAAGTAGGCACCGACGCTGTTGGTGATGGCGAAGTTGAGCGCGCCCTGGAGCGACCCGCGTTCCTCCGGCCGGTAGGCGGTCAGCGCGTAGGCCGCGACCCCCATCAGCTCGAACCACACGAACAGGTCGAAGATGTCCCCGGTGAGGCAGAAGCCGGTCATCCCGGCCAGGAAGATCAGCATCAGCGCGTGGTAGTAGGTGACCACCCGCCGGAAGTACCGCCAGGAGAAGGTCATCGCGGCAGTCACCAGAACCGCGGCCAGGCTGGCCAGGCCGGCGCTGAGCGGACCGGCCTCGAAGTCGATGCCGATCGCGATGCCGCGGGCCGGGCGGAACCCGCCGAACCAGTAGACCTGGTCGCCGTCGGCCGTGCGCACCATGATGACCACCAGCATCACGGCGACGGACGCGGCCGCCCCGATGGCCACCGCGTCGAGAACCCGGCGCCGGTCACCGAGCAGCGGGCCGGCCGCGGAGATCGAGGCCGCCGTCAGCAGCGGCACGGCCACGACGAGAGCGAGCAGGTGGTCCACGCCCGACTATCCCTTCAGCGAGACCAGTTCCTGGGGGTCCAGGGTCCCGAACCGCTTGTGGGCCTGGACCGCGAAGGCCAGCAGCAGGGCGGTGACCGCGACCTCGACCACCACGTCGGTCAGCGCGAGCGCCTGCACCACCGGGTCGACCGCCGGGGTGTGGACACCGATGTCGTAGAAGTACGGCGCCACCGCTCCGGTCACGTAGCCGACCCCGAGCAGCAGCACGTACGTGGACGACTGCACGACGATCAGGCACATGATCAGGTGGACGAGGTGCCGGCTGGTCACGATGCCGTACAGGCCGACGGCCAGGATCCATGCCACCACCACGAACGGGAAGTACTGCATCACTGGCCTTGCCGGATGAGGAGGGTTTGCTCGAGCAGTTCACCGACGATGAGGATGAACGCCGCGGCCACCTCGAGGCCGACGAAGAAGCTGATCAGCGCGATGGTCCCGGACGAGCTCACGGCCCCGGGCGTGGTCCCGAGCGGCAGGAAGTTGTACAGGTACGGCAGGCCCATCGCCACCGCGCTGACGCCGATGGCGGCGAATCCGCCCGCCCCCACCGCCTCGGTCACGTCGGTCAGGTTCACCGGGCTGAACCGCTTGAAGACGAGGAACTCCCCGGACAGGTAGACCAGGATGAACGCGGTCGCGAGGATCACCCCGCCCTGGAAGCCGCCGGACGGGTTGGTCTGCGCGTGCGAGGCCAGCCACCAGCCCACCACCACGACCGGGCCGGTGAACAGCAGGGCGAGCATCCGGACGGCGCTGCTGGTCGCCGGCACGTCGCGGTCCGCGGCCTCGTCGACCGCCGGCCGCTGACGCTCGCCCCGCAGCCGTCGCAGCACGATGCTCACGCCGGCGGCGGCGGTGAACAAGATGAACTCCTCCCCCACGGTGTCAAAGCCCCGGTACTCGAAGTTGACAGCGGACACGACGCCGGTGGCCTTGGTCTGGGGTACCGCGATGTGGTTGACGATGAATCCGTACGGGCCCGGGTAGTCGCCGAACCCGGGCAGGCCGACCAGGCCCCACAGGTAGAAGGCGACGAGGCCGGCGGCGCCGGCCAGGAACACCCAGCGGCGCAGGCTGGGGGTCATTCCTCGCGCTTCCTGATCTTCGCCAGGGTCAGCAGCAGCAAGATGGGCAGGACCACCGTGCCGACCGCCAGCTCCGACAGCGTGACGTCGGGCGCCTGGAACACCAGGAAGAGCACGGCGAGCAGCACCCCGTAGACGCTGAGCGCAAGCACCTGGCGGACGTGCGCCCGGATGAGCACCACGGCGGTGGCACCCACGGCCACCAGGACCAGGACCGTCACCTGCAGGGCGTCCATCAGGCCGGCCGGCACGGTGTACGGCGTGCTGACAGCCGCGTTCAATGCTCTTTCTCCCCGCCGGGTGCCCGGCCTGGGCTCCCCCGCAGCCGCCAGTCACCGGTTTCCCTGACCCGGATGGCGCGGATCGTGGCATGACTCAGGTAGGGCCCGGCGATCACCATGAACAGCAGGGCCAGGAAGGTCTCGCCGGTGTTCTCGACCGGGCCCATCCGCACGAATATCGCCAGCGCCACCAGGAATGGCGCGACCAGTGCGGCCGGCGTCACGAAATGGAGCTTCTGGTAGGCGTCCCGCATGACCAGCACGCCGACGGAGGCGCTGAGCACCACCACGACCGCCAGCCCGAGCAGGATGTCGGCGACGACCTGCCGGGCCATCACAGCCAGCGCTCCAGCGCCCGGACGAAGACCAGGCCGCCGCCGAACATGAGCACCGCCAGCACTACCGGCAGCTCGAACAGGCTCGGACGCTGAAAGCCCTGCGCGAGCAGGGCGAGCACCATCACCACGACTGACGTGATGAACTCGTAGGCCACGACGGACGCCACGAGCTCGCCCCGGTACAGCACGATGCCGGCCGGGACCATCGCGATGAGCATCGCGATCGCGGCCGCCACGAAGGCCATCACCATGTCATTTCCCCTTCTGCCCGGTTTGCTTGTGCTCGGCGACCAGCCGGTGTACCACCATCACGTCGCGCTCCGGGTCGATGCCGAGGACGAAGGTGTTGGGCGCGATACTGGTCCCGCCGACGAGCAGCGCCCGGCGGGTGACGCCCTCCGGCGTGTCGTCTCCGAAGCGGGCCGGCAGTTCCAGGAACGCGCTGGGTGGCTGCTCGCCGTGAACCAGCCGCCGCCACAGGGCGTGGTAGACGACGACCGTGTCGCGGACCACCTGGCCGGGGAGGCTCAGCGCCGGGACCAGCCACTCGATCCGCATCCGGAAACGCGACGCGGCCTGATAGGTGACCAGGTCGGCGAAGGCCGCCGCCAGTGCGGCCGCCCCGGCACCGGCCAGCAGCTCGTCCGTGTTGATGGAGTCGTCGATCATCAGCCAGAACGACATCGTCAGGACCCACCACACGAGCCACGACCCGACCCGGCGGGCCACCGGCAGGTCACGCTGCCGCTCCCGCGGTTCTCCCGCCAGCGGGCCCGTCATATCAGGCATGGGGCCACCCACGTCAGCGCGACCATGCGGGCCGACTTCCCGCGTCCCAGGTCAGCAAACACGCGGCAGGCATGGCGAGCGCGACCGCTGGTAGCGCGGCGGCTGTGTCCCAAGGCAGCCCGGCGGTCTACGACGACGTCCTGTTCAGCCCGCACATGGTGCAGCGCCTGGTGCTGGCCGTCTGCGCGACAGCGCTGGCGGCGCACGGCCTCACCGCCTACTGGGACGTGAGCTACGCGGAGCAGCGTCGCCGGGTCACCCCGGTCGAACAGCACATCCACAGCGTATTTTTGAGCAGCTCGTCGCTACCCATTTCGCGGCGTCGAAACCTGGCCCGTCAGGTCTGGCCGGAAGATGCGGCCACCAGCGAGACGTGCCTGCCGCCTGGCGCGTCCTGGCCGTAGGTCGAGCCGTTGAGCGGGCGCAACGGGAGATCGAACGACTGGTTGAACGTCTGCAGGTAGTGCAGGATGATTCCCTCTCGCAGCGCCCACGGGCATATGTCGACGGAGCCGACGTTCAAGGCCTTCATGCCGGCCCTGGCGGCTATCGCCCCGGCGACGATCTGCCGACTGCGGGAACGTGATACTCCCTCCAGCTTCGCCCGCTCCCGGGCGCGGAGGGTGGCGAGCCGCGGAATCAAGGTCTCCAGGTCCCGGGCGGTGACGGACCGGCGCACGAAGGGGCCCTTCCGCTGGGCGGGCGCACCGGAAAGGCGGGCGAGCTGCTTGAAGGTCTTGGAGGTGCCGACAGCCCGTTCCGGAACCCCCTCCCAGAGCAGCCGGTCGGCGACTTCCCGCAGGGTCGCGTTCACGTGCCTGCGCAGCGCGGCCAGCTGATCGCGGCTGGGCGGGTCGTCCGGCAGGTACAGCCGGGTCAGCCGTCCGGCACCGAGCGGAAGAGACATGGCGAGTTCCGGCTCGGCGTCCCGGCCGAGCACGATCTCCATGGAGCCGCCGCCGATGTCGAGGATCAGCAGACGTCCCGCCGACCAGCCATACCACTGGTGCACGGCCAGGTAGATCAGCCGGGCCTCGTCCTCGCCGCTGAGGTACTGCGGTCTGACGCCGGCTTGGGCCTCCACCCGGTCTAGGATCAGGTCGCGGTTGGCGGCGTCGCGCACCGCCGACGTGGTGAACACGTAGAGCTGCTGAACGCCGAGCCGCCTGGCCGCGCTCATGGCGTTGTTCACCGCCTCGACCACGCGGTCTACCCCGGCCGGATCGATGGCGCCGTCCGGGCCGAACGCCTCGCCGAGCAGTGTGGGTTCTTTGACAGCGTGCGTGGGCAGCGGCGGCGCGCCGGGACGCGCCTCGAAGACCTGCAACTGGGCCGAGTTCGAGCCGATGTCCAAGACTCCGAGCAGCATCGGGCCGTGCTACCCCCGGCCAAGCGAATCATGCACCCATGCACGAAGTTAGAAGTGTGTGCTGCCGGGCAGGGGAGACGATGCTGCCCACGGCTCAGGCCCACGACGACTGGAATGCCGAGGCGCGCGGCGAGACGCTCATGCAGCGGGCCGACCGGGCCTATGGCGAGATCCTGCAAGAAGTGCGGGGGCGCAGACCGGCGTGCAGATACTGTTCGCGTTCCTGCTCGCGCTGGCCTTCCAGGCCTGCGGCTAAGCCCCCGCGCTTGATCAGCCCGGCGCAACATCACCGTCGCGGACGTTTCGCCGGCCCGGACACCACGCTTACCTCGGTACGCCTATCCGTCGCCCGGACAGGAAATCAGCGGCCACGCCCGGCTCCGCCGCGCTCATGCCGGAGGGAGGAACATGCCAACAGCCTCAGCGGTGGATCTGGCCAGGGTGAACTGGCCGTCCAGCCCGGCCACCCGCAGCCGCTGTACCAGGTGCCCGGGCAGGCCGACCGCTACCAGCTTGCCGCCCGGGCAGGCGCTGACCTGCTGCTGGGCGATGATCAGCGCGGCCAGGCCGGACGAATCCCACCAGGTCAGCCCCGACAGGTCCAGCATCAGGCACAAGCCGGGGGCCGATCCGGCCAGCTCACTGACCGCGCGGATGAACTGGCCCGCCGAGCTCAGGTCAAGCTCGCCGCTTACCGACATCACGGTGTAGCCGTCCCGGGCCCGCTCGGCCAGGTGAAACGACCGCCGCTCCCCACGTGGCCGCAACGCGAAGCTGAGGGTGGCCACGGTCCCGGCTGGGCCGGTCTGCACGCTGGCCTGGTCGGCAACCTGGCGGATCAGCCACAATCCGTGGCCGGGATCACGGTGCCACGCCTCACTGCCGCGCGCCCTGGTCCGGGTGCTGTCCGCCGCTCGCGGCGAGCCGTCATCGGTGACCTCGCAGCGCAGTGCCTCGCCGGTGTTCCAGATCCGCACCCGCCCGTGGCCCGCGCCGTGACGGACCGCGTTAGCGGCCAGTTCGTGCACCGCCAGGACCAGGTCCCCGACCCGGCCGTCGGCCAGGCCGGCCTGCGAGCCATGCGCCGCCACGGCCGCGCGCAGCGCATACAGCGAATCGTTGTCGAAAACCTGGTCCAGCACCGGAGGCTCCCCCCCGCCGCCAGTATCCGCGCCCGCGCCCGGCGGCCCGCTGCCCGGCGACCTGCGCTCAGGCGCGTGCGGCCGGCGGGCATCATCGGTCATCCGCGCTCACCACGCTGACCCCCGGGATGCCGGCCGCGCCCAGCAGCACGAACCGGGCCGCGATCTGCGGATGACACTGCAGCACCACCGCCCGGGACCCGACCGCCCCCCGCGCCGCCTCCAGGATCATCCGGGCGCAGGAGGCATCGACGAACACCAGCCGCGCCATGTTCACCGTGATGTCACCCTCCAGGCGGATCGCCTCGGCCAGCGCCAGCGCCAGCGGCTCCTCATGCCGGTGGTCTATCTCCCCGGCCAGCCGGATACCGGGCGGCGCGTACTGGCGGCAGATCCGCAGCACCGCATCGGCATGGTAGGTCGCCGCCGCCACCGACCGGGTATGAAACGCGGTCACCGTCGCCAGCGTGACCGGGTCGAACCGCTCCCGGTCATACTGGCACAGCACCGACACCGTGGTCCCGGCCAGTGCCGCCGTGATCCCCTCCTCGAACTCGGGCAGCTGCTCCACCCCGGCCACCGGGCGCAGCGCCCAGCTCATATCCACCGCCACCCGCAGCCCGGGAAACCCTTCGTTCCGGCACGCCGCCATCTGCCCGCTCAGCCATCCCATGGCTTTGCCCGCGCTGAACGCCCGCCCGGACAGCAGGTGCCCCTCGTATCCGGCCGCCGCCATCCGCCCGGAGGTCAGCGCCGGCTCGACCGCGATCCCGCGCCGGGCCAGCTCCGCGGTCGCCTGGCCCGCTCCCGCCTCGCTCAGCCACACCACCTTCAGCCCGCCGGCCAGCCCGTCCCGCACGAACGCGGCGGTCAGGTCCAGTAGCTCCTCAGGATCCCCGAACGTCAGGCACGCATGATCATTCACGGCCAGATCGGTGATCTGGCTGTCAGCGTCGGACACCACCGTGCCACCTCCGCCCGCGCGGCACCCGCGCACCCAGGCGCGGCCTATCCCCGCGCTACGGACAGAACCGTAGCGCGGGGCTTCGGCCCGTCGCATGGCATTGACCGGCGTGCCAGCCCGGTGTGCCACCGCTGTGCTCATGCCCACCATCCGGCAACCAGCGCAACCGCTCACCTGGCCCGCATCCCTACCCGCCCGGCCTGCCGCCATGCACGGCACAGCACCTGTACAACAGCCGCACAAGCACAGCGCCGGCTGGGGGTGCTGTGCGCCCGCCGCCCTGACCAGCTCAGTTACGTAGATCGTTTGCGTCGCTCAATACATATTGAGCGACGAAACCGGGACCGCGACGACCCGTCACCGGTCCCCGCTAGCCGGGAGCGTCCCGCGACGCCAGGAACATCAGCGCCCCGTCCACGGTGGCGGCCAGCGGAATCCGGCGGTCCACCCCGGTCAGCCACAGCAGCTTCCGGGTCTGCGGCCGGGCGCGGCCGGACACTAGCGTCCGCCGGCCGGACAGATCTGACCTAGCGTGCGTTTACCCTCAGGAATCCCCGGTAGAAACTTCGTATGGCGAGTATCCGGTTCGCCTTCTCGCTGGGATACTGGAAGCCCAGCCGGACCTGCAGGCCCGCATCCTCCCCGGAGGGAGCGGCAAGGGAATGCGTGATCAGCTACCGCCGCGCGCGCCCGTCATCGTGACCATGCCGGCCGAGATCGACCTGACCAATCAGGACCGAGCCTACGATCAGCTCAGCGTCGCCCTCGCCTCCGGCGCGGACATCGTCATCGCCGACTTCACCGGCACCACCTTCTGCGACTGCTCGTCCATGCGCCGGCTGCTGGCCGTCCAGGCCCGCGCCGCCGTCCGCGACGCCCAGCTCCGTGTCGTGATCTCGCCGGGCGGTTCACCATGCCGCGTGATGCAGCTCATGGAGCTGGACCGTCGGCTGGCGGTCTACCCCAGTACAGCGGCGGCAGCCGCCCGGCCGCCCGGCCCAGCCCAGCGCAGCGATCATCCCTTGCAGCCTCGCTGATCTCGCCGCCGGGCCACGCGGGGTGTCCTGTTCGCCCTATGGGGAATTCTCCCTATTGCCGGGGACCGGGCGGGCGGGCCTAGCGTCGGGTTAAGCGCCGGTCACCAGGAGGGAACGGTTGTACGGTATCCGTGACAGGGCCGTGGCCGTGGCGGGCCGGCGCTGCACACGCCGGCGTGCACCCGGGCCAGGGAGGGAGATCAGGGCGTGATCAAGATCAGCAAGACCGTCCTGAGCGGCGCGGCACCCGGGCCCGTCCGGGAGCAGACCGGGGGCCTAGCCCCCGCCCAGCTCCGCGAGCTGGCCGTCCAGCTCGCCGCCGATCCGGACCTGACCGTCTCGGTGATCACCTACGACGACGGCCGGCAGGAACTGGAGGTCCTGCATACCGGCCCGCCGCACCGCACCGAGCACACCATCGACTGCTGCCGGTTCGAGCGCGAGCCCGCCGCGACCCCGGCCCGGACGATGTCCGTCAGCACCCCGGCCGCGCTCCTGGATGCCGCCGAGATGATCCGCGCCATCCTCCGGGACGCCCAGCACAACACGGGCTAGCTGCCGCCCGGCGCGGACCGGGGGTCAGGCCCCCGGCCCGCTGGGAGCCCTTCCCCCGGAAGCGGGCCGTGAGGGACCCGGCGGGCTCCCCGGCCCTGCTGCCCCCGTCCGGCCGACCCGTCAAAACCCCGCGCGCAGGAACGCGCCCGCCCCGCGCGGGTGCGCGGCTTCGCCCGGCGCACCCCGTTTACCGGCCGGACTCCCCGGGCGCGCGCGTGCCGATCCTGGCGCATATGACCGCCATCGACACCCAGCAAGGCACCATGGTCTCCGACGACCAGAACACGCTGCGGGCCGGGAAGCGCGGCCCGGACGTGCTGGAGGATTTCCATTTCCGGGAGAAGATCTTCCACTTCGACCACGAGCGGATCCCGGAGCGGGTGGCGGGCGCGCCAGGAAGCAATGGTGAAGGCAGCCGCCGGCTGAGCCGCCCAGTACTCACGCCGCCTTGCGCTCGGCCTGAGAGATCCGGCGCTCGCCCATCGTCCGCAGGGTGGGCAGGGAGGCCAGCGCGACGGGCAGCGGGAGCCACAGGACGAGGATCCGGTAGGTGAACACCCCGGCCACCGCCGCAGCGAGCGGCGCGCCGCTGTACCACATGGACGCCGGCAGGGCCAGGGCCAGGATGCCGGCGCCGGCCAGCGGCGCGGTCCGGCGGGTGAACACCATGCCGGTGGCGTAGCCGACGAGCAGCGTGACCGCGTTCATCCGCGTGCCGAAGGCCGCGAGCCCGGCCCACACGGCGAAGGCGTCCGCGGCCCAGAACAACGCCATGCCGAGCATCGCCCACCCCCACCGGGGGCGGACGAACAGCTCGCGGATGAGGTGGGCTGCCCCGAGGAAGATGCCCACGGCGCCGCGCCAGCCGTGTCGGCCCCGGAACCTGTCCCGGTACCGTTCAGTGGCCCAGAAGCCGACCAGCATCGCGGGGACCGGGATGATCGCCCAGGGCAGGGTGAAATCGGGCGGCGGCGCGCCGAGCCCGGACACCAGGACCGCGATCGCGGCGCCACATCCGCCGAGCGCCAGCACGGCGAGCTCCAGGCCGGCCAGGCCGGTGGCCCGTGCCTTGGCGTCGTGCTCGTCCGCGCCCGCCGCCTTCAGGGCCTGCTTGTCCAGGGCACCCCAGCCGTGCGCCAGCAGCCCGCCGAAACCCGCGGCCGCCACCGCGTGCATCTGCCGCCTGGGCAGCCTAGGACCGCCCTCGACGCGGAAGATTCCCTGGTAGGCGAGGAAGTAGCCAGCGAAGGAGACGACCAGGGCACCGGCCAGCGCGATGAGCCAGCCCCAGTGCACATCGCCGAGTACCGCGCGTACCTGCGAGAATCCGGCCACGTAGGCCAGGCCGACCCCGGCGGCCAACTCGAGCAGCGCGGCCAGGGCGATGAGCAGAGCGAGTTCGGCTGCGTGCCGCTCCACGTGAGGGACCGACAGGAATCGCCGCGCCTGCATGGCGGGCCCTACTGCCCCGCCACAGCCGGACCATTCGCGTGATCAGCCGGGCAACGTCTCTCCTCCGATGGGCGCCAGTACCTCACCCGAGTAGTAACTGGAGAGCCTGCCGCTGGCGAAGAAGACATAGGACGGGGCGATCTCGTCCGGATGGGCAGCCCGGCCCATCGGCACCTGGCCGCGGCCTTCGTAGTCACGCATCTCGTCGCGGGGCCTGGGGTCCATCTCAGCGGTCCGGCCGGGATAGGGCTGCTCCTGCTCAGGCGGAGAATGCTCGGCCGACGGGGTGGTCATGTACGTCTCCTTTGTCCCGATCCGTATGAGCCGTCCTGGCTACCCGAACGGAGACGGATAATCCGCATCCCGATGGGCAGAGGGCCGGGCCATCCCTGACGGACGTCAGCGAGGAGAGATGGAGGTCGCGTGGCAGATCGCGCCGAGGACCAGCCGACGGCCGCTCCTTCCGGCTGGAGGGAGTGGCAGCGCTGGACAGAGAATGCCGACTGGACGGACTGGCGTTCCTGGCTCAGGAAGGTCGCCGCGACGGACTGGGCCGCGGCGCCCTGGCCGGCCGCGCCCTGGGAACAGGCCGGCGTGCCGGCCGGGATCTCGCTCACCTTGCGGGCGGTCGAGGAAGACGAGCTGGGCAAGCACCTGACCGCGACCTGGCCGGCGCTCCGGCAGTGGTGGCGGGACGGCCCGGGCACCCGGCCCACCGCGGGCCAGGCCGGAGCCCGGCTCGATGAGCACATGCCCGAGCTCGTCCCGACCTGGCGGCGGCTGGCGGATCTGCTCGGCGAGGATCCCGAGGCGGCCGCGGCGCTCGCGTTGTGGAACCCGCCGCCCTTCCTGACCGGCTGCTCGCAGGCGGCGGTCCTACCCGGTGGTCCGGCGCTGGTCCGCAACTACGACTGGGACCACCGCCTGTTCGACGCGGTGGTGGCCAGGACGGCGTTCACCGGCCGGCCGGTGCTCGGCATGCTCGATTGCCTGTGGGGCCTGCTGGACGGGGTCAACGACTCAGGCCTCGCCGTCTCGCTCGCCTTCGGTGGCCGGCCCCAGGTCGGCGAGGGGTTCGGGATCCCGCTGGTGATCCGCTACGTGCTGGAGACCTGCGGGTCCACCGAAGAGGCGATGCGGACGCTGCGCCGTATTCCGGTCCACATGTCGTACAACGTCACCGCGGTAGACCGGGACGGCCGGCGGGCGACCGCGTACCTGGCTCCGGACCGGCCGGCCCACGTGACCAGCCAGGCCGTGGCCACCAACCATCAGGGCCAGGTGGAGTGGGCGCCGTACGCCGCGGCGATCAGGACCGTCGAGCGGCAACGTCATCTGCAGGCGCTGCTCGACGCGGGCAGTGGCGTCCCCGGCGTGGTGGCGGCGTGCCTGCGTCCCCCGCTGTACGCCACCAGGTTCGGTGAGGGCTTCGGCACCTTGTATACCGCCGAGTACCGGCCGGCCGAGGGCGTCGCCGTCTACCACTGGCCCGGCCGCCCCTGGCAGCACTCCGTGGAGCGGCTCGGATCCCGCAGTGTCGAGGTCAGGCTCGGCGCCCCGTAGGCTCCGCGTTTCGAGGCGAGGGATCCGGCTGGCCGGCAACCGTGATCACACCGACATCAGCCGGGTGTTTCCGGCTCACCAGCAGGGGTAGCGGGAAGACTGGCCGGACCCGGCGGTCAGGGCGGTGTCCGCAGGTCCAGCCAGGCCGTGCCGCTGGCCGGGCCACGGGGTCGGCCAGCGCACGGCCATTTTCGCGCGCCGGTTTAGCGCCCTCAGCGTCGGGTAGCCGCTTGGCCGTGTGAAAGGCGGGTCTGATGCGAAACCCTGTCTCGACGTGCGTCCCCGCGGCCGATGCAGCGGCCGCGGGGACGCGCGACTAGGCCTTTGCCATGGCAGCCACCATGGCCCGTTCGGTAGTAAATGACCTGGTCCCGTCCCGCACATACGTACGGCGTCGCAGCGCATCGCGCCGCGGCGCCGTGTCGTATTCACTGATATTTACCGAAAGGGGATCTCAACCTGAATCGTGAGCCGCTTGCTCGCTTCTCTCCCCGGGAATGGCGTACCCGGGGCTCAGCTGCTCGGCTGAGGCAAATGGCAGGAAATCTTCGGGTTCACGCCCACGTAGTTGAGCGGGCCGGCCGCGACCGTGGCGATGATCGTGCCGGCATGGGCACAGTTAGTCGGCGACGAGCCGTAATATCCGCGCTGACCGGCGGCAATTGCACCGATGACCAGCCATATCAGCAAGACGAGCCCTCCGACTCGCATTTGTACCTCCGAAAAACGGGCAGCTCCTACCTTTCCGAAGAGCTGCGGACGCAGAACGTTTCTACGTCTACCCCGTGCGCGGCGGATACACGTGAACGCAGCGCCGAATGTCCGGCGGATTCGGCATTCGGCGCAACCAGCCACATCCCGGCGAAGCGTTTCCCGCGCCGGTGTATCGTGTCTGCTGATGGCCCGGGATGGCGAGACCGCGCGGCGCGAACCTGCGGGAGAAGAAGCGCTCACCCGTCAGCCGGTTCCCCGGCCGGACGGCGATGGTCCCGTACCCCCGCTCCCCTCACCGGACCCCGATGATCCGATGTCATACAACTACACCACTGACCTGGCCGCGATCCGGGCCGTCGTACACCGGTATGCCATCCAGGCCGGGCTGCCCGAGGCCCGCGCGATCGACCTCACGCTCGCGGTCAGCGAGGTGGCAGCCAATACGATCAAGCACGCCAAGTCCCCGGGCAGCCTGAAGATCTGGTACGACGCGAAGGAGATCGTCTGCCAGATCCACGACGAGGGGATCATCACCGACCCGATGGCCGGGCGGCGCGAGCCCTCGCTTGACGCCCTCGGCGGGCACGGGCTCTGGATCGTCAACCAGGTCTGCGACCGGGTTGAGATCCACTCCGGCGAGACCGGCACCACCATCCGCATGTACATGGACCTGCCGCCGGGCGGCGCAGGTCAGTGACCCGGATTTCCGCCTAGCGCGGGCATATCCCGCCGCCATCCGCCTTGTGGTACAACAAGTGCGTGGATCTGCTGACGGTCTCTGTGACGGCCCGGGAGTCCGCCGGCGAACCTTACACGCTGGTGGAGATCGCCGGCGAGGCCGACGTGACGAACACCGACGGACTGCGCCACCTGCTCGACGAGGAGGTGGCGCAGCAACCGCGTACGCTGATCATCGACCTGTCCGGGCTCCGCTTCATGGATTCCTCGGCGCTTCACACGCTGCTGCGGGTGAACCGCTCCCTCGACCGGCAGGGCGGCGTCCTGGCGCTGGTCTCTCCGCAGCCCGCGGTGGCCAAGATCTTGCGGCTGACCACCGCGGACCGGCTGATCCCCGTCTTCGGCAGCGTGGCGGAGGCGGCCGCGGGCTGATCCCGGACATCTTTGTCCGCAAGTCCGCCACATGTGGGGTTTGCAATCACGCGCGATGGGATATGCTCCTATCTAGTGGTGCCTACGACGCAGGCACGCTCAACGCGACATGGTGTTTCGCGGAGCGCGCAGATCGGGCACCACTTTTCCGTCTCTCGCTAGCGAACACCGTGACGAGGTTCGAAGCGAGAGAGGCCCCCATGAAGATCGC
>WNGJ01009191.1_pt1 | contig 20260 bp, 10 predicted proteins | sample 5400611 | NCBI WGS metagenome assembly WNGJ01 (sample SAMN13153375, study PRJNA577476) | soil metagenome | isolation source: 40 cm soil or saprolite under Garry oak tree replicate 1 | place: USA:California | collected 2016-06-15
CCCTGTTCACGCACCAGCGCGTTATACCCATCCGGCAGGTTCATGATCGTCTCATGCATCTGCGCCTTCTTCGCGGCATCGATAATATCCGCCTCGCTGGCCCCGGGTCGTCCGAGCTCGATGTTTTCACGAATGGTGCCCTCGAAGAGCACCGAGTCCTGCAATACCATACTGACGTTCTGCCGTAATACGCTCAGCGGGTAGATACGGTTATCAGCACCGTCGACTTTGACGCCCCCCTGTTGAATCTCATAGAAGCGGGGGATTAGCTTGACCAGCGTGGTCTTGCCACCGCCGGAGAGTCCCACCAGTCCCATTTTCCTACCGGCGGGAATGTGCAGGTTGATTCCCTTGAGTATAGGTCGTTCTGGCGTATAGCCCATGACGACGTTCTCAAAGGTGATCTCACCCTTAAACTTGGTAGGGCCATAATAGGGTGCCGTGTTTTCTATCACTTCTGGTGCTTGGTCCAGCACCTCCTGGATGCGCTCGGCACCAGCCAAGGCGGCATTTGCGAGTGTAGTCAACTTCGCGAGATCGCGCAAGGGTTGGTAAACCAGCTTCAGGTAGAAGAGGAAAGAGACGATTAAGCCGGCGTCAATCAGCCCGGGAAGCAGCTGAAAGGGACCGATGCCGACGGGGTTCCCTGCCGCGACATATCCTCCCACCGCGATGACCGTAGCGGTGCCAAGTGCCACAAGAAGCGCAACGAGTGGCGTGAATTGGGCTTGTAGACCTCCGACGCGCAACCCGGCCAAACGGGTCTGACCAACACGTTCGCCAAAGCGCATATCCTCGCGCTCCTCACGCGTGAACACTTTGATCACTGTAAGCGCGTTGATGTCCTCGGTCGCCACATTTGCCACTTGCGCGGTCGCCTTTGCCTGCCCTTTGGCCGCTGCCTTGATGTTGCGAGTATAGTACAAGACGATCACGGCGAGGGCAGGAACGATGGCCAGAGAGAGAATTGTATATGGTACGCTGTAGAACAGCATGACAGAGGCAACGCCGACAAGGGTTAAGATGCCAACCAGCAAGTCGACTAGGCCATCGGTGACGAATTTCTCAATGTCGGCAATGTTGCTGGTGATGCGCTGAACGAGATCGCCCTTCTTCTGCTTGCCGTGCCAGTCCAGTGAGATGCGCTGCAGGTGTTCAAAGAGTTGCTTGCGTAACCTTGCGCCCAAGTGCTGCGCAATATACATGGCGAGGTAGAGGTCAAGATAGGCCAGCAGCGCACTCAATGTAGCAAATACGACCAGCACGATCACGGAAAAGACGATCACGCCAGTGACGCTATGATGAGTGGTGTCGGGGATGAGCAAGGTCTTTGGATTTGACAGGTTAACCGGGCACGGTGAGGTAGGCGGTGGCTGGACCTGGTGGCTTCCCGGTGGTGGGTTTAGCGATGGGTCAAGTGCAGGGGTGTCGAAGAGGTCAAGCAGCCCAGGTTTGTCATTCAGGCCAAGAAACGGTAAGTTACAAGCCGGGTCGTTACCGGGATTTTGGACCTTACTCGGAATCCATTTGAGAGGCTGGAGCGCAAGGATATCGCAGCCGACCTGCGCGACCGCCACCACTATTGCAAGCACGACCAGAAAACGATACCCTTTCAGGTTACGGTAAAGAATGTGTTTGAAGCGAGATGCTGCGTACTCCTCTGAGTGCAGGTCTTCTTCTAATTATCGAATCACTATCTAACAAAGACGGTGCATCCTGATAATAGCAGCGTAACCGGCAAAAACTCAACTGTCAATATTTTAAAGAGTGGTTTACCCAGTAAATATACCTAGTTGTGCAGGTAATTATATCTCGTGTATAAAAGGGGGATTTCGGGGAACGCCGGCTGGCGATACCTTTGGCAAGCTGAACGCCAGTTGAATTTACAGGACTACTTTACGTCATTCAACCAGTTGTGCCTGGCAGCTATATCGCTGCAGTTCTCCATTGACTTAAGCCACCCAGTAGTGCGCGACGAAAAGGAGTGTGTTTACTGCCAGCATCGCTATTGCTATGCCAACGTATACCTGATCGAAACGCGACCGTTTGCCCCACAGGGCAAAAATAACAAAAATGGGAAAAGCACTTATCATATAGCGCGGCTGAGAAGCCAGAGAATGTGCAGAAAACTGTGGATTGAGTGAGAAGCTTAGAGAAAAGAGCATGATTGCGGCTGCAAAGAGACTGTAATGAAGCGGCAGGCTTTTCCAGCCCACTACCAGTGCCGCGATAGGAAGCAAGATAAATATTATATCCACAAGATTCTGCAAAACAATGAGTGAGAAGAGAGGGTAATGGATAATTTTTTGTAGAGGAGGGATAAATGTATACCAGATTGGGGTAAACTGGCGGCCCCAGTAGCGCACCTCAGCCGCCTGGAAAAGAAAGGGATTCCCCTTTGTATAACCCAGGTAGCCCTCGTAGGCCAGGATAGCAGCAGGTATCAGCACGATAGGAATAAAGGTGCTCAACTTCTGCAACAGGTTATATTGATTGCGCCTATCAGGTAGCCAGAAATGCCGAATGTACATCACGAGAAAAGGGAGGCAGAGCACCACTCCTGTGGAGCGCGTAAGTGTAGCAAGAAAACCAAGTCCTCCCACGAACCACCAATCTAGCGCTTTTCCCCGACGCAAGAGGAGAAAGACTGCCACGCAGAGCAACATAAACAGAGACTCAGTATAGCCCAGGAAGAAAAATAAGGCATAGGGGTAGAAGGAAATATAGAACAATACGCGCTTAGCAAGCGATGGCTCAAAATCCTCAACCAGGAGTAAGTAAAGCAGCACCAGAGTGAAGAAAAAACAGATGTTAGAGATTAATAGCCCTGCTATATAGTACGAGAACTGGTATTGTGCGCCCAGGAGCAGGCCGCCGTAGTGGATCATGAGAGGCCAGAGAGGGAAAAAAGCCACATCCGATGTAGATGCATATCCCTGGTGCGCAATACGGACGTAGGCTGTAGCATCCCAGCGCAACCACAAATAGGTACACGGATTGTTCCGGATTCCATGTGTACAGGCTAAAAGATGACCGGTTTTGAATTGTGGTATAAGGACAACTGCAACATAGCTCACCAGCAGCATGGTAATACGACTTATTAAAAAGACCCATGCTGACTCTTTCAGAGCAGTGCGAAACGTCTGCATAGATTTACTGTCTGCTTCTCCCAGCACCAGTCGGGTAGTGGTAATTTAGATAAGGCGGTATTTGCCAGGGATCTTGTCGACAGGTCAGGCAATCTGCATGCATAGAAGAATTGATCCTAGCTCTTTGGCAATAATACCTACACACCTCTACAACGGGCTACCGGCTGGCCGAGTAACAGGCCGCAAGAAATAGTAGCGGTGGACTCTTTGTGTGATGCTACCAGGTGTTGCCAAAATGTCCACAACGTGACTTCTGTGTTACGCACTCATTCGGGCGTTCGTCTTCTTAATATGGGTTTAGATAGTTTGATTTATCTTTTCGAGGGCCGGCGCAGGGTCTCAATGGGCGGCGTCTCACATAGATAGATCTGTCGTTTAAGAAGGGTTTGTGACAGATTATTCATGGATAAACGTTTTATATCTTATTTACCGGCCCTAGGCATTTTTTGTTGTGCTCTGCTTGTGCGAATTATTTATAATGTAACTGTTGCACGGGGCTATATACCAAAATTTGATGCGGGTTATTACAATACGATAGCAATTCATTTAAACACCGAACACTGCTTCTGCCTGCAGAATAATGTCCCTGATACCGATAGAGCCCCGCTCTGGCCTTTTGTGATAGCTGCTATCTACGCTGTAACGGGTGCACATAATTTCTATGCACGCCTCTTTTTATGTCTCCTTGGTTCAGGTACCTGTGTGCTAACCTATCTTTTTGCCAGAGACATCTTCAATAAGAAGATCGCGCTGGTGGTAGGTATCATTGCAGCGCTCTATCCAGGGCTATTCATCTACGATGGTTGGCTCTACAGCGAATCTGTTTATACTTTTTTTGTGATCGGATTTGCGTATTCGCTTTTCCGGCTACAACGTGCCCCCCGTATTGGCTGGATGATCGCTTGTGGCATATCTGTGGCATGCGCGTCCCTGACGCGTCCCAACGGGGTTAGCCTCTTCGTTTTAGTGCTGATCTGGGCAGTATTTATGGTTCGCACGCAGATGCTTCCCTGGCGCAAAGTGGTGCAGGCTGTGCTCGTGATCACTTGCCTGACTTTCGGCCTGATTGCACCCTGGACCATCAGAAATTATGAGGAAAGTCACCAGTTCATTCTGGTGGCGTCCGGCCTGGGCAACCAGTTAGCGGGATTGTATAATGACGCTGCGGCTACCTCGCACAATTTCGGTGATCCAGGTTTGTGGCTGCCAGCGGACAAGGTACAACCACCAATTACTGATCACTCTGACGCGGGTGAAACTGCCTATGCCGTTCACTGGATACGAACACATCTTAGCGAGATGCCCTATTTGTTCTCCCTGCATTTTATCAATATGTGGCGACCATATACTTCGGAAGAGGGGTTGCCGGTGAGGGAGTTTCCCACTCGCCTGTCGTCGCAGATTCTCTGGGATCTGATGAACACCACGCCTGTCGCAATCATCTTTCTGGCAGCTTGTGGTCTGGTGCTAACTCTGCGTTCAAAATGGAAAGAGCTTCTGGTGCCCTACCTTGTGATAGGATTGACTATCGTGACCTGTGTTGTTCTCATGGGCAGTTCGCGATTTCGTTCGCCGATTGAACCACTGCTGGCCTTGCTCACCGGAGGGGCACTCTGGTGGTTGACATCTGCTGAGCCGGGTACTTTGCGCTCTCTGCTCAGAAAGAGGCATAGAGCAGTTATCCACGAAGTCGAACCCGAAAGCAGCGAACGTATAGTTCCTGGCTAATGCGGTGAGCATTGGTGTGTCGCAAGCGTCTATATTTAGATATCTGCTATCATAGAAGCATGAGGAATAGAGGAGAGACAGATATGCCAGACAGTAACCGGGCAGGGGAAGAAATTTTTAGCCCTTCACCTGATGTGCCCCCTTTTACCAGCCTCTCTATTCCAGATAGCGATGCTACTGGTCCATTCCCGGAAGAAAAAGCTCCTAGCGGCCAGACAGGGCGCTCCACCTCTTCTCTTCTCAACGCAACTATCGAGACAGGCTTAATCGTGGTGGGCCTGCTCGCGATTTTTTTCTTGCTCCCGCGTGATATGAAAGCAGATGGCGCGACTCGTTATCAGACGCTTTTAACTTTGCTTCTCACGCATAGAGTGCCAGATATGAAATATTCTCTGATAGGTCCTTTCTTTGCTCTGCCGCTCGTGTGGATTGGCAGAAAGCTAGGCGATCCTGTTGCCTGGACCCTTCTTTATAATCAAATCTTATTCGCCTCGAGTCTTCTGGTTGGTTATCTTCTGCTGAAAGACCATATAAATCGCGCCATCTTGCGTAAATTCTATCTCTTGCTGATCATCGCTTCAATGTTTGTGGCACATCTCGCGTTTTTTTATGGCGAAGTGTTTACCGCTCTCTGTGTTGGCTTTGGAGCCTTAATAATATATCTCCGTTTCGCTGCCCCAGCAGCCTGGCTGCTGATTGCTGTTGGGGTTGCAAATACGCCAGCAGCTCTCGGGGGTTTAGCGTTGTTATTGCTCAAACGGGTGATTGATAGCAAGAGGCTTCGCTATGGGCTGGTGTTTGTTGCTGCCGTCGCGTTCGTCGGGCTAGACGACTGGCTGCAGCGCGGTAATCCTTTTAGCGGCGGCTACCCAAACGACCATGGGTACACCACTATCATGCCTTACTCAGGTTTGCCCGGTTTTAGCTATCCTTTCTTTTTTGGCATTCTTTCCCTCCTTTTCTCTTTCGGTAAAGGATTGTTGTTTTTCGCGCCCGGTCTCCTGTTGCCGGTTCGCAAGACGCTTTTACGCCGGCAACAGGAGAATCAGGTGCCCTTATATCAAGTGTATACGCTCTGGATGGCATTCCTCATTGGCCTGGTACTGGTCTACGCGCACTGGTGGGCCTGGTATGGTGGGGTATTTTGGGGACCTCGCTTCCTCCTTTTCGCTTCCATCCCAGCTTCATTTGCTCTGGCTGTACGCTTGCTCTATCATAAAGAGTCTTCTCTAGCTGTTAATTTGTTCACGCTTGTGGTCTTTGTGCTCTCTGTCTGGGTGTGTATCGATGGGGCAGTTTACCAATGGTCAACATCGCTGTTTACGACGATGCCCGCAGTGTGTACACAGAACAACTTTAATCTGGAGATGGTCTGCTATTATATTCCTGAGTTTAGTGCACTCTGGTTGCCTTTCGTTCACCACTATGCCCTGGATATACAGCAGGAGCTTTTCATGAGCTATGTCATCATTGCTGCGGCGTACTTGGTTCTGCCGCTATGCATCCAGATCGTGCGGCAGGCGGGCGGGCTGGTCAGAAAGTACAGCCAGATTTATCTGCCGCTCAAGAGTTGGCATATCTGACGCCTGTTTTTTCTTCAACAGTTGAGAGATAGTTACTCTCGGAAGGGCTAAAGTTCTACTAGCATGAATGTTACATCGCCACTGAAGCAAGCGTCATCCACTGGCGAGGCCACACCGCCAAAAAGCAGGTGGGCAGCGTTGCGCCCCTGGCTGCTCTCCTGGGAAATCTACATCATTGTCATTGTTGCCGCGATCCTGCGCCTGTACAGGATGGACACATCCGAATTTTCCGGCGACCAGACGATTCTCTTCCGTATGGCGTACGATGCCGTACATTATGGGTTGATCCCTGCGACGAGTAATGGCTCGTCGATCCATACTATGAATCCACCCCTGGCTGTTTACTTGCTGATGATCCCGGCGGCAATCAGCCCTGATCCTCTCTGGGCAACAGTCTGGACGGGACTGTTCAACGTTGCCGCCGTTCTCCTGGCGTATATTTTTGTCCGTCGCTATTATGGGCGGTTCGCGGCTACCATCGCCGCCGCGCTCTACACAACGGCCCAGACAACTATTGTCTTCAGCCGCTTTATCTGGCAGCCGAGCCTTATCGCGCTGTTTACTATTCTCTTTATGTTTGCTCTATTCTGGGGTGTTGTAGAGCATCGTAAGGGCTGGCTTTTTCCCGCGCTGTTGCTGCTCGGCGTTCTGTCCCAACTGCACTCACTCACACTTTTTCTAGTTGTCCCGCTTTTTGTCGCCATACTGCTCGCGCCCAAAACGATTCGCCTACGCGATATCATCTTCGGCTGCGTTTCATTGCTGATTATCTATGCGCCATTTCTCGTCTGGGAAAAAACGACGCATTTCTACGATATCAAAATGCTCTTTGGCAAGACCGGCGCCCCTGCCCACATTGACGACCGCGCGTTCGTGTTTTATGAACGTTTCCTCAATGCCTTCTATTATGACGATAAATACTTGCATGGCGCCATTTATGATCCGACTGCTATCGCTCATTCGGCTGTGTTTCCGCTACTCCCGCTGCTGGTCGCCATGCGATTTATTCTGGGGATATGCCTGTTTGGTGGGTTTGCATTGGCTGTCTGGGTTTTGCTGCGGAATGTAAATTTACCTGGCAAAGGCAAGGCTGGAAATGCGTCCTCTCTCTCTACATTCATTACTCGACTGCTCACCAGCGTACGAACGTGGTGGAGCAATCTGCGTGCCGATTCTCTGGCATGTGGGTTGTTGATTATGCTGCTCTGGCAAATTGTGCCGGTGCTGGCGCTCACTCGCCATGGCCCACCTATTCATCTGCACTATCTGCTGGTGATTGTGCCGGGGCCATTCATCTTCATCGCGGTATTCGTCACGCGCGCGATTGCGTGGTTCCATAGGCAGCAGACTGTGAGGCTCGGGAAGACCGTGCGTTACGGAATGTATGTTGTTGTAAGCATTGTTCTGCTCGTGCAATTGGTAGGGAGTTCGGCATCCCTTATTGACATGACGAACGGCATCAATAACCACATTTTCGGGTATAACGATATTGGTTCGCTCGAGCATGCCTTTCAAGAGGCGGATCGGGTAGCCCAGGACCACCATATCAGCCGGGTCTACGGCACGCTCTCGGTCATTGACGATTTTGACTCTTTGCTCGCTGGCTTTCCCTATCTTGCCAGCATGATGCACACGCCATCAACTCTGTTCGAATCTTCACGCTGTATGGTGCTGCCCTCGCCACAGGAAGGACCGGCAGTGATGCTCACGCGGTCAACAGACACACTAACTCCTGTTTTACTTAAAGAATATGGAAAAACAGTACTGGTCGATGAGCCGCCAATTTTGGGTAGTACGCCGTTCAAATTATATATCGTTACGCCCTATGCTTATGGGCATACCGTGTTTGGGCACAACGGCTTCACCAATCAGTTGCAGGAGATCGATTCACAGGCGCAGCGGCTGGGCGGCCAGTTTCCGCCTACCCTGGTAACACGCTGGACACTCCTTCACTCCGCGCAGCCGCAGTCGCGCGTTACCTACAATTACATCATGAGCGCGACCCCCAGGCTCGCAGGCGCAGCGCCTGTGACAAGTACCTGTCTGCTGACTTCTATGCGTCCAGGCGATCAGCTGATCGCGACATTCCCACTTTCCCAAAGCGCGGCATCAGCTCGATCGTTTAGTATTAGTTCGCAATACCTTGTTCAGACGCCTGATGTGATAACACTAGGCCCGCTGCGCTTCGAGACTTTCCAAATGCAAGGTACGCCTGAGCCGCTGCAGTCAACGAGTGGTACGAATACGCTTACTGTGTTTTCCTAGCCGTGTGCGACCCAGGAGGGATTTCGCTTGTACACAAAAAAGAGTCTCTCATCGTCTGCTACGTACAAAGACAGATTTAGCCAGGACCACACATCCTACATACCCATCGACGCCCTCCGTATGAATAATTGTGTGTGAGGGAAACTGCCGGGCTGAATACCCCCGCGCGACTGAAATAATGAAATCCGGGTCACTTCCTACTTCTTTGAACGCGCTAGGGAGATACAGCAACACCAGTTCGGGGTCGAACGGCGATACGACCGTGGGCGAAGTGGAATCAGTGTATTTTTGATAATTTTGCGCCAACCATTCTGCCGACGGCTTGTTACAGACTCCCCAATAATCCATATCATAGCGCCCGTTGGCTCCAGGAACGCCGCCTATAAGAGGGCTGAAATACATGTATTCATAAGGATGCAGATTGCTCATATCTATAACAATCTGCACCTGGGCAACCAGCGTCAGCAGCACCAGTGCCACCACGGCAATCGTCCACCTCCTGCGAGCAAGGTATGTGAATAGCTTCATGAAGCCATACACAGCCAGCAGCAGCATTGGCGGAATGACGAAGAGAAACTGCCTCAAACCATCGTACAGGGTTGTGCGCTGCTCAATAAGCGTGCCGACTGGCACGAGTAATGCCAAACATATCACTATGACCTTCGGGTCTATCCTTTTTTGGGTGATCAATATGGCACAGACAACTAATCCACCTATCACCGCAAAAAACACTACAGCAGGTGGGGAACCAATCACCAACCATGTCGGCACGTAGCTTCTCGGCAAATTATACGCCTGGTAGTTGTGTCCATTAAAGGGCACCAATCCATTATAGGGATACTGGCGCATTACCTTGATCGCATTATACAGATTGTGCAATAGATCTACCGCGACATATGGCCAGAGCGCGATCATGGTCAGCAGCGACACCACAGTAATGATTGCAACAGCGCGTACCTGTTTTACAATATTCGTCCTCATCTCTTTCTGCTGGTATGCCTGGCGTCNNGAAGGATAAGGATGGGATACCAAATAACAGCTACGACGCGCACAGCAATAGCCAGTCCAAGCATGAAACCTACCAGAATACTCAATAAAAGATATCTGCGCCTGGTCTTCCAGTGCCGGACAAGCAGCAGCACAGACCACAGCACCAGCGTCATGGCTGCAGCAAAGGGAATATCCTTGGAGTTATTGAAAATGGCTCCAAAATAGCGGGGATAGAGCCAGAGAGTCAGTGCCGCCAGCAAAGCCCCCCACCAACCTGCCAGTTCAAAGCCGCACAGCGCGATGGCTAGAACACCCACTACCCCTGCCAAACCGGTCACAACCGCTCGCGTATGCCACTGCCCTCCAAATATATGCTGCGCTTCCGCCACTATAACGTTAAAAATAACACCGTGATCTTGAATATCTGAATACGTGTGAAATGTTAGAAAACTCGTATCTCTTCCCAGAGTGGCGTACCATGACCATACCAGTTGCCCATACGTATTTTCACCAGGTTCATCTATTGTGATACCATACTGATCAGCTTGAACGAAAACGGTGACAAGCATTATTACCAGAAAGATCACAAGGAGCAAAAGGGGCAAAATTTTCACCAGCCACTGTTGTGTTCCTCTCCTTTTCAGAAAAGACGTAAAAAATTTTTTGCGCTTGATTACCGGATCAGTTATCTCCTTAATCTTTACCTGCGTATTTGTCAGAGGAAGGTCATTGTCAGAAAGTGATGAATCTGACATCGTACTAAAAGTTCTTTGGTGTTCCTGAGAATTATCTAACATATCTGGCACTCCTGGGCTTTAATACAATACATTTAATTTTCCTCTGGTGTAAGAGAGTTAATGCTATTTATATATCGTCACGCCGTATGCCTATGGGCATACCGTGTATGGGCACAACGGCTTCACCAACCAGTTACAGGAGATCGACTCGCAGGTACAGCGGCTGGGCGGCCAGTTTCCGCCTACCCTGGTAACCCGCTGCGCTTCGAGACTTTCCAAATGCAAGGTACGCCTGAGCCGCTGCGGTCAATGAATGGCGCGAATACACTCACTGTATCTGCCTAGTCGTGAGCGAGGCCAGTTACAGTGCCTTCTGAGCTAGGCTCAGCAGTAGTGGTTGTCGATTGCTGGTCCTGACCACGCCGGCTCACCATCCAGTTCAGAGTGCCAGGCTCTGTATGTGTCAGCCACCAGATTGCACCGGCGGTCAGTAAAATCAGGATTGGCTCGATGGGTGAGCGAAAACGAGCGTTGCCGTAGAAGACCAGGATTTCGGCCAGTATGCTCAGAACGACGAGATAAGCAAAGAACAGCTTACGCCAGTATCTCCTCAAAGTCACAACCAGGCCGAGCGCTGCCAGCATAAAAATCGGAATAGGAAACGTCTCGCTCATTGCCCGCACGATTTTTGACGAGCGCTGATGAGGAAAGCGGTCCATGGGCATATCTACTTCTCTGGTATAAGGTGTAAAGAAGCTGCGAAGATGATAGCTCAACATCAGAGGCATCTCGTTGAGATGCGACTTTATCCACTGGATAGCTGCGTCCCTCTCGACTTTTTCGCGGGCGACCTCGCAAGGAGCCGCGCAGGGACCGTTCGCGAACGGTGCAAGCACTTGCGGGACGGCTGTCCCCGGACCAATCCAGCCTGAGCGGCCTTTAGTAGCCATAACCTCATCATTGTAAACACCAAGGAGAAGCGAACCATCACCACTCGCGACCAGTACAAAGCTGTGTGAGACGAGATAGTTGCGTATGGTCCAGGGCGCGATCATTGCACAGGCAATCAGGGTGGCCAGGGCAACATTTAGAAGCGCTCTCCTTTGCAGGTGTTTGCGCCAGACCAGAAACACGGCCCAGAGGATCACCAGTCCAACTAGCACTACGCCATTTGGGTGTGTGAGCGAGGCCAGGCCCATAAGAACCCCGCAGAGTATCCATAAACGCCTGCTCTTGCCTTCGTCGCGTTGAATACGAAAGACGCAATAGCAGACTGCAAACTGTAAAAACGTAAAGAGAGCCTCTGTATACATCCAGCCGGTATAAATATAAAGTGCGGGATAGACGCAGGCAATGAGACCAGCAACCAAGCCGATACGTTTGTTGAACAGATCGCGCGCGAAGAGATAAATGAGCACACAGGTGCCCGCGTCTGCACAGCATAGGAAGAGGCGATCAGAGATATTGGCGTTGCCTACAATCAGCGAGAGTCCGGCGATGATAAATGGCCAGAGTGGGGCGTGGGAGACCGATACTATAGCTGGCGTTTTATCTCCAAGAGGAGGCAACCAGCAGTAGCAGTGATCATTAAGTAAATGATAGGCGATGTCTCGGTACCCACCCGAGTCATGGGTTGGATAATAGTTACGAGCAACTGTCAGGTTATAAGCAATGCGCACCAGCAAAGCCAGGCAAAAGATACTGATGGCGGGTAAGAAAGGTTTGATACGTTTCATTTCTGAATAGTCTCCATTGATGCTGCTGTTTTTCCCGTCATTGCGGCAGTTGGCTCTTGATTGGGAATATTCCCGGCTGGTTCAACAGGTGGCTGCTTTTTTCGCTTCTCAATTCGCTGAATAAGCGTCTCGCCCAAGCGCATTCCAGGCATTTCAACCCAGCGATAGAGCGTCAGCGAAAGAGGAAAGATAACAAAGAAAACCCAGGCCAGTAGTGCAGTAAGTTGAATGCTGGCTGCCAACCCCTGAAATTGATGACTCATCATGTCCATGAAAAGGAGGAGAAAGGGTAAATGCCACATATACAGACTGAAAGAAAAGAGGCCGATCCAGCGTAAAACAGACCATTCAAATGGCCGTTTGAGCCGACCAGCATTATATAATAGCGCACACATGCAAAGGCCATAGCAGATAGAGTAACCTATGGATTGCCATTGCGTGTATATCGGGCCAAGCATTGTTCGATAGGGGTCCAGAAAAGCGAGTCCTGAGTGATACCGGCTGCTGAGATAAAAAGCAAATACCGAGAGGAATCCCAGAATAAATAGGCCAGCCAGAAACATCCAGGGACTCCAACGCTGAAGTTTTGCACGCAAAAGTTCTCCTCGTAGGGTATTTTGCGTATAAACGTAAAGCAGTGCGATCAACATGCCCACGGCAAAAGCTTCAAAATATTTTCCGTTGTCACCATAATAATATGGTTGCAGAGCCGCTAAAACGTTTTGTGGGAAGCTGGTGCTAGATCGGTTAATAAACAATCCCCACCAACGCGAAAGTAGTCCCCACCCTAACATGATCAGCAGACAACCAATCAGCTTGGTTATACGCCAGCGAAGTGTGCCACGACGGACAATTAAGCTTAGTATCCATGCGATGAGTGGCAGAAGTATATAAAACTGAAATTCTACAACCATTGTCCAGAATGGTCCGTTTAGCTGGTCTGGGAGTCCGGTTGGCATGCTAAATGTGAAAAATTCCAATAACTTCACTCTATTCGCAGCGTGCAAAAATTCGGGATGAAAAAAAAGAACCATGAGAATTATTGCAGCATAGTATCCTGGCACAATGCGGAAGAAGCGGCGAATATAAAAACGTGAGACAGAAGGCCATTGGCCATCAAACAACAACGCTTTGGCAAAGGGCAAAAATAAGAGGAAGCTGGAAAGCAGGAAAAAGAGGATTACCGCTGATGCTCCAAAATTCAACGCAGAAGCAAGCAATACCTGAATTTTCCCTGAGGGTTTCCAGAGGCCGGTAGGTAAAACGACCTGATAAATAATATGCTGCAAAAGTACAGCGAGGCAGGCCGCAGCTCGTACTCCATCAAGCACAAGAAGATGACCTCTTTGCTTCTTTATTTCCAAAGAAGCTGTTATTCGCTGACTATAATCAATCCATCTTCTTTTTACAGAAGCTTGCAGATTTTCAAGAGACGAATATATATTGCTCATTTTTTGCCTTTTCCTAAAAATCTCAATACCAACGGTATTACCTTATCGAAAATGATTAAGAGCATCATGAGCCAGAACTACTATCTGTTATCGGAAGGATAGTATTATTTTTCCGATCTACGGTAAAGAGCGTTTGCTGAAGATTTTTCAGCTGGTGGGAAGTGAACATCTTCAGCGGACCTTTGTCAATTATTTGAGTTTGTTCAACGAAGGTTGATGCCTGTACGGAGATCCGGGCTGGAAGGCGCCTTCCTATCTGCGGGGTCTGGTATGCGATCAGCTGGTCATTTGCCCAGGTAGAAGTAGGCTCGCAATCGAAGCTGCTACCCGGCGAGGTACTGGCGGCAGCGGCTACCTCGAAATGGAAGCCATAATTTGTGCGAAATGCTGGTTTGTCTGTATTCAGAATGCGCCAGCGGACGGTTAACCACTCCTGGCCTTCTGTAGAGTTTTCGATAAGTTGCGCCGTGGGCGAGAGCAGTTGTAACCCATGGGTGAACGTACCGAGTACAGGTGCAGGCTCTGGCTTTGCCGTGAGGACATAGAGTTTATAGGGATCTCCTCCCAGGCGTGGTGGCTTGGCAACCAGCGTTGCATTTGTGTATTGGCTAAGCATCATATCAGCCGTCAGGCTATCAGGAGCGGCCAGGAAAACAACCGGGCCAGCTTGGGGAGCGGGAAGCACAAAACAATTCGCGCTATCAACCAGTTCAATAGGTGTCTTTACTTGCCTGGCAAGGTAGTCCATTGCGTTGGCAGTCTCCCAGGATGTCATCACATAGATGCGATGGATGTGCCGTTGTTGAGCCAGTTGATCGGCTTCCTGGAGAGCGTTCTGCTGATCTTGTAGATCATTGAATGCCCTTCTGACGGAGTGATCGCTGAAATTGCCCGTGGTGAGATCGATGACATCGCCGGTACAACCGATCAGCTGCGCGAGAATGACCAGGGTCGCCAGGGCAGCCATCCCATAGCGGGTAAATAAATACCACCTGGGCTGGTGTTTCTGTGCAAAAGCGATGATTTGCACAACGCACAGCGCTATCAGAATGAATTGGCCTGGCAAGAAGAAAATAAAATAATGTGCAAATAAAACAATTGAATGGTCCGACAAAAGCAGGAGTGGCACAACCTGCCAAAGCAGCAGCAGAACCAACCCTTGCCGGTAGGGCGTAGCTCGAAAATCAGTCCACCAGCGAACAAATCTTTCTTTTGCCGAGGTTGTTGATGATAGGAAATACTGAGGAGACAGAACCTGTAGAGCGGCGATGGCTATACCACCTACAAGCAGTAAAACTGTCAAATAGAAGCTGTCCCGTATAAAGGAATGCAGATAACGAAGCGGCGTGGTCATCAGAATAGACTGCGCATCTGGCAGCATGATGTGAGTATCGCGGATACGGGCCGCGAAATCCAGGTAGGGGCTGACAACCGTGGGATGCAGAAAGAAAAGATAAAGATGAAGCGCTTCCGTATCAAGCGTGGCTTGCTGCTTTGTCGCACTCAGAATGACAGTTATATCAGAGAAGTGGGAATGAATTTCCCAGTAGATATAAGGGGCAAAGAGCAGGAGAAGTGCCACTATAGCCAATCCGATCTCGCGCAGGCGGATGGTTTTGAAGGCGAAAAGAACAGCAGCACCTAAAGGGATGAGGAGATAAAGCGAACTCCCATGAAATTGATAGAGTGCGCCAAGCACTACTATTGCCCAGAAGAACCACCCTTTTCGTCGCTCTACTACCCCGCGAAAGAGCAGGAACATGAAAAGAATGACAAAGAAGGGCAGGAAATTCTGTGGCCAGATGTTGCGGCTAAATGTCCATGTCCCGATAGAGGTAGCATAGAGCAGAGCTGCTATAGTGCCAGCAAGTCTTCCATAATAGCGGCGAGTAAAAAAATAGGTCAGCGCGACAGCCGCCGTATTAAATAACGCAACCATTACCTGGCCCCACAGTGGATTGGCGCTCAGGGACGCAGGTAACATAAGAAAGTAGACGACAAGTGGGGGATTGAGATTGCCAAGAGAAGCTCTATTGCTGGTAAGAGGCAATAAACCGAAGGCAACGGCATCATGGGCTATGCGAAAAACACTGGCCTCATCATCGTTAAACATGGCTCTATCAATATTAAACAGTCGCAGAACTCCGGCGATAAAAAGAATCAAGTATAGCTCCCAGCTTAGAAGCAAGCTGCTAATGATATTGCTCAGGTTTAATGCGAGCGTTTGTTTATGGGAATGTTCTTTTTGCTTATTTTGAAGAAGGGACACCTGTGCTATCTCCTACTTTGCAACTCCATTTCCTGGTTATCACTATTTGATTGTCGCCAGTGACCAACGCCTACTTAGTGCGCTGTGGCACGAGTCGTCCCGATTGATCTTCGACGTCACGGGTTCCCTCATGATATTCAGCATCAGTGTTGACGCTCCAGGGGTCCAGGTTCGCGTTGAGAGCAATGTTGCGCGCAGCACACAGGGCGCTCATCATCGAATGGTCCTGGTTATTATAATGGTGCATACCGTTGCGCCCGACCAGTTGCAGATTGGGAGCATGCGCTTCGAGGTAATCGCGAATCGTGCGTACATGCAGCTTATACTCATCATCGTAGACTGGATAAGCCTTTGGCTGGCGCACGACAAACCCTCTGAGAATCTCTTCAGGCTTACACATTTTGAGCTTCAGCAGATCCTTGCCACCAAGCTTCACGAGATCCTCATCACTCGATGTCCACAGGCCATCACCCTCGAAACAAAAATATTCCAATCCCAGGCAGGTTTTGCTCTGGTCGGGCACCATGTCAGGGCTCCAGTTCTTGAAGTTCTGGATACGCCCGGCCACAATCTCGGGATCATGCAGATAGATCCAGTTATCGGGAAACAGCTCTGCCCGGTCGACAATCAAGGCGATCGTCAGAAAATCACGATACTTCAGCTCATCAGCCGCCTGCCGAACGTGAGCGGGCAAGGGAGGATCAAAGGCCTGGACCAGTTCGCGCATGGGCAGCGTCGAAATATAGTGGGTTCCCTGTTCCAGCTTCGTGTTGCCATTGGCATCACGTGAGACGATGCCCGTGACCTGCTTGCCATCATGCTGAATACTCATGATCTCCTGGCCCATCATCACTGGATAGCCCCGCTGGCCAATGATCGCCGCCGTCCGTTCCCACAGCTCGCCAGGACCGCGACGAGGATAGCGGAACTCATCGATCAGGGTTTTGATCACCTCCCCGCCTCGTTTGGCTTTGTGGGGGAGCAGAGCGTTCTTGATGGCGGAAAAGAGACTCAGCCCTTTGATGCGCTGGGCGGCCCAGTCGGCGGATAAGTCTTTCGTGCTCATCCCCCAGACCTTTTCGGTATAGGTCTTGAAGAAGATGCTGAACAGGCGGTGGCCGAACTGGTTGCTCACCCAGTCCTCAAGGCTCCTGGGATCTCGCTTGGGTGCGATCCGAGCCTTGAGATAGCTGCCGAGACAGCGAATGGTCTCGATGGGGCCAAGCTTGAACAGGGCGTTGAAGGCTTTGAGTGGATAAGCAAAATATTTGCCTTTATAGATAATACGAGAAAGGCGAGGACGAACGAGCAGGTCATTGCCCATGATCTCGGTCCACAGCTCTTCGATCTCCGTGCTCTTGGAGAAAAACCGATGGCCACCGATATCGAAGCGATAGCCATCGTGTTCGACGGTACGTGAAATGCCGCCGACATAGCGGGGATCTTTTTCCAAGACAGTGACGCCCATCTGTTGATGCACCACCAGTTCATACGCCGCGGTTAAGCCAGCAGGGCCCGCTCCCATAATTACTACATGTTTCTGTGCTTGTTCCATGGAAGATGCAGATACATTTTGCTGAGACGAAGTTGAATTACCAATATATAAAGAAACCAAGGACATGATCAAGCCTCTCTTAGCAGTTTAATCAATTACGATCGGTCTACGTCAAATACAATAAAGTAGTGCCCACTAATACTACGTTCCTTCCTTGGTGGTGCTCTTAAAACGTAAGACCGTATGGCTGCGCAAGCTTAGCTCCGTTGAGGAACACAGTGCTAACCAGATTCTAACCTATTATAAGTGATCTATATAGGTTGCAGTCAATGTATATAGGACTTCTGACAGAGTACGGGGCGTCATCCAAAGCGAAGGCGAGGCAGAGAACTTTCTGCCCTTTTCCTTTATCCCGAGCAGTGTCACGCCCCAGCATGACCTATTTTGGAACGCAAAATGAGCCACCTACTCCTGCAACAGGATGGACTTCTCGCTCGTTACTACTAAAGAGCATGGCAAGGTTTAATTATTCTCTCCCCAAGTGTACCTGGAGAGGCTTGCCCGTGCCAGGATACACCTGGATGGAATATTCCCAAAAGGATGAATATTGATGAAACGGGCACCGGCTTCTGATATAATCTGGTTGTTTGTGGCGACTCGGCTGTTGCTAGTGATGGGCACCTATTTTGTCTTTATTTTATTTCCGGTGCCTCCACATGTATATCCAAGTACGCCGGTGGATATAATCGGCCTACTCACTTCCTGGAATCATTGGGATGCCGCCAACTATACAAGAATCGCCCAGTTCGGCTATGAACGCATCAAAGATACGGCTTTCTTTCCGCTCTTCCCCATGCTCATCAAGGGCATAGCATTTCTATGCGGTAATCAGGGGTATATAGCCATAGGCATGATTCTTAGCAATGCGGCACTTCTAGGAACATTATTTGTGCTCTACCAGATTGCCGCCGACGCTCTAGGAGACGAGGTCGGAAGACGCACGATGCTTTACCTGTGCATCTTCCCAACGGCCTTTTTTTTCTTCGCCGCTTACAACGAATCTTTATTTCTGCTGCTCACCAGCGGGGCATTTCTTGCCATGCGCCGTCAGAAGTGGTGGTTAGCCGGATTGCTGGGTTTACTTGCCGCGCTGACTCGTTCGGCCGCCCTATTGCTGGTTATTCCATACGTCATTGAACTATGGATTTCACGGGAAAGCATCAATGCTGCACGTCTGAACCGGCTGCTCAAGCTTCTGCCGGTTGTGTTGATACCGCTGGGTACAGCCATGTACTGTACCTATTGCTGGATCACTTTTGGAAACGCTTTCGCGTTCGCCGCGGTGCAAGTGGACTGGTCACGACACCTATCCTGGCCCTGGTTGGGAATATGGCAGACATTGGGTGATCTCTTCTGGGCTCAGCCATTCGGCTCATTCAATGAGGCGCACGCGTTACTCGATATCAGTGCTACCTTTGGCTTTATAATCCTGGCAATTGTAGGCTGGCGAAGGCTGCGCCTGAGTTACAATATCTGGCTAGTGCTGCTACTGGCGTATATGCTGATCAGTCCAGCCACGGCACAGCATGACGCGCTTCAGTCCAATCAACGCTTTGTGCTGGAGATGTTTCCAGCATTCCTTACCCTGGCCTCGCTTGGACTCACACATCCGCGCCTGCACCAGGGATTACTAATTGCATTTCCATTTTTGCAAGCCATACTGGCCGCGCTTTTTATACTGAATCGTTGGATAGTCTGAAGCGCCAGCAGCTAAAGGCGCGGCTGAACTTTGCTGAGCGGTTGACAGGAGGTGACGAAACTTCTGCTGTATTCGTCTTTGCTTCTGCCACCTACTTTGCGCCACGTGATCTTGTGAGTAGCCAGCGCAGGGTGCCCGTATCGCGGTGTGTCAACCACCAGATCGCTCCTGCCATCAACAAGATGAGCATAGGTTCGATTGGCGCACGGAAACGGGGAATGCCATAAAAAACAATATTCTCGGCAACCGTCATCAGGATCACGAGATAAATGAATAAGAGTTCGCGCCAGCACTTATAAGTTACTGCCAGGCCAAGCGCAGCCAGGATGAACACAAAGATGGAAAAGGGGTTCATCATCGCCAGGACAAGCTGGGTCGAACTCTGATTTGGGAAGCGTACAGTGGGCAGGTCTATTTCATAGGTATTGGGCCGCCACATATTGATCAGGTGGAGCATGAGCAGGTGAGGCATGATGTGTATATTATTCTTGATCCATTGTATGGCCTGGCTTTCAAAATAACCTTCGCGCGCGACCTCGCAAGGAGCCGCGCAGTTCTTAGGAAACTTGTTAGCGATGGCCGGACTGGATGCAAAGGGATTGATCCACGAGCCTGGGAATCCACCTTGATAACTAGGGGATGAGACAGACATAGAATTGTATGCTCCGAGGAGCACTGTCCCGTCAACGGTTGCTACGGGTACGAATGCATGGGAGACGTTATAGTTGCGGATTGTCCAGGGTGCGACAAAGAGGACAGTAAGCAGGGTAATGACCAGCGTAGCTTTGGCAAGGATGCGCCAGGATATGATTTTTGCCCAACCCATTAAGAGAGCCCAAACGATAAATAGACCCAGGATAGTCAGGCCATTGGGCCGCACGAGTGCGATCAGCCCAAGTAACACACCGCACCATATCCACCTGCTGCGTTTTGGATTGCGCTGCAGTTTGTAGACGGCGTAGCAGAAAGCGAGCAGGAGAAAGGTATAGAGAGACTCTGTATATAGCCAGCCATCATAAATGTAGAGATTGGGATAAATCGCCGCAAACGCTCCCGCGACAAGACCAATACGCCAGCCGAACAAATCCCGGGCAAACA
>WNGJ01002040.1_pt1 | contig 20257 bp, 26 predicted proteins | sample 5400611 | NCBI WGS metagenome assembly WNGJ01 (sample SAMN13153375, study PRJNA577476) | soil metagenome | isolation source: 40 cm soil or saprolite under Garry oak tree replicate 1 | place: USA:California | collected 2016-06-15
TTCGGCTTCGTCGCCGAGCTGATCACCTGCGGCGGCGCGAAGTGCGCGCCGTAGTCGGTCGAGACCGAGACGACGGTGTTGAGAGCAGCGCCGTCGAACACGATCCAGGAGGCGTACACCGAGCCAGGGTGCTCGCCGAACGTGTCCGCTCCGACCCACTGCTTGTCTGCGGTGATGCCGAGCCCGCTCGCGTGGTAGGTCGCGAGCAACACCGGCCGCTGCCAGTTCTGGCCGACCGGCCCGTCCGACTTGAGTGAGCGCGACAGGTAGATGGCGTCGTTCAACCCCTGGGGGCTCACATGGCCGATGTCCCAGTTGTGGTCGCCGGAGGGCTCGATGACGAAGTTGAAGGGGAGCACAAGTGCGTAGAGGTTGCCCTGCGAATCGAACGCGACCACCGGGTCGGTCGTGTCCATCCAGTCGTCGTAGCCGGGCAGGATCCCGCTCCTCCAGGTCTGGCCCCCGTCGGTCGAGTCGTACCAGACGAGCTCGAAGAGGTAGTCCTTCGGCGAGAAGAACGCCTTCGACATGCCGACGATGTGGTTTGGCTTCGTCGGGTCGACGGCGAGGTCGCTCTCGCTTTTGTCGTTCGCGAGCGGCGACCAGCGGCTCGCGCAGACGTTCGGGTCGCGCAGCCACGGCGCCCCCGACGGGCAGGCCTGGAAGATCGGCGTCGCCGACGCCTGCACGTTCACGACGCCGGCGGTGTCCGTCTCGTAGCCGCCGGTCGCTCCGGCCGACGCGGCGAGCGCGGCGACCACGCCGAGCGCCGCGACCAGGGTCGGGAGGATACGAGAGCGAGAGGCCATGGGAATCCCTCCTTGGACCACACGGACCCGGTCTGCCGGCTCCAATCCCGGCGAGCCTAGCCCCGCCTGACGGGCGAAGTCAAACGCCGCGTCGGGTATGTACTCCGCCGCTCCTCCACGACGCGGGCGTCGGCAGTCTGGCGGAGTTAGTAGCTGGAGCGCGCCAGGCCCGAGGCATCTGTCGCACTTCCAACAGAGTGCGACAGTTTGGCCAGCCGATCGAGATTTTCTCCGCACGCAGGCGTGGGCTCGTAGAGGATCCGCGGCACACTAGGATCCTCGGCATGGTGTCGAAATACCTCCACACGATGCTCCGGGTCACCGATACGCAAGAGAGTCGAGTCTTCTACGAGGCCCTCGGGATGGAGTTTCGGAACGAGTCGCCGATCGTCCGCGATGGCCAGCTCGAGGCGACGAATTACTTCTTCGGTTTTCCCGGTCAAGAGGAAGAGCTTGAGTTGACCTTCAACCATGACGGCCGCAGCTACGAGCTGGGGACGGCGTACGGTCACATCGCGGTCGGGGTCGATGACCTCGACGCAACGCTATTGGACTTGAGGGAGCAGGGGATCGAGCCCGAGCGGGAGCCGTACCGCGTCCGCGAAGGCGGCTCGCGGCTGGCGTTCGTGAGAGATCCTGATGGCTATCGGGTCGAACTGATCGAGCGCTCGGGCGGCTAGCGCGCCGGCAGGCCGTCGCGGTAGCGCGCCGGGAGAGACGGGGGGAAGCGCGCGTACGCGACTTCGCCGTCCTGAGTGTCCTCGGGAGAACTCGCCTTGTAGCGGCGCGCGGTCTCGTCAGCGCAGGAGAAACCCCACGGCCCGTCCTTCTGGAACTGCCGTGAGGACGCCGCGAGGATTACGCAAGGCCCGTTCCCTGCACCGACGAGTACGTGTCTCGTCACCGTCGGATGATAAGACGAGTTGACGCTCTTTACGCCGCTCGCGGATGACCGTCACGAGCGGTGGACGCCCATCGTGATCTTGCCCAGGTAGCCGCCCGCGCTTCGGCCCCGCACGTTCAGGATCGACTTGCGGCCGCCGTTGACGAAGATCGAGTCGTTCGCATTACGGGTCGTCCGGCTCGGTCGCTTGTTGTACGGCGCGTTGCGGTAGACGCGGTCGGTCAACGAGTCCGAGAAGAACAGCTGCCCGGTATGGACGACGTTGCCGCGGACGTGAACTTTGACGTGGATGTGGACGCTGCGGCCCTGATACCAGCCGGGATAGACAGTCCGGAAGGCTGCGATTCCGCGCGCATCGGTCTTCTGGATCCCGCGCATGAACGTGCGGCTGCCGCTGCCGGCCCCGAAGCCGGAGTAGTTGCCGACGGCGTCGGCGTGCCAGATGTCGACCGCGGCACCTTTGATCGGCTTGCAGGTCGATGCATCGACGACGGCGAGCTGGAGGATCAAGGTGGTTCCGGGATGTCCGTCGGTGATGTTGCGCCGGAGCTTCTCGTTCGGGATGTAGTACGGGCCCTCGGTCAACTCGGGCGTCAACACACAGGTTACGGCGCCTGACTCGACCGCAGCCGGGCCGCCGCTTTCGGCGTCTTCGGCCTTCCAGGCTCCCGCGCCGAAGCTTGCTGCTGCGACGCCGGCGAGCCGGAGAATCGACCGGCGGCTGAGACGTTCCTCGTTCACGCCGCCGAGCGTATCGCCGTTGCTTGAGAAACGGATAAGGAATTCGGCCGCTCTTGCACGTCGTTGCCGCTGCCGATAGAGGCTCTCGTGAGTACCTCGTCCGCACTGCTGTTGCTCGTCCTCGTCACCGTCGTCATTTGCGTCACCGGGATCGTTGTCGTCGGTCGCGCCCGACGGGCTGCTCGCGGCGCGGGCGGCGGAGGCCTTGCTTCACGCGACGGTACGCATCGTCTGCTCACCGAGAACTGGGCTTTGGTCGAGAAGACCGCACGGGAAACGGGGATGAGCGAGGACGAGATCGCGCGCGTGCGGGCGAATCTGCTTGGACTGGGGAACGGCTAGGCGAACACTCGGCCGGCCGCCCGAGGCGGGGCTTCAGTTGTGACGAAGTCGGCACGAAACGGTCACACACGCGTCACACCTTTCTCTCTACGGTTGCCGCATGAACGCGAATGGAGCGGCGAAGACTGCGACGCCGTGGGGCGCGGCGAAGTTGATCGACGAGCTGACGCTGCCTCAGCGGGCGGGCGAGAAGCGGTTCGCCTCGGTCGTGCAGTTGCTCGAGGCGCCGCGCGGCGAGCGGCTCGTGCGGTTCGCGTATTCGACCGGCGGGACGGCGCGGCGCGGTCCGGTCACCCTGCGTCTGCGCGACCTCGAGCGGCTGCGCGCAGCGCTGGCGGAGCATCCCGACCTGGCGGAGGTGTTGCGGTTGGGTAGCTAAATGTCTAGACCGTGACGGACTCAGCGGCGCCTACACGGGCGGCATCGACGAGCGAGCCAAGTAACAGGGCGCCGTCGGTGGAGCCGGTGAGCGCGTCGACCGCGTGCTCGGGATGCGGCATCAGCCCCATGACGTTGCCCTCGGCGTTGACGAGGCCGGCGATCCCGGCGACCGAGCCGTTCGGGCTCTCGCCCTCGTAGCGGAGGACGATCTGGCCCGACGCTTCTAGCTCGGAGAGCAGTTCCGGGCCCGCGAAGAAGCAGCCTTCGCCGTGCTTGACCGGGATGCTGAGACGCTGTCCGCTCGAGCACCGCGCTGTGAAGGGGGTGTCTGTCCGCTCGACTGTCAGCGGCACGTCGCGGCAAACAAAACTGAGCGAGTGGTTTGGCCGCAAGGCGCCGGGGAGGAGGCCTGCCTCGCAGAGGACCTGGAATCCGTTGCAGATTCCCAGGACGAGCCCGCCGTCGGCCGCGAGCGCTCTGACCGGCTCCATCACGGGCGCGAATCGCGCCAGCGCACCGGCGCGCAGGTAGTCGCCGTACGAGAAGCCGCCGGGGAGGACGACCGCGCGCACCTTGGGAAGCTCGCGGTCGGCATGCCAGACCGGGACGGGCTCCGCGCCGAGTCGCGCGAGAGCGAGCGCCGCGTCGTGGTCGTCGTTCGAGCCGGGGAAGGTGACGACGGCGACGCGCGGCTTGGGCTCGGTCGTGCTCATCGGCCGACCTTTGGCCGATGAGCGGGGGAGGGGGAAACCGGCGCGGAGCGAGTGGGAGGTTCCCCCGCATCTACGGAGAAGGGGGCTCGTGGGGGAAACAGGGTTTCCCCCATGGGAGTGAGCCGAAGGCGAGCGACGCTCATTCGTCCTCGACCAGCTCGATCTCGTAAGACTCGATCAACGGGTTCGCAAGCAGCTGCTCGCACATGCGTTCGAGCTCGGCGCGTGCCTGCTCGCGATCGCCGTTTTGGAGCTCGAGGTCGACGACGCGACCGACCCGCGCATCGTCCACGGCGAAGCCGAGCTGCTTGAGCGAGCCGAGCACCGCCTCGCCCTGCGGGTCGAGGATCCCGGGCTTCGGGCGGACGAGGACCGTCGCTCTCACGCCAGGACGACCTCCGGGTCGTCGAGGTAGCGGTCGAAGGGGATCTCGGTCAGTCCTTCGAAGGCCTCGATGTAGCGCGCACGCGTCCCGGCGATCACGTTATCCGGCAGCTCGGGACCAGGAGGGGTCTTGTCCCAGCCGAGCGACTCGCAGTAATCCCGCACGAACTGCTTGTCGAACGAAGGCTGTCCTCGACCGGGCTCGTAGTCGGTCGCGGGCCAGAAGCGTGAGGAGTCGGGCGTGAAGGCCTCGTCTGCGAGCACGAGCCGGCCCTCGGCATCGACCCCGAACTCGAACTTCGTGTCGGCGATGATGATTCCGCGCGCAACGGCGTGCTCCGAGGCAAAGCGGTAGAGCTCGAGCGAGATGCGCTCCACCTCCTGCAGGCGCTCGGCGCCCACGAGCTCGCCGGCCTGGTCGAGGTCGATGTTCTCGTCGTGGCCTTCGTCGGCCTTGGTCGAGGGCGTGAAGATCGGTTCCGGCAGCCGGTCGGATTCGCGGAGCCCCGCGGGGAGCCTGTGGCCGGACGTCGCACCGGTCGCCTGATAGTCCTTCCAGCCGGAGCCGGTGATGTAGCCGCGCACGACGCACTCGAGCGGAAGCATCTCGAGTCGTCGGCATTCGGTCGAGCGGCCGTCGGCGTGGAGGCCGAGCAGGTGGTTCGGAACGACCGAGCTCGTTCGCGCGAACCAGAACGCCGACAACCCGGTCAGTACCCGCCCTTTGTCGGGTATCTCGGTCGGCAGCACGACGTCGAAGGTCGAAATCCGGTCGCTCGCGACGAGCAAGAGCCGTTCGTCGTCGAGCGCGTAAAGCTCCCTGACCTTCCCGCTTCCGACGTGTGCTGCTTCAGGCATGGACTGTCTCCTCCTTCCGGACGAGCGAGCGCAGCCGCTCGAAGACGGTGTCGACGTGGCGTGTATAGGCATTGAGGTCGAAGACTGCGTCGAGATCGACCCGGCCGGCGAGCTCCCGATCGGCCCGGACGAGCTCGCGGAAGTCCTGCTCTTCGTCCCAGGCTCGAAGCGCGTGTCGCTGGACGAGCCGGTACGACTCGTCTCGGGTAAGCCCGGATTCGACGAGTGCGAGCAGCAACCGCTGGCTGAAGAAGAGCCCGTGGCTCGACTCGAGATTGCGCCGCATCCGCTCGGGGCGGACGACCAGGCCCTCGATGAGCCAGCCGAAGCGATCGAGCATGTAGTCGAGCGCCAGGAAAGCATCCGGCACGACCACGCGCTCCGCCGAGGAGTGCGAAATGTCCCGCTCGTGCCAGAGCGCCACGTTCTCGAGCCCGACCGTCGCGGCGGCGCGGACGACTCTCGCAAGCCCGCAGATCCGCTCGGCGACGACGGGGTTCCGCTTGTGCGGCATCGCCGAGGAGCCTTTCTGGCCCTGGCCGAATGGCTCCTGAACCTCGGCGACCTCGGTGCGCGCCAGATGGCGGATCTCGAGCGCGAACTTCTCGAGCGACGCGGCGACGATCGCAAGCGTGGACAGCAGCTCCGCGTGCCGGTCACGCTGCAGGATCTGCGTCGAGGCTGGCGCTGGCTCGAGTCCGAGCCGCTCGCAGGCCACGCGCTCGACCTCGGGGTCGGTGGCGGAATACGTCCCCACCGCCCCTGAGAGCTTTCCGACCCGCATTCCTTCGAGGGCGCGCTCGAGCCGCGTGCGGTTGCGGTCGAGCTCGAACGCCCAGCCGGCGAGCTTGAGCCCGAATGTGGTCGGCTCCGCGTGGATCCCGTGCGTGCGGCCGATCTGGAGCGTTTCCCGTTGCTCCTCGGCTCGCGCGACAACCGAGGCGAAGGCCCGGTCGAGACCGGCGAGGATCAGCGCGCCGGCGTCGCGGATCTGGAGCGCGAGCGCCGTGTCGACGATGTCGGAGGACGTCAGGCCGTAGTGAAACCACCGGCCTACGTCGCCGAGCTCCTCCGCAACGGCGTCGACGAAGGCGGCGACATCGTGGTGGGTCAGCGCCTCGATCTCGGCGATGCGTTCCGGGGATGGCGGCTTGGCTTTGGCCGCGATCTCGGCGACGGCCTCGGCCGGCACGATGCCGACCTCGGCCCACCCTTCGAGCGCGGCCAGCTCGACATCGAGCCAGCGCGCGAGCTTGCCCTCATCCGACCAGATCCTGGCCATGGCCGGGCGGGAGTAGCGGGCGATCACTGATCGCAGTCTAGAGGCCCCGCAGGCGGGTGCCCGCGCTCGAACCGCCGTACAAATCACACACTCGGCGCGATCGCGTCACCCACGCGTCCGCAGGTGTGCGCAACCATGTTCTTCTCCCCTTTTTAGGTGGGCGGGGGATGGGGATGGGACCGGGTTCGGCCCGAGCCGCGCGGTCGAGCCCGGGGCGGTCGAAACCGGCTTTGGCTAGGAGCCGAGGATGCGGGCGGCCAGGACCGCCGCGTTCCTGGCGTTGTCGACGCCGACCGTCGCGACCGGCACACCGGGCGGCATCTGGACGATCGAGAGCAGCGCGTCGAGACCGTCGAGCACGCTCATCGACGATCGAAGCGGCACGCCGATGACCGGGAGATCCGTGTGCGCTGCGGCGACGCCGGGCAGTGCCGCGGCCAGGCCCGCGCCGCAGATCAAGACCCGCAGGCCGCGGGCCCTCGCGGAGCGTGCGTATTCGGCCACGGCCTCGGGCTCGCGGTGGGCCGATCGCACTTCGAATTCGTGCGGGAGTCCGCGCTGCTCCAGCTCGTCGATCGCCCCCTGCATCCGCTCGCGGTCGGACTCGGAGCCGACGAGGATCCCGACCAGCGGCCCTTCAGCCGACACGAGCCTCTGCGCCTGCGGCGATGTCCGTTCGGTACTTCATGCCGGCAAACGAGATCCGGCCGACACCTTCGTACGCCGCCGCGCGAGCGCCCGCAACATCATCGCCGACGGCGGTCACGTTCAGGATCCGGCGGCCGTTGGTCAGCAGCTGCCCTGACCGCTCGGCCGTGCCGGCGTGAAAGACGAGCGCGCCCCCTGCCTCGGCGTCTTCGACGCCCTCGATCGGCGTGCCGCGATCGCCTCGGTCGAGCGGGTCGGCGCCAACGAGGACCACGGTCACCGTCGCGCGGTCGCCCGTCGCGAGCTCGTCTCCGCCCAGGTCGCCTGCAGCAGCCGCTGCGAGCGCGGGCAATAGGTCGGCGTCGAGCCTCGGGAGAATCGACTGCGTCTCCGGATCCCCGAAGCGGCAGTTGAACTCCAGCACACGCGGCCCCGAGTCGGTGAGCATCAGGCCCGCATAGAGCACGCCGATGAACGGAGCGCCGCGGCGCGAGAGTTCGACGAGCACCGGCCGGTGAACGGTTTCCAGGAGCTCCTCGACCTCGGCGGGGCCGATCCCCGGCACCGGGGAGTACGAACCCATACCGCCCGTGTTCGGCCCCCGATCCCCGTCCTCGAGCCGCTTGAAGTCCTGCGCCGGCGCAAGCGGAACCGCGTTCTGGCCGTCGCAGATCGCGAGCAATGACAGTTCCTCACCCTCGAGGAGTTCCTCGATCAGAAGGGGCCCGCCGAGCGCCGAGGCGGCGCGTAGCCCTTCGTCCAGCTCCGTTTGCGTTCGGCAGACGAAGACGCCCTTCCCCGCGGCGAGCCCGTCGACCTTGACGACGCAGGGGGGCCGAGCGACGGAAAGCCGTTCGGCGGTCGGCACGCCGGCCGAGGCCATGACCTCCTTCGCGAAGCTCTTTGAGCCCTCGATGTGCGCAGCGGCAGCGCTCGGGCCAAAGACGGCGACGCCCGCATGCCGCAGCTGGTCTGCCAGACCCGCCACGAGCGGCGCCTCCGGCCCGACGACGACGAGGTCGATCTCGTGCTCGCCGCAGAACCCGAGCAGCCCCTCCCCATCCTCGGCCCGGACGGGATGGCAATGGCCGATCCTGGCGATCCCCGGGTTTCCCGGCGCCGCGTGCAGCTCGGCGCAGTCTTCGCTTTGGGCCAGTTTCCAGGCAAGCGCATGCTCGCGCCCGCCCGACCCCACGACCAGGATCTTCACGCGCCCAGTGTTTCAAAGGGGTCGGTCGCGCGCATCCTGCTTTTGTGCCCGAACCCGGTCTCGATCGCCGCGAGTGGGAGGCGGAGTGGCGAGATCTCGAGCCCTTGCTCATCGATTCGCCTGCGGAAGCCCTGCCCGAGGTCGATCGCCTGATCGAGCGCTTGCTGATCGAGCGCGGCTACCCGACGACCGAGGAAGGAGCCCGCGACGCCGCCGACCCCAAGCTCGTCGCCGAGTTCTTGGAGGCGCGGCGGATCACGAGCCTAATTGAGTCTGGGGAGACTGAAGACCCGACCGCGGTCAGCGCCGCGATCACCGGCTATCGCAACCTCTACGAGTTCTTGCTCGCAGAACCCAGCTCCTAGACCGCCCCGTTCTCGTCACGCATGATGAGACGACTGCGGATCCTGTAACCCTCATCGTTCAGAAGTACGGCGGCAGCTCCCTTGGGAGCGCCGAGCACATCAAAGCCGTCGCGAGGCGCGTGGTCGATGCCGCCGCGGGTCGGAGTGTCTGCGTCGTCGCGTCGGCGATGGGCGACACGACCGACGAGCTGCTCGGGCTCGCCGCCGAGGTCACACCGATGCCGCCGCCACGCGAGCTGGACATGCTCCTGACCGCCGGCGAGCGCATCTCGATCGCGCTCCTCTCGATGGCGATCATGGACCTCGGCCGCGACGCGATCTCCTTCACCGCCTCGCAGGCCGGGATCGTCACCGACGCAGCGCACGGCAAGGCGCGAATCCTCGACGTCCGCTCGAGCCGCGTCCTCCAGGCCCTCGACGAGGGCAAGGTCGCCATCGTCGCGGGCTTTCAGGGCGTCTCCTCGGAGCTCGAGCCGACGACGCTCGGCCGCGGCGGCTCCGACACGACAGCGGTCGCACTGGCGGCCGCGCTCGGAGCGGAAGCGTGCGAGATCTACACCGACGTCGAGGGAGTCTTCACCGCCGACCCGCGGGTCGTTCCGGGCGCGCGGAAGCTGCACCGGCTCTCCTACGAGGAGATGCTCGAGCTCGCTGCCTCAGGCGCGAAGGTGCTGGCGCTCCGCTCCGTCGAATACGCTCGCAACCACGGACTTCCGCTTCACGTTCGCTCCTCGTTCGCCGACAACGAGGGGACGTGGATCGGCAAGGAGGGCGGGATGGACCAGGCGATCGTCTCGGGAATTGCACATGACGCCTCGCAGGCGAAGGTGACGATCCTCGCCGTTCCCGATCAACCCGGCGTGGCGGCGCGAATCTTCCGTCCACTCGCGGACGAGGGAGCGAACATCGACATGATCGTCCAGAACGTCTCCGCGGAGGGCCGCACCGACGTTTCCTTCACGCTGCCGAAGGAGGACCTGGGACGGGTCGAGCCGGCGCTGGAGCGGGTCGCCCGGGACGTCGGCGGCAGTGGGGTAACGCTCGACGCCGACGTGGCGAAGATCTCCCTCGTGGGCGCCGGCATGAAATCCGACCCCGGCGTCGCCGCCGACATGTTCGACGCCCTCGCCGAGGCCGGCATCAACATCGAGATCATCTCGACCTCGTCGATCCGGATCTCCTGCGTTGTGCGGGCGTCCGAGGTCGAGCGCGCGGTGCGCGTGCTCCACGACCGGTTCCAGCTCTCCGAGGAAGCCCTCTCGCTCGAGACGCACCCACCCGGCCAGGACCGTGCCGATGGCCGCGGTTGACGTCCCCATCGCGCTGCTCGGCTACGGGACGGTCGGCGCCGCCGTCAACCGTCTCCTGATCGAGAACGGCGACGAGATCGAGCGGGCGACGGGGCACCGCATCCGGGTCGTCCGTGCGCTCGTGCGCGATCCGGCTCGCGAGCGCTCCTTCCCCGCCGGCGACCATCTCCTCACGACCGACTTCGAGGCGATCCGCAACGACCCCTCGATCGCGCTCGTCGCCGAGGTGATGGGCGGTGTCGAGCCGGCGGCGGACTACGTGCTCCAGCTTCTCCGTGCGCGCAAGCCTGTCGTCTCGGCGAACAAGCAGCTGATCGCGCGCCGCGGGCCGGAGATTTTCCGCGTCGCCTCCGAGGAGGGCGTCCAGCTTCGCTTCGAGGCGAGCGTCTGCGCCGCGATCCCGCTGATCAAGGTTCTCCGGGAGTCGCTCGTCGCGACGAACGTCCACCGCGTGCTCGGGATCGTCAACGGGACGACGAACTTCATCCTCACGCGCATGGAGGCCGGAGCCGGCTATGGCGAGGCGCTGGCGGAGGCGCAGCAGCTCGGCTACGCGGAGGCCGATCCCACCGACGACGTCTCGGGCGCGGACGCGGCGGCGAAGATGGCGATCCTGGCCACCGTCGCGTTCGGGGTCCGCGTCGGCCTCGAGGACGTGCTCTACGAGGGCATCGAGCACGTGCGGCCGGAGCACCTCGAGGCAGCGCGCGAGCTCGGCATGACCGTCCGTCTCGTCGGCGCCGCGACCCTGGTCGACGGAGGCTTCGACGTGCGGGTGCAGGCGGCGTTCGTCGACCGGCACCATCCGCTCGCCGCCGTCGAGGGAGCGTTCAACGCGGTCATGCTCCAGGGCGACGCGATCCGCGAGATCACGCTCGAGGGGCCCGGCGCGGGTGGGCTCGAGACCGCCTCGGCCGTCGTCGCCGACATCGTCAGCGTCGTCGGCACGGCGGCGACGGGCTTCCTGCACAACGACGCCGCCTGGCGCACGCTCCCGCGCCTGCCGGCCGGCGATCTGCGCTCCCGCTACTACGTCCGCATCGAGGTCGACGACCGGCCGGGAGTCCTCGCGCACGTGGCCGAGCAACTGGCGGCGCAGGGCGTGTCGGTCGCGCGGCTGGCGCAGCGCCAGCTCGCCGACGGTGCCTCGCTCGACCTCGTCACACACGAGGCCCCGAGCGGTCACGTGGAAGCAGCGCTGGCAACGGTCGCGGACCTCCCCGAAGTCCGTGGCACGCCGACGCTGATGCGGGTGATCTCGGAGCGCGGTGTTTAGTGGACAGCCCGCGCGCGTACCTCGCAGAGCGCTTCCGCGACCGTCTGCCGCTCGGCCCGGAGACGCCGATCGTGACGCTCGGCGAAGGCGACACGCCGCTGCTGCCGGCGCCGCGTCTCTCGGCCCGCCTCGATCTCGACGTCTGGCTCAAGTGCGAGGGAGCGAACCCCACCGGCTCGTTCAAGGACCGCGGGATGACCGTCGCGGTCTCGAAGGCGCTCGAGGAAGGTCGGCATGCCGTTGTCTGCGCCTCGACCGGGAACACCGCCGCCTCGGCGGCCGCCTACGCTGCCCGTGCCGGCCTGCCGGCGCTCGTCTTGCAGCCGGCGGGAGCGGTCGCGCTGGGCAAGCTCGCCCAGGCGCGCGCCCTCGGTGCACGCGTGCTCGAGGTGCGCGGCTCGTTCGACCAGGCCCTCGCCGCTGCGCGCCAACTGACCGAGCGCGGAACGCACGTGCTCGTCAACTCGCTCAACCCCTACCGGCTCGAGGGCCAGAAGACGGCTGCGTTCGAGATCGTCGAGGAGCTCGGCGAGCCACCGGCCGTGCTCGCGCTCCCCTACGGCGGCGGCGGTAACACCCGCGCCTACGTGATGGGCTTCGAGGAAGCCGGCGCCGGCCTGCCGCGCGTCCTAGCGGTCGAGTCTTCGCGGCGAGCGGAGACAGCGGCGTCGGCGATCCGCATCTCAGCTCCTGCTCATGCGCGGGAGGTGGAACAGGCGCTGGAGCGCACGGGCGGCACGATCCTCCAGGTCTCCGACGAGGCGCTGCTCGAGGCCTGGCGCGCGCTCGCGCAGGAGGAGGGGATCTTCTGCGAGCCTGCGTCGGCAGCCGGGGTCGCCGGCCTCGCGCAGGCCCGGCTCGCGGCGGGCACGCGGGTCGTCTGCGTCATCACCGGCCACGGGCTCAAGGACCCCGAGGCGGTGGAACGGCTCACGCCCCTTCCGCTCACGGTCGACCCCGATCCCGATGCGATCGCGGCAGTCGCCTGAGCGCTCCTGATGACTGAGTCACTCCGCGTCCGCGCGCCCGCGACGACGGCTAATCTCGGCCCGGGCTTCGACTGCGCCGCCGTGGCGCTCGACCTCTGGAACGAGCTCGAGGTGAGCTCCGGCGACGACGAGCCCGATCTTGATCACATCGGGGTGCGCGCGTTCGGACGGCTCGCCAGCCTCGACGGCAGGCGCTTCACCTGGACGACCCGGATTCCGCGGGCTCGTGGGCTCGGCTCGAGCGCCGCGGTGATCGCGCTCGGGCTTGTCGCCGCCGCGCTGCTCGAGAGCGGCCGCGCGGATCCCGCCGAGCTGTTCGCCGAAGGGCTCGAGCTCGAGGGCCACGGCGACAATCTCGCCGCTGCGCTTCTGGGCGGCGTCTGCCTGAGCTGGGGGACGAAGCTCGTCCGGATCGCCGATCGTCCGCCCGCCGTCCCGATCGCCGTGATCCCGGAGACGAAGGTCTCGACCCCCGCCTCCAGGGCGGCGCTCCCTTCGACGGTGGCGCACGCCGACGCTGCCTTCACCGCCGGGCGCGCGACCCTGCTCGGCGCGGCGCTGGCGGGCGGCTCAGCGGAGCTCTTCGCCGAGGCGCTCACCGACCGCCTCCACGAGCCCTACCGGGCGGCGAGTGCCCCGCTGCTCGGCGCGGTCCGCCAGCCCCTACCTGCCGGAGCGCTCGGTGCGACGCTCTCCGGTTCCGGGCCGACGGTGATCGTTTGGGCGCGAGACGAGGAAGCCGCCCTGTGCGAGGCCGAGCTCGCAAAGCGCTTCCCGAGCGAACGCGTCCTGAGGCTAGGGGTTGCGACGATAGGCGCGGCGCCGGCTCCCTTAGAGGGTTTGGCGGAAAACCGCTCGTCGCCGGGGTGCGATGATCGTTCCCTGGGGAGGACGCAGGGAGAACCCTCCTAAACTGGGCCTCGATGAGGGCTCCGCCGTACTCGGCTGCTCAGGTCGACGTCCTTCGGCTGCCGGGCGCCCGGCACGAGCGCGACTCGGTGGCGGTCGAGGAGCCGCTCGAGATCCGCGTCAACGGCGCGGCGGTCGCGGTGACGATGCGCACCCCTGGGCACGACGAGGAGCTCGCGCTCGGCTTTCTCCTCTCCGAGGGCATCAGCCCGCGGCGTGCGGCGCCGCCCGGCGACCTCGCCGCGAACACGATCGAGGTCGAAGCCGAGGCCTTCGACCCGGCGGGGCTCGAGCGCCACTTCTACACCTCGTCCTCGTGCGGGGTCTGCGGGAAAGGCGCACTCGAAGCGGTCGCCGTCGAGGCGCCGGAAGTCGCGAGCGAGCTGCGGGCAACGGCCGGGCTGCTCGCGGAGCTGCCGGAACGCCTACGGGATCAGCAGGCCGCTTTCGCCGCGACCGGCGGCCTGCACGCGACGGGGCTCTTCGACCCGGCTGGTGAGCTGCTCTGCCTGCGCGAGGACGTCGGCCGACACAACGCGATGGACAAGGTGATCGGCTGGGCCTTCGGCGAGCAGCGGCTGCCGCTTGCCGACGCAATCCTCTGCGTGAGCGGTCGCCTCTCCTTCGAGCTCGTCCAGAAGGCCGCCGTTGCCGGCTGCCCGATCCTGGTCGCGGTCGGCGCCCCTTCGAGTCTCGCCGTCGACCTGGCCCGCGACCGCCGCGTGACGCTTTGCGGTTTTGTGCGCGGCGGGCGGGTGAATGTGTACAGCGAGGAATGGCGCGTCGTCAGCTAACCGGTGTGCTGCTGGTCGGCGGCGCCAGCCGCCGGTTCGGCTCGCCGAAAGCGCTGGCCCGTTTCAACCGGAAGACATTCGCCGAGCAGGCCTGGGGAGTTCTCGGCGCGGCATGCGACGAACGGCTCGCGTTCGGCAAGGCCGCCGACGAGCTCCCGCTGCCGTTTCCGGTCCACGACGACGGTAACGAGCTACGGGCACCGCTGGCCGGAATCGTCGCCGGTCTCCGCGCGGCGCGGCACGACGTCTGTGTCTTTCTTCCCGTCGACATGCCTTTCGCCACCCCTGGGCTTGTCCGGGAGCTGGGGGCGGCGTGTGAGGAAGCCGCCGTTCCCCAGACCGGCCCACTGCCCGGGGCCTACTCGCGCTCGGCGCTCGCCGTGCTGGAGCGCCGGCTTGCCGCAGGCGAGCTCGCCCTCCGAGACGCGCTCCCGGAGCTGGCCACGGTCACGGTCGAGCTCGACCCGGCGCAGCTCGTAAACGTCAACGCGCCCGAAGAGCTGGCTCGCATCTAGCCGGCGAGCGCAGCGGGCCCGTGCTGGGCGAGCACACGCTCGCGGTCACGGCCGGTGCCGATCAGCGATATCTCGACGCCAAGCTGTTCCTCGACGAACTCGATGTACCGCGCAGCCGCATTGGGAAGCTCGGAAACCTCGGCAACCTCGTCGAGCGTTTCTCCCCAGCCGGAAAGCGTCTCGTAGACCGGCTCGCAGTGATGGAAGTCGGACTGGTAGGCGGGGAACTCGTCCGTCTCGCTGCCGTCCCGCAGCCGGTAGCGGACGCAGACGGGCAACTCGGCAAACGCCGAGAGGACGTCGAGCTTCGTCAGCGCCAGCGAGGTGATCCCGTTCAGGCGCACCGCGTAGCGCAACGCGACGAGATCCAGCCAGCCGCAGCGGCGCTCGCGGCCGGTGACCGTTCCGAACTCGCCGCCCAGCTCGCGTAAGCGCTCCTGGTCCGGACCTTCGATCTCGGTCGGGAACGGCCCCTCGCCGACGCGGGTCACGTAGGCCTTGGCGACGCCGATCACCTCGTCGATCCGCGTGGGGCCGATCCCGATCCCCGGTGCCGCGCCGCCCGCGACCGTGCTCGAGGAGGTGACGAAGGGATACGTCCCGTGGTCGAGATCGAGCAACGTCGCGTGCGCCCCCTCCAGCAGGACCGCCTTGCCCTCGCGAAGGGCACGGTCCACGAGCAGCGACGTGTCAGTGATGTACGGCCGCAGACGCTGGGCCAGCTCCTCGTAGCGCGCCGCCAGCTGCTCGAGCTCCAGCGGCGCCGCGCCGTAGACGCGCTCGAGCCAGACGTTCTTCTCGGCGAGCGCGACCTCGAGCTTCTGGCGCAGGATCTTGGGGTCGAGCAGATCCTGAACGCGAATCCCGAGCCGAAAGGCCTTGTCCGCGTAGGCCGGCCCGATCCCCCGCTTCGTCGTTCCGATCTTCAGCTTGCCGAGCCGCCGCTCGCCGCCCTGGTCGATCGCGACGTGCCACGGCATGATCACGTGCGCGTTCGCCGAGAGATGCAGGCGGTCGACCGGGACTCCTCGCCCCGCCAGCTCGTCCAGCTCCTCGACCAGCACCTCGGGATCGACGACGCAGCCCGCGCCGATCACGCACTCCTTGCCGCGCAGGATTCCGGAGGGGATGTGCCGGACCTTGTACGTCTCGGAGCCGACGACGATCGTGTGGCCGGCGTTCGGCCCGCCGTTGTAGCGGCAGACGAGGTCCGAGTGCTCGGCGAGCAGGTCGACGATCTTGCCCTTGCCTTCGTCGCCCCATTGGGCGCCTACGATCACGGTTGCTGGCACGGCCGGAGTGTGCCGGAAGTGGCGGCTACCGGAGAGGCGGGACGACTTCGACCGTGTTGTGCCGGACGGAGATCCTCACGCTCGCCTCGAGTTCCGCCGTGACAAGCTCGACGATGGCGACGATCTCGCGCGGGCTCCGCAGGCGATTCGGGGCGATGCGCACCGTATTGCCGGTCATGGCGCAGGTGATCGCCTCGACGGCGACGGCCCGCTCATCGGCGGTGGTCGCGGCTGTTACCAGAGCGGCGAAGTCATCTCGACGGGCACGTCACGGCCTGCGCGGACTGCGCGGATGCGGTGGCCGCGCTCACATTCGGTCCAGGCGAGATCGTGGCCAAGGCCGAGCTTGCCGCGGACGACCGAGGGTTGCTCCTCGCCGAACCCGAGCCCGCGGCTCTCGCAGGCCTGGCAGACGACGGCGAAATCAGTTGCCGAGCCGAGGAGGACGATCGTCTGCTCGAACAACTTCAGTCACCTCCCGATCGGTTTACGCCGCCGCTGCCAGGTCCGCGAACTTCGCGTACCGCTTGAGGAACGAGAGCTTGATTGCGTCGGTGGGGCCATTTCGATGCTTGGCGAGAATCACTTCGGCGATCCCTTGCTGGTCAGACTCGTCGTTGTAGTACTCGTCGCGGTAGATGAACATGACGAGGTCGCTATCTTGCTCGATCGAACCGCTTTCTCTCAGGTCGGAAAGGATCGGCCGCTTGTCGTGGCGCTGCTCGACCGCACGCGAGAGCTGGGACATCGCCAGGATCGGGACGTCGAGATCGCGCGCGAGCACCTTCAGGTTCCGCGAGATCTGTGAGACCTCCTGGACGCGATTCTCGGCCGACGCGCCCGAGGTCATCAGCTGCAGGTAGTCGACGACGATCAGGCCGAGGTTCGGCTCGCGCGTTTTCAGCCGCCGCGCTTTCGAGCGGATCTCCATCATCGTGATCGAGCCTGTGTCGTCGACGTAGATCGGCGCCTTCGCGAGCTTGTCGCAGGCCGCCGTCAACCGCGGCCAGTCGTCGGGGCCGAGCTTGCCGGTCCGCAGCCGGTTCGACTCGACCTTCGCCTCGCTGCACATCAGCCGCTGCGTCACCTCGGACTTCGACATCTCGAGCGTGAAGATCGCAACGGGCGTTTCGTGACGCACCGCGAGGTTCGCGGCCATACAGAGGCCTAGCGCCGACTTACCCATGGAGGGGCGGGCCGCCGCGATGATCAGGTTGCCAGGCTGGAAGCCCGACGTCAGCCGATCGAGATCGCGGAACCCGGAGGGCACACCGGTAATGTCGGCGCCGGCCTCGTAGAGGGCTGTGATTCGTTCGAAGCCCTCCTTCAGAAGCTCGTCGATGTGAGTGAACTCGCCGGTGACGCGCGCTTGCGAGAGATCGAAGACGACCTGCTCGGCCTTGTCGACCAGGTCGGCGGCCTCGCCGGGGCGCTCCCAGCCGAGGCGCGAGATCTCGCTGCCCGCGTTGATCAGGCCTCGCAGCGTCGCCATCTCGCGGACGATCCGCGCGTAGTGGCCGGCATTCGCGCTCGCGGGCACAAGGGCCGCGAGCTCGTGGATACGGACCTTGCCGCCGACGCCGTCGAGATCTCCGCGCTCCTCGAGCTCGTCGACGAGGGTGATCGCGTCGACGGGGTCGCCCTTGCCATAGAGGGCGAGGGCGGCGCGGTAGATCTTCGCGTGACTCTCGCGGTAGAAATCGGACGCGTCGAGAGCCTCGCTGACCGCCCCAATCGCCCCGGGGGAGAGCATCATCGCGCCAAGGACGGACTCCTCGGCATCGAGATTTTGAGGCGGGACTGGCGCGGTCTGCGAGGGCTGCGGTGGCTGGGCGAGCTGGGCGACCTGAGCCATAGCGGCGTAGTCAACAGCGGACGTGCTCGGATGTGAAGGCCTGTGCATAACAGGCTCGTTCCTACTAGACAGGTTCCCTCGTCCTGCAGGCACTATAGAACATATGTTCGCAAAACGACCGGACAGATCTGTGGGAAGATTCCTCGCTGGTTGCGGGAATTACGTGAGGCAATCCCCAGGCAGTGGAAACCGCTGGGGAAAGATTCGCTTCTAGACGCGCGGCGGCGGCTTCTTGATTGTGACCTTCGTCGCGGCGGTGCGGCAGTTGTTCCGCTCGTTCGCCTCCTTGACGACCCCCGCTCCGTCGGCGCAGGCGATCAAGGAGTAGACACCCGTCTCGAGCGTGTCCGGAACCTTTACCGTGACCGAGCCTGCCGACGATCTATTCGGCTTCAGGAGGGCGACCGAGCGCCTGCCGAGCGCTGTCCGGCGGCCGTTTTCGCTCAGGTAGTACCGGGTCACGGTCGAGCGCGCGCTTGCGCGTCCGATGTTCCGCGTGCGGTCCGTGGCCGAAAACTCACTGCCAAGGAAGGCGACTGCGGGCGGATTCGCGAGCGAGCTGACGACGAGGTCAGGCCTCGCGCTTACGGCGGCGCGCGGTGCCGAGAATGCGACTGCGGAGGCGGCGAGGGAAACGACGAGCGCACCCGCGAGTACCTGCAAGCGCATGGCGACGGCTTTCCCGGAACGCGCCGAACCGAAACGGCCGCTGCTGCTAGCTCTCGTCGGTCGCGGCTTGGGCTTCGGCGGTCGGCTCGCTCGGCGTGTCCCCGGCCGCGGGCTCGTCGGACGGCTGCTCCTCGGCCTCCGCCTCGGCGACCGCAGCCTCGGTCGCGGCCTCGGCAGCCGCCCGCGCCTCCTCGGCCTCGGCTGCTGCTGCAGCTTCTTCCTCAGCCGCGACCTGATCGAGCGCCTCCAGCTCCTCCTCGGGCGGCAGCTCTCCGCCTTCGGGCACGACCGCGAGGCGAACCGTCGCGGTCACGTCGGCGAAGAGCTCGACCGGGACCTCGTAGCGGCCGATTCGCTTGATCGCTTCGGGGAGGTCGAGCTTGCGCCGGTCGATCCGGATCCGCTGCGTCTCCCAGACCCGGTCGGCGATGTCCGTCGCCGTGACCGAGCCGAAGAGCGTGCCGGTCTCGCCGGCCTGGACGTCGAAGCGGAGCTCGGCGCCCTCGAGCTTCTGCACGAGCTCCTGCGCCTGCTCGAAGCTCTGCGCCTCGTGTTGGGCGCGGCTCGCAGCGAGCTTCTCGAGCTCCGCCACGCGGCCCGGCGCGGCGGGCTCGGCGAGCCGCCGCGGCAGCAGATAGTTGCGCGCGAAGCCTGGAGCGACGTCGACGAGCTCGCCGCGGAGGCCGACCTTCTCGACGTCCTCTCGGAGGATCACCTGCATCAGCGGTCGCGGTCCCTGTCTCGGTCGCCGCGGTCGCGCCGGCCGTCGGGGCGCTCCTCGCGGCCCTCGGCGACGTAGGGCAAAAGCGCCATCTCGCGCGCCCGTTTCACCGCGACCGCGACCTGCCGCTGGTGGCGTCGGCAGGCGCCCGTGATCCGGCGCGAGCGGATCTTCCCCTTCTCGGAGACGTAGCGGCGCAGCTGGTTCGCGTCCTTCCAGTCGACCTCGACGATCTTGTTCCGGCAGAACCAGCAGTTCTTCTTCCGGATCGGCCCTGTGGAGGGCCCGCCGCGCCGGCGCTGTTGCTGTCTGTCTTTCTGCTGGGCCACTAGAAGGGAATGTCGTCGTCCGCGCCGGCGGCGAAGTCGGCGTTCTCGGTCTGCGCGGCTGCGCCTGCGGGGACGAACTGCGGCTGGCCGCCCTCGCCGTCACCGCGGCTGCCGAGGAACTGGACGCTGTCGGCGATGATCTCGACCGCCTGGCGCTTCGTCCCGTCCTGGGCGTCCCATTCCCGCCACTCGAGCCGGCCGTCGACTGCAACGGGACGGCCCTTGGAGAGGTACTGCGCGCAGCTCTCGCCCTGGTTGCCCCACACGGTGATGTCGAAGTAGTTCGGCTTCTCGGTCCACTCGCCGGTCGCGCTGTCCTTGCGGCGTGTGTTGACGGCGAGCCGCAGGCTGCAGACCGCGGTCCCGCTCGGCGTGTGACGCAGCTCGGGATCCTTCGTCAGATTGCCCACGAGCACGACTCTGTTGATGTTGGCGGCCATCTAAAACCTCCTCACCCGACGGGTGTCGCTTGGTCTTCGGAATCCTGCCTATGCTCGACGCTAGTTTCTAGCGGCTGCGCCGGACCTGTCGCCGCCGTACGCTTGACCGCGAGGTGGCGCATGACGCCGTCCGTGATCTTCAGCACCCGGGAGACCTCGGCCAGCGCCTCCGGCTCCGCGTCGAAGGTGAGCAGGTGGTAGACGCCCTCGGCCTTGTGGTCGATCTCGTAGGCGAGGCGGCGGCGGCCCCAGACGTCGTGAGCGCCCCAGCTCCCGCCCGAGTTCTCGATCCCCTCGCGCACACGCGTGACAATCTCCTCCTGCCGTTCCTCCGGCAGCTCGGGGTCGAGCATGAGCAGGATTTCGTAGCCGATCATCATCGTCCCGAATCACTCCTTCCCACGGTCTGAGTCGGCCTCGCCTGCGGGCGCCGCTTCGGGGCGGACGGCGCGACGGCGAGGCAGGAAGCTGCGGAAGAGTAGCATCGAGCTCGTGAGGAACCGCGCCGCCTGGATCGCCGG
>WNGJ01003500.1_pt1 | contig 20247 bp, 20 predicted proteins | sample 5400611 | NCBI WGS metagenome assembly WNGJ01 (sample SAMN13153375, study PRJNA577476) | soil metagenome | isolation source: 40 cm soil or saprolite under Garry oak tree replicate 1 | place: USA:California | collected 2016-06-15
CGGGTTTAGCGGCCACGCCGAGCAAGTAGGCGCGGCCGGCGTCGCAAGCGACGCCTAGGTGTTAGCGTGAACCCATGGACGCCGCCGCTGCCCTCGAGCGCCTGCGTGACATCTCCTCACAGGTCCGCAGTGCCGTCATCTTCGAGCGCGGCGGCAAGGTCGTCGGCTCCACGCTCGCGGACGACGAGCGCGCGAAAGCGATCGCAGAGGAAGGCGAGAAGCTGCTGGCAGAAGCCGAGCGGCAGCGCGAACCCACTGATGGCGGCGGCGAGTTCGCCCAGCTCGAGGTCGCGCTTCAGGGCGGGAGCGTCTTTGTCGTTCGGGACGGCGACCGCCTGATCGCGGCGACAACGCCCCCGGAGCCGACGGTCGGGCTCGTCTTCTACGACCTGAAGAGCTGCCTGCGGGACCTCGAGACCTCAGCGGCGCCGAAGAAACGGGCGCCCGCGAGACGCAAGCCCGCGGCCCGGGCGAAGAAAACCGATGCGAAGTCGTAACGTCCTCACCGGGATGCTGCTCGGCGCCGGCTCGCTCGCCGGGACGCTGCTCTTCCGCCGGCGCCTGGCCCGTCAGCGCGAGCGGGTGGACGTCTACTTCGGCGACGGGTCGATGGTCTCGCTGGCGAAGCCGGGCGAGGCCGAGCCACTGCTTCGCCGTGCCCGCCGGATCCTCGAGCTTGCAGGCTGAGCGCCGTGCCCGCCGGATCCTCGAGCTTGCAGGCTGAGCTGACAAACACCGAGCTCGGCGCCGCGCTGCGCGAGCACGCCTACCTCGAGGGCGACTTCGTGCTCCGCTCGGGCAGGCGTTCTCGCTACTACCTCGACAAGTACCGCTTCGAGACCCGGCCCGACCTGCTCGGCCCGTTGGGGGAGCGGATCGCCCGGGCCGTGGCAGAGCACGAGCCGGAGGCCGTCCGCCTCGCGGGGCCGGAGCTGGGCGCGGTGCCGCTCGCGGCCTCTGCCTCGCTCGCCTCGGGCCTGCCCTTCCTGATCGTCCGCAAGGAGGCCAAGGAGTACGGCACCGGCAACCGCCTCGAAGGCGTCTTCGAGGACGGCGAATGCGTCTGCCTCGTCGAGGACGTGGTCACCTCGGGCGGCGCCGCGATTGCCGCGATCGAGGCGCTACGTGAGGCCGGGCTGACCTGCCGGACGGCCGTCTGCGTGGTCGATCGTGAGGAGGGTGGAGTGGACGCTCTCGCCCGTGTCGCGGTCAGGTTGCGGCCCCTGTTTCGGGCCTCTGAGCTGATAGGGCTTGAAAAACCCCCGCAAAAACGGCATGGTTGAGCCAAATCGCCGACCCTGTTAGGGTCTGGCGCGGTCCTAGCCCTGTCAAAGCAGCAGGAGAGGAGTGCACGTGACCAAGCAGGAGTTCGTCGAGCGAGTGGCGCAGAAGAGCGGCCTCGGCCGTCGTGAAGCGGGCGAGGCAGTGGATGCCGTGATCGAGGCGATCACAGAGGCGCTGAAGAATCGCGAGGAGGTCGCCTTCACCGGATTCGGCAAGTTCACGACGCAGCACCGCGCGGCGCGCCAGGGCGTCAACCCGCGGAACCCAACCGAGAAGGTGCAGATCCCGGCGGCGTGGGTGCCGAAGTTCTCTGCCGGAAGCTCGCTCAAGCAGGCCGTTCGGAGCGGCGGAAGTAGCGACGGCGGGATGATGTAGCAAGACGAGGGCGCTCCCTCCAAGTACCGAAGGCCGCCTCCGGGCGGCCTTCGTCTTTTGTGAATCCGACTCGCGGGCTACGCTGAATGACGATGCAGGTCGAGACTCCCCCAGCGACCAAGACTTTCGCCGACCGCGTTGCCGAGGCGGTCGAGCACAAGCGCTCGCAGCTCGTGGTCGGGCTCGATCCGCGGCTCGACCTGCTGCCGGTCGAGCTCCGTGGCGATGCCCACGTCGCCCGTAGCGCCGCCGCCGACGCGGTCGCGCGCTTCTGCTGCGGGATCGTGGACGCGGTGGCTCCGTACGCGGTGGCCGTCAAGCCGCAGCTCGCGTTCTTCGAGGCGCTCGGCGCCGACGGACTACGGGCGTTCGAGCAGACCTGCGAGTACTCCCGCTCCGCCGGCCTGCTGGTGATCGCGGACGCGAAGCGCGGCGACATCGGCTCGACGGCCCGCGCCTATGCGGCGGCATACCTCGAGGGCGAGACGCCGGTGGCGGATGCGCTGACCGTGAACCCGTACCTCGGCCGCGACTCGCTGGAGCCCTTCTTCGGCGCCTGCCGGCGCCACGGCGGCGGCGTCTTCTGCCTCGTCAAGACCTCGAACGAGGGCGGCGGGGACGTCCAGGACGTGAGGCTGAGCGACGGCGGCCTGCTCTGGCAGCACGTGGCACGCCTGGTCGCGGAATGGGGCGAGGACCTGATCGGCGAGCACGGGCTCTCGAGCGTCGGCGCCGTTGTCGGCGCCACCCACTCGCGTGCGGTCAGCGAGGCGAGGCGGTTGCTGCCTCGCTCGATCCTGCTCCTGCCTGGCGTCGGCGCGCAGGGCGCTTCGCCTGGCGACGTCGCCCGCGCCTTCACGAGCGGGCCGGCGAGTGCCCTCGTCGCCGCTTCCCGCAGCGTCACCTACGGCTTCCGCTCCTCCGGCGAGGACTGGCGCACCCGAGCCTCCCAGGAAGCCGCGCGGCTAAAGACCGAGGTCTGGGCCGCTGCCGGCTGGTAGCCGGGGGCGTCGCTTGCGATGCCCTAAGAGGTCGTACCGGCTTTGCCGGTGCGACCGTTCAAACCGGGTGAAGGGGGATATTGCGCCTCGGAGCTTGATCAGCCTCCGCAGCTAGCCTTCCGGATCGTGAAGCGCCGGCTCGTCGTTTTGGCCGCGGCTCTCGCGCTCGCGACCCCCGCTCTCGCCGCTCTCCCGCAGGTGCACGCTCGGGCGTTCATGGTCGAGGACGGCGAGACGGGCCAAGTGCTGGCCCAGTACCACCAGCGGGCGCGGGTTCCGATCGCGAGCCTGACGAAGCTGATGACGGTGCTCCTCACGGTCGAGCGCACGAAGCCGAGCGACGTCGTCACTGTCGCCCCTGCGGCCGCCGCGGTCGGCGAGTCCTCGATCGACCTCCACCCGGGCGACCGGCTCACGGTCCGCGAGCTGCTCGAGGGCGCGTTGATCCAGAGCGCCAACGACGCCGCGGACGCGCTCGCCTACTACGTCGGTAAGGGAAGCGAGCCTCGTTTCGTGGCGATGATGAACACCCGTGCGCGGCAGCTCGGCCTGAGCGACACGCACTACGCGCGGCCCGACGGCCTCGACGCCCCGGGACATGTCTCGAGCGCCCGTGACGTGACCAAACTTGCTCGACTGCTGATGCGCCGGCCGATCGTCCGCTCGATCGTTCGGATGGAGCGCGCCACGATCGCCGGCGGCCGGGTGCTCCACACCTGGAACGACCTGCTCGCGACCTTCCCCGGCGTCTTCGGCGTCAAGACTGGCCACACCAAGGCCGCGGGCTGGAACGAGGTCGCCTCCGTCGACCGGGGCGGCGCCGTCGTCTACGGGACGATCCTCGGGGCACCCGATCGGGCGACCCGAAACGCCGATCTCACCGCGCTCCTGAGCTGGGGGCTCTCCCGCTATCGACGGATCCCGGTGCTCACGCCGGGCCGGGTCTACGCGAAGGTGAGGGTCGGCTACGGCCGCTCGCCGGTCGGGCTCGTGCCGGCGCAGGGTCTCGTCCGCTCGGTACGGATCGACCAGCCGTTCGTGCAGCGCGTCGTCGCCGAGGCCGCGGCGACGTTGCCCGTCCAGCGCGGCGAGCAGCTCGGCGAGATCCGCGTCTACCAGGGCACCCGCTTGCTCGCGCGGAAGCCCCTAGTCGCCGGACGGATGGTCAAACGGCCCGGCACGCTCGGCCGCGCCGGCTTCTACGCGGGGCGAACCGTGCACCACATCTGGAGCTGGCTGTGATCGTCACGGTGACGCTGAATGCCGCCCTCGACCGGACGCTGACGGTCCCGAACTTCCAGCGCGGCCAGCGTCATCGCGCGAGCCAGGGCCTGATGCTCGCGGGCGGCAAGGGGATCAACATCGCCCGGGCGCTGAAGCTGCTCGGCACGCCGGTAGTGGCGACCGGTCTGGTCGGGGGCCGAACGGGCATCCGGATCGTCGAGGAGCTGACAGGCGAGGCGATCCTGAACGACTTCGTCCGCATCGACGACGAGTCGCGCACCTCGACCGCCGTCGTCGACCCGACCGCCCCGACGTACACGGAGATCAACGAGTGGGGTCCGGCGGTCAGGCCGGAGGAGCTCGAGATGCTGCTCGACAAGCTCACCTATCTCGCACAGGGCGCCGACGCCGTCGTCTTCGCCGGCTCGCTCCCGCGCGACGTCGACGAGGCGTTCTACGGCGAGGCAATCCGCGAGATCAACCGCCGGGGCGTCACGACGGTGCTCGACTCCGAGGGACAGCCGCTGCGGCTCGGCGTCCAGTCCGAGCCGTTTCTCGTCTCGCCGAACCAGAACGAGGCCGAGGGCCTGGTCGGCCAGGAGTTCAACGAGGACGAGGACTTCATCCTCGGGCTCGAGGCGATCGCCGAGCGCGGTGCCCGGAACGTGCTGATCACGCAAGAGTCGGGCTGCTTCGCTCTGCTTCGGCAGGAGCGGACGGCGCATCGCTACCGGGTCCGCGCGCCAAGCATCGAGCCGGTTTCGGCCGTCGGCTCGGGCGATGTTCTGCTGGCGGCGTTCCTCGCGGCCTACCTCAAGGGCGAGTCCCCCGAGGACGCGCTTCGCGCGTCGGTCGCGACCGGCACCGCCTCCACGCTCGAGGTCGGGGCGGGGCGCTTCGACCAACGCGAGGCCGACCGGCTCGCGAGCGCCGTCGAGGTCAGCGAACTGGAACCGGTCGCCGGCTAGCGACTCGGCGCAAGCGGCGTTACTGTTCGCCACTTGCGCCGCCGCTTTCTCCTGCTCGTTGCGGTGTTCGTCATCGCGTCGCCGGCCGCGGCCGCGCCTTTCGTTCGCGGGATCGACGTCTCGCGCTGGAAGGGCTCGATCGTGTGGCCGCGCGTCGCGCACGGCGGCTACCGGTTCGCGTTCGCCGAGGCGACGAACGGCTTCACCGAAGACCCGTCCTTTGCCCGCAACCACGTCGGCGCCAAGGCCGCCGGGCTCGCGTTCGGCGCCTTCCACTTCGCGCGCCCGGCCGGCTCGACGTCCCGGGCGGTGGTCGCGAACGCGATCACGCAGGCCGACCTCTTCGTCTCGGTCGCCCAACCCCAGACGGACGAGCTCGCGCCTGTGCTCGACCTGGAGCGAACGGGCGGGCTCTCACCCGCGTCGCTGCGCGCCTGGACGTCGGCGTGGCTTGACGAGGTCCAGCTGCAGGTCGGGATCCGGCCGACGATCTACGCGTCGCCGACCTTCTGGCGCAAAGCGGTGGGCGATGCGAGCGTCTTCGCGTCGGCCGGTTCGAGCCTCTGGATCGCGCACTGGCACGTCACCGCCCCGCGCGTCCCTGCGGCGAACTGGGGCGCGAGTGGCTGGAGCTTCTGGCAGTGGACGAACTGCAGCCACGTTCCCGGGATCAGAGGCTGTGTTGACGGCGATCGTTACCGCGGCCCGCGCGTGGCTTCGGCTCTGATGGCGCCGCAGCCGGTCGCGATCGACGCGCCGACCGTCGGCGGCGTCCCCCAGACCGGCCAGCTGCTGAGCGCGAGCACCGGTACCTGGCAGGCCGATCCGGCGCCGACGCTCGGCTATCAGTGGCAGCGCTGCACCGACACGACAGCGAGCACGTGCGTGGCGATCCCGAAGGCGGTCACATCCACCTACACCGTCTCGGCGGCCGACGTCCGCTCGACTCTCCGCGTCGTCGTCACGGCGACGAGCCGCGCACGCTCGGCCTGGTCGGCCTCGACGGCGGTGCCGGTGAACGCTTAGAGACGTCTGCCCTCGGTGCTACCATCGCCTGCCAATTGGCCGTTGACCTCACGCCGGAGACGATCGAGCGCCTCGTCGAGCTCGATCGCAAGTTCGCGCGCGAGGGGCTGACCTTCGACGACGTCCTGCTCGTCCCGGCCGAGTCCGCAGTGCTGCCGAACGAGGTTTCCACGGCCGCGCGCCTGACCCGCAAGATCTCGCTCGAGATTCCGATCATCTCGGCGGCGATGGACACGGTCACCGAGGGACGGCTCGCGATCGCGCTCGCTCGCGAGGGCGGGCTCGGGATCCTGCACCGCAACCTCTCGATCGACGACCAGGTCGCCGAGGTCGACAAGGTCAAGCGCTCCGAGTCCGGGATGATCGTCGAGCCGGTGACGCTGCCGCCCGACGCTCCGGTCGCCTCCGCACTGGAGCTGATGGCGCGGTACCACATCTCCGGCGTCCCGGTCACCGACGCCGACGGCCGCCTGGTCGGAATCCTCACGAACCGCGACCTCCGCTTCCGCGACGCCGGGGTCGAGCAGCCGGTCTCGGCGCTGATGACCGAGCGCGACCTCGTCACCGCGCCGCTCGGGACGACGCTCGAGGAGGCGCGGGCGATCCTGCACCGGCACAAGATCGAGAAACTGCCCGTCGTCGATTCCGACGGCCGTCTCAAGGGCCTGATCACCGTCAAGGACATCCGCAAGCAGATCGAGTTCCCACATGCGACGAAGGACGAGCAAGGGCGCCTCCGCGTCGGCGCCGCGGTCGGTGTCGGCCCGGATGCCGACGATCGTGCGGCCGCGCTTGCCGAGGCCGGCGTGGACGTCCTCGTCGTCGACACGGCGCACGGCCATTCGCGAAACGTGGTCGAGATGGTGCGGCGGCTGAAGCGGCAATGGGACGGCGAGGTGATCGCAGGCAACATCGCGACCGCGGAGGCGACCGAGGCGCTGATCGACGCCGGCGCGGATGCGATCAAGGTGGGGATCGGGCCGGGGGCGATCTGCACCACGCGCGTCGTAGCGGGCGTGGGCGTCCCGCAGGTGACGGCGATTTATGAGTGCGCACGCGCCGCCGAGCCGCACGGCGTGCCGGTGATCGGCGACGGTGGGCTGAACTCCTCCGGCGACGTCGCCAAGGCGATCGCGGCCGGCGCCGACACGGTCATGACCGGCGGGCTGCTTTCAGGCACGGACGAGGCTCCGGGCGAGGTGATCCTTGTGGGCGGCGAGCGCTTCAAGCAGTACCGAGGCATGGGCTCGCTCGGCGCGATGAAGGCGCGCGGGTACTCGAAGGACCGTTACTTCCAGGGTGACGTCGAGGACGTCGACAAGCTGATCCCCGAAGGCGTCGAGGGCCGGGTGCCGTACAAGGGCCCGGTCGCGAACGTCCTCCACCAGCTCGTCGGCGGGCTGCGCCAGTCGATGGGCTACTGCGGCGCGGCCACGATCGAGCAGATGAAAGACGCGCAGTTCGTCCGCATCACCGGCGCAGGGCTCCGCGAGAGCCATCCGCACGGGATGACGACGATCGCGGACGCTCCGAACTACCGCCGCAGCTGATGGGCGAGGTCGTCGCGCTTCCCCAGCCGGAGTCACCGGCCGAGGAGCGTCCGGTGCTCGTGGTCGACCTCGGCGGCCAGTACTCGCAGCTGATCGCGCGCCGCGTGCGCGAGTGCCGTGTCTTCTCGGAGCTCGTCGGCCACGCGGTGACGCCCGAGGAAATTCGAGCGCGCAATCCCCTCGCGCTGGTGCTGAGCGGAGGGCCGGCGTCCGTCTACACCGACGGCGCCCCCCGGATCGATCCGAGGATCTACGAGCTCGGCATCCCCACGCTCGGCATCTGTTACGGGATGCAGCTGATGGCCCAGGACCTCGGCGGCAGTGTCGACCGGACGGGGGTGTCTGAGTTCGGCAAAACGGAGGTTCGCGTGCACGAGGGCGCGCTCTTCGCCGGCCTCCCGGAGCAGCAGACGACGTGGATGTCCCACCGCGACTCGGTGACCGCGCCGCCCGCGGGCGCGCGCGTCGTCGCAGGGTCGGACTCGACGCCGATCGCGGCTTTCGAGCACGCCGAGCGCAAGCTCTACGGTGTTCAGTTCCACCCCGAGGTGGTGCACACGCCCTGCGGGACCGAGGTGCTGAAGAACTTCCTCTACTCGGTCGCCGACGCGCCTGCGACCTGGACTGCCGCAGCAGTGATCGAGGAGCAGGTCGAGCGGGTCCGCGCGCAGGTCGGCTCGGAGCGAGTGCTTTGCGCCTTGAGCGGGGGCGTCGACTCCGCGGTGGCCGCGTTGCTCGTCCACAAGGCGGTCGGCGACCAACTGACGTGCGTCTTCGTCGACCACGGCCTGCTCCGAAAGGACGAAGCCGCGCAGGTTGTCGAGACGTTCCGCGGCCACTTCCACGTCCCGCTCATCCACGTTGGCGCCGAGGAGCGGTTCCTTGCCCGGCTCGAGGGCGTCGATGACCCCGAGGAGAAGCGGGCCCGGATCGGCGAGGAGTTCATCCGGGTCTTCGAGGCCGAGTCCCGCAAATTGGGCGCGGTGCAATACCTCGTCCAAGGCACGCTCTACTCGGACGTAATCGAGTCCGGCGGCACCGAGGGCGTCGCGGCGAAGATCAAGTCCCACCATAACGTCGGCGGCCTGCCGGACGAGATGGAGATGGAGCTCGTCGAGCCGCTGCGCCTCCTGTTCAAGGACGAGGTGCGCCGGGTCGGCGAGGAGCTCGGGCTCCCCGAGCGCATGGTCTGGCGGCATCCTTTCCCCGGCCCGGGTCTCGCGATCCGGATCATCGGCGAGGTCACTCGTGAGCGGCTCGAGACCCTGCGCGAGGCCGACTCGATTCTGCTCGACGAGATCCGCCGCGCGGGGCTCTACCGCGAGCTCTGGCAGTGCTTCGCCGTGCTGCCGGCGATCCGGTCGGTCGGCGTCCAGGGCGACGAGCGCACGTACGCATACCCGATCGTGATCCGCGCCGTTACTTCCGAAGACGCGATGACGGCCGACTGGGCGCGGCTTCCCTACGACCTGCTGGAGACGATCTCGAGCCGGATCATCAACGAGATCCCTGCGATCAACCGGGTTGCGCTGGACATCTCGTCGAAGCCGCCTTCGACGATCGAGTGGGAATAGACGCGCAGAGTCCCTTTCATGATGGGGCCTCGTCGCCGGGGGCCGTCGAGCGTAGCCCGGCGGCTCAGTGCTTCATTGTGAAAGGGACTCTTAGCCCGTGACCCGAATCGGCGGGTAGAGCCGGCGCACCTCGTCCACGTACGCGCTCAGGTGCTCGGCGAGCTCGGGATCGTGGATCTCGAGCACGTTCTCCGCGTTCTGCTCGCCCGAGCGAGAGAGGTTGAACGAGCCCGCGAAGACGACGTCGTCGGCGACGACGATCTTCGCGTGCATGAAGTCGTGCACCGTGCCCGCTCCGTACGGCGTCGACGGCTTGCCGGTGAAATCGCTGGCGACCAACCGCTCGAGCAGCGGCAGCTTCCAGGCGACGTTGCCGTTCTCGCGCCACTGGTAGACCACGCCCTCGATCTGCGGCGCGTCCAGGCAGCCCGCAACGTCGGGCTTGCCCTCGGAGACGAGTTGCGCCAGCGTTGCGAGTATGGGCGCGGCGGTGATCACGGGCGAGCAGATCCGCACTCGCCGTTTGGCGCGCCCGATTTGGCGGGCGATCCGCGCTGAGAGGTCCTCGCCGTAGCCCGGCGTGAACCACCCGCGGACGAGCAGGCCGTCGATGTGCAGCCGCTTCGGCGCGACGAAGCCGGTCTCCTCGACGACGTCCTTGGCCCAGAGCTGGTCGAAGTCCTCGACGAAGGACTCCGCGAGCTCCGGCGACTCGACCGTGAGGATGACGTTCTCCTGCCGCGACCAGGAGTCGTCGGTCCAGTTCATCGACCCGGTCCAGACCGCCTGGCCGTCGCGGACGACGAACTTATGGTGCATCAGATCCGGCACACCGCCGACCGCCTTCGACGGCACCCCGAGCGATTCGATCAGCTGGACGTCGGGCTCCGGCGGAGGCGGCACCGGGATCGGGCCGCGGTGGTCGACGTTGTAGATGATCCGGACGGCAACGCCGCGCGCGGAGGCGTCACGGATTGCGCCGGCGACCACGGCCGCCGTGTCCGGAGCAAGATGGAAGTCGTACTGCGCCAGCTCGAGCGAGGTCCGCGCCTCGCCGAGCCAGTCCGCGATTGCGTGCGCGATCTCGAGCGGCTGCTGCCCGCCGTCCGTCAGAGTGCGAACCGTGAGCTTCGTCGAGGAGCTGGCCGCTGCCGAGATCGGTGCCACCTTCAACTTCTATCGCGAAGGCCCACGAGCCCGCCTGTTGAGGCGTCGCCTCGAGAGCTATCTGGCGGCACGCGAGCACGCCCTCTTCCTCCTGGTCGGCGAGGCCCCGGGCTACCGCGGCGCCCGCGTCAGCGGCCTGCCCTTCACGTCCGAGCGCCAGCTGACCGGCGCGGGGCCGGCCGAGGCGACAGCGACGATCGTCCGCGCCACGCTCGAAGAGCTGGAGCTCGAGGAGGACACGCTCTGCTGGAATGTCGTGCCCACGCACCCAGGGACCGAGACCACCAACCGGCGTCCGAGCCGAGCCGAGATCGTCGCCGGCCGGCGTTTTCTCGTGCAACTGGGGCGAGGTCGCCGTGTGATCGCGGTCGGCCGCATCGCGGCAGCGGTCACGGACGCGATCTACGTGCGCCATCCCAGCCACGGCGGAGCCGAGGCGTTTCGTAGCGGGTTGCTACGATTCGCGGCCGGCGGACGCCCAGTCCGCCATTTGCTTGCTCCGTGCCAGACTTCAGTCCGGCTCGGGTTACTAGAAGATGAAGACCTGGAACGCAAAACCCGGCGAGATCGAGCGTCGCTGGTACGTCGTTGACGCCGAGGGCAAGACCCTTGGTCGCTTGGCGACCCAGATCGCAGACACGCTGCGCGGCAAGACGAAGCCGCAGTACACGCCGCACGTCGACACCGGCGACTTCGTCGTCGTCGTCAACGCCGCGAAGATCACCGTCACCGGCAACAAGCTGGACGACAAGCTCTACTACCGCCATTCCGGCTATCCAGGCGGCCTGCGCAGCCGGCCGCTGCGCGACCAGCTCGAGCGACGGCCGACCGAGGTGATCCGCAAGGCGGTCAAGGGCATGCTCCCGCGGAACCGCCTCGCGCGGCAGCAGCTGAACAAGCTCAAGATCTACGCAGGGCCCAACCATCCGCACGAGGCCCAGGCCCCGCAGCAACTGGAGGTCAAGTAATGGCTACCGCCGTCGAGCCGGCCCAGTACCAGGGAACCGGCAAGCGCAAGACCTCCGTCGCGCGCGTGATCCTGCGCCCCGGCGACGGCGCGACCTGGTTCAACGGGAGGACGGTCGAGAACTACTTCCCGCGCCTCACCCATCGCGAGCTCGCGCTGTCGCCGCTGAAGATCGCCGGCGTCGAGGGGACGTTCGACGTTCGTGTGCGGGTCCACGGCGGCGGCCCGAGCGGCCAGGCCGGGGCGGTGCGCCACGGGATCGCCCGCGCGCTCGTCGAGGCCGATCCGAACCTGCGCGAGCCACTCAAGCGCGCCGGCTTCCTCAAGCGCGACGCCCGCATCGTCGAGCGCAAGAAGGCCGGCCTCCACAAGGCCCGCAAAGCTCCTCAGTTCTCGAAGCGTTAGACGCGGGCGGCCGGATTCCGGTCGGGGGTGCGCCGATTACGGGGAGGCGCCCCAAGCGACCGATCCCTCGACGCCGATCGTTCGCGTAACGCGGTGCTGTGCGGTTCCGTCTGCGAGCGCCGTGTAAACGTCGCATTTGCGCGTATCGTTGCCCGCGTCGGCACATCGGGGGAAGGCGAGTCGAGTCGAATCCGGAGACCAGGCGGGGTCTCCGTAGAAAAGCTTTGACGTGTTCGTGCTCGTGAGGATCAACCGTGCATTCGTGCCGTCTGCGCGGATGGTTCCGATGTCGGCCCCGCCCCCGGCGGTGAAAGCGAGCCGCGTGGCGTCGGGCGACCAGACGACTCCACCGTCCGGAATCGGGTCCCCGGTGTCCAGCGTCTGCGCGACCCCGGTCGTAGGATCGACGAGACGGATCGAGGACCGATCGTAAGTTCCTCCCGCCAAGACGGCGATTCGGCTGCCGTCCGGCGACCACCGGGGCGTGTAATACAAGGGCTCGTCGTTCGAAGAGTCCCTCGACACCACCTCTCGTTCACCCGAACCATCGGCGGCCGCGATCAGAAGCGTCGAGCGGTCCGCAAAGTGCACGATCTCGCCTGAGTGTTCCTCTCTCACGAAGCCGTAGCGCATGAAAGCGATCCGGGTGCCGTCCGGGGACCACGTAGGAGCAGTTCCGAGAGCGACCTGCTTCGGCGTTCCGCCCGCCCCCGGGACGACGAGAATTCGGCCGCGTCCCAGCCGGCCGGTGTCCGCGGGATCGAGGTGTGCGACCTGGACGAAGGCAACCCGGCTCCCATCTGGCGACCAGTGGGGGTCGTAGCCAGTGCCGAGGCGTACGGAGTTCCTGCCCTTGGCGTCCATCGTGACGACGCTGATCCGATCCGGATCCCGAAAGCCGGCGGGCCCGCGGATAAAGGCGATCCTTGTTGCGTCCCGCGACCACTCTGGCGCGTCGTCCCAGACCGGTGAGGCCGTGATCGCGTGCAAGCCACGACCACTTGTGTCGATGACGAAGATCCGGTCGGCGTCGCCGAAAACGAGCCGCCGCCCGTTCGGTGACCACGATACGCTGCTCCCCGCGCCGCGGCGGGTCAGTCTTCGTCGGCCTTTGCCGTCGGACCGCATCAGCCAGAGACCGTCGCGGTCGCCTAAGGCAAGGAGGTGGCCTCGCGGCGACCAGGCGACCGGGAGGTACGCACCGACGGCCGTGTGGAGGCCCTTTGACGCTGTAACCAGACGGCGACCACGTCCGTCGGCGCCCACGACGTAGATTCCACCCCGCCGCTGGACGTAGGCGAGCCGGCGAGAATCGGGGGCCCAGCTCTCGAGGGTGGCTCCGCTGACGTCGCGAGAGAGCCGCACGCGGACACGCCCTTCGCGTCCGACGACAAAGAGCGAGTCGTGACTGGACTCTGCGACGGTCACCGTCGTCGCGAGCCGTGTCCCGTCGGGCGACCAGGCATCGGCGGACTCAAATCGATTCCGCCTGCGCCTGCTGAGAAAGTGCGGCGGCGTGCGCCGGCGCAGTGCAACGACGAGCACTCGGTCGTACTCGGAGGAGTCGGTTTCCGTGCCGATAGTCAGCGCCAGCCAACGCCCATCCGGCGACCACAGAGGAGCCGCGTCATAACCGTCGTTGCGACCGAGCGGAAGCGGGATGCGTCGCATGCGTCTGCCGCGCATGTTCACGAGCTCGATCCCGGACGCGCTGAAGCGTGCGACCACCCGACCCGATGGAGAAACCGCATCGCCGGCCTCTGCCGGGAGACGCAGGAAGCCGGTTCCGTTCGGGCGCATCCGCCAGTACGCGGACCTCCCGGTGAACGAATCCCCGACGCCGAAGATGACAGCGCGGCCGTCGCTGGTCCAGACTGCCCCGCTCCCGGTGATGGAATGGTGCGTCAGCTTCATGAACCCGCTTCCGTCTGGGTTCGCGACGCCGATCTCCAGCCGGTCGCTGACCCCGTCGCCGTTCGTCGTGAAGACGAGTTTCCCCTCCGAGAGCGGAGTCGTGGCTCCTGCGACCGCGGCAAGGATCGGGAACGAAACCGCGATGACTCCTAGTCGCTTCACCGGTTAGTCATAGAGACGCGGCGAGGTTGTGTCAACAAGTACAACCGGTCGACGCCGCTGCTGTTAGAAGGTGTGCTCGTGGCGCGGCGTTATTTCGGTACCGACGGGGTTCGGGGGGTAGTCGGCGAGGACCTGACTTCCGAGCTCGTCGAGCGGCTCGGCAAAGCCGCGACGCTCTGGTCGAAGGGCGGCCGCGTCTTCGTCGGACGCGACACGCGCGGGTCCGGGCCCGCGCTCGAAGAGGCGTTCGCGCGCGGGATCGTCGAAGCCGGGGGCAACGCAGTCCTCGCAGGCGTGCTTCCGACTCCGGCGGTCGCGCTGCTCGCGCTCGACCTCGGCGTCGTCGTCTCGGCCTCGCACAACCCGCCCGAGTACAACGGGATCAAGATTTTCGATCGCGACGGACGGAAGCTCAGCGACGCCGCCGAGGAGGAGATCGAGGCCCTGCTCGACGCCGAGGGTCCGGGCGAGGGAAGGATCGACCGCGTCGACGTCGCCACCGACAGCTACCTGGAGCACATCGTCGAGCGGTTCGGCAGCGATCTCTCGGGCCTCCGCGTCGCGGTCGACTGCGCCAATGGCGCCTACTCGGCGATCGCGCCGAAGGCATTCGAGCAGCTTGGCGCGGAGGTGACGGCGATCGGGGCCGAGCCTGACGGGACGAACATCAACCTCGGCTCGGGCGCCACCGACCTCTCGCTGCTCCAGCGAACGGTCCTGCAGGGGGACTTCGACCTCGGCGTCGCCTTCGACGGAGACGGCGACCGCGTGCTCGCAGTCGACGCAAATGGAGCTCCTGTCGACGGCGATCAGATCCTCGCGATCCTCGCCGATCACCTCGATGTCGACATCGTCGCGGTGACGCAGATGACGAACTTCGGCTTTCATCGCTTTGCCGAGGAGCGGGGCATTCGTCTGATCACGACCGAGGTCGGCGACCGTTACGTGCTCGAGGCCCTCCGGCGGGAGGGCGGGCTGTTGGGCGGCGAGCAGTCGGGCCACATCATCTACCTGAAGGATCACGTCACCGGGGACGGCCTCGCCGCCGCGCTGCTGCTCTGTGCCGCGCTCGAAGGCCGCACCCTCGCCGAGGCGGCGGCGGTGTTGTCGCGTTATCCACAGGCGAAAGAGAATGTACGAGTTGCCACGAAGACCCTCTCGGACGAGCTGTTCGCCGAGATCGAGCGGGTCAACGAGGAGCTCGACGGCTCGGGGCGAATCCTCGTCCGCGCCTCCGGAACCGAGCCCGTCGTACGCGTCCTCGCCGAGGCCGAAAACCCCCGGAAAGCAGAGGAGCTCTGTGCTAGGATCACCGCTCTCGTAACACGAGAGCTCGGCTGACCGGCCCCGACGCAGAGGCCGGAGGAGCAGCCGGGCTTTGTGTATTTAAGGGAGCTTTCGGAAAACGTCCCTCGATCGAGGCTTCACCCCAGAGTCAGGCAGAGCGAAGGGAGAGCTTCAGATGTGCGGGATCATCGGATACGTCGGACAGAGGCGGGCGAAGGATCTTCTCCTCCGCGGTCTCGAGCGGCTCGAATACCGCGGCTACGACTCGGCCGGGCTCGCACTTCGTGAGGACGGAGGGCTCGACTACGTCCGCGCCGTCGGGAATCTCCAGGCCCTGAAGGAGGCCGCCGGCGACAACGGCTCGGCCTCGACGACAGGTCTCGGCCACACACGCTGGGCGACTCACGGCCGCGTCTCCGAGCAGAACGCGCATCCGCTGGCCGGCTGCGACGACGAGAAGATCGCGGTTGTCCTCAACGGGATCGTCGAGAACTTCCGGGAGCTCAAGGCCTCGCTCGAGGCCGAGGGGCACAGCTTCCGCTCGGAGACCGACGCAGAGGTCGTCACCCACCTCGTCGAGCGGCACTACCGCGGCGACCTGGCCGCGGCTGTCGTTGCGGCGTACAAGGAGCTCGAAGGCCACTTCGCCTTCGTCGTCATCCACCATGACCACCCGGAGGAGCTCGTCGGAGCCCGCCTCCAGTGCCCGCTGCTCGTCGGCGTCGGCGAGGGCGAGATGTTCCTTGCCTCGGCGACCGCGGCCTTCCTGGGCGAGACGCGAAAGCTCCAGCTGATCGACGACGGCGAGGTCGTTGCGATCACCTCCAACGGCGCGCGCTTCTTCGACGTCGAGAACGGCGAGGTCGAGCGCGAGACGCTCGAGGTCGACTGGGACGAGGAGGCGGCCGAGAAGTCCGGCTACGAGACCTTCATGCTGAAGGAGATCTACGAGCAGCCGGACGCGGTCAAGGAGACGCTCGGCGACCGTGTCCGCAACGGACACCTCGTGCTCGAGAGCCTCGGCCTGACCGACCAGGAGCTCCGCAACCTGCGCCGCATCGTCATCCTCGCCTGCGGCACCGCCTACCACTCCGGGGTCGTCGGCCGCTACATCATCGAGGAATGGGCCCGGATTCCCGTCGAGCCCGACATCGCCAGCGAGTGGCGCTACCGCAACCCGGTGCTCTCCAAGGACACGCTCGTGATCGGGATCTCGCAATCGGGCGAGACTGCGGACACGCTCGCCGCGATGCGCCTCGCCCGGGAGAAGGGCGCCCGGACGCTCGCGATCACGAACATGATGGGCTCGCAGATCACGCGCGAGGTCGACTCGACGCTATACACGCGCTGCGGTCTCGAGGTTGGTGTCGCGGCCTCGAAGACCTTTACCGCGCAGGTCGCCCTCCTCTCGCTGGTCGCGCTCAAGCTCGCGGAGGTGCGCAAGACGCTGCCGCCCGAGGAGATCGAGTTGATCCTCGACGAGCTCTACGCGCTGCCGACGAAGATGACCGCCTTCCTCGAGGGCCACCACCCGATCGAGGAGATCGCCGAGCGCTTCTACGACAAGCCCTTCTTCCTCTACCTCGGCCGCCACATCGGCCTGCCGGTCGCGCTCGAGGGCGCGCTGAAGCTGAAGGAGATCTCCTACATCCCGACCGAGGCCTACTCGGCCGGAGAGATGAAGCACGGCCCGATCGCGCTGCTCGACGAGGAGACTCCGGTCGTCTGCGTCGCGACCGACTCGCACGTCTACGAGAAGGTCGTCTCCAACATCCAGGAGGTTCGCGCGCGCGGGGCCCACGTGATCGCGATCGCGACCGACGGGAACGAGGACATCCAGCACCACGCCGACGACGTCATCTTCGTGCGCGGGCTGAACGTCGACCAGCCGCGCAACTTGGCGAAGACAGTCACGGTCGAGTAAGGCTGCTATACCGCCCCGATGGCGGTGATCTCAACCATCGGCGACGGGCTCTGGGCCGCTTTCCAGATGGCGTGGGAGGTCTGGTGGGCGCTCGTGCTCGGCTTTGCGCTGTCGGGGATCGTGCAGGCCTGGGTGCCGCGGTCGCGGATCGAGCGGGCGCTCGGGGGGCGTGGCCCGCGGGAGATCGCGCTCGCGACGGGGCTGGGCGCGGCGTCGTCGTCCTGCAGCTATGCCGCGATCGCGATCGCGAAGTCGATGTTCGCCAAGGGCGCGAGCTTTACCTCGGCGATGGCGTTCCAGTTCGCCTCGACGAACCTCGTCTTCGAGCTGGGGATCGTGATCTGGGTCTTCATCGGCTGGCGGTTCACGCTCGCCGAGCTCGTCGGCGGGCTGATCCTGATCGTGCTGATGTGGCTCGGGTTGCGACTGTTCGTGACGCGGCGCCTCGAGGATGAGGGCCGCCGTCACGCCGAGGCGGCCGAGGCGGGCCACGCGCATACCTCCGCCGCGTCCGAGGGGCTGTCCTTTCGCCAGCGTCTGACGTCGGTGCAGGCCTGGTCCGACGTCGCCCACAACTTCCGCAGCGACTGGGGGATGCTCTGGCGAGAGATCGCCAGCGGTTTCGTGATCGCCGGCTTCATCTCGCTGCTGCCGGCGAGTGTCTTCAACGGGCTCTTCATTACGGACTCGCCGTGGCCGGTGCGGCTGCTCGAGAACGTCGTCCTGGGACCGATCGTCGCCATTCTCTCATTCGTCTGCTCCGTCGGTAACGCACCGCTGGCGGCGGTGCTTTGGGGCGGCGGGATCTCGTTCGCCGGCGTGATCGCCTTCATCTACGCCGATCTCCTGATCATCCCGATCGTGATCGCCTACACGAAGTACTACGGCCGCGAGCTGACGACGCGGCTGGTCGCGATCATGTTCGCGGCCATGGTGCTGGCCGCGCTCGCCGTGGACGGGATCTTCAGCGCGGCCGGGCTCGTGCCGTCGAAGCGGCCGTCGATCGACTCGATCTCGAGTCGGGGCATCTCCTGGAACTACACGACTTTCCTGAACATCGTCTTTCTCGCGGTCGCTGCGGCCCTGTTCGGCCTGACACTGTGGCGCGGCGCCAAGGATCCTGTCTGCGGGATGAGGGTCGATCGCCGGGCCGGCAAGCCGACCTCGACCTACGAGGGCCGCACCTACTACTTCTGCAGCGCGGGCTGCAAGGCGAAGTTCGACGCCGACCCCGAGCGCTACGTCGACGGCATCGGCCCGCAGGCCGTCGCGCTCGAGCACGCCGGTCACGGGCACTGAGCTCCGGGGCGCTTCCTAAGTGATCTAGATCACTAGCGATCGCCCGGTGGTCGCCGCAGGCGCTTCGTCTCGCTGCGCCGGCGCTTCTGCTCGCGCCGCCGCCGCTCGGCCGCGGCCGTCGGCTTCGTTGGCCGGCGCTTCCGCTCTACCTTCAGCGCCTCGCGCAGGGCCTCGACCAAACGCTCGGTGGCGAGCTCGCGGTTTCGCCACTGGCTGCGTTCGTCCTGTGCGACGGCCCGGAGCACCGGGCCGGCCTTCGCTAGCACCCTCCGCTTCTGGGCGTCGGTCAAACCGACCGAGCGCTCGACGTCGAAGATCGCTTCGGCCCGCGTCTCGGTCTTCTGCGCGTGCTGCCCGCCGGGCCCGCTGGAACGCGAGAAGCGGAGCTCGATCTCGGAGCGTGGGATCGAAACCGAGCGCGTGACCCGAATAGACTCGCCGGCCATGGCTGCGATTCTCCTCGACGTCGACGGAGTGCTGCACATCTCGGGCCGGCCGATCGACGGCGCGGTGCGCGCAGTGAAGCAGCTTCGGGACGCGGGCCACCGGCTTCGCTTTCTCACGAACAACACGACGCAGTCGCGTGTGCGGCTCGCGGCGGCGATCCGAGGGTTCGGGATCGAGCTCGAGGACGGCGAGCTGCAGACGACTCCGGTTGCGGCGGCGCGCGTCCTCCAAGGCCGGCGCGTCCTGGCGCTGACGATGCCGGCGATCCGGGACGATCTCGAAGGCGTCGAGCTGGTCGGCGAGAGCGCAGACGCCGTTCTCCTGGGAGGCGCGGACGAGACCGCCGAGACGAATCAGGTCTTTAGCTACATGAACCTCGGCCGCGCCTTCGCCGAGCTCGAGGCAGGCGCCGAGCTGTACTGCCTGCACAAGAACCCGTGGTGGCAGACCTCGCGCGGTGCCCTACTCGACGCCGGAGCCTTCGTCGTCGGGCTCGAGTATGCGACCGGTGCCCAGGCGACGGTGCTCGGGAAGCCGAGCGCCTCGTACTTCGAGGCGGCGCTCGAGGCGCTCGACGCCGATCCCGAGCACGCCTGGATGGTCGGCGACGACGTCGACGCCGACATCGGCGGCGCCGGAGCGCTCGGGATGCACACGATCCTCGTCCGCACCGGCAAGTTCCGCGACGACGCGGGCGCCTGGAGCGCTCAGCCGGAGGCGGTCCTCGACTCGATCGCCGACGTGCCCGAGTGGGTGGAGCGCGCCGGTTCCTAAACTTCAGACCGTGACCGTTGGCATCGACCTGACTGAGGCGTCGCTTGCGATGCCGTCCTGGAGGCCGTGGTGGCTTTGCCGCCGCGGCCGTTTTAACCCGGTCGAGTCCTAGAATCGGCCGATGACTGTCGGGATCGATCTCATCGAAATCGCGCGCGTGCGGCGCACGCTCGAGCGCTATCCATCGTTTCGTGAACGCTGCTTCACGGCGGCCGAGCGCGCCTACTGCGACTCCCGGCCGAACCCGCCGCAGCACTACGCAGCTCGCTTCGCCGGCAAGGAGGCGATCGGCAAGGCGCTCGGCTTCGGCGTCGCGCGCGCCTTCGCGTGGCTGGAGATTGAGATCGCGGGCAGGCCGAAGCCCGGCGTCAAGCTTTCGGGACGCCTGCAGGCATGGGCCGAACGGGTCGGGGCAGGCGCGATCGACCTCTCGATGTCGCATTCGCGCGAGCTCGCGACGGCGGTAGCAGTTGCCGAAGACGGATCCTAAGACGCGTAGCGTGACTGAGTTCCAGCCGCTCTACACAGCCGAGGAGATGAAAGCGGCCGAGGCGGGGCACGACGTCGAGGCGCTGATGGAGCGTGCCGGCGGCGCCGTGGCTGCGGCGGTTGCGCGCGACTACCCAGGAGCGCGCGTCGTCGCGGTCTGCGGCAAGGGCGCAAACGGCGGCGACGGCCGGATCGCCGCGCACAAGCTCGGCGCGGAGGTGATCGAGATCGGCGCCGAGCTGCCGCCCGCCGACGTCGTCATCGACGCCATCTTCGGCACCGGCTTTCACGGCGAGCCGCGCGCGGAAGCGGCGCGCTCAATCGAGGCGATCCGGAGCGCGAACGTGCCGGTGGTCGCCGTCGACGTCCCTTCCGGGGTCAACGCGTCGACCGGAGAGGTCTCGGGGGTC
>WNGJ01003392.1_pt1 | contig 20244 bp, 14 predicted proteins | sample 5400611 | NCBI WGS metagenome assembly WNGJ01 (sample SAMN13153375, study PRJNA577476) | soil metagenome | isolation source: 40 cm soil or saprolite under Garry oak tree replicate 1 | place: USA:California | collected 2016-06-15
CCGGGCTGTCCATCGTCGCGCTGGCTTACTTCCAGCGGCAGGTTCCCGAGACCAAGAACCGCAGCCTGCAAGACATCGAACGAGACCTCGACCTGCCCGAGAGCCACGATGACCGGCACCACCGCCCGGTGAGCCGCGCTCGCCTCTAGACCATCCCTGGCTGACCCGGAGGCCGACATTGGAGCACACAGACTGGATCTACCAGGGCTTCGACGCACCGCAGGCCCGGTTCCTCATGGTGACGGCGATCACGCATCACCGATTCAGCTCGCCGACCTGGGGAGAGCGCGAGGTCCGCAAGCTCCATAGCGAGCTCGCGGAGATCGAGGTTTCCGCCGCGCGGGTACTAGCGCTTCGGCCCGCGCGATGGCGCCTCATCTGGCAGAGCATCCGCAGGGCCAGCACGCCGCGATCACGACGCGCGCGGAGTTCGCGACCGCACCCGCTGCATGCCCGGCTGGGAGGGCCCGCTGGCCGTTGAACCACGGCTATCCCGGGCAAGCGCCAAACGCACCTTGTTCGCCAGCTCGCCACACCGCCGAACGACTACCTCCATGTCGCTCTGCGGATCCGTACTCGCTGGGAAGTGCTGGGACGTCACATCAGGCCCGGCGCTCGAGCCGCGGACTGGTTCCATGAACATGTGTCCTTAGGCGTCATTTCCGGAACAATAAGACACATGATCATGAAGGTGCCCTGCTTGCCTGAGGCAAGCAGGGACCCGCCACGGGGGCCGGGTGGGGCAGGGTCCATTTACCACTGACATCGCTCACGCTCGTGTGGCCCAGGTGGCGTCGACTGCCGCGGGCACGCTTTTCGCTGCGGCGGAGGCGGTTCGCCGGAGCTGGATGAGGACGATCGCCGCGGCTGTGGCGATGAGCCCGACAGCCACGAGGAATGACAGCCGCTCAGGGCCCGGGTCCGGGCCGGGCCACGACCAGTACGACGAACGACGCGGCCAGCCCGGTGGCCAGGGACGTCAACCCGAACAGCACCAGCCCGGCCAGGAGCATCCGCCGGTCAGCAGCAGGGAGCCGTAGGTGAGCGCGTAGCCGGTGATGATCCACTGCAGGCGCGTGAGTGTTCTAGCTGGTTTGGCTTGTACTGGCCAGGGCCAGGCGGGCGGCGCTGATGTCCTGGCGGCCGTGCCCGGCAGCCACGGCGGCATGCCACTGGCGAGAGAGCGCGGCCAAGAGCGGCGGCGCCTCGCCAGGCGCGGTGCCGATCGCGAGGTCCACGTCCTTCAGCGCCCACTCGAGCGGGAACTCCGCTGTGAAGTCGCCCCGGTCCATCTTGTGGAACTTGGCGTCGGCGATCGGCGCGTCAAGCGGGCCGCCCTCGATGACCTCCGCAAGCTGCTCGTGACCTATACCCAGGCGATCAGCAAGCTCCATGGTTTCCGCCACGCCCTCGATGAGGATGGACATGTAGGCGTTGACGATCAGCTTCACCAGGCTGCCCTGGCCGGCTTCACCGAGCCACACGGTCTTGCGCCCGAGGATGTCGAAGACCGGGCGTACCGCGTCGGCCGCCGTGCCGGGCCCCGACGCCAGGATCAGCAGCTGACCCTGTTCGGCCGGCCCCTTGCTGCCCGACACCGGGGCGTCCACGAACATGACGCCGGGCCGCTGTACGGCCAGCCGGTCCCTGATCCGCCGGGTCGCCTCCACGCCGATCGTGCCCATCTGCGCCCACACACATCCGCGGGCGAATGCGCCGGCCGCACCACCGTCGAAGATCACCGACTCCACGACATCAGCGGTGGGCAGCATCGTGATCACCACGCCCGCGTCCCGCACCGCATCCCGCACCGACCCTGCTACGGTCGCACCCGCGTCAGCCAGCGGAGCGGTAGCCGATGCTGACCTGTCCCACACCCGCGTGTCCAGGCCCGCGGCAACCAGATTGCGGGCCATCGCTGATCCCATGATGCCGGCGCCAATCACCGCCACCGTCGCGCGGGCATCGCTGCCATTCGCCCCTGTCATCACAGCTCCTTATTTGTCTCAGCGGCCGCCCCGCCGGCGGCGAGGACCCAGGCCATCAGCTCCAGGATGACGGCGAGGGCCTGCGCAGCGCATCGCCGCCAGCCGGGACCCGGCAGGTGCCGCTAGCCGGAAGAGCGCAGTGGCGCTGGCAGCAATGACCGCGGCCAGGGTGCGCGAAATGCTTGTGGCGATCATGAGCCCTGGCGCAGTTACCGGTCGCGTTCACCATTACCGAGGAGATCGCCGACGCGATCCTGAAGGCTCCCGCATCGGCACGGACCCTGCCTACGACGGCGGGTCCTTCCCGGCCGCTGGCCCTGGGCCACCCAGATCACCACTGCCACGCCCGGCAGCACGCCCTCACGCCCATCCCACGCGACAGCCGGACCGCCAGGCACCTATTGTCCCATTCATCCAGCCAAGAGTGACTATTTCACTTTCTGGAGTCATCCGGCAGGCGCTGATGCAACCAGGCAATCCTACGGCTAAAAATAATCCCATCTTTAGTACACTAACGCCGGAGGACCGCGATCGGGCGAGGTACAAACGACCTAAGAATAAATATTCCCACAGAGATCCAGCAAGCCTCCGAAGGCATCGCCGCCAACCTGTGGATAGCGCGGGGCACCGAGGTCATCAGTCGGCACGAACGGCGCTTCATCGATGGCACGCCCTGGTCAATGCAGACGTCGTACTACCCGGTGGAATTTGCCGACCGCGGAGCGGAGAAACTCAGGAGCGCTCGCAACATCGTCGAGGGAACCGTGCAGTATCTGGCCGATACGCTGCACATCCGCCAGGTCGGCTATCGCGACTGGATCACCGTACGCGCGCCGGTACCCACTGAAGCCGACTTCTTCAAGCTGCCTCCGGATGGCCGGGTCCCGATTTACCAGATATCCAGGACCGCCTTCGACGAGAATGGCTCACCGATGCGGCTGACGATCACCGTATTCCCCGCCGACCGCAACCAGTTCATCGTAAACATTGGCGAGGTTCCGGACTCCCTTCCGAACTCGGGAGCCGGGACAACTAGCTAACACCCGCCGGTACTAGCTTAAGTCGCCTTACCATGGATCGCGGCAGCGATGACAGGCAACCGGAAATGCGTCCCGGCGGGGCGTGCTGAAGTTTGGAGCGTGCGTGGTTCACAGCGCCCGCAGGAGGATGGCTTCCAGGTCGCCGTGACTGAGGGCGACGGGATTGCCCTGCATGCTGCTCGATGTCAGGGCTTTGGCAGCGATCTCATCGGCCTGCTGCGGCCCGATGCCGAATGCGGCCAGGCCGGGTACGGCGAGCAGGGTGAGGGTCTGGCGGATCCAGGCCAGGCCGTCCTGAACGGACGCGCCGGGTTCGCCGGTCAGCAGCCGGGCCGCCTGGGCGTAACGGTCCAGGGCGGGATGGCCGGGCGGCGCGGACCGCAACGCATGCACGTTCGCGTCGATGACAGGTGCCAGCAGCGTCGCGCAGGTGATGCCGTGCGGCACGTCCGCGATGCCGCCGATGACGCCGGCCAGGCCGTGTACCGCGCCGAGCTTGGCGTTAGCCAGCGCCATCCCGCCCAGCAGGGCGCACGTCGCCATGTCCGCCCGCGCCGCCAGGTCCTCGCCGTTGGCGTAGGCGGCACGCAAGCCCGCGGCCGCGCAGCGCAGCCCTTCGCTCGCCAGCCCGTCAGTCAGCGGGCTGGCCTTGGGGGAGACCAGCGGTTCCAGGCACTGGGTGAGCGCATCTAGGCCGCTTGCGGCGGTGACCGATGGCGGGCACGACACGGTCAGCTGCGGATCGACCAGCGCGACCCGGGGGATCATCAGCGGGCTGCGCACGCTCGCCTTGAGGCGATGCTCCGGCGATACGAGCACGGCGTTGGCGGTGACCTCCGCGCCGGTGCCAGCCGTGGTGGGCACCGCGACGTAGGGCACGGCGGGCTGGGTAATCGTCCGGCCGGACCCGATGACCTCCAGGTAGTCCAGCGGGTCACCGCCGTTTGCCAGCAACATCGCCACGGCCTTGCCGGCATCGATGACGCTGCCGCCGCCGATCGCGGCCACCACGTCGGCGCCATGCTCGCGCGCGGCGGCGACCCCGGCCCGGGCCAGCTCGACCGTCGGCTCGGCGGCCACTTCGAGCACCGCGGTCGGCAACCCCAGACCGGCCAGCAGCCCGGCATGACGCACCGGGTTGGCGCCCGTGCACACCAGCACCCGGGATCCGAGCCCGGCCAGCACGCCCGGCAGCTCCGCCACCCGGCCGGCACCGGCCATGATGCGGCCGGCCGTGGCGAACTCGAACCTCATCGCTGTCACGGCGAGCCGGTGACCCAGCCGCGGCTGCCTGCCGGGAATACCACGGAGTACCGGACCGATCGCCGTGGCTCGGCCATCATCTCGGCGACCGCATCACGCCAGGCCGCATAGTGCGGCGTCAGCTCGCTCCGGCCGCACCCGCGCATGAACATGAACGAGCAGCATACGTCCATCCCGCTACACCACCCCCGCTGCAGGACCCGTGCCCGGCGTGCACGTAGCCGTTATGGACGCCGCCCGGTCGCCGAACCAGGTGGTGAGAGCGTGGCGCAGCCCATCGTTGTCCGGAGCGCCCGGGGCGGCCGCCCAGGCCACGTATCCGTCGGGCCGGATCAGCAGGGCGGCGGCGGGCGGTGCGGAGCTGTGTGCGGTGATGATGTCCACCCGGTCCTTCCAGCCGTGCCCGTTCCCGGCGAGCGAGCCGTTCTCAGTGAGGTCGAGCAGGACGCCGCGGGCCGGATGCAGGAGTTCCGCGACGCTGCAAGCACCCGCCGGGATGGTCAGCGCGAGGTCGGGTGCCCAGCGGCCGGCCAGGGGATGCGGATTGGCGGTGCCTGTGTCGTAGCGGGTGTCGAGCGCGTACATCAGGCTGACGAGGTGGCGCAGCGGCTGCTCGTACTGCAGCAGTTGCCTCAGCACCTCGCGTAGCGCGGCGATCCGCCCGTCTGCCCCGGAGCCCATCAGCGCGCCCTGGGCCCGGGTGTGCAGGAGGACCTTTTCGCCTTCGGCGTGCCGTTCGGTGTGGTAGGTGTCGAGGAGTCCTGGAGGCGCCCAGCCCCGGACTTCGGCGGCGAGCTTCCATCCGAGGTTGACCGCGTCCTGCAGGCCAGTGTTCAGTCCCGGCCCTCCGGCGGGCAGGTGAATGTGCGCCGCGTCGCCGGCCAGCAGTACGCGTCCGGAGCGGTAGCGCGCTGCCTGGCGGCTGGAGTCGGTGAACCGAGAGACCCACCGCGTCCCGCTGATGGGCAGGTCCCGGCCGTTAACCCGGCGGATGCTGGCGCGGAGTTCGTCGAGCGTCATCGGGGCATCCCGGTCCAGCCCGGCCGGGTAGGGCTCGGTGGTGATCACGCGGTAGAACCCCGATCCGAGGGGAATGAGGGGAACCCGCACATCGGGGAGATCGTCTGGCGTCAGCTCTCCTTCCAGAGTCACGTCGCCGAGGCGCAGCAGGAATGTCGGGGGGATTCCCGGGAAATCGATCCCGGCCTGCTTGCGGACGACGCTTGCGCCGCCGTCACAGCCGACCACGAACCAGGCTCGCAGCTGACCGTGCCCGTCCGGGCCGTTGATCTGGACGTTCACGCCGGAGGTGTCCTGGTGCAGGGCGGTAAGCTCGCAGCCGGCCCGGATCTCCACACCAAGTTCATGTGCATAGTCGCGGAGGATTTCCTCGGTGGCCGCCTGCTGGATGAACACACCGCGCAGGCCGAGGCCGCCCAGCTTCCCCGGGTCCAGCGGGATCAGGGCGAAGTGCGCGGCGTTCGGTATCGTGACGGCGGCGCGGGCACGGAAGCGCTCGAGCAGGCCCCGGTAGTCGAGGGAATCCACCGACCGCCCGACGAGCGCAAGCGCCTTGGACAGGCCGGTGGGCTCGGTCAGCCGCTCCAGAACGACCGGGCGTACCCCGGCCAGCCGCAGTTCGCAGGCCAGCATGAGGCCAGTCGGCCCGGCCCCGGCGATGACGACATCAGCGTCCACTGGCGATCTCCTTAATTTCATGCGGGATGCGGCCCGGCCGCGGCCGACGGGGTGGGCAGGCCGGCGGCGACGTGCCGCAGGACCTCCCGGAGTACCTCGGGGAACGGCGCGGCGGACTCGCTGGCGCGCCAGTGGTCGAAGGCGGTCTGGGTCGCGCTGACGACCACGCCGGCGACCAGGCGCGGATACAGATCGCGGTCGGCGTCGGTGCCGGTCCGGTCGGCGATCGCAGCGGTCAGCGCGACTTCGATCGCTGAGTGCAGCCTCCGCTGCGCGGCCGCGAGCTCCGGCGGAAACCTGATCGACCGGGCGTACGCCCGGGGCACCTCGCCGCCGCCGGCGAACTGCCCTGACATGGCGTGAGCCAGCGCCTCCCACAGGGACTCACCTTCAGGCCGGGCGCGGAGCGCGGCCACCATCCGCGCTCCGCGGTCCGCGCCGACGGACAGCAGCGCGTCTTCCTTGCTGGAGAAATAGTTATTGAACGTGCGGGCGGACACGCCCGCCGCGGCAGCGATGTCCTCGACCCGGGCGTGCTCATAGCCGCGTTCGATGGTCAGCCGCCAGGCGGCCTGCCCCAGCGCCGCCCGGGTCGCCAGCTTCTTGCGCTCCCGCAGCCCTATCTGTTCCCCCGGCATGACGCCAACCGTACGGAAACATGCTGATTAGTGCAATATTTCGTATCAATGCAAATTTCTGCTCGTGCCAGAATGCCCTGGTGCCGGGTCATGACGGCCGTGAACGGGGATAAGGGGGTAAACGGGGCGGCCAGATGGCCGATCGCCTGGCGACGCGGGGCCGCCCGGACTGGCTGATCTGTGTTGCTGGCTGCTTTGCGCTGGAGGTGGGGGATGGACCGTCCGGGCGGGCTCTCGGCCATCGGTAATACACCTGTGGTCCGGCTGGCACGTATGGCCGGTGAGAGTTACGCCGAGGTCTGGGTGAAGATGGAGGCCGCCAACCCTACCGGCTCGTACAAGGACCGGATGGCCCTGGCGATGATCGAGGCGGCTGAGGCCGATGGCCGCCTGCGGCCAGGGCAGCTGGTCGTTGAGTACACCGGCGGGAGCACCGGCTCGTCCTTGGCGTTCGTCTGCGCGGTGAAGGGCTATCCGTTGCGGATCGTGTCTTCCGACGCGTTCGCCGAGGAGAAGATCCGTACGATGCGGGCGTTCGGCGCCGAGGTCGAGCTGATACCGAGCCCGGAGGGCATCACGCCCGACCTGATCCCGTCGATGATGCGCAGGGCAGCCGAGATCGCCGCGCAGACGGGCGCGTTCGCCACCGATCAGTTCAATAATGCCGACATGGTCGATGGCTACCGCGGGCTTGGCGGGGAACTGCTCGATCAGCTGCCCGGGCCGCCGCCGGTCAGCGCGTTCTGCAGCTATGTCGGCACCGCGGGCTGCTTCCTGGGCGTCAGCCGCGCGCTGGCCGCCGCGCTGCCCGGGCTCCACCGGGCCGTCGTCGAGCCCGGCGAATCGGCTGTGCTGTCGGGCGGGCCACCCGGGACCCACCACATCGAGGGCGGCGGCACTGGCCAGCGCCCCCCGCAGCTGTGGCCCGCCGACTACGACGAAGTCATCGCCATCCCCGAGGCCGAGGCGTTCGCGATGGCCCGCCAGGCCGCCCGCGACGAGGGCATCTTCTCCGGGCCTTCGACCGGCGCGAACCTCGCCGCCGCGGTGGATATCGCCCGGCGGCTCGGCCCCGGCCACCGGGTGGTCACCATGCAGGTCGACAGCGGCCTGAAATACCTCACCAGCCCGCTCTACTCCTAGGATCCGACCATGACATCTCCGAGCACATGTCGGCGGCAGAAGCGGTTGTTCGCGCCAGGTCTCATGGGCTGCGGCTAGCCGGTTCGCGCTGCTAGCGTCGTCTCATGGCCTCGCTCCCCGATAGTGCCCGAGCCGTGCTGCAGTCCCCGGCCCTGGCTCACCTGGTGACATTGAACCCGGACGGCAGCCCTCAGGTGACCGTGGTATGGGTCGGCCTTGACGGCGACGAGATCGTGGCGGCTCACCTTCCCGAGCACCGCAAGGTGCGCAATATCCGCAACGACAGCCGTGTCGCGCTGTCGGTCGAAACCCAGACCCGCAATGCCATGGGCCTTACCGAATACCTGGTTGTATACGGCACCGCACGCATTACCGAGGGAGGGGCCGCCGGGCTGCTCCAGGAACTCGCTTACACCTACCTCGGCCCCAGCGTGCGGTTCCCGCCCACCGACAACCCCCCACCGGGATACATCACCCACATCAAGGTGAACCGGGTGTCGGGGGTGGGCCCGTGGGCTGCGGGCCACTGAACGGTCGGAACGGGCCGACGAAGCTCTAATGGCAGAGTCCTTCGCCCAGACCGGTGAGTGCCTCTCGGACCCATAAAGGACTTCTGCCACGACCCGTTTCACGTGGTCCGCTGACCGTATCTGGTGCTGGTGCTGCTGGCTCTTACTCCTGTAGGGGGCTACGATCCGGGTTGGGAGAGAAGATGGGCAGCAGGCGACGTCGGCTCGACCCTGTGGGGCCGTTTGGCAATCCGGACGGGTCACGGGCCGACATCGAGGATTTGATCAGCGAGTTCGTCGACTTCGGCGGCAATCCGGCGTATGGCCACCTCGCGACCCGTGCGAACGACTCCATGGTGCGGGTCATCGTGGGGAAGCTCGGGGCTGGCAAGACGGTCTACCTGCGGCGTCTTCAGGATTTCCAGGCACACCAGGACTCCGTCTACGCCGATGTGCCGCAGCAGAGCTTGCCGAAGACCGAAGTTGTGGTGAAGGCGTGCCAGTGGTTCTCGGACCGTGTCCTGGTCGAGAAGTGGATGCAGATCTGGGAGCGCGCGATCATGCGGTCGCTGGCCTCGCACCTGCTGTGCCGTCCCGAGTTGCGTCAGCAGTTGCACGACGAGCAGGCCGAGGAGATGGAGCAGTCGTATGCGCGGCTGCTCGACGACTTCCGCCGGCCCCGGTCGATCTACAGCCAGGTGCGCGACATCATTAATCAGCGGCAGACCGCCCATCAGCTATCTACGTACCTCGACGATCCGCTCTGGGATGACCTCGAGGATCTGCTGGGCGAGGTTGTCGGCCAGTGCAAGCCGATCTATTTCTACCTTGACGCGCTGGACGAGGAGTTCGGCCACGCCCCGATGTACTGGCTGAAGTGCCAGGAGGGGTTGTTCTATCAGGTCATGCGGATGCTCCGCGACCCTAGGCTGGGCGGCCGCCTACATATCGTCGTTTGCATCCGCGACATCGTCATGTCGTCGGTGTACCGGTCAGAACATGCGCCGCGATACTACAACGAACCGCACATACGCGTTCTGACCTGGGACCGAAGCTCGCTGCTCTATCTGCTTCAGAAAAAACTGCAGCGGCTGCCACCGTCACTGCTGATGCGACGCGCCACCAGCGGCCCTCCGACGATCGGCGACTGGCTCGGGGTCAACGGCCAATGGCCGGGACCCGATGGCGACGGAACGATCGAGGACTACCTGCTCAGCCATACGAGGCTGATCCCGCGCGACATCATCTCGCTCGGCAATGAGCTGAACGAGGAGGTCCTGCGGCAGAAGCAGGCTGGCCACGAGGGCCTGCCGCCGGCGGCTCTGGCGGGGGTGGTTCAACGCTGCGCCAAGCGGTTCGGCGACTCCCAGCTCGCCCAGTGCGCCAACCAGATCTCGTCGGACCTGATGCCGAAGAACGCCGCCCTGCACAACTATTCCGACTTGTTCACCAGCACCCAGGCCTACATCAGCGGCGTGCAGGAGGACGTTCGCTCCTTCGTCCGGATGATCGGCGTCGACCGCTTCTCGCGTGGGGATCTGGAGGCACTGCAGGAAGTGGCGGATCTGCACTTCGAGAAGGCGACGGACCTCGCCTCGGTCCTGTGGCAGAACGGCCTGCTCGGGTATATCGACGAGTCCGGGCGGCGCCGGTTCTACTCCATGGGTGACGTCGAGGAGTTTCATTTCCCGCCGGAGGTAGGCACGTACGTGCTGCATCCGTGCCTGGTGCACACCGTCGGGGGAATCCGGCATGTGCCGGCGGACTCAGCCGGAGATGCGCGCCGCACCCGCCCGCTCACATCTTCGGAACGCAGCGATCTTCCCGGGGTATCGGCCGCTGCACCGCCCTCAGGCGGCAGCCAAGCGCTCCCGGAACCTGACCCAGCAGAGGTGCGAGCCTCGGTCGGGGCCAAGGCTGCTGACTACGCTGTCGGCGACGTCCTTGAGGGCCGCTTCGAGATTTTGGGCGTACTCGGGCAGGGCGGCTTTTCGACGGTCTATCACGTGCGCGATGACGTCGAGGGTGAGGAGCGAGCGCTCAAGCTCTTCGACAGCGCCGCCGGGTATGAGGCGGTGCGCCGCGAGATCGGCGCCCTGCGGAAGATCCATCATCCCAACGTGGTGGAGGTCTTCTGGGCCGGCAAGACCAGCGTCGGCGACTGGTATCTCATCACCGAATTCATTGACGGGGAATCGCTCGATGAGTTTGTCACCGGAAAGAGGCGCCTTCGCGATCGGGAGGCAGTAGATGTCGCACTCGATCTGCTAGACGCGCTCGTCGCTTTTCATCCTGATTCGGCGCGCCTCAAGCAACTGGAATCTAAACGTCGCGAAGGCGGCCTGCCGGAAGCCGAGTCGCACGAGTGGATGGAGCTGAAGGACATAGGGCTGGTCCACCGCGACATCAAACCGCTCAACGTGATGCTCACTCGCACAGGAGCGAAACTGCTTGACTTCAACATCGCCTCCCGGGTCGGCGACGCCGTGCATACGCAGTCAGGCACACCGCCGTATCAGCCACCCGACGCCGGCCTGGATCGCTGGGACGTCTCCACCGACCTGTTCGCCGTCGGCGTACTGCTCTACCGACTCCTCTGCAACGGCCACCACCCGTTCCCGAATGCGAGGCCCATAGTCGACGTGCCGGTGACCGACCCGAGAACGATTCGCTTTGACCTCAACCCTGGCCTGGCAGAGTTTCTCATCAAGGCATGCGCCCCAACCAGCGTTGATCGCTTCCCCACGGCTGCTGACATGCGGCTCGCCTTGCGTAACGTCCGCGCTGACCTTTGACCAGCCGATCCGGAGGTGTTCTCTCATGGCGGGGTGCGCGCACCCCGGCGATCGCACGTTCTGATCGGGGACAACCTGTGGCTGAGCCAGCGGCGCGTACCCGGCGCCGAGGCCGCGTTGCGTCCGGCCCATTCAGCATGGGAACGTGCCTCCCTCTGGCACAGCGCAAGACGGCACGGCTCGGCCGCAGCCCTAGGCCCTGGCTGGCCGCAGAAGCACACTGCGCAGTTGGAACAGATGCCCTGCCGTGCCGAGGACGTCGGCAGTTGTCGCCGTGTCCGTTCGGCGGCGCGGGCCAGCCTCATCAGCGGACCGAACTGTGGTGACCGATTCGCGCCACGTGAGCGCGTTGCCCTGGGAGCGGTTTGTGAAATTCTGCACAAGGCGCTTCCGCGGAAACGTGGCGGACGTGCCTGCCAGCGCCATAACGATCCGGGAAGCACCTGTCCGCGGCAATTGAGGACGGTGGCTACCAGTGGCCGACGATGGTTTGTGCGGGCGGGATGCGCGGAGTCGCGCAGTGGGGGGTGAATTCGGTGGCTGAGTTCGGCATTCTGGTGCCGGTGCAGGCGGTCCGGGATGGGCGGGAGGTGGAGCTGGGCGGCCCGCGACGGCGCGCGCTGCAACCAGGGAAGCAATGCCGCCCGCTCGCCGTCCCGGCTGGCAGTCAATTCCCGTGCCAGTAGTCCCGGGCTTTCTCCCAGGCGACCCGGGCGGCGATCCGCCCGGTGGCGCGCGCGTCCAGGTCGCCCTGCTCGAAGTGAATGCCCCCGTAGCGGCGTGAGACGCCTGCCTGGTTGGCCGCCTCGGAGAAGGTCGCCCAAGAGAGCGTGAGATCGCTCGCCGGCACCGCCGCGGGCTCGACGCGTGAACTGCCGGCCGGGAGTGTTACCGAGCCGCCGAAGCGGTCGTGGTGCGTAAAGAGCCTCAGGATCTCGGCGCCGGCGGCGCTGAAGTTGCTGTGCCCGGAGGAGTATTCGGGGAAGGGAGGGGTTGGGAAGGTTGTCGGCTGGTAGGGAAACCAGGCGGCGCCATCGATCAGCTTCGTGCCCTGGTAGGGGCCGGCCCAGGCTCTGACCGGCCGGCCGCGGAACAGCATGCGGATGGCGGTGATCGGGCGGACGGAGTCGAAGGCCCGCTTGTTGTCCCAGGCGCAGCAGCCGGCATCGGAGACTGCGTTGGTGAGCGCGAAGAAGAGCTTGACGTCCCGCTCGACCCCATGCTCGTGAATACCGTGGCGGTCGCGGCGGGAGACGAACTGCGCGAACAGGTTCCAGTGCCCGGGCGGGAGCTCGGAGTGGGGGCCGTCCGCCCAGTACTCGGCGATCATCTTCTGCTCGTCGGTGAGCCCTGCACTGAGGTCGAGCAGGGCCTGCGCCTGGGCGCGGTAGTCCGCTGATCCGTACCTGGCCGGCCCGTCCGCTGAGCGCAGCGAGCCGGGGCTGAGGGCGAACGGGGCCACCTGCTGCCACTGGGGGCCGACGAACCCCTGCGTGACTGGGTTGTCGCTGCCGTCGGCGTAGCGCAGCGGCTGCCATGTGCTGGGGTCGTGGACGGTCGTCGGATCAAACGGGAAGCGGATGTCCATCGGGGCATTCGCGGGTGTGTAACCCGTGTAGTCGGAGTAGGGGACGCCGGGGATGCCGCCCGGCTCGTCACCGAGTTGGTTGGCCCCGTCCCGGTGGCGGAAGTCGAGCACGGCCCGGGCGGCGACGTTGCCGAGCCCCGTCGGCGTCGAGGTATCGGTCGAGAGGTCGCCGGGGTCGTAGCCGAGGGTCTGCATCAGGGGATCGAAGACGGACGAGATGCTGCCCGGGAACAGGTCGGAGGCCGCCCGGTAGGCCGCGCAGCTGATCGCCTGCCGGATATTCGGGAGCGTGCGTTCGGCGGGTGGCCGGCGCAGCGACCCGCCGAGGCGGGTGCCGACCGCCTTGCGGTCGTAGGCGGCCCAGGCGTCGTAGATGCAGGTGTGCCCGATCGCGAGCGCTCGGGCGACCATCGGCGGGCCCAGCTTCGAGCCGCGCACCCCCTCCAGGAATGCCTCGTTCCACGAAACGATGATGCTGTCGCCCGGCCTGGTCGATCCGCCCCGGCCGGCGGCGGAGGCCGTCTCGGGAAGCCCTGGCAGCAGGAGGAGCGCACCGCCCGCTCCGGCGGCGGCGAGGAACTGCCGGCGAGACATGCCGGCGTCTAGCAGCGAAGCGCGTGGACGACCGCGGGTTGCCAGCTGGTCAGGTTGACGCGTCATCGAGCACTCCGTCCCGCTTCTTCGCCATTTGCCGGGCCGGGAGGGAGGCAGTGGACGCCTCCCTCCCTGTCGTCCTTTCGCGTCCTAGCGAACGTGGAAGTTCGTGCGGCCGGCGTCCACTCCGGGGACAGGATCCGGAACGTTGTAGTAGGTGGTATAACCCTTCGTGGTCGCGATGCCCTCGAAGATTCCGGGCGGCGCGCCCGGACCGTGGCAGCCGATCGTCAAGACGCCCTCGCTGCCGTCGGAGAACGTGATCCTGAGGACGGCGGTGCCATTGACCCTCGTCCCGTGATCGATATTGTCGATGAACGGTGGCGTCGTCGGGCCCTGTGGACCCGCGTTGACCCAGCTGACCAGCCCCGTGACCGTGTAGGTGCCGCTTCCGCCACTCGAGGTGGTCCAAGTGCCTCCTCCGGTCGCGGCGCTCGACCCTCCGCCGCTCGCGGGTGCGACGAAGGTGCCGGACCCGGTGAGCGTGATCGTGTCGCCCCCGTTGGGGGCGGTCGCAGAGGCGTGTCCGCCGGGGTTGAGGGGCCCCGGAGGCACCCCGGTCGTGCTGATGATGTCCCAGCGGACATGCTGAGCCCTGCCGGAGGCCGACGATGGCACTGCTGCGAGCAGCACCAGCGTGGCGGCGAGCGCCAACAACCCCCCGAGACCCCAGTAGCGTGTTCTGATTCGCATGCTGCCTCCTTTCTTCCTGCGCAGGAGGGTCAGCCCCGGCCCGGAGATCAGCGCAAGAAGCGCTGGAATCGGGGCGCTGTCCAGTTGATCCTCCTGGCCTGCCGCTGGTGATGTCAGGCCTTAGCTGACGTCGAAGTGGCCGTCGGTGAGGATCTCGTGGAACGTCAGCCCGGAGACGGTCAGCAGGACCGTCGCCCCCGGGCCGCCGGCGGTGACGGTCACCGTGAAGGGGCGGTCTTGCCCGGCGCCCAGACCGGTGACTGTCGCGGTTCCCCGGAACACGGCGCTGTGGCCGCTGACCGACAGCGACGTGACCGTGCCGGTCACATACATGACATTGCTGGTGAAGCCGCCGCTACCCGGGCCGGTGGGCTGCGGTGGCGCCAGGGCCAGGCATTCGAAATCGCCGCCACTGGCGCTTACCCGGAAGGCAACCAGCGTGGTCACAGGGACCGGCACGGAACCTCCCGTCCCGCCTTCAATGATCGTGTGCCCGGCGCCAGCCGCGCGGTGCGCGGCGAGGGGGGCTGACGCGGCAGACGACGCCTGCATTACCGCGGCCGCGGCCAGCAGCAATACCCCGCCGACCACAGCCAGACGGATACGTCGCGCCCGCAGGCGCAACCAGATATGTTTCATCGGCAGCCTCGTTCGGACTGAGCGTCCGCACGCGCTCCGCGCCCCCCCGAAAAAGGCCCTCCTTCGTCCATGGCTTCGCGGCAGGAGCAAGCGCGAAGCGATCCAACGTGGGACGATGCGGGACGGCACGCTAGTAGGGTGCCGTCCAGATGTCAATCCCCGGATCGGGGGTCCTGCCGAGCCGGGCGCGGGGCAGCAAACCACCGGGCGGCCCCAGCGTGGAGTCCTGCACTCCGTGCAGGCCGGCCGTATGGTGCCGAGCCCGGTGACGGGATGTGTCCGGGTAACGCACCCGGGCGGGGTGGCGCTGGCCATGCTGGCCAACCTGCAGGAGCGGGGTGGCTATCGTGGCCGGGTCGCGGAGGCGCTGCTGACCCGCTACGACCTGCCGGAGCAGGCCGCGGGGTTCTTCCGGTTCTTCGCCCAGGCAAGCGGCCCCCGTCGTCGGGGCGAGATGACCTGCTCGTAGAGGAGCGAGGGCTCTCAGCTCATTCCGCCGCGCGGCCGGCCGGCTGGGCACGCGGCCTGTCATCACGGCATGAGCTGCCTGCAGTTGCGGCCGTTTGAGCGCGAGCACCTGCCCCTGGTCGAGCCGTGCTTCGCCGACGCCGCCACGCAGCGCTGGCTGGGCGGACCCGCCTGGCCGGCGGCAGATGCCCGGCCGCGCCGGCCGGCCGCTTGGCGAGTTCCGCGGCGCGGCTGAGACCGGGCAGCACCGCTGGTTCGCGTGGGACCGGGACACCGCGGTGGGCCACATCGACTGCGGCACCTATGACCGGTGGGCCACCCGCGCCGCCGCGGCTATGGCGCCGCCATGGTCAGCGCGGTGCTGGCCATGCCCGAACTGGAGCACATCGAGCCGTTCGCCAGTGCCGGGCCAGCCGGCGCCGGGTCGGCCGGTTGCCTGCGCAGGCCCGGCTTCGAGCTGCTGAACCCGAGCAGGACTGGGAGGGCATCGTCTATTACTCCCGCTTCAGCCGCCCCACAACGCCACAAGGACCACGGCTGCCCGGCCAGCCGCCGCGCTGATGAGGGATGCAGAAGTGCGCGCCGCTGGCCCGGGCCGATAGGACCCTGCCCTGGCCGGCCGTTGTCCCTGGCGGAGTCTTGCGGTGCGGTTGGCCCGTGTGCTGGTCATCCCGCCGCTGATCGGACGCAGAGGTTCGGCAGTGAACGGCCCCACTGAAGGAGGTTCCTCCCAGCTCACGGTCTCGAGCCCCGACTCCCAGGGGCGACATTCCCGCACGAGTTCACCTGCGACAGCGCCTGCAGGCGCCCCAACCTGCAGTGGAGCAGCCGCCAACCGGACCCGGGAACTGGCCATTGAGATGCTCGACCCGACGCGCCGGGTGGCACCTTCACCCACTGGCTGGTCTAGGGGATCCCGCCCGCGTCTCCAGCCTGGCGGCTGTGCCGACGGCGCGGCCGAAGGCGGCAACGACTTCGGCCGACCCGGCTACGGCGGCCCGCGCCCGCGCGGGGCGGCGCATCACTGCCACTTCGTGGTTCTCGCCTGGACACCCGGCTGGGCCTGGCCGCCGGAGCCAAGGAGGTCCGAGCTGGAGTCACGCATCACCAAGCGCCGACGGGAGGTGCGGCGCATGGGATGCCGAGGAACTCGTTAACCAACCCGCTCGACGTGCCGCGAACGTCCACCGGGCAGCAATCACCGGAGATGAACCCGACGCTGACCGGGCCGCCCGCGTCCTGCACGCTCTCCTGCGCTTACCGCGTACTCCCGCTGCGCTTACCGCGTACTCCCGGCGGAGTACGCCCGTTGAGTACCCGCCCGCTCAGGTGCCTCCCCAGGTACGACGACCTTCGCGCCGGCGACTGCGAGGATCGAGAGCAATAACCGCTGCTCGGTTCGTGGGAGATCACCATGTCGTACGCCAGCTCGTCTCGCGCGCCGGATGCCGGGCAGAGAGCCCATCAGGGGGTCGGCCTGCTGGGCGGCCTCGGCCGGGCGTGCTACCGGCGCCGCTGGATCACCTTGTTCACCTGGATCATCGGCGTCGCCTGCCTCATCGTGTTGTGGCTGCAGTTCGGCGCCGCCGCGCTGAACACCTTCAATAGCAACGACCCCGGCCAGACCGTGCTCAACCAGCATTTCCCCCGCGCATCAGGCGATACGCTCACGCTCGCGGTCCGGTCGACGGCCCCGGTCACGTCGCCGGCCGTCAAGGCACAGATCACCAGCGCCCTCGTCCCGTTCGAGCGGGCGGCCCACGTCACCTCGGTCAGCGACCCTTACACCACCCCCGGGCAGATATCCCGCGACGGGCACATCGCGTTCGCGGCCGTGCAGTTCGGTATCGCGGGATCGGCCATCTCCAACAGCGAGGCCACCTCGCTGATGAACGACGCCCGGGCCGCTTCGGGTCACGGCCTGACGTTCAGCCTCGGCGGCGACGTGGTCGACCTGCAAGAGACGCCATACGGCGGCCCGACAGAGGGCATCGGCGTCATCGCCGCCGCGATCATCTTGCTGATCGCCTTTGGCTCGCTGCTCGCCATGGGACTGCCGATAGCGACGGCGCTCCTCGGCATCGGCGCAGGCCTGGCGCTGATCGGGCTGCTCGGCCACCTCTTCCCCGCACCGTCGTTCTCCCCGATCATCGCCGGGCTGATCGGCCTCGGGGTCGGCATTGACTACGCGCTGTTCATCGTCACCCGGTTCCGCGAAGGGCTGCGGGCCGGCATCGCTCCCGAGGCCGCCGCCGTGACGGCGATGCGCACCGCCGGCCGGTCGGTGCTGGTGGCGGGCATCACGGTGGTGATCGGGATGCTCGGGCTTCTCATCCTGCGCCAGTCACTGCTGAACGGGGTCGCCGTCGCAGCCGCCGCGACGGTCGCCATGGTGCTGCTCGCCTCGCTCACCCTGCTGCCCGCTCTGCTCGGCTTCAGCGGCACGCGGCTGGCCAAGCCCTCCCGGATCAAGCTGCCGAAGTGGATGCGCAGAACCACGGGCCGTTCGGAAAAATCCGGACGGCCGGCCGCCGAGCGGTGGGCCGGGGTCATCCAGCGCCACCCGGTGATCGCCGCCGTCGTGTCCGGTGCCTTCATCCTGGTCCTGGCCGCGCCGGTGCTCGGCATGAAGCTAAGCTTCCCCGACGAGTCGGCACAGGCGCGCGGCACCATGGGGTACGCGAGCTACGCGACGATGGCGCAGGGGTTCGGCCCCGGGTTCGATGCACCGGTGATCATCGCCGCGATGCTGCCGGACCCGCATGCGGACACCGCGCGACTGGCCGCCGCGGTCGCCGCGGCGCCGGGGGTCTCGGCCGTGACTCCCGTGGTCGTGAGCAGGGACGGCCAGGCGGCCATGATGATCGCCTACCCCACTACCGGGGAGCAGGACCCGGCTACGGACACCCTGGTGAACCGGATCCACGACACGGTGCTGCCGAAGGCGACCGCGGGCACCGGGATCATCGCCTACGTCACCGGGCCGAACGCTGGCAACGTGAGCTTCGCCAATCTCATCGGGCAGCGGTTGCCGTGGCTGATCGGCGTGGTGGTCGCGCTGTCCATGCTGCTGCTTCTCGTCGTGTTCCGCTCGGTTGTGATCGCGGCCAAGGCCGCGGTGATGAACCTGCTGTCCATCACCGCCGCGTACGGCGCGCTCGTCATGGTCTCGCAGAACGGGTGGCTTGGCTCCTTGTTCGGGTTCCCTGAGAAGGTTCCGGTGACGACGTGGGTGCCGATGTTCCTGTTCGTCATCTTGTTCGGCCTGTCCATGGACTATGAGGTGTTCCTGCTCTCCCGGGTCCGTGAGGAGTACGACAGGTCCGGCGACAACGCCGCGGCTGTGGCCCGCGGGCTGTCCCGCACCGCGCGGGTGATAACGGCGGCGGCCGCCATCATGGTGGCGGTATTCCTGTCCATCGTGATCGCGCCGAATGTCTCGACCAAGCAGATCGGGCTTGGGCTGGCGGTCGCGATCCTGATCGACGCGACGGTGGTGCGGCTGGTGCTGGTACCCGCCGTGATGGAGTTGCTCGGGCGGGCCAACTGGTGGCTGCCTGCATGGCTGGACCGGCTGCTGCCGAAAACCTCCCTCAGCGAGGACGAGCCCTCGGCCAAGGCGCCGGCACAGCAGATCACTCAGTTACCGCGGTATGCCCGCGGAACAGCCACACGTCACCCGTCCGGGTGAGATCGAGAGCCTCATCCAGGTCGATGCGCACGGCAGGCACAGTCGTAGCCTAGGCACATGCGCTGGTGGAAGATACTCGGCCTGGCCGCGTTCGCAAGCGTCGCGGCCACCGGGGTCGTGATCGCACGGGACCAGCGGCGCCGCCGCGCCTACACACCGGAGGAGATCCGGGCCCGGCTGCACGCCCGGCTCGCCGAGGCGTCCGGCGATCGCGCTGGCGATCCCTGAAGCGGTGCGGCGGGGCCATACTGGCCCTATGGTTGACGACACAGCACGAGACCGGGCCATCTACCACGCGCTGAAGGCGGCCGACGAGGTTGCCGCCGCCCTGCAGACCCACCTTATCGAAGAACACGGAGCTGATCCGGAGCGCGCCGCCCCGCCGAGCCCCTCCACCAACTCCCTCAAGCTCCTGCGGCAGGCGCGCGAGCGCCTGGGGCACGGACTGCGAGCCATCGACGCCGGCCGCATCGCCGAGTCCGACGAGATCTCCCTGCGCAACAACCAGCCCCGCCCCCAACTGCACAGGTAAACATCCCGCCCGGAGGTCGAAGCTGCGGAAGGCCTCTGGGGTGAGGAAGGCAGTGATCTCCTGGATCTGCGCGCCGCGCAGGGTGAGCACGTCGACGGCGCGCGGCATGAAGACCCGTGTCTTGTCGTCCCAGGCGTAGAGGCCGAAGGCGAGCTGCCCGTTCGCGCGAGCGGGGATGAGGTGCCAGCGCGTCGTCCCGGCCAGCGGCCCGCCGCCGAGGAAGATGGCAACCTGTTCGCGGCCGCGGTACCAGGTCGGCAGGGGCGGCATCGCCAGCTTCGCGTCTTCGGCGAGCATGGCGACGACCGCGTCGACGTCGTTGCGCTCCCAGGCGGTGACGTAGCGCTGCACGACCTGTCTCAGCGTGGCGTCGCTCAGTGAGCGCAGCGTCGCCTGCTGGCTTTGTTCCGGCAGTCGCTGGTCTACCGTCTTGTGGGCGCGCTGCAGGGCGCTGTCGACCGAGACGGGCGTCGTTTCGAGCGCCGTGGCGGTTTCGCGGGCCGAGAAGCCGAGTACGTCGCGGAGTATCAGCACCGCGCGCTGTCGCGCGGGCAGGTGCTGTAGTGCCGCGATGAAGGCGAGCTCGACGCCCTCGCGCTGCTCATAACGGGCCTCCGGGCTGGCCAGGCCGCTGCCGAGCCCCAGCCGCTCATCCGCGCAAGGTTCGAGCCACACCGCCTCGGTCACTGGCCCGGCGGGGCCGTCGTGGGGGTCGGCGGCGGGCCCGTAGTCGACCGGAAGCACTCGTCTGGGCCGTCGCTCGATTGCCCTGAGGCAGGCGTTTGTCGCGATCTTGTAGAGCCAGGAGCGGACCGAGCTTCGGCCCTCGAACCGCGGCAGTGCGCGCCAGCCGCGCAGCAGCGTCTCCTGCAGCGCATCTTCTGCGTCCGCGGCCGAGCCGAGCA
>WNGJ01009020.1_pt1 | contig 20244 bp, 20 predicted proteins | sample 5400611 | NCBI WGS metagenome assembly WNGJ01 (sample SAMN13153375, study PRJNA577476) | soil metagenome | isolation source: 40 cm soil or saprolite under Garry oak tree replicate 1 | place: USA:California | collected 2016-06-15
TTGCTCGGGTCCTTTGGGGCTGCCGTAGAGGGGGCCGAGACGCCGAGCGCGTCAATCACGTCGGCCCCGGGGCCCACCGCGAAGGTGACGGGGTCGACATGACACGTCGCCGACCACGGCGCGTTCCGAACCTGCTCGAGTCGCTGGTTTGCGAGGAAGGTGGCCGTCGAGGTCTGCCGGCCCTCCTGGGTCGCATAGGTGGAAAGCGGAATGGCCGAGAGCAGCGCCAGGAGGCCGATCGTGATGATCGGCAGCGCAACTAGCACCTCGGCCAGCGTCATGCCGCGTTGATCTAACACGACTCGTCGCATCGGGCTTGCTCCTGTCACGGCTGGATCGTGACCCGGCCGGAGGCCGCCACGGCCACCGTGAGAGTGGCGCCAGTCTGGGTATTGGTCAGGATGAAGTTGGCCGCCGGCAGGGCGGACCCGACGTAGTTGAAGATCGGGGGGTTGAGGCCGGCCGTCGCGGTGATGCCCGTTGGGAGATTGATGTTGCCGGCCGCGTCCGTGCCGGCTCCCACCCACGCGGTGCCCGCGCAGGTGTTCAGCGCATACGTCATCTGGGTGGGACTCGACAGCTTGACGCAGACGTTGCCGTTCTCCTTGATGGCAATTTCGCGCGCCTGGTTGATCATCGTCACGAACTGCTGGGCGCCCGACTTCAGCGTGGCGGCCTGGTAGTAGCGCAGGAACGAGGGGACCGCCATGACGGAAAGGATGCCGATCACCGCGATCAATATGACCAGCTCGGCGAGCGTGAAGCCTCGCTCCGCCTGCTGGGGCGGGAAGGGCCAAGTTCGGTCCGCTTGCATGGTCTTCATGGAGTTCCACGGCTCGGTGGCTGCAAGGGAAGTGCCGCGGGAGCCCAGGGAGAGAAACGCCATATCCACAGGGTGTTAGAGTGCACATGTCATCGCGACGGCGACCCCCCAGGCCGCCGTGACGACAAGCGGTGTCACTTGCCCGACAGACTCTGTTGGCTCAGCGGCTCAGGACCATCACGCCGAGGACGATCATCACCGCGCCCGCGACCAGCCGCCAGTGGAGCCGGGCCGCCTCGCGGGGCATGAAGTAGGTGATGAGCAGGACGAAGAGCGGCGCGGTGCCCGCGAGCGGGATGACCACGCTGACGTCGCCGAATCCCAGCGCGAGCAGGAGCAGGAACACGCCGCTGTTCTCCGCGATGCCGCCCGCGACGAACCAGCCGAGGCTCTTCGGGTCGCACCGGAGCGAGGCGAGATGGCCGGAGGCGGCCACGAAGGCGGTGGACGCGACCAGCGCCGCGGTGACGTTGATCGCCGCGTCGAAGAGCGGGCCCGCGGTGCTGAGCCCGAGCTTGCGCACCACCGCGACGGTGCCGAAGCACGAGGCGGCGATGAAGGGGTAGGCGAGGTGGCGGACGCGGAAGCCCACGTAGCGGCCGCTGAGCGAGAGCAGGATCGTGCCGGCCACGATGACCAGGGTGCCGCCCAGGATCGGCAGCGTGACGTGCTCGCCCAGCAGCGGGATGGCGAGGCCGGTGGCCACGAGCGGGGCCAGGTTGTTGACCGCGGCCGCCACCGGCGCACCGACCTTCTGGATGGCGAGCACCCGGAAGAGGCGGCCGCCCGCGGTGCCGACCACGCCGGAGAACACGAAGTAGGGCACCGCGCGCCAGGTGTAGTCGTGCCACGGCACGAGCAGGAGCGTCGCCGACCACGCGGCGACCGCGCCCACCACCACGTTGATCCAGGCCCCCGCGTAGAAGTTGGAGCGCTGCAGCCCGCGCTGGATGAGGAGGGTGGCGCACGCGGCGCAGAGCGCGCTCCCGAGCGCCATCACCTGCGGAAGCGGAGTCAATGCAGCTCAGCCCACCTCGGCGCGGATGCGATCGTGCAGCCGATGGAGCTCCGCCGTCATCGCCTCGACGGAGCGCGCGCCGGCCTGGAAGATCGCGGTGGCGTTCAGAGCGACCCAGTCGAAGCCCATCATCTTGAGGGCGGCCACGCGGGCCACCACCTGGTCGTGGTCTCCGTAGAAGGTCTTGCCCGCCGCGTCGCGGGGCGGAGGAGCCACCATGCTCTGGAGCCCGATGGTGCCCGGATCGCGTCTGGCCGTCTCCGCGTGGCGATGGATGGCCTCGATGGCTTGGCGCGCGCCGGCCGCGTCGGTGACGCGGCTCGCGAGCCAGCCGTCGCCCAGCTGCCCGACGCGGCGGAACGCGGCCTCCGAGAGGCCGCCGATCCAGATCGGCAGGCGGCCGCCCTGCGGCGGCTTCGGCTCCATCGCCATCGACACCGTCGGGTAGTGCGCGCTCGCCAGGTTGACCTCGGCGTCGGTCCAGTACGCTCGCAGGAGCCGGATCGCCTCGTCCATCCGCGCCCCGCGGTCGTGGAAGCTCTCGCCGAGCGCCTCGTACTCCGACCCCTGCCAGCCCACCCCGATCCCGAGCCGCACCCGCCCGCCCGAGAGCGTGTCGAGCGTGCTCACCTGCTTGGCCACCAGGGCGGGCTGGCGCTGCGGCAGGACCAGCACCTCGGTGCCGAGCGTCACCCGCGTGGTGACCGCGGCCAGGTAGGCGAGCGCCATCAGGGCCTCGAGGATCGGCATCCGGGGATTGTAGGGGCCGCGCTCCCGCCCCTCGATCGGCACGCCCATCACCACGTGGTCGAAGATGTCGATGTGGTCGTAGCCGATGCGCTCGATGGCGCAGGCGAGCGCGGCGACCGCGGTCGGGCCCTCCCGGTAGGCCACGCTGGGGAATTCGACCGACAGCTTCATGCGGACGCGCTCATGACGGCCTCCTTTGGCCAGGCGCGGCTACGATATCACGGAGCACCCGGGCCCTCCCGGCGGTGCTACGATGCGGAGCATGGTCGGGCGAGGGCTCTTGACGGTGCTTCGGTCGCGAGCAGCGGCCGATCCCGTCGAGCCGGTGGCCGCACGACCGACGCAGCGGCTGCAGTCCCTCGACGTCTTCCGCGGGCTCACGATCGCGGCCATGCTCCTGGTCAACAACCCCGGCACCTGGAGCCACGTCTACCCGCCGCTCGAGCACGCGGAGTGGAACGGGTGGACGCCGACCGACTTGGTGTTCCCCTTCTTCCTCTTCATCGTCGGCATCGCCACCGCGCTCTCACTGGGCGGGCTGAGGGAGGCGGGCACGGGCCGGGCCCAGGTCTTTCGCAAGGCACTCGTGCGCGCCGCGATCATCTTCGGGCTGGGCCTGCTGCTCCAGGGGTTTCCCCACTACGACCTCCCCCACCTCCGCATCCCCGGCGTGTTGCAGCGCATCGCGATCGCCTACCTGCTCACCGCGATCGTCGTCCTGCTCACCGGGATGCGGGGTCAGGTCCTCACCCTGCTCGGGCTGCTGCTCGGATACTGGACCCTCATGACGCTGGTGCCGGTTCCCGGAGTCGGCCGCGGCGTGCTCGAGCCCGCCAAGAACCTCTCCAACTGGCTCGATTTCCGCCTGCTCGGGGTCAACCACGTCTGGCAGGAGACCCGGACCTGGGACCCGGAGGGATTGCTGAGCACGCTGGGCGCGGTCGCCTCCGTGCTGTGCGGAGTGCTGGCCGGCCACTGGATCCGCTCCCGGCGCGGGACGGACGCGAAGGCCTTGGGGCTGTTCTACGTGGGCAGCACGACCCTGCTGCTCGGGTGGGTCTGGAGCCACATCTTCCCGATCAACAAGAGCCTGTGGACCAGCTCCTACGTGCTCCTCTCGGCGGGGCTGGCCTGCCTGGTGCTCTCCGCGATCTTTTGGCTGGTCGACATCGAGGGTTACCGCGGCTGGACGGTGCCGTTCCTGGTCTTCGGGACCAACGCGATCACCGCCTACTGGCTGTCGACCCTGTGCGGGATCGTGCTCGACTGGATCACGATCGCGGGCCCGGAGGGGGAGCCGGTGGTGCTGAAGACCTACCTCTACGAAGCCTACTACGCCTCGTGGCTCGCGCCCGCGAACGCGTCGCTCGCCTACGCCGTGTCCTACGTGGTGGTCTGGCTGGGGCTGCTGAGCTTCCTCTACCGGCGGCGCATCTTCATCCGGATCTGATCTAGCGCGCGTCCCGGGACATCCGGTTGTAGTCGCGGTAGCTGATCAGGCGGATCCCTTCCTCGGCGATCGTCTTCTTGACCTGCTCGGCGGTCAGGGTCTGCAGCTCCACCTCCCGCTCGCGGTCGTAGATCGCGTCGGGGCGGCTCTCGGGGAAACCGGGGTGACAGGAGATCTCGGTGACGCCGGGCTTCACCGCCCGGAGCATCGCCACCAGGACCTCCACGCTGATCTTGCTCAGGTCGGCCTTGCCGAACTCGGGCTGGCCGTAGAAGCGGCCAACGAACACCACGTCCGAGAAGCCGCGCACCGGCACGTTGTAGCGGCGGCCCGCGACGAGGAAGAGGCGCGCGACGTTGAACAGACGGTGCATGTGGTGGTGCGAGTCGATGTGGTCCGGCGGGCTCCCCACCATGCGGATGAACGCGGCGACCTGCCGGTCGATCTGCTGCTGGACCGCGGAGAGATCCTGCATGTCGGTGAACAGCTTTCCCCGCTCGTCGAAGGAGACGTGGATGCCGAGGCCGAGCTTCGGGCGCTGCCGCGCCTGCTGGATCGCGGCCTCCGCGTCCGGGCCGTCCACCAGGAGGCTCGCGCTGGTCACGATGCCCGCGTCGTGGGCCTCGAAGAGGCCGCGGTCGATCTCGGCGGCCAGGCCGAGGTCGTCCGCGTTGACGATGAGGAATCGGTCGGGGGCCGCCGCGGCCGCCGACCGGCGCGAGGCAAGGAGGGCGCCGGCGGCTCCGAGGCCGGAAACGAGGAAGCCGCGTCTCGACAGGGTCGAGTCCATGACTCTTTCAAGATAGCCCGCCCGGGTAAAAAATGCCTTGGATAGTGTCGGTTGCTCGTCGTGCGATGATCGTCCATATGAGGCTCGTCGCGGTCGCCTTGGCCCTCGTCCTGACCCTCGGGTCGACGAGCGTCCGGGCCCAGGCCCCGCGGGTCTACGAGCCCGAGCAGTCCCGCCCCTGGGCGGTCTACTTCTCGCCCGGCGGCGGCGCGGCCCAGGCGGTGGTGGAGGCGATCGGGCGGGCCGGGCACACCGTGCTCGTGCAGGCCTCCTCGCTCAGCTCGCCCCAGATCACCAAGTCGCTCGCGGATGCCCAGCATCGGGGCGTCAGGGTCGAGGTCATCCTGGACCGCAAGCACGGCAAGGGGCGGCCGTCATCGGCCGACTCGCTCACCCGGGACGGGGTCGTGGTGCTGATCGACCGGGCGCATCCCGCCAACAGCAACGTGATGGTGATCGACACGGAGGTCGTGCTGACCGGGAGCTTCGGCTTCACGGTCGCGGCGGACCGGGAGAGCGCGGAGAATCTGTTGATCATCCACGCCCCCACGCTGGCCGCGCGCTACGGCGAGAACTGGCAGGCCCACGCGGCCCACTCCGTCCGCTACACGACTTCCGCTTCCCCCTAGCTGCCGACCTGCCACCCGGTGGTGGGAAAGGGTCCAGATGGGCCCTTTCCCGCCGCCGGGCTAGGCGTCGACCCACGGGGTCCAGAGCTGGAACCACTCCTCCGGCGGGTTGACGAAGCCCTTCACCTTCGGGCTCAGCACCACCAGGTTCAGGTCGTTGCAGATGGGGAAGAACGAGGCGTCCTCCTCCATGATGATCCGGTCGATCTGCTTGTAGACCGCCGCGCGCTTCTTCTCGTCTAGCTCGGCGCGGGCGCTGTCGAGGAGGCCGTCGACCTTCGGGTTCGCGTACCAGCCCACGTTGACGCCCTTGTCGGGCTGGCGCGTGGAGCGGGCCACGATGTCGATCCAGAAGTTGCTGGTCATGCCCCACGAGAGCTGGTAGGCCCCGTGGCCCGGCCGTAGCCCCTGGAACATCTTCGAGAGATAGGTGATCCAGTCGAAGGTCTCGAGCTTGACCCGGATGCCCACCTTGGCCAGGTCGCGCTGGATCCACTCCGCCATCGCCACCGGGATCATCTGCCCCGAGCCCGACGTCGACGTCCAGAACGTGGTCTCGAGGCCCGAACCGAGGCCCGCGTCCTTCAGGAGCGCCTTGGCCTTCTCCGGATCGTAGGAGTAGGGCCTGTACTTGGGGTCGTAGGCGACGGTGGCGGGCGAGATCATGCTCCACGCCGGCTTCGCGGTGCCGCGCAGCAGCTCCTTGCACATCCGGTCCTTGTCGACCGACATCTGGAGCGCCTTGCGCACCCGCACGTCCTTGAACTTCTCGTCCTTCATGTTCAGGTGCCAGTACCAGATGTGGGGCGCGTTCGACTGGAGCACCTGGAACTTCTCCTTGCGGAGCGCCTCCACCTCGTCGGGCGGGGGCGCGAGGATGAAGTCCACCTCGCCGGTGCGGAGCGCGGCCACCCTGGCCGCCGGATCGTCGAGACGCCGGAAGACCAGCTTGTCCACGTTGGCCGCGGTGCCCCAGTAGTCCTTGAAGCGCTCGAGCACGATCCGGTCGCCGGGCACGTTCTCCACGAACTTGAAGGGCCCGGTGCCGACCGGGGCGTCCGCGAACTTCTCGTTGCCGGTCTTCTTGACCTGGGTCGGGCTCACCATCATCGGCTCGCCCCAGCTCTGCAGCGTCATGCGCTCCCACTCCGAGTACGGCTTGCTGAACGTGAGCTTCAGCGTGTACTCGTCGACCGCCTCCGCCCCCGTGATGTACTCGACCACGTAGGAGGTGTAGCTGTTGGCCCGGGCGTAGAAGTGCGGGGCGTCCTTCTTGTACATGCGCTCCCACGAGAAGACCGCGGCGGCCGCGTTGAACGGAGTGCCGTCGTGGAACTTGACCCCCTTCCGCAGCTTGAAGGTGCGCGAGAGGCCGTCCTTCGCGGTGGTGTAGGACTCGGCGAGCTTCGGGACCACCTTCGGGATCGTGACCTCCGCGTTGGTCAGGTCCTCGGCGAGCAGGCCTTCGAACATCTGGAACGTCACCCGATAGGTCAGCCAGCAGCCGGTGGCCTGCGGGTCCAGGATGTCGGACGGGCCCTCCATGCCGTAGACGAGCGTGCCGCCTTTCTTGGGGGTCTGGGCCCGCCCGCGCTTGGGCAGGGCCAGCGTTCCCGCCGCTCCGGCCGCGCCGGCGGCGGCGGTGCGGAGGAAGTCCCGCCGGCTCACGCCGTCGGGCAGCATGCGCATCATCAGGCTGATCTTCTCTGCGTCCATGATCCCTCTCCTTGGACTCGACCCGGGGGTCTACCGGCGCGCGCGAGGGTCGAGGGCCTCGCGCAGACCGTCTCCGACGAAGTTGAACGCGAGCGCGGCGACGACGATGACGATGCCGGGGATGGTGGCCACGTGGGCGGCGCGGTAGAGCACGAGCCGGCCGTTGCCCACCATCACGCCCCAGTCCGGGGTGGGGGGCTGCACGCCCAGGCCCAGGAAGCTCAACCCGGCCGAGGCCACGATCATCATGCCCACCAGGGTGCTGGTGTAGACCAGGAGCGGCGGCAGCACGTTCGGCAGCAGGTGGCGCCCGATGAGGCGTCCCCCGCTGGCGCCCAGCGCGCGGGCGGCCTCGACGAATTCGAGCGGCTTGACCGAGAGGGTCGCGGTGCGCACCACGCGGGTACTGTACGGCACCAGGACCACCGTGAGGGCGAACATCTGGTTTTCCATGCCGGGGCCGATGACGCCCACGATCGCGATGGCGAGCAGCACGAGCGGGAACGCGAAGAAGACGTCGAGCGCGCGCATGATGACGTGATCGACCGCGCCCCCCAGGTAGCCGGCCAGCAGCCCGAGCCCGAGCGCGACGAGGCCCGCGGTCACGGTGGGCAGGATGCCCACCAGCAGCGAGGCGCGCCCGCCCCAGATGAGGCGGCTCAGGATGTCGCGCCCCTGCTCGTCGGTCCCGAGGGGATGGCCCGGGGTGCCGATGGGCGAGAGCCGCTCGACGGCGGCCGAGGTGAGCGGATCCCATGGGCTGATGAGCGGCGCGGCCAGGGCGGCCCCGCCGATGACCGCGATGATCAGGAGCCCCACCATCGCCTGGCGGTCGCGCGCGAACGCCCGCGCGGACTGCGCGAGGGCGCCGCGGGGGCGGCGGGCGCGCGACGCGGCCGCGGTCACGGTGAGCGCGGTCGAGGTGGTGGCCACGATCAGGCCGGCCGGGAGCGCGGGTCGAGGTAGAGGTTCAGCAGGTCCACCACCAGGTTCACCAGGACGAACGACAGCGCGATGAACAGCGCGGCGCCCTGGACCGCCTGCACGTCGCGCGCGAGCACCGAGGAGACGAGCTGGCGTCCGAGCCCCGGCCAGCCGAAGACCTCCTCGGTGAAGACCGCCCCGCCCAGCAGGTAGCCGAGCTGCAAGCCCGAGATGGTCAGGATGGGCGGCCAGGCCACCCGGAGCGCGTGCAGGCCCAGCACCGCGCGCTCGGAGAGCCCCTTGGAGCGGGCGACCTTGATGTAGTCCTGGCCGAGGATCTCGAGCACCGAGGCCCGTGTCATGCGCGCGATGATGGCGGCGGGCGCCGCCGCGGTGGCGATCGCGGGCATGATCAGGTGGGCGAGCAGGTCCTGGAAGCCGCCCGGGCCGCGCGAGGAGTACATGCCGAGGCTCGGCAGCCAGCGCAGGTTGATCGCGAAGAACACGATCAGTACCAGGCCCAGCCAGAAGGGCGGCATGTTCCCGATCACCAGCGAAGCGCCCATCGCGGCGCGGTCGACCACCGTCTGCTGCCGCGAGGCCGCGAGGACTCCGACCGCGACGCCCCCCAGGACCGCGAGGGCGAAGCTGGCGCCGGCCAGGATCAAGGTGTTGCCGAACTTGGGGAGCAGCAGCTCGACCACCGGCTTGTGCACGATGGGGGAGAGCCCGAGGTCGCCGTGCAGCGCCCGCCAGAGCCACTTCACGTACTGCACGTGGATGGCCTGGTCGAGCCCGAGCGCGTGCCGGAGCTGGGCGAGCGACTGATCGGTGGCCATCGGGCCCAGCAGGGCGCGCGCCACGTCGCCCGGGATCAGCTTCATGGTGAGGAAGATCACCACCGTGATCCCGAAGAGCACCGGGACCAAGCCCAGCAGGCGCTGGAGCACGTAGACGATCACGCCGGCCGGCCGTCGAGGTGCGCGCGCACCCGCTCGCAGTAGGCGGCGGCCTGCTCGGCGAAGCGCGTCTCGAAGAACTCGTCGACCGCCCGGCTCAGGATCGCGTCCGCGTCGGTGCGGATCGGCAGCGGGCTCCGGCTGCGCAGGGTGTTCACCGCCAGCGTCTTGAGCTCCGGGGCGATCTCGTAGTCGAGGGTCAGGCGCACGCGGACCGCCGCGTCGCCCGGCTCGAGCTGCCAGCACCCCGCGACGGTGACCAGCTCGCCGCGCAGGGTGAAGCGGCGCTCGCGCCGGCCGTTCCGTGCCGCCCGCCCCACCGACAGCGTGGCGGTCTGCTCCTGTCGGTCCACGATGGGCAGGTCGAGCACGTGGGCCAGCGGGCCGCCGCCCTTGCCGGTCGCGGGAGCGATGCCGGGGAAGTAGAAGTACGTATTCCGGCGGCCGAGCGCGGTCCAGATCTCGTCCGGCGAGGACGACAGGGCCGTCTCAGCGCTCACGGTGACCATCGTTCTCCAGAAAGTCCACTGGCCCGATCGGTGTCGGCGGCTGCTCGCGACGAGAGCACGCCACACCGCGGGCCCGGCCCACTATAGTCCATGGCATCATGCAGTCGCAACGCCCTATCCCGATCGGAGGACGAAGCCATGCTGAGGCGACCCGACGTCGACGAGGTGATGGAGTACGGCCGCGCCCTGGGATTCGATCTGACCCCGATGGAGGCGCGCATGATCCAGGCGCGCATGATGGACACCATCGCCGCGCTCGAGACCTTCGACGAGATGCGGGTGGAGGAGCGGCGCCCGCCGCTCCGCTTCACCGACCGCGACCCGGGCCGCCGCCCGTCGGCCGCCGAGGACCCGCTGGGCGCCTTCATCACGCGCTGCCGGGTGCCGGGCGCGACGAGCGGCCCGCTCCACGGCAAGACCGTCGCGCTCAAGGACCACATCGCCCTCGCCGGGGTGCCGATGACGTTCAGCTCGCACATGATGGACGGCTACGTGCCGGACTTCGACGCGACCGTGGTCACGCGCCTCCTCGACGCGGGCGCCACCATCGTGGGCAAGCTCAAGATGGAGGAGTTCTCGTGGGGCGGCCCCGGTCTCTCCGGAGTGGGGGACTACGGCCGCCCGCTCAACCCGCACCGCCACGAGCACGTCACCGGCGGCTCGTCGTCGGGTTCGGGCGCCGCGGTCGCGGACGGCGCGGTCGACATCGCGCTGGGCGGCGACCAGGGCGGCTCGATCCGCCTGCCCGCCGCATGGTGCGGCATCGTCGGGCTCATGCCGACCCACGGCCTCGTCCCGCACTCCGGCGTGTTCGGGCTCGAGCCCACGATCGATTACGTGGGCCCGATGGCCCGCACCGTGGAGGACATCGCGGCGTCGCTCCAGGTCATGGCCGGGCGCGACGGCCTCGACCCGCGCCAGGCCGACGTGCCCGCGACCCTGCCGCCCTATCCCGCCGCGCTCGCGCGCGGGGTGAAGGGGCTGCGCATCGGCCTGCTCGACGAGGGCTTCGGGGTGCCGGGCGGTGATCGCGCGGTCGACGAGGCGGTCATGGACGGGCGGCTCAAGCAGAGCCACGCCCGGGAGTTCTCGCCGAACCTCAAGCTGAACCTCCTGCAAGGCTACTACCTCCAGCGAAACTACGGCGGGCGCCTCTACGCCAAGACCCAGAACGTGCGGCCCACCTTCGTGGCCCAGTACGACCGCGTCTTCGCGGGAGTGGACGTGCTCGCGATGCCGACCATCCCGATGACCGCGCCGCGCTGGCAGGAGCCGCGCGACCACGAGGACGCGATGGAGCTGACCATGCTGGGCGGCAAGCGGAGCCTCGACCTGGGTCCGGTGATCGCCAACACGTGCCCGTTCAACTACACCGGCCACCCCGCGATCAGCGTGCCGTGCGCGAAGATCGGCGGGCTCCCGGTGGGGCTGATGCTGGTCGCGCCCTATTTTCGCGAGGACACGCTGATCCAGGCCGCGGCGGCGTACCAGCAGTCGGTGGACTGGGCGGCGCTGATCGCCACGCCCGGCGCCTGAGCGTCGCGTCCCGGGTGCCTCACGCGCGCCGTGCCCGGGCCGGGGATTCGGGAGCCGCGAGCCACGCGCCGGCGTGGCAGACCGCGACGTAGGACCGCCAGGGCCTCCAGCGCCGGTGATCCCGCTCGCGCGGGGCCCCGCGTCGGGGCGACGCAGAAGGAGACTCGAGGCCGAAGGGCGCGGCGTCCGGCTCGGTCAGGCTGCGCATCGCGATCCAGTGCGCGGTGGCAGTGTCGAAGCCGGCTTGCTCGGTGAGCTGGAGGACGAGACGCTCGAAGGGCGCGGTCTGGAACTGGATCGCGCCCGCGGCGGTCGCCTCCGCGAGCCGCCGCAGGTTCCGCGCCCCCGCCCTCGACAGCCCCAGATCGGCTCGCGAGCATCGCGCGAGCGCGGCGGGCTCCGGAAAGAGCAGGTGAGGACCGCGCGGAGGCCGGGGCTCCAGCGGTCGACCGTGGACCCTCGCGAGCCGCTCCATGACGCCGGCCACCGTCACCGGCCCGACGTCCCGGCGGATCATCCGGTGGACCGCGATCTCGAACCCGTCCCAGGCGCCGGGCAGGCGCACCCCGCGCAGCCGGCTCAGCAGCGGCGCGAGCGCGCCGTCCGACGCCAGCTGCTGGGCGATGCCCTCCGGGTCGGCGGTCAGGTCGAACATCCGCGACACCCGCTCGATCACCGCGCGTAGCGGCCGACAGTCCGGCAGCCACACGCCGAGCTCGATCTGACCCAGGCCCGGCACCGGGCGGACCGCGATCCAGCCGGCCCGGCCGTCGACGACGATGGTCCGGCGATAGCCCTGGAGGCTCACCTCCTCGACGCCGACGGTGCGCTCGGCGCCGAAGAAGCGCGTGAGGTTGCGCCAGCCCAAGGGTGGCGGGAACGCCAGCCGGAGGGCGATCGCCCCGCCGTCGATCCCGCCTTGGGGACGAAGCCGCCGGATGGCGGAGGGCGGGCGTCGGTAGGTCTCCCGGAAGACGGCATTGAAGCGCCGGATGCTCTGGAAGCCGGCCGCGAAGGCGACGTCGGCGACGGTCAGCCGCGTGTCGCTCAGGAGCATCTTGGCGAGCTGGACCCGCCGGGTGCGGGCGGCGGCGCTCGGAGAGGCGCCCACGTGCTCGAGAAAGAGCCGCGTCAGGTGACGCGGCCCGATCCCGAGGATGGCGGCGAGATCCGCGACGCTCCCTTCGTCGAGGGCGCCCTGCTCGATGAGGCGAAGCGCCCGTGACACCGTGGCCGCGGTGCCCCGCCACGCCGGGCTGCCCGGAGCGGCCTCGGGCCGGCACCTGAGGCAGGGCCGGAACCCCGAGCCCTCCGCCGCCGCGGCGGTGGGGAAGAAGACGACGTTCCGGGACCGCGCCGGCAGGACGGGACAGATCGGCCGGCAGTAGATCCGGGTGGTCAGGACGCCACTGAAGAAGCGCCCATCGAACCGGACGTCGCGCGCGATGCGGGCGCGATCACAGGCGGCGCGGTCGAGCATCAGCACCCCCTCAGTGTGCCTCGATCGCGGCGGCGTGGCCACGGGGTCGCGACGACCAGGTCCGAAAGCGACCAGCCCGCGGGCACCCGCTGCCACCATACTGCCCGCATTGTCGCCGACCGCATCGGGCGGCGGTCGAGGGGGCACTCGCCATGTTCGTGGGGTGGAAGATCGTCATCGTCGCGTTCCTGATCGCGACCTTCGCGTTCGGCATCGGCTTCTACGGCCTCGGCGTGTACCTGGTGGTCCTGCGTGACCGATCGGGGTGGCCGGTCTCGCTCATCTCGACGGCGATCACCGGGTATTACGTGCTCAGCGCCACCATGATCACCGTCGTCGGGGACGCGTTCGACCGCTTCGGGCCGCGGAAGGTCCTGATGGTCGCGATCGGCTCCCTCGCTGCCGGGGTCCTCGTGGTCGCCTCGGCCACGCGGCCATGGCAGCTCGGCCTGGGTCTGGCCGTGATGGCGGTGGGGTGGGCCGGCATGAGTGGGGCCGCGATCAATGCCATCGTCGCGCCGTGGTTCGAGAGGAAGCGGGGTCTCGCGGTCAGCATGGCGATGAACGGCGCGACCTGTGGCGGCGTGCTCCTCGTGCCGCTCTGGACCGTGCTCATCGCCGCCGTCGGTTTTCCCGCGGCCGCCTTGGTGATCGCGGGCGTCATGGTCGTGCTCCTGGTTCCGCTCGTGGCGCTCTACATGCATCGCGGCCCGGAAACGCTCGGCCTCGGACCGGACGGAGACGCCCGGCCCGACGGGATCGCATCGGTCGGCGCGCCGGCCCCAGGCCCCGCGCCGGAGCCGATCCGACGCGCCGACCTCGTTCGCACGCGGCGCTTCTGGACCATCTCGGCCGCCTTCGCGCTGGGGCTGCTCGCGCAGGTCGGCTTCCTGACGCATCAGGTGGCCTATCTGAGCCCGCGCATCGGCCGCGAGGGCGCGGCGCTCGCGGTGAGCCTCACGACCCTCGCCGCGATCGTCGGCCGGCTCGTGACCGGCGCGTTCATCGATCGCGTGGACCGGCGCGTCGCCTCGGCCTGCAACTTTGCCGTCCAGGCCCTCGCGGTCTTTGCGATGATTCGGTGGCCGTCGGTGCCGGTGCTCTATGTCGGCTGCGCGCTCTTCGGTCTCGGGGTGGGTAACATGACGACGTTTCCCAGCCTGATCGTGCAGGTGGAGTATCCGAAGGCGCACTTCCGGCGGGTGGTGAGCCTGATCGTAGCGATCAACCAGTTCACGTTCGCGTTCGGCCCGGCCTTGCTGGGATGGGCGCGAGACCGGTGGGGCTCGTACTCGGTCGCGCTCGGGCTGTGCGTCGTGTGCCAGGCGGCGGCCGCGCTGATCGTCGTCTTGAAAGGAGAGCGGGAGTCGGCGAATGGAGGAGCCCCGGGCCCACGTTGAGCGGATCGAGTCGGCCGGCGTGCGCACCGTCACGCCGGTGGCGAGCGGCGCGATGGCGTGGCGCGCCTGGGGCGCGGGGCCGCCACTGGTGCTGCTCCACGGGGCGAGCGGCTCCTGGACCCACTGGATCCGCAACGTGCTCCCCCTCGCCGGGCATCACCGCGTGCTGGCGGCCGACATGCCGGGCTACGGCGAGTCGGACGCCCCGCCCGAGCCGCACACCGCCGACGGCCTGGCCGGGCTGGTGGCGGCCGGCATCGACCGGATGGTGCCGCCGCCGGCCGTCTTCGACGTGGCCGCCTTCTCGCTCGGCGCCATCATCGGCGGCCTCGTGGCGGCGCGGCTCGGCGCACGGGTGCGCACGCTGGTGCTGCTGGGCCCGGGCGGGCTCGGGCTGACGCCGGCGGCCCCGCGGGCGCTGCTCCGGCTCGAGCCCGGGATGGCGCCGGAGGCCGTCCGGCACGCGCACCGCGAGAACCTGCGCACGCTGATGCTCGCTCGCCCGGAGAGCGCGGACGATCTGGCGGTCACGCTCCAGATCGACAACGTGCGGCGCGCGCGCTTCAAGTCGGGCGCGATCCCGGTGTCGGACGTGCTGTTCCGCGCGCTGCCCGCCGTGCGCGCCCACCTGGCCGGCATCTGGGGCGCGCGCGACGCCTTCACGAGCCACCACCTGGAGGAGAGCCGGCGGGTGCTGGTCGCCGCCGACCCGCGCTTCGACATGCGGGTGATCGACGGCGCCGGCCACTGGGTGAACTACGAGGCGGCCGAGGAGGTCAACGCCCTGCTCTCGGAGATGCTGGCGCGCCGGACGCGGTGAGCGCCGGCGCGCCCCGGGCCTAGCGCCCCTGGAACTGGGGTCGGCGCTTCTCGGAGAAGGCCTTCACCCCTTCCTGGTAGTCCTGGCTGTCGAAGCAGTCCTTGATGAGCTTGTCGAGCAATGCGAAGTCACGCTGGGCGTCGGGGCGCAGCAGCTGCTCCACGCTGGCCTTGGCCGAGCGCAGGGTGAGCGGCGCGTTGCGCGACATGGTCAGCGCGTAGTCGCGCGTGAAGCGCTCCAGATCGGCTTTCGGCACCACCTGGTTCACCAGGCCCATGCGCAGCGCGTCCTGGGCGGTGAAGTCGGTGCGGGCGGTGAAGAAGAGCTCCTTGGTGTAGGCGGGACCGATCAGCGACATCAGCTTCTCCATCCCCTTGTAGTGATAGCCCAGGCCCAGCCGGGCCGCCGGGATACCGAAGCGCGCGTCGTCCGCTGCGATGCGCAGGTCGCAGGTGATGGCGATGGAGACGCCGCCCCCGATGCAGAAGCCGTGGATCATGGCCACCAGCGGCTTGCCGAGCCGGGCGAGCGACTCCCCACCCGCGCCCGAGATGCGGCGGTACTCCTCCTCGTCGGCCGCGTTGCGCCGCCGGTCCTTGAACTGGGAGATGTCGGCGCCGGCCACGAAGGCGGTCTCGCCCGCCCCGCGCAGGATCACCACCCGGATGGCGGGATCCGAGGCCAGGTCGGTCACGTACTCGGGCATGGCCTGCCACATCTCCTGGCTCACCGCATTGCGCTTCTCCGGCTGGTTGAAGGTGATCCAGCCGATGGGGCCCTCCTTCTGAAGGAGCAGCTTCTCGGTCGTCGCGGTCTCGGTCATGCTCGTTCTCCTGGAGGTGGTGGGGATGCCGACGAAGACTGGTGTATCCCGACGGCCGGGCCTTCCGCAAGGGGGGCGGACATGAGGTATGCTCGGCCCCGCGATGACGAGCCGGCCGACCTATCGCGATGCCTGCCGGGCCTTTCGCTGGGAGGAGAGCGCCCGCGCCCTGGGCTGGGTGGCCGGCGAGCCGGTGAATCTCGGCCGGACCATCATCGACCGGCACACGGGCATCGACCGGCACGCGGGGGGCGGGCGCCCCGCGCTCCGATGGCTCGGCAAGCGCGGCGAGGACCGCACCTACTCGTTCGACGAGCTTCGCGAGCTGACCGCGCGCTTCGCGACCCTGCTCCGGGCGCAGGGAGTGGAGCGGGGGGACCGGGTCGCGGGCTTCCTGCCTCGCGTCCCCGAGATGCTGATCGCGATGATCGGCGCGTGGAAGGCCGGTGCGGTCTACGTGCCGATCTTCACCGGATTCGGTCCCGACGCGGTGGAGTACCGGGTCCGCCACAGCGGGGCCCGGGTCCTGGTCACCCACTGGGAGCATCGCGCGCGCCTGCCCGAGCCGGTGCCGGACGGGGTGACGGTCATCACGGTCGGCGGAGGCGACGCGGTTCCGCCGGGGGACACCGAGTTCTGGCGCGCGATGGATCGCCACCGGGAGGGGGCCGACCCGGTCGCCTGCCGGCGCGACGAGCCGGCGGTGCTCCTCTACACGTCGGGCTCGACCGGGCCACCAAAAGGAGTGAAGATCGCTACCAATTTCCTGATGGCGATCCATCCGCACCTCGTCCACGGTGCCGATCTCCGGCCGGACGACGTGTTCTGGCCGACCGGCGATCCGGGCTGGGGCTACGGGCTCGTGTGTTACATGGGCGCGCTGGCCCTCGGGGTGCCGGTGCTGTCGCACGAGGCGGCCCCGACGCCCGAGCTCTGCGTGGCCCAGCTCCGGGACCGGCGGGTGAGCAATCTCGCGACGACCCCGACGCTGCTGCGCGGCGTGATGGCGCTCGGGGCCCCCGCGGTGGGCGGCGTCCGCCTGCGCGCGGCGAGCAGCTGCGGGGAGCCCCTGAACGCGGAGGTGGTGCGCTTTTTCCGCGAGCACTGGGGCGTCACCGTGATGGACCAGTACGGCTCGAGCGAGTTCGGCCTGCCGGTCGGCAACTTCGGCACCGTGGACATGGCGGTGAAGCCGGGCTCGATGGGGCTGCCGCTGCCGGGCTGCACGGTGGCGGTGGTGGACGACGAGGGCCGCGAGGTGGATCCGGGCGTGGTCGGCCACGTGGGGCTGAAGCCGCACCCGGAGGGCTACTACTCGCTCGGCTACTGGAACGACGCGGAGCGGGATCGCGAGGCGTACCGCGGCGCGTGGCTGACCGTCGGCGATCTGGCGCGGCGCGACGCCGACGGCTACTTCTGGTTCGAGGGCCGCGCCGACGACGTGATCAAGAGCGCGGGATACCGGATCGGCCCCTTCGAGGTCGAGAGCGCGATCCTGAAGCACCCGGCGGTGGCCGAGGCCGCGGTGGTGGGAAAGCCGGATCCGCTGCGCGGGCACATCGTCAAGGCGTACGTGGTGCTCAAGCCGGGTCGCGCGGTCCAGAGCGGGCTCGCCACCGAGATCGCCGACGTGGTGAAGACCCACGTCGGCCGGCATCAGTACCCGCGCGAGGTCGAGTTCCTCGACCGGCTGCCCAAGACCGAGACCGGCAAGATCCAGCGATTCCTGCTGCGGGGGCGGTAGGCTCCCGGCCGGGCGAGGAGGAGACGATGGCGGTGTACGAGGTGATCACCGGCGGGTCGGCCTGGCCGACCCGCTACACGTTCTCGCCGGCGGTGCGCGCGGGCAACCTCCTCTTCATCTCGGGCACGACCGCGGGGGACGAGCACGGGCAGCTCGTCGGGCCGGGCGACATCGTGGCCCAGACCCGCTACATCTTCGCGAAGTTCGCCCGGCTGCTCCGGGCTGCGGCCGGCGGCTTCGAGCACATCGTGGAGACCACCGACTACGTCACGACCACCGAGAACTACGCCCGGACCGCCGGCGTCCGTCGGGAGTTCTTCGGGGAGCGTTTCCCGACCGCCACCGGCGTGATCGTGGCCGGGCTCCTGCGCGAGGGCGCCCTGATCGAGATCTCGGCGGTCGCGGTGCTGCCCGACCCGTCCTGACCGGCGCTACCAGGAGGACACCATGGCCGACCCGCAGCTGATGGATCGAGCGTTCCAGCGCATCATGCGGAGCCTCGTCGAGACGGGCCGCGCGCCGCACTACGCGGAGGTTGCCCGGGCCCTGGGCCTGCCCGCCGAGGAGGGGCGCGCGCTCCTGCGCGACGTCATGGCCGCCTACCCGATCGGCTGGCTCCATCCCGAGACCGACTACATCGCGTCGTTCCCGCCGCTCAACAATCTGCCCACCCAGTACCGGATCTCGGTGGGCGGCGCGCAGCGCTGGTTCGCCCAGTGCGGGTTCGAGGCCACCTCCGCGACGTGGCTCTTCCCGGGCCAGACCGTGCGGGTCGACGCGGCCTGCCTCGACTGCGGCGACCCGGTGACGGTCGAGATGCGCGACGGGCGGATCACCTGGGCGGATCCGCCCGGGCTGGTCGGCCACCTCGCCTTCGGCTTCGGCGCCTCACGCGGCCGGTCGTACTACCTCTGAACCGGGATGAATCTCTTCCGGTCGGAAGACCACGCGCGACGCTGGAGCCAGTTCACGCCGAGATCCGAGGAGGGCTTCATCACCCTCACCGACCTGGCCGGCTTCTTCGGTACCGAGAGCCGGCGGCACATGCTGGACCCCGACTATCTGTCCGTCTGGTACCCGCGTCGCGCGGTCGAGCGCCGCGTCTATCTGGAGTCGATCGGCAAGACCTCGCCGTTCTGGATGGGCACTCCCGATCCCCCCACGTCCTGAGCCCACGTCCTGAGCCCACGTCCTGAGGAGGACACCCGCATGAAAGCGATCCGCGTCTCGGAGTACGGTGGCCCATCGGTGCTGAAGCTCGAGGAGGTTCCCACGCCCCAGCCGGGGCCGGGGCAGGTGCTCGTGCGCCACCACGCCGTCGGCATCAACCCGGTCGACACCTACCTGCGCTCGAACACCGACAACCGCGGCCCGAAGCTGCCCTACACGCCGGGCGGGGACGCGGGGGGCGTCATCGAGGCGGTGGGCGCGGGCGTGACCGCCGTGAAGCCGGGGGATCGCGTCTACGTGGGCGGCACCGTGACCGGCGCCTACGCCGAGCTGGCAGTCTGCGAGCAGGGACAGGCGCACCCGCTCCCGGCGGGCGCGTGGGCTCACCGTCATCGGCACCGCCGGCACCGAGAAGGGCCGGCGCATGGTGCTGGAGCAGGGCGCGCACCACGCGCTCGACCACACCGCGGCCGGCTACCTCGAGGAGTGCGTGAAGCTCACCGGCGGGCGGGGGCCCGACATCATCGTGGAGATGCTGGCCAACGCGAACCTCCAGAAGGACCTGGGCGCCATCGCCACCCGCGGCCGCATCGTGGTGATCGGCAACCGGGGCACGGTGGAGATCAACGCGCGGATCGCGATGAACAAGGACGCGGCCATCCTCGGCATGGCGCTCAACCACGCCACGCCCGCCCAGCTCGCGGGCATCCACGCCGCGCTGGTGGAGGGCCTGCGCAACGGCTCGCTGCGGCCGGTCATCGCGCAGGAGCTACCGCTCGCCCAGGCGGCCCGGAGCCACGAGGCGGTGATGGAGGCCGGCCACCATGGCAAGGTGGTGCTGATCCCCTGAGGCGGCTGAAAAGCCGCCTCAGATGCTAGACGAATTCGGCGCGGACGGGGCCGACCGGGGTGAAGGTGGCGTCGATGCGGTCGCCTGCGTTGAGGAGGTACTGGCGGGTGAACGAGCCCGACATCACCTTCATGCCCGCCTCGAGGGCCAGGCCGAACTCGGCCAGCTTGTTGGCGAGCCAGGCGATCGAGGCCGCCGGAGTGCCGAGCACCTCGCTGCCGAGGGCGCGCTCGGCCGCCGCGCCGTTCACGGAGAGCTCCAGCGCCACCGTCGAGAGGTCGAAGCCGGGCGGCACCGGGACCGGCGCGCCGGTGACGTAGGCGCGCTGCTGGGCGTTGTCGGCGAGGCTCACGTTGAGGTCGGCCGCGAAGTCGCCGCGCCGCTCGACGATCTCGAAGGCGGGCGCCATCGCGGCGAGCGCGGCGGCGGCCCGCTCGGTGGTCACCCCGGGGCCGCGCAGGGTGGTGCCGACGGTGAGGCACAGCTCGTTCTCGAAGCCGGGGCGGATCAGGTCCGCGTAGCGGAAGCGCGTGCCGCTCGGCTGCTCGCCGCTCTGCAGGAGAAAGCCCAGCACCGGCTCGTGCACGCCCTGCTGGGCCTGCATCGCCTTCGAGGTGAGGCCCACCTTCCAGCCCGCCTGGCGCTCGCCCGCCGCGGTGTACCGGGCGAGGACGCCCAGCTGCACTTGGTACGCCTCCTCACGGCTCAGACGCTTCATCCACTCGGGACCGGGGGCGGTCCGCTGCCCGGCGCACTGCCAGAACGCGTCGATCGCTTGGTCGATGCTCACGGGTCTCCTCGGCGTACCTCGCAGAGGTACGAGCGGAGCGCGACCGTTCCGCTGATCGGGTCG
>WNGJ01009255.1_pt1 | contig 20242 bp, 21 predicted proteins | sample 5400611 | NCBI WGS metagenome assembly WNGJ01 (sample SAMN13153375, study PRJNA577476) | soil metagenome | isolation source: 40 cm soil or saprolite under Garry oak tree replicate 1 | place: USA:California | collected 2016-06-15
CACCAACAGGTCTGACTTCTTAGTCCTCGGGAACGCGTCATCGACGGACATCGACACTCCGCCCGATGCGAGCGCCGCGCTGGCGTTGAGCATCGCCTTCGCACTCTTCCGTTTGCCAACGGCGTCGAAGATGACGTCGTAGCGCATGCCGCTCTGCGTGAAGTCGTCCTTCGTGTAGTCGATCACCGATGTCGCACCCAGCGACCGCACAAGCTCGAGGTTCGTGGTGCTGCAGACGCCGGTCACCTCGGCGCCGAGATTCCTTGCCAGCTGCACCGCGGACGTGCCGATCGCCCCCGAAGCTCCATAGACCAGCACCCGCTGTCCCTTCCGAACCTTCAGACGACGCATGAAGAACGAGGCGATCAACCCGCCGTAGGGTAGGGCGGCGGATTCTTCGTACGTGAGGTTGGCAGGTCGAAGCGCGAGCGCCGAGCTCGGCCAGCACACCTTCTCGGCATATGTACCGGCGCGGAAACCGTCCATTCCGAACACCTGGTCACCTGGCTTGAAGGAGGTTACGTCGCGGCCGACCGACTCGACCTCGCCGGCCGCGATCATGCCGATGATCCCCTTCCGCGGCGCCCTGAGGCCGAAGGCTGCTCGGAAGAAGAGCCGGTAGACGCCGCGCAGCTTGATGCCTCTCACGATGCAGTCGCTGGCTGTGACCGCGGTCGCGAAGAGCTGGATGCACACTTCCTTGTCCCGGGGACGCGGGTCGGGCACAGTCCTGATCTGGAGCACCTCGGGCGGCCCGTAGGCCGTGCAAACGGCGGCTCTCACGCCGTCTCCCGCGCCCGCAGCTCGATGGCGGACATCAATTCGGTGACGTCGATGATGCGCTCAAGTCTAGCGACGGAATCGGGATCCCCCGGCCCATAACACTCGCCAGTCGATTAGGGGCATCAGCGCAACATGGATGTATGAAAGTGCGCCTGGCAGGAATCGAACCTGCTGCCTTTCGGTCCGGAGCCGAACGCTCTGTCCGGTGAGCTACAGGCGCGCGAAGACCTCTGCAGTCTAAACTGCGCGCTCCGTGCACCGGCTCATCGCGATCATCGCTCTGAGCGCGCTTGCTGCTTGCCAGTCCGGCACGCATCCTGTATTCAGCCCGATCCCGCCGAGCCCGACGCCGTCCAATTCGCCAACCTCAGCGATCCTCCAACCGGCAGACATTCCATCCGGATTGAAGGTGTGCCTGGGCTCCGGTCCGATCGACGTCTACATCGTCAGCCTCGCCCATGCGGACCCGGGCCTCGCCGCAAAGGTCGGCTCGCAGTGGCAGCAGCTTGTAGATGGAGGTGCGACCGGCGGCGCGATCTCGCTGTTCACGGCCACGCCCGCTGCCTGCGGCGCCGAGCTGGGTGCAGCTTCCAACGTCAAATCCGTCACCGCCTTCGTTGCGATATTCGCCGACTCGGCGCAAGCGGATCGCGCGTGGGGATCAGGCGTGTTCGGTTTCGTACCGCCCGCCCCCGGGGAAATTCTTCCTGGCGCTGTCCGCGGAACCGATACCGGCCTCGGCCTGAGCTCCTGGACTTACGACCGCTCCAACATCCGGTTGGCGTCCTGGCACAAATCGGTTTTCGTCGCCCTCGTCGTGGTCGGCAACCTCGACGCAGCCGCCTTCAAAGCCGCCACGGCCGCAATCGATGCTCGCCTAAACTGAACCATTCGCGCCTGTAGCTCACCGGATAGAGCGCTTGCCTGCGGAGCAAGAGGCAGCAAGTTCGATTCTTGCCAGGCGCACCAGCGCGCCCTGAGCTGACTACTGTCCGCTGAGCGCACGTCGGGCAAAGGCCACGATGTCGGTCAGCTCGCGCACGACCCCGACCTGCTTGTCGCGATCGAGCACGCTGACCGGGGGTGAGGACTTGCACGCGGACGTAGTTGCTGGTCGATTCCGACACTGGGCCGCTGGAAACAGTCGCCGCCGAGCTGATGCGTTTGCTGCCGCCCGAGGTGGCAGGCCGCGACTAACCGGCGCTGAGGAACTTCACCAGGCCGGCCTCCAGCGCGAGTGCGATCTGCCGTTGGCCGGCCGGGTCGGCGGCCAGAGCGGCCTCTTTGGGATTGGTCAAGAACAGCGGCTCGACCAAAGCCCCGGGCATCTGGCTAGGGTTGTCGACCCACCCCGACGCCAGAGGTCCCAGCTCGATCAAATGGCCGTACTTGGTGCCCGAGCTGGTGAGCGTGGGTGCGGCCAGCTGGTCATCGGTCCACACGCCTCGATCGTCGGTGCCAAGCGAGGCGACAAGCGCGGCCTGCAGAGCGGTGGCAAGCCGGCGATTCTCAACGGAGAAGGTCCTTGCCGAGTCGTAGAACGATTCCGTTCCGCCGACCGATGGATCGCCAAAGGCGTTGAAATGAATCGAAACGAGCGCAGCGGCGCCGGCCGCATTGGCGCATGCAGCGCGTGCCGCCAGGTCGCGATGCTCGGCGCTACCGGTTAGCGCACCCAGCACCGAATCCGTGGGCGAGAGCTTGAGCATCGTCGAGTCCTGCGTGCGGGCCATGACCACGCGATAGCCATCCGCTCGCAGCAGAGTGCTGAGCTGGGTCGCGACCGTTAGGGCGGCGTCCTTTTCCAGCACCTGGCGCCCGCCCGAACCACCCACCACGCCGGGGTCGAGCCCTCCATGGCCCGGGTCGATGAACACCGTGTGTCCTGACCCCGCGTGGCTCGGCGGCAAGCTCAGGCATGCGCCCGCCTCCAGGCCGGGCAACGAGAGCTGGCTCGGTGCGGGCGCCTCTACCGCCTGCTTGAGGTTCGCTGCGACGGCGATCGGGGTGCCTATGAGCGCATAAAGCCGGGTCGCGCCAAAGACGAGCGCGGACACAAGCGCCAGTACGAGCGCTGTGCGAAGCAGGGGCAACGAGCCCCGACGGCGCCGAGTGCGTTGTGGGACGTGGCGAGCGTTTGCGATCGGCCCGGCCAGTTTAGCGTCACGGACGCCGAGCTACTTGACTCTTCCGTTCTCCGCTTGCGCGACCTTCTTGCAGGTCGCCGTATCGATGTTGAGGATCGCGAGAATGACCATGAAGATCTTGTTCTGCCAGACGGCAACGTAAAACGATTGGTTCGAGACCGAGATGCTCAGCACGATCGAGTTCTTGGTCAACCCTGTCGCGGTGCCCTCGACCACGGGGGCGCCCCCGCTCTTCAGCGACGCAGCGCTGAAGCCGAATATCGATTCGCTCGTATAGCCCTTGCTAGCGCTGGCCTCGTCTTTGAACTGGACGACGAAGTTGACCACCAGCCTGTACGTCGCGGAGCTGATGTCAGAGCTGTTGGACTCGATGCTAGCGCAGTGCGCGGTGCTGTCTGTGTAGAAGGCCGTGTAAGCCGCGGTCGCGCCCTTCTGTTTCGCTGAGTCCCATTCGGTCTTCGTCGAGTTGTATGTGTTTGGGTCTTTGGTCTTGGACTTGTTGAGGAAGCTGTCGATGTCGCCGGAAAGGTCGCACTTGTGCATATCGCTCGGGAGGTCTGCCGGCTGTACCGCGACACTCGCTGCGGTCGGGCCACTGGGCGCGAGTGGTGAGCTGCCGCCGCACGCGGCGGCCATGAGAATGACAGCCAGTCCGGCAAGCAATCTTCGAAGCACGGGCCTCAGTTTGACAGCCATGGGCCGACCACCGAATTCGTTAGAAGAAGATCGTCCGACGTCGCGGAAGCAGATCCCGAAGAGCCCCCTGGATCCAGTCGCGAACCTCTTCAGTCAGCTCGAGCACCAGCCGCGGGTCGTCGGCGGCTTCGGGACCGAAGTGGGCAACCTCGATGGGTTTTCCGAACGCGATGAACCACTTCGACGGAAGCGGAATCAGCCCGGCCAGACCCAACCAGGGGAAGGTCGGCGTGATTGGGACCGTGGGAAGGCCGAACAATCTGGCCACGGGCTGTAGGTCGAGCATCACTGGATGCAGCTCTTCCGAACCGACGACCGCGACCGGGATGATGGGCGACCCCGTCCGCAACGCCACCTGTACGAAGCCACCACGACCCATTCGCTGCACCTTGTAGCGATCTCGAAAACGCTTCGACGCTCCTTTGACGCCTTCTGGAAAAACTCCGACCAGCTCATCTCGCTCGAGGAGGGCGGTCGCGTTATCGGGATGAGCGAGCACGTTGCCGGTCTTGGCCAAAAGGATGTTGGCGAACGGCATGGCGAATGCCCAGTCGACCACCAGCATTCGTGCGTGGCGCGGCTTTGGGTGCTCGGCGATGATCGCGGCGCGAATCATTGCCCCGTCATAGGGAACGATTCCCGCGTGGTTGGCAGCCAGCAACGCCCGACCACGCGCGGGCACGTTGCGAATTCCATCGACTTCGACACGCCAGTACTTTCGATAGAACCAGAGCGCAATACCCTGAACCCGATCGGTGAACTCCGGATCGAAGCCGAAGTCGTCGTGTTGGTGCTCCAGGTGACCGCTGGAGCTCATTGCACGAAGAGCCCCCACTCACGATCGATTATGGCAACATGCAGTCGGCCTCGACATGCCACTCGATCTGAAGGCCGGCGCTACCGAATATCTAGGCTGGCTTCAGCTCGAAGCGAACCGCAGCCCGAACACGGTCCGCGCATATGAGTCCGAGCTTCGCAAGCTGATCGAGTTCCTCACGGCCAACGCCCACTCGCTTTCTCTCGATCAGCTTCGTCACGACGATCTACGTGCTTATCAGCGCCATCTCGCCGGACGATTGAAAAGTCCCGCGTCACGCGCGCGAGCCCTCGTCGCCATTCGCTCGTGGCTGCGCTGGCTGGCCCGCGAAGGCCTGATCGAGAAAGATCTGTCCAACGGCATCACACTGCCGAAGCTCGAACAGCGTCTTCCCAAGCCAATCGACCCGGATGAGCTCACGCGCCTGCTCGCCGCGCTGCCGCACGCGACGACTGCGGAAAAACGCGACCGCGCGATGGTCCAGTTCCTGATCAGCACCGGGTGCCGCATCTCTGAAGCTCTCGCGCTCGACCGGACCGACTTCCCGCGCAGCGGCAACCGGCTCGTGGTCACAGGCAAGGGCTCCAAGCAGCGTTCGGTGTACCTCACCGCGGACGCCCGAGAGGCGCTCGAGGACTATCTCGCCGCCCGCGAGGACGCGTGCATGGCCCTCTTCGTCAACTTCGACCGTGCCGCGTCGGACGATCGCAGCCGTCGGCTCACGCCGGCGGGCGCGCGTTTCATCGTGCGCAAGATCCGGCGTCAGCTGGGTGCCTGGTCATTCAAATCGCCACATGTGGCGCGCCACACCGCGGCCACCACCCTCCTCGAGGTGACCGGCGGCGACGTTCGCTTGGTCCAGGAGGTGCTCGGCCACGCGAACCTCAACACGCTCCAGGGCTACACCAAGATCGTCGACAGCCGGAAGCAGGATGCGTACCGCCTATACCAGGAGTTTCTGGACGGCAAAAAGGCCGGGCGTTAGTATCTGGACTGTGACGGACGTCAAGCACGCGAAGCTGTTTGAAGGCCTGCCGGACTCAGAGCTCCGCTCCATCGAAAAGCAGATGAAGACAGTGAACCACCCCGCCGGACACGAGATCGTGCTCAGAGGCGAGAACGGAGTCGGATTCATGGTCATCCTCGACGGCTCCGTGACGGTGACGACCGTCCAGGGCAAATCGCGGAAGCTTGGACCTGGCGACTCGTTCGGTGAGATGTCCCTGCTCGACCACGAGGGCCGCAGCGCCAACATCAAGGCGGACACCGACGTGTCTCTGGCGACGATCCCCGAGTGGGGCTTCAAGCCATTCCTGAAGGAGCACCCGGAGGTGACTTACCGCCTCCTCCAGGTCCTCAGCCAGCGAGTGCGCCAGGCCGAAAGCGACAAGTAGCCCGAAAGGGGCCACTGGGAACCGGTCCTCCCGGAGTTAGACCGGGCATGCTTCGCCCCCGCCTGTGGCTCGTCGCTCTGGTCGCGGCTACCGCGTGCAGCTCCGCGACGCCTACCGCTTCCTCGAGCCCAACAGCGGGAACATCGCCCCCGCAGGTCGCGTCTCCAACTCCCGACAAGGGTGATCACGTGACGATGCTTCCAGTGACGACGTTCGGCCACATGGTCGTCGATCCGAAGACGAAGCACGTCTTCATCTCCAGCCCAGAAGCCAGCGCAATCGTCGTGCTCGACTACTCGGCGAACATCCTGGGGACGATCTCCAACGAAGCGGGCGCGGATGCGATGGTCGTGAGCGGCTCCTCGCTGTACGTAGCGCTCACCACTTCTGGGGCGATCGATGAAATCAGCACAACGCAGCTTTCGAGGACGAGGACGTTGACCGGCGGTCTGGTCCAGCCGGCGGATCTCGCTTTGGCCGGTGGCCGCCTTTGGACCACCACAGGTGCATGTGCGAGCTGGTCAACCGAGCTCGTGAGCGTCGACCTGGTGACGGGAGAGACAAAGACATATCCCCCGCCGGCGAACTCCAACCTCTCGTATTGCGCAGCGTTTGCCGGCAGCCTGACCCTGCCCAACACGCTGCTCGCTTGGGATCGCGGCCTCTCTCCCGCGACCATCACGGAGATCGACGTTTCGACGGGTGAGCCCGTACTTGTTGTCAGCCGGCGGGAGGAGACCCTCGGCAACCTTCAGGGCATTGCGATCACGTCCGACGGATCGCTCTTCATCACCGCATCGGGCGCGCCCTACGAGTTTGACGAGTGGCGAGTTTCCGACCTGACCCAGGATGGGGTGATCTATCCGGGCATGCCTTATCCGATCGCGGTGGCGCTGAATCGAGACGGCAAGCTCGCCTGTGGGCTGTGGTTACCGACCGGCTGGACCCTTCGCGAGTACCTCGTCGGGCGTCCGGATCACTATCTGTATAGCGGCGAGTTCGGCTCGCAGACAAACCTCATCTTTTCTCGAGGCCTGGCGTGGACACCGGACGGCTCGCGTTTGCTGGTCGTCACGGGAGACCAGGAGATTGGCCAGAAGACCCTGATCTTCAACTCGATGGCGCCGCGCTGAGGGCCGGGCGTTGCTGGGCTTGCTAGACCAGCACTGGGGCGGGCCTAAAAAAGAAGGCCGGGCCCGGTCAGGGCCCGGCCTCGTTTGTGACTTATCAAAGCGGGCCTTATTCGTCCTCGATCTGGTTGTACATCAAGCTGTCCTGGATCTCGTACAGGGCGTCCATCGCCTCCATCACTGAAGCCGGCTTGGCCTGCGCCAGGACGGTCACCTCGGGTGAATCCTCAATGACTTTGTTGATCGCGACCGAGAGCACCGGCGGCATCTGCCGCTGGTCGGCGAGGTTGAGCATCTCGAGCTCGTTCAAGAGCTTGTCGATGTGATGCATCTTGTTCCGGCGCGCATATTTGGCGCGCTGGATCCGACGCTCCCGGGCGGTCATATGCTCGATGGCGCGGCTCGCTTGCTTGATCATCGTCATTTTTCTTCTCCCGGCAAACATTTTAGGGTGGCCCTCGGATTTGTCAAGGATGATCTGTAATAAATAGCCTACCCGTGCTAGGATGGTCGGCCATCGACCGGAATGTGCCCCCTATGATCCCCGGCCGTTCGACCCGTATGGAAGTCCTGGAGCTGCTCCGGCGCAAGGGCCGCTGCAGCGCGGAAACCATCGCCAGCGACCTTGGCGTCACGCCCAACGCGGTCAGGCAGCATCTGACCAACCTCGAGCGGGACGGGCTTGTGGTCAGCCACCCCGAACGAAGCGGACGAGGCCGCCCCTCGCTGATCTTCTCGCTCACCGAGCGCGCTGATTCTGTGTTCCCCAAACGCTACGGGCAGCTCGCCACGATGGTGCTTCAGGAGGTCCAGGAGATGGGTGGCCCGGAGGCTTTGGACGAAGTCTTCTCCAGGGTTGCCGCCCGGCATGCGGGTGCCCTCCAGCCGGCCCTGGACGGGCTCGAGTTCGACGAGAAGCTGCGGCGCGTCGTCGCGTGGATCGGCCGCGCGGGCACCCTCGCCGAGCAGACCGAAACGGCCGAGGGGGTCAAGGTCACCATCCATAACTGCCCGTTCCGCAACACGGCGCTCAAGTTCCCCCAGGTCTGCACGATCACCCCCCAGCTGATGTCCAGGCTGCTCGGCACGAACATCTCGCAGGCCGACTCCATCCACCGGCACGATCCTTACTGCTCCTTTGTCGTCCAGCGCCCTACCCACCCTCACTAGCCACCAGGTCAAGCAGGTCGACGCGCTCGCGCACGAGCGCTTCGCCATCTCGGTTGACTGGCTCATGGAAGCCGCCGGCTGGCAGGTGGCGCGTTTCTGCCCCAGTGGCACCGCCGTGGTGTGCGGGGTCGGGAACAACGCAGGGGACGGTCTGGCGGCAGCCCGTCATCTTCATCGCTGGGGCAAGCTGGCGGGCGTCTTCTGCCTGGACCCGATGCGCCTTCGCGACGCGGCAGAGCGCGAGCTGAAGGCGCTCCGCAGGATCGGGATCAAAGTCTCGAGCGACCTGCGGCTCGACGGCGCCAAGGCGGTCGTCGACGCCATCTTCGGCACCGGCCTTTCCAGGCCACCCGAGGGCGCCTTCGCGACCTGGATCGAAGCTATCAACTCGTCGGGAATTCCGGTGATAGCGATTGACGTCCCATCCGGGCTCGACGCGGACACTGGCGTCGCCTACGCTCCAACTGTGCGAGCGCAATCCACAGTGACCCTTGGGCTTCCGAAACCAGGTCTGCTGGCCGGCGAGGGGCCGCGACTTGCGGGCGAGGTGTGGGTAGCGGACATCGGCGTACCTTTCGAGGTCTACGCCGCACTCGGCTTGCAAGTGCCTCAAGGCCTATTTGCGCGCGGTGATCAGGTGCGCCTGGATTCGTTCCGGTGACGCGAGAGGTCGTCTGGGACCACGGAGTCTCGCTGCCCGGCCACCGGCTCTGGCTGGACCCTCTGGTGGTGAGGACGTTCGCCTTCATCTCACACGCGCATACCGACCATGCGCGCAGGCACAAGGAAGCGCTGCTGACGCCTCAGACACTCGCTCTCATTCCGGAGTCGCGCCGACCCCGAGGCTGGAGGATGCTCGGCTACCGCGAGCCGATGCGACGCGGACAGGCCACCGTAACGCTCCATTCGGCCGGCCACATGCTCGGCTCGGCCCAACTCCATTTCGAGCACGACGGCACATCTCTTCTCTACACGGGCGACCTGAAGCTGCGACAGGCCGGCGGCGAGCCTCCAACTTTCATCCCGAAGGCCGACGTACTGATCATCGAGACCACATACGGCCGGCCCCACTTCCGCTTCGGCGACCCTGATTCGACGATTGAATCGATCGCGATGTGGTGCCGCCGCGCGCTGGACAGCCACGTGACGCCAGTGCTGCTCTGCCACGCCCTCGGCAAGACCGAAGAGGTGATGCTGGCGTTGGCGCCGTACGGCTTCACGTTTGCCCTCGAGAAGCGATGCGCTCCGTGCGCGCGCGAGTATGCAAACGCCGGCCGCCCTCTGCCTGACTGGGTCGAGCTCGACGGTGAGGTCGAGCCGGGGCGAGTGGTGATCGCACCGCCGGCCGGCAAAGACGAGGTCCGGCGCCTTGGCCGCTACAGGACCGCGCTGATCTCCGGATGGGCCAAGGACGCAGAGTTCTCACGCATGTTCGGCGCAGACGCGGCCTTCGACCTTTCCGACCACTGCGACTTCGACGAGCTGATGGATGTGGTCGAGCGCTCAGGCGCGGACCAGGTGTACACGGTGCATGGCTACACCGCGGACTTCGCGCGCAGCCTTCGCAAGAAGGGCATCCGGGCCTCGGCCCTCGAAGCAACCGAGCAGCTCGCCCTGGCGCTGTAGCGAGGATGGGGCCACTTGGGCCCCAATGGTTACATCCCGAGCCCTGGGTAGGGTCATTCGGGCCCCGATGGTCGTATCGCGCTCAATCACCGATGTAGGGCGATTACCTACGTCGGCTTCTAGCGGAGGGCCCAGCCCGAACGGAGCACTGCTCGGCGTAGATCCGGGTCCGCTTGCGCGGCGTCGCTTAGCTTCGTGAGCAGCAGGTCCACCCATGCGGTGAGGTGCACCGGCGGCACCAGGTCCACAGGTAGTCGAGCAGCTCGGACGTGTCCTCATCACCGCTCAGCGGCGCGTGGCAGAAGACGCAGGCGCCTTCCAGCGGCAGCGCAGGCGCCGAGCAGACGGCGCAGTTCAATCGGTGTAGCGAGTGATGGTTTGGTCCTCGCGCCTCTTCTCGGCCTGGTATAGCGGGCAGTCTTCATAGTTGCGCACGCAGATCGGCGGGCTGTCGCTCAACGCGTACTTGCGTTTCGACATGCGGTCGACATGGCAGTCAAATCGGTAGATCCGAAGCACCGATTTGCGTTCTTTGAGGTATTCCTCCAGGTAGGGGCAGCGTCGCATCGCGATCTACGATAGGCCACCGATGCTCGATTTCGCCCGTGCTGGCGCTTCGATCGGATCGACGTCAGCCACGCTCGAGAAAACCCACATCCTCGCCGCGTATCTCAGCACTCTTGACGATGACGATCTGCGCCGTGCTGCGGTGTTCATGAGTGGCCGGGCGTTCAGTCCCTCCAAGCGAAGGACGCTCGGGCTCGGCTGGGCGGCCGTGAGCAAGGCCGTGACTTCGATCTCGGGACTCGACGAGGACGAGCTCGGCCGCATCTTTCGCAAACACTCGGACTTGGGGGACTGGGCCGGCGAAGCGTTGGCCGGCCGCACCCAGGCGGAGCCGGTCACGCTGCAAGAGATCGAGGAAGCGCTCGAAGCAATCCGCACCGCTCGAGGCGCAAAGAAATCCGAGCCCCTGGAAAAGCTCCTGCGACGCCTGGACCCCGAAGCGGCGCGATTTTTCGTCAAGATCATCTCGGCCGAGCTGCGCATCGGACTGAGCGAAGGCCTGGTCGAGGCAGCGATAGCGGAAGCCTTCGACGTCCCTATCACGCAAGTCAAGCGGGTCCACCTCATCACGGGCGACATCGGCGAAACCGCTGTTCGCTGCAAGCACAGGCAGTTCGACACGACAACCATCACCCTGTTTCAGCCTGTTCGCTTCATGCTTGCGAGCCCCGTGGAAACTCCTGGTGAAGCCTTTGAGCGCATGGGAGCCCAAAGCGTCTGGACCGAGGAGAAGTACGACGGCGTGCGGTGTCAGCTTCACCGGCAGGCTGAGCGTGTCGAACTCTTTTCACGAGACCTGAAAGAGACAACCAGCGCTTTTCCCGAGCTGTCGGAGAACGCGACGGCGATCGGTCACGACGTGCTGCTCGACGGCGAGGTCCTGGCTCATCGCGAGGGCCGGGTGCTCCGGTTTTTCGAGCTGCAGCGCCGGCTCGGCCGCAAGAAAGTATCGGCTGAGCTGCGCGGAGAGGTGCCCGTCGTGCTGGTGGTCTTCGACCTGTTGTGGCTGGACGGACGACCATTGGTGGACGAGCCACTCGAAACCCGACGCCGGCTGATGGAGGGCCTTGACCTCAAGCACCCGTTTCTCCTGGCCAGGGTCGAGGAGGCAAATGGACCCGACCATCTCGACCGGATCTTCGCCGAGACCCGCGAGCGCGGCAACGAAGGCTTGATGGTGAAGGACCCGCTCAGTCCTTACACTCCCGGACGCCGCGGCCTCGCGTGGCTGAAGCTGAAGCGGCCGCTCGCCACGCTGGATGTCGTCGTGACCGCGGTCGAGTGGGGCCACGGCAAGCGTAAGGGAGTGCTCTCGGACTACACGTTCGCGGTCAACGACACGAGTACCCGCCGGCTCCTCAACGTCGGCAAGGCCTACACAGGATTGACGGACGCGGAGATCGCCGAGATGACCAAACGCTTTCTAGAGATCACGATCGAAGACCACGGTCATGTGCGGTTGGTGAACCCCGAGGTCGTTCTTGAAGTCGCGTTTGACTCGATCCAGCATTCCTCTCGCCATAAGAGCGGGTACGCGCTGCGATTTCCGCGCATCGTTCGCATCCGCGACGACAAGCCGGTCGACGAGATCGACACGCTCGACCGGGTAACCGAGCTCTACGACCGGTACTTTGGCGAGAAGTCTGAGGTGCCTCTCAGTGAGGTGGCCGAGACGTGAAGCTCACTTTCATGGGCACCGCCGGCGCGCGGTTCATGGTCGCGAAGCAGCTCGCGGCCTCCGGTGGCCTCTATCTCGAAGACGGCGATACGCGCATCAGCCTCGACCCGGGACCGGGGGCAATCGTCCAGTACGCCAAGCGCAAAGTAGACCTGACCAAGCTCGACGCCATCGTCATCAGCCACCGCCACCTGGATCACAGCAGCGACGTCAACGTGATGATCGAGGCGATGACGGAGGGCGGCTTCCGCCATCGCGGGCAGCTCTTCTGCCCAGGCGATGCACTTGAAGGTGACCCGGTCGTGCTTCGCTACCTGCGTCACTTTCCGAAGGAGATAGTTCCACTCGAACCAGAGACCGAGTACCACGTCGGGAGCGTGACGTTCACCACCTCGCCTCGTCACCTCCACCAGGTGGAGACGTATGGATTCCGCTTCGGTGACCGGCTTGGCTGGGTCACCGACTCGGCTTATTACGACGGCATCGCGGAGCAGCACAAGGCTGAGGTGATGGTGATCCATACGGTTCTCATGGACTGCCGCGCCGAGCTGCCGCACCTGTGCCTTGCCGATGCGGAACGGATCATCCGTGAGGCCAGGCCCCGCCTTGCCATCCTCACCCACTACGGCATGACGGTCTGGCGCGCCCACCCCTGGGAAATCGCGGCCGACCTCACGCAGCGCATCGGCACCGAGGTCAAGGCCGCCCGTGACGGAATGAGCATCGAGCTCTAAATGAGAACCACTGGGTAGGTGACCGGCGAACAGCGCTTTCTGCTCCTGCTCATACTCGTCGGCGCCCTCGCCACCGTCCTGGGCCTGGTATCGCGTCGCGCACGGCTGCTGCCGTACCCGGTTGTGCTCGCCGCCTCCGGCGTTGCAGTGGGGCTGCTGCCCGGGGGCCAGTTTCCCCGCCTCGGCGGGAGCGTGATCCTCCTGGCTTTCGTCCCCGGCCTGGTTTTCGAGGCCGCCCTGACGCTGGACCTCGCCGAGCTCCGGCGAAGGATGCTTCCAGTCTCGCTGCTGGCCACCGTCGGCGTCGCCCTGACAGTGCTGCTGATCGGACTCTTGACGCACCTGCTGCTTGGCTTCAGCTGGGCGAGCGGATTTCTCTTGGGCGCAATCCTCGCCGCCACCGACCCGATCGCGGTCGTAGCGCTGCTTCGCAGGTTGAAGGCGCCGAGTGGACTCTCCGCAATTCTCGAGGGCGAGAGCCTCTTCAACGATGGCACAGGTGTCGCGGTTTTCTCCGCCGTGCTCGCGACCATCCTGAGCGGCTCACCATCCTTCGGCGACGCCACCGTCCGCTTTTTGTTGATCACCCTCGGAGGAACCGCCATCGGTCTCGCCGTGGGATTCCTCGGCCTGGCCCTCCTGCGGTTCGCCGAGGACGCCCCGTTGGAGATCCTTGCGACGCTTGTCATCGCGTACGGCAGCTACCTCGCCGCTGACCTCGTGCACGCCTCGGGCATCGTTGCAGTCGTGGTCGCCGGCATCGTTGTGGCGCGCTACGGCGCACAGCTCGGCCGGCTCCACGGGCCACAGCTGCTCGGCTTCTGGAGCCTTCTGGCCTTCGTGCTCAACGCGATGCTTTTCATACTGGTCGGGGCCGCCCTGCCGGCCTGGACCCTGCTGCCGGTGGCCTGGCTTGTCGTGGCCACGTTCCTCATCATGCTCATCACTCGCGCCGCGCCGGTTTACGGTCTCCTGGCCCTCGCAGCCGGCCGCGGCCAATCCATCCCCTGGCGATGGAGGCACGTCACGTTCTGGGCAGGGCTGCGCGGCGCGCTCTCCGTGGCTTTGGCGCTATCCGTCGCCGGCCTCAACGGCGTTGACAGCCGAGTTTCAGCCGTTGCCTATGGCGTGGTGCTGCTCTCACTGCTGGTGCAGGGCGCCTTGCTCACCCCGGTCATGCGCGGTCTCCGGATCGAGGCCATATGACGCGCTGGCGCTGGCGCGGATCGGTCGCGATGCTCGCGGTCGCGGTCGGTTTCGTCATCTATCCGCTGATCGAGGGCTCCAACGACGTAATCAATTCCGACTGGCCTGCGTTCGCGACCGGCGCACGAATCCTGGTCAGCGATCCAGGCCACCTCTATGACTTCGACGTGCAGCGTCGTGTCGAGCTCGAGGTCACGGGTGGCCGCACCCTCATCACCCTTGGCATCAACGGGATCTTGCCGTTTGTCGCTCCCGCCTGGGTAGCGTTCTTCGCCGTCCCATTTGAGCTGTTCGGCACCGACTTAGGCGGCAGGCTCTGGATCCTGTTTGGACTCGCCTGTCTGGCGATCGGCCTCTATTTAGCCGTCCGGCCACGCTCTCCGGCGGCCATCTTGCCTGCCTTCGCGTCGGTGCCGACAGCCCTCCTACTGCTCAATGCACAGCTCGACGGTGTGGTTGCTCTGGGGATCGGTGCGGCGATCTCGCTCTCATCGCGAAAGTATCTGGCGGGACTTTGCCTCGGGCTGACCCTGCTCAAGCCCCAGCTGATGCTGCCGCTCGGCGTGGCGCTGATCGCGAGCCGGGAGTGGCGCCTGCTGGCCGGATGGGCGACGGCCGGCGTTGCATTGACGGCGGCTGCAGCCGTCTTGAACCCGCAGTGGGTTTTTCAGTGGCTGCCGGCGCTAAACGGCCCCGTGCGACCTGGCAGCCGCGAGGTCGACCTCGCGCACTTCGGCACGCTGCTTCCATCCGGCGCCCAGGCGTTTGCGGTCGCCGGCTTGACGGTGATCACGATCGCTGCCGTGGTCCTCCTCGCCCGACGGCGGCGCGGCGACGTCCGGGCGGCAGTCGCGGTCCTGGTTGCCGGCGGGGTGCTGGCCGCGCCCCATGCCCTGCCCACCGACCTGGTGCTGGTAGCAGTCGCGCTCGCGATCTGGGGCAAGGCGCAGTGGTACGACTGGCTGCTGCTCTCGGTTGGCGCGGCGATTGCGGCGTTTCTGCCCGCCCCCGTGCCTGCGGTGACAGGCGTGATCGTGGTCGGATGGGTTTGTCTACGTGCCGCGAGTGTGGTTACCTGGTCGCGGCCAGAGCCGGCATCGGTGTCGACTGGATGATTCCGTCGATCAGCCCATAGTCGACAGCTTCCTGGGGCGTCAAGAAGTAGTCCCGGTCGGTGTCGCGCTCGACTCGCTCGAGTGGCTGGCCGGTGTGCTGGGCGATCAGCTCATTGAGCACTTTCTTGATGCGAATGATCTCTTTAGCGTGAATGTCCAGGTCTGTTGCCTGGCCCGCCATGCCACGACCACCGATGAGCGGCTGGTGCATATGAATGTTGGAGCTGGGCAGCGAGAAGCGGCGGCCCTTCTCGCCGGCCATCAAGACCACGGTTCCGAAGCTCGCGGCTCGGCCGATGCATACGGTGGAGATAGGCGCTCGGACGTACTGCATGGTGTCGTAGATGGCGAAGCCGGCGCTGACCGACCCGCCTGGGGAGTTGACGTAGATCTGGATCTCTTTCTCCGGGTCGTCGGCGGCCAGGTACATCAGCTGGGCGACCACCAGGTTCGCGACGACGTCATCGATCGGTCGGCCGATGAGGATGATGCGGTCCTTCAACAGTCGCGAGTAGATGTCGAAGGTTCGCTCGCGGTTGCTGCCTTCATTCTCGATGACGGTAGGTACGTACCCCACTGGCAGCAAGATTACGAGATATATTCGGCGAGTTGGCCAGCGGGACCTTACTCGCTCCGGGAGAGTTCTTCAGCGGGCTGCGAAAAGAGTTGAAAGCAAGGCTGCCCGCCGCACTTCGCTCGTTCAGCAGCGCGCGCGGGCGCGGGCGCCTGATGAAGCTGCACTACGGGCGTCCTGAGTTCCATTACGAGGCCTGGCACCACACTGGAGCCGGCCGCCTGGAGATCGGCCTCCACTTCGAAGGCTCGGCCGCGGAGAACCAGGAGGCGTTTGATTTCTTCAGGGGCCACATGCTCGAGGTGAAAGCGCAGCTGCCACGCGCTGAGCTGGAGCCGTGGGATCGCGGCTGGTCGCGCCTCTACGAGACATTGCCGGCGCCGCAGCTGGACGAAGGTGTCCTCGACGAGGCCGCCGCCCGGATGGCGGACTACATAGCCACCCTTCAGCCCCTGCTGGACAATTTGAAGAAGGCTTAGCACATGGATCCACTCGAGGCGCGGAACCTCTTCCCACTGGTCGGTCACTACATCCACATGAACCACGCCGGGGTCTCGCCGATGTCGCAGCGCGCACGCGCGGCGATCGAGCAGGTCGTTGATGCTTCGATGAACCGCCCTTACCGGGACGGATGGGCACAGGAGGAAGCCGACCGCGTGCGAGAGCTGATCGCTCGGCTGATCAACGCCTCGGCCGACTCGATCGCGCTCACTCGCAGCACCGGGCACGGCATTTCACTGCTGGCCGAGGGCCTGGATTGGAAGGCGGGCGACAACGTCGTCGGCGCCGTAGGCGAGTACCCCGCCAACGTTTATCCGTGGATGGCGCTCGCGTCGCGTCAGGTGGAGTATCGGCTGGCGAAGCCTGTCGACGGGCGCGTCAGACCCGAGGACGTTTTCGCGCTGGTCGACTCGCGCACAAAGGTGGTGGCGCTGTCACACGTCGAGTTCTGGAATGGATTTCGGGTGGACCTGGATGCCATCGGCGGTGAATGTCGCCGGCGCGGCGTCGTTTTTGCTGTCGACGTCATGCAAAGCGTTGGCGCGCTGCGGGTGGACGTCGGGCGGCTGCCTGTGGATTTCTGCGCCGCTGGCGGCGGCAAGTGGCTGATCGGGCCATCGGGGATCGGCTTTCTTTACTGCGCACCCGCGCTGCTCGAACGCATCCGGCCCGTGATCGTCGGCGCGAGGTCCGTCGCCGGAAACGATTACTTCACCTACGACTTGACTCTCGCGCCAGGCGCGCGGCGCTTCGAGGAATCGGTCGTTTCGGTGCTCACCACAGCGGCATTCGGCGCCGCCCTAGACCTGTTGCTGGAAGTCGGCACCCACGTCATCGAAGAACGGGTGCTCGACCTATCACTGCGGCTCGCTGAAGGACTGGCCTCATGTGGCTGCGAGATAGTTGAGCCCTGGCCGCGCACGCGAGCGGAGTCCTCCGGAATCGTTTCCTTCCGCAAGCCGGGGGCAAGGCCGCAGACGGTGCTGCGGGACCTGAGCGCCGCGAATGTAGTCGCGAGGATTCACAGAGATTTCGTGCGGCTGTCGCCGCATTTCTACAACACCGACGAGGAGGTCGATAGAGTGCTTGACGTGCTGGCGCCTGAGCGAGTCGCCCGATGAGAACGGTGGAGGTAACCGAAGAGCTGCAGGCATACATCGACAGCCTTCTGCCGCAGCGCGACCCTGTGCTGACACGCATGGAAGAAGAGGCGCAGCGCGAGAACATCCCGATCGTCGGCCCGCACGAAGGTGCGCTGCTCAGCCTGCTGGTCAGGATCGCCGGCGCCAGGCGGGTGCTCGAGCTCGGCAGCGCGACCGGCTACAGCGGCATCTGGCTGCTGCGCGGGACGAGCGCCGGAGAGCTGACTACATTCGAGGTCGACCACAAGCGAGCCGAGCGCGCGCGCGCCAACTTCTCCGAAGCGGGGCTAGGCAAGCAGGCGACAGTTCTGGAGCAGGACGCGGTGGGCGGCCTTCAGAAGCTGGAGACGCGATTCGATGCCTGCTTCATCGACCTGCTGAACTCCTTTTCTTCGGAAGACGTGACGCTTCGCGTCGCTGAGCTGTGCCTCGAGAGACTCGATTCAGGAGCGCTGATGATGGCCGACAACGCATTGCGCCAGGGCGAGGTGATCAAACCGAAGAACCAGCAGGCGCGCAACGTTGCCTCATACAACCAGTGGGTGGCGCGGCACCCGCGGCTCGAGAGCCTCGTCATCCCGATCCGCGACGGCCTGTCGGTGGCACGCGTCAAGGAATGACGTAGGAATACCGCATCTTTGGCGCCAAACGTGCACTTCCGACGCCCTCTTTCGGCGCGTTTGGCGACAACCGTGCGCTAACTATGCTCCGTCGCCTTAGCCTCGTCTCCCTCGATCCAGTACGTGCCGTCGGCGGCGTGCTCTTTCTTCCAGATCGGCACCGATTCCTTGAGCCGATCGATCCCCCACTTACAGGCGGCGATGGCCTCCGAGCGGTGCGGGCACGATACCGACACGACGACCGACGCTTCTCCGATCTCCAGGCTGCCTGTGCGGTGGGCCATCGCAACGCGCGCTTCCGGCCACTTTTCTGCGATCTCGTCGCCGATCTTGCGCATCTGGGCGACGGCCATCTCGGCGTAAGCCTCGTAATCCAGGTGCGTGACCGAGCGGCCGCGCGAGTTGTCACGCACGACTCCGGTGAAAGTGCAGATCGCCCCAGCGCCCTTGTGTGATACCGCCGCTTCAAGACGCCGCGCGTCGAGGGGATCCGGCGTGAGCTCGAATAAAACGCCTACGCCGTGAGCCCCGCCGCTCACCGGCGGGATGAAAGCGACCTCGTCCCCGTCTGAAACCGTCGCGCTCCAGTCTGTGAATTCCTGGTTGACGGCCGCGCGTACTCCGTCACGCTGGGGCATCCCTGGATGCGTTCGCCGCACGCCTTCGTACATGTCGGTCAGAGTCCACCCGACCGGTATGTCCATGGTCTCGACGTCTGTTCCAGCCAGCTCCCGGAGCCTTGCCAGATAGCGGAACCGCACATGGTTGGCCGGCGTCATGCCGCCCATGTTAGTCAGCGATGAAAACGTGGACCTCTTTACCTGAGTCGAGAGCCCGATCCACGGTGGCCCGAGTTCCCTTCGAGCTTCCATCCCAGAAGGCGACGAGCACGTCGCACGCATCCACCAGCCGCTGGTTACGCGCCGCCGATCGGGCAGCGTCGGCCAGCTCATCGAAGCTCGCCGGCATCACCCGAACGGCGATCCCTTTCGCCCGCGCCGCCTTGGTCGCAGCAGCGTCGACGCCGCTGGCGCTTCCGGTGATGATCGACGCGCGCGGCGGCAGCGCGTTGACGTAGTCAGCAACGCGAGCCGGCTCAGAGAAGCGCCTGCTCCCGACGATCGCAACTCGCAAGTTCAGCCGGCGGTCGAGCCGCTCTTGCCGATGTTGCGAATGTTCTCCTCGAACATCGCGCGCAGCTTCTTGGCCTGACGGTCGTACGCCGCCGGGTCGGCCCATGTGGAGCGCGGGTCGAGGACCTCGGTCGGCACGTCTGGAACCTGGTCGGGGATCTGCAGGCCGAACACCGGATCGACGTGGGTCGTGGTGCCGTGCAGCCTTCCCTGCACCACCGCCCTTACGATCGCACGGGTGTGAGCGATCGACATACGCTGCCCGACTCCGTACGGGCCGCCAACCCAGCCCGTGTTCAGCATCCAGACGTCTGCATGGTGCCGGGTGACACGGTCGATCAGCATGTCCGCGTATCTCTCCGGCGGCAGGACCAAGAACGGCGCCGCGAAGCAGGTGCTGAAGATGGGCTCAGGTTCGGTGACCCCACGCTCCGTGCCGGCCACCTTGGCCGTGTAGCCGGAGAGAAAGTAGTGGCGGACCTGGTCTTCATCCAGGCGCGCCACCGGAGGCAGCACGCCGTACGCGTCCGCGGACAGGAAGATCACGTTGTTCGGGTGGCGGCCAGTACCTGAAAGCACGGCGTTGGGGATGAGGTCGACCGGATATGCCGCTCGCGTGTTCTCGGTTTTCTCCTCCGAGTCGTAGTCGGGGATTCGCGTTCGCGGGTCGTAAACCACGTTTTCGAGAATCGTGCCGAAGCTCTCGGTCGCGGCATAGATCTCTGGCTCCGACTCCTTGCGGATGTGGATCGTCTTCGCGTAGCAGCCGCCTTCGAAGTTGAAGATGCCGGTGTCACTCCAGCCGTGTTCGTCATCCCCGATCAAGCGACGTGATGGATCTGCCGACAGCGTCGTCTTGCCAGTGCCGCTCAGTCCGAAAAACAGGGCCACGTCGGAACCTCCGCTGCCGACGTTTGCCGAGCAGTGCATCGGAAACACCCCCTTGGCCGGGAGCAGGTAGTTGAGCGCGGTGAAGATCGACTTCTTGATCTCACCCGCGTACTCCGTCCCTCCGATGATCACGATCTGGCGGGCAAGGTTCACGAGGATGAAGGTCTCGGTACGGGTGCCGTCGACTTTCGGATCGGCGGCCACGGAAGGCAGAGAGATGACCGTGAAGTCCGGTTCGAAGTCCATCAACTCGTCGGCATTCGGTCGGATGAAGAGGTTGTGCGCAAAAAGGCTGTGCCAGGCATGCTCGGTAATCAC
>WNGJ01017115.1_pt1 | contig 20240 bp, 20 predicted proteins | sample 5400611 | NCBI WGS metagenome assembly WNGJ01 (sample SAMN13153375, study PRJNA577476) | soil metagenome | isolation source: 40 cm soil or saprolite under Garry oak tree replicate 1 | place: USA:California | collected 2016-06-15
GACCGTCCGAGTTCCTATTCTTGAACTACTGCTTTTGACAGTTCTCTGCAGGGCTAACGCATGCAGTTACGCGCCACAGTCGCAGTCGTTGACACAGTTGATATAGAGGGCCAGTCGTTGGATAGCCTGGTCTTCGCTATTCTGCGTGGAGAAAAACGAGTCAACTCCTTCCAGTCGCCTTACCGGTAACTTGGCTCCCAGTACTTGACCGGTTACCGCGTTTACCAGGACCCAAAAGAGGCGTCTAAGAGAAAGTTCGACAACATCAATTCCTATTCCTGTTATGTTACGGGCCTCAGCTGATTGACAGGCTAGCTCCCAACGGAGCACCTCGGGGATTGCACCATGGAACTGAATAACATCCGCCCACTCTATGACTACAACCGTTGGGCTAGCCGGCGCATTCTGACAGTCGCCAGCACATTGGCCAGCGATGATTTTATCCGCCTTATGGGCAACAGCTTTTCGTCAATCCGTGACACTCCACGATCAGGTGCAGTTTATCGAGGAACTCACGCCACAGCGCCTAGGCGAAGAGCTGGCTTACATCAACCAGAAAGGCCAACGCTATTCATATCCGCTCTGGCAGCAGCTGGCCCACGTAGTCAACCATTCCAGCTACCATCGGGGCCAGGTAATCACTCTGCTACGCCAACTCGGAGCAGAAGCCGTGAGCACGGATTTCCTGGTGTATTTCGACGAGGGGCTAAAATCGTGAAACCGTCGGATATTTCCAGGCAGATAAATGTGGTTCCAGTATGAACTTCTCCGGTAACCGCGTTTACCAGGGGCTAGCGGTCAATCTCTCCAATGCTGGTGATCAATTGTCGAAGCAAGGTATGCGGAAGCTCAGGGTGACAGAAAATCTGGTGGGGTTCACTCCGGGAGAAACCTTGAATCTCCACGTGCGGACAGTCTCCACTGCTGGCTTGTCGAGAAGTTCGTCGAGTGGTTTCGTGATTCGGACATCCGACACGCTTCCATCAGGATTGACAACTATCGAGAGGTAAAGCTGCCCTCGACGCCGCTCAGCTCTTGCTGCCTCTGGATACCGGGGCGATGGTTGGAACAGCTTTCCAAGAATCTTCAGGTCGCCCTCGTGATCCTCTGTCGGCACTATCGTCGTGACGATGTCGCCAACGTCCATCCCTTTTCCGTCAGGGCACGCTTTTGTCAGGCTGTACGTCATCTCAATTCTAATGAAATCGGGAGCTTCGACGGGGCTTCAAACTGCCATTGTCGTGCGGCATCCATGGATGGCTGCAAAAGCTCCGGCGGACCGCTAATTGGGCTGACATCCGTTACATTGCCATGCCCGTCCACCGTTGCGCACAGAAGTACTGTCCCCTCGGCATTCTTTCTCGTGGCTTCTTCCGTGTAGGTTCCAGTGACCGTCCTGGTAGGCTTTAAGACTTGGCTTATAGCGCATTTGTTCCGTGGAGACTCGAGCTGGGTCGTCGTCTCTACCATGACGGACCCAATGTATCCGATTTGCATGGTGATCGAGACGGCCTGAATCTCTTCCGTGTCGCGCACTGTGATGGGCGTAGAAGTCGTCTTGAAGCCTGGGCAGGCCACAACCAGAGTGTAGCTACCCGCTTTCAAATTTAAGGTGAGTTTACCGTTGGTGGCTGTTTCTAATTTGCTGGGCGCATCTTCCGGAGGTGGCGAGAATCTAACGTCCGCGTGAGGAATGGCGTTCCCGGCTGGGTCGACAACTTCGATGTTCAGTGTTCCGCGCTTCGGCTTGCCTTGACCCCAGAGCAGTCCGCAAGAGACCGCCAGCAGCACACCTGACACGAAGGAGTGGCTGAGAACGAGCCTCATACTGAAAAAATCTATCACGGAAACGAAATAGCGTTATTCCAAGGTTTTTCGCAAGTGGACGGTAACCGTACAAGTCCCGTACCCCGCCAACGGACCATCAGCAGCCGCGCCCCGACACCAGCTCAAAAGGAGCTTTCCCACGACAACTCCGCAGCAGCCCGCTCGCATCCAACGGTGCACGGCCCTCGTAAGAGTGCAAATAGGAGCCATCCTATGCCTAGGCGAATCGGCGTATCCCTTGTGATTTTGGTCTCAGCACTGGTTAGTCTGGAGTTCCCCCAGTGGGTTTTCGCCCAGCGGCAAGACGCACAGGACAAACCCAGCCAGGAAGACGTCATTCGCCGCCGGGTTGACCTCGTCTCTGTCTACTTTACCGTGCGCGACAACAAGAAACGCCTCGTCAGCGACCTCCCGGAAGACCAGTTCATCCTCACCGAAGACGGTCGCCCACAGCCCATCAAGTTCTTTGCCCACCACAGCGACGTCGTCCTGAATGTGGGCGTGCTCCTGGACACCGGCACCAACATGCCCTGGATTCTCAGCGAGGAGGCGCAGGCCTCCAAGCTGTTCGTCAAGCACGTGGTGCGGCCCACGGACCTGGGCTTCATTGTGAGCTACGCCTCGCGCGTCGACGTGGTGCAGCTGCCCACCTCAGACGAGGCGCTCCTCCAGCAGGCGGCCGGTAGCATTCAAATTGGAGGCACGGCCATCGGGCTGCCCGATCCAGGCCCGGCTCCGTCTCAGCACCCCGTCTGGCTACCCGGCGGTGGCACGGTAGGCATCAACGGCAAGCCCGTGAACACCAAGGACCGCGAAGCTCACCTCTACGATGCGATCCGCGTCTCCACGCACCGCTACCTTTCCGGCGAGGTCGGACGCAAGGCCATCGTCATCGTGGCCCTTTCCGGCGATTCGCAGAGCGAGTCTTCGATAGAGGATGCTCTGCAAGCCTTGTTGGAGGACGACGTGATCGCCTATGTGCTGCAGATCTACGATGCCGGCCGCGACAAATGCGACGTGCTCCACATCTTTCATAAAGACACCCTCAAGGACCTTGCCGAGGCCACCGGCGGGCGCATGCTGGAAGTTCGCGGCATCGCCAAACTCGAAGCTGCTCTCGACGAGATCTCCGACGAACTGCACCACCAATACAGCCTGGGCTACTATCCCGAGAACAAGAACTGGGATGGCAAGTTTCGCAAGATTCAGATTTCCGCCGGAGAAAAGGACTACAAAGTCCACGCCCGTAAAGGCTATTACGCCACCCTGCCAGGAGCGAACCAGGCGGCAACGCATTAACCGAAGCGGTAGTATGCGGCTTCGGTGGTCGGCTCGGGGAAGCTCCCTGGATAGCAACATGTCTGGTTACAGCAGGCAAGTGGATTATTCTCGAGTTGCCGTCACCAGGGAACACTTGCCAGCAGTGTCCAAAAAACAGAATTGCGGACCATGCGTCCACCCGGGGAAACCGGGCTTCGCAAGCCTGCACGTTGCGGCGCCGTTCTGAGGAAGGGTGGTTGTAAATCTGTGCGAAGGGCTATTCATATCTCAAAGCGAGCATGGGATCGACGCGCGTGGCGCGGCGCGCGGGAAGCCAGGTAGCAAGCAACGCGATCGCGATCAGCAAAAGTGAGACGCCAGCGAACGAGGCGGGGTCTAGGGGACTGAGTCCGAACAGCGTCGCCGAAAGCGCGCGCGAGACGCCGGCGGAAGCGAGGACACCAAGTGCAACACCAAAGAGAATCGGCCGTAAACCTTCGGTCACCACGGGGCGCAACACTTGGACACTTTGCGCGCCGAGCGCCATACGGATACCGATTTCGCGAGTTCGCTGTACCACGCTGTAGCTGACCACACCGTAGACGCCGAGACATGCCAACAGCAAGCCTAGCGCGCCGACAATGCTCGCAAGAACACCACCGATTCGTGAGACCACGAAGTAGGGATCCATGGAAACCATCGTATTCAAGGGTGCGGCGAGGACGGGAAGATTGGCGTCCACGCGGCGAAACTCACGGCCGATCACCGGAAGCAATGGCGTTGGATTTCCGTCCGCCCGCACAAGTAGAATGCTGGTCCATTGACGGGACTGGGAGAGCGGAAGGTAGAGATACGATTCATCAAGCCTGCGCAGATCCATGCTGCGGACATCGCCAGCGATGCCGATCACCACGCTGCTCGCCACGAATGGATCGCGCTCGCCGGGAAAGGACGTGCTTCCTTTTTCTGAACCGATCTTCAGAAGTTTGCCGATCGGCTCTTCACCAGGCCAGAAACGACGAGCAGTGGCCTCACTGATGACAACAACGTGCGCCCGTCCATCCGCCTCACGAGGTGTGAAGGTGCGGCCGCGAACGATGGGAATGCCGAGAGTGTCAAAATAATTTGGCGTGACGTAACTGTAGCCAGCAAGTGGTGTTTCGCCCCCGCCAGTACTGTGAGGTGGAGATGTTGCGTCGGCGCGTGCAACAGCTACCCAGCGATTGCCGCCGATAGGCCCGCGAGAAGCTTGCGAAACTGAGCGCACCCCAGGGAGGCTAACGATGCTATGGATAAGGTCGCGATTGAGTTGGAGCAACTGCGACTGCGAATAATGTAAGTTCTTTGGATCGTACATTTCCAGGAAGGCGACGCTCTTCGCATTGTAGCCAGGGTCGATCTTCAGGGCGCGCTGCGATCCACGGAGCAGCAGCGCGGAACTGATAAGCAGAACGAGGCAAGCGGCCATCTGGCTGGCGATGAGCAAGCCGCGTAGCCACGAACGGCTCAAGCGATAGCCGAATGCAGTGCTGTCATCCTTGAGTGCGGAGTTCACGTCGGCCTTCGAAGCTTGCAGGGCCGGTGTGAGACCAAAGGCAATTCCAGCTGCGCACGAAACAAATAAGGTATATGCAAAAATTCTGATGTCGGGATTGATCTCGAGAGCAATGGTGCCCCAAAACGACGGGAGAGCTGAAGCAATCTCGACGATCAAAAGGTGAAGCATCCATCCAGCCAGAGGCAGGCCAAGCGCTCCGGCAAGAATTCCAAGCAGAATGCTCTCTGTCAGCAATTGACGCAGCAGACGCCATCGGCCCGCGCCAAGAGCGAGGCGCACGGCAATTTCTTTGCGACGTGCGACGGCGCGTGCGAGCAACAGGCTTGCGACATTAGCGCAAGCGATTAGGAGAAGCAAAGCGACAGCCGACATGGCTGCGATGACAACGGGCCACGCATCAGAATCAAGCGCGGCGAGATTGCTGCGGCCAGAGGCAACGCCCACAGTCATGTTGCGCTCAGCTTCGGGATACTGCGTTCGCAACTGCGCCGCGAGCACGCCGAGTTCCGCCTGTGCATCCGACAGCGTAACTCCCGGTTTCAAACGCCCCATGGGAAAGCCGGCAATCACAAGGCGATTTTCCAATTCCTGGCGGGTTGCTGTACCTATTGCGATTTTTGCCGAGACGGGCGCCCAAAGATCAGGAATAGATGAGGCAGTAGCAAGGTAATCGAGCGGAGTAACGCCGATGACCGTAAAAGCGGCTCCATTCAGATGAAGAGTTGAACCCACGACATGGGGGTCGGAGTGAAAATGTCGCTGCCAGGAATTTCCACTCATCAGGACAACCGGCGTGGCATTGGCTTGATCATCTTCGGGCAGGAGGATGCGGCCCAAGAGAGGAGCTGCTCCTAGCATTGGGAAGTAGTTGCCGGAAACAAAAAAACACATGATGGGCTGAGCACTGCCCTGGAGCAATTGCGGAAGCTGGAATCCGACCGCTCCGGCGACGCGGGGCACGACTCCAGGACTCGTGGCAGGCAAATCGGAAGAAGTCACCGCCATGCCGAAGGCAAACAAGGAGAGATCAGAGAAGGCTCTGCTGTTGTCGCGATAGTAGAGATACTCGGGATAAGAAAATCCTCCGCGAGGTTCGCCGGGAGTCGTGCGAAAGATGGATGCCAGACTGTTAGGGTCCTTTACTGGACGAGGACGCAAGAAAAGGGCGTCAAAAGCAGTGAACACGGTAGTGTTCACCGCGATGCCGACAGCAAGTGTGAGGATAGCGACGGCGGTGAAGCCGGGAGATTTGCGCAGCGTGCGCAGACCGTAGCGGACATCCTGCGCCACGTTCTCCAACCATTCCCAGCCCCATGCGATGTGACTTTCTTCCTTCAGGTACATTGTGTTGCCGAATCGGCGTCGGGCAGCGGCTTGTGCATCATATGCGGTCATTCCAGACTGGAACTCTTCCTGTTGGCGCAACTCGATGTGCAGGCGTATCTCTTCTTCGAGGTCCGCGTCAAATTCACGCCGATGAATCAGCATCCTGAACCGTCTTGCAAATTCGCCCAGCCAAATCATGCCAGAACTCCTCTCAGACAGCTTCTATGACACGCGTGGTCGCTCCGATGACGCGTTCAAACTGCGACATTTCCGCGTCTAATTGTTTTCGTCCTAGCGCTGTCAGCTGGTAATAGCGAGCACGGCGGTTTCCAGCTGTCGTGCCCCACTTCGCGGTTACCCAACCTTTGATCAACATCCGCTGCAACGCGGGGTAAAGCGAGCCTTCCTCGACTTGAAGAACGTCCTCCGATATCCGCTGAATGGAACTGGCGATCTCATATCCATGCATCTCGCCGGAGCGCGCCAGGGTCTGCAAGATCAACAGATAGAGTGTTCCCAGAAGAATCTCGTCTCGATGCAAAATCGTGGCTCCCTGCCATAGTTAGACTATGCCAGTGCCGACTGGTTTGCAAGTTATGTCAAGGCATTGGGCGCTTGCGGCTAAGTCCCGATTGGGAATTAGTTGAGTGCTTAAATTGCCGTCGCAGGGTTTCCACCACTAGACCGACCAGTGCATACGTGGCGACATTTGCAGCAACCGCCGAATAGAGGCTAACGGGGTAATGCGAGCCGACAATCGCAATGGGGCAGGATAACCGCATAAGAGCGGACACAATTGGTTCTATCGGAAGGTCCTTATTTCTCACAAAGAAATAAACCGCCCACCCACTCGCAACGAGAAAGCCCGCAGCCGCCCATATTGCAATTCGGTATTTCATGCTGCACCTCCCGTTGTCTTGGTCAAATAGTTTCACAAAGTCTTGCATCTGTCAGGCCAACTCCCGATTTGTCGCGTTCCCGGCAAAGTGGGTACTGGCACCCGGTCCGGCAGGATCGGCTCGCGGGGGCCAGGATTTAAAAGTGAAACACGCATTTGCGATTCATTAAGAAGAAGTCGGAGCACGAGCAAACCGGAGAACCAAGGTGTCCATTCATTTTGATTTACACAATACGCGTACCTAGTGCGAGAAACCTGTCGCCCCGGAAGATCATTCTGAGGTAGGCGCGGACGGTCGCACTTGAAGGTAGTGAAGGTAGTTGAAGGTAGGAGCTGGACAATGAAAGTCGGGTATCCTGAGTTAAAATGGCCCGAGCCAGGTGGTGCGACGCAGCGCTGTCCGAATCTTCCGCTCGACTGTTACATCACCATCGTGGAAGGTGAAAACAAATGGAAGTAACCCGCCGCGCTGCCTCGTGCTTCACGATTTTGCTCGCCGTTGCGGTTTGCGCCCTACTAAATGCGCGCGCCCAAGAACCGAACAACCCGCCTCCCACATTTTCGAAAGACGTCGCGCCAATTCTGCAGAAGCACTGCCAGACATGTCATCGGCCGGGCGAGGCTGCGCCATTCTCGATGCTGACGTATAGGGACACCAAGCCATGGGCCTCGACGATCAAGATGGTCGTCACGCAAAAGATCATGCCGCCGTGGTACGCCGATCCGCAGTACGGGCACTTCTCCAATGAGAGGTCACTCTCGCCGGCGGAGATCCGCAAGCTTGTCACTTGGGTGAACGGCGGCGCACAGGAAGGTGATCCGAAGGATATGCCACCGCCGGTGAAGGAGTTTGTCGAGGGGTGGGGCATTCCCCAGCCGGATATGGTTTTTCAACTGCCCAAGCCATTTTCTGTTCCTGCCGCCGGCGTGATCGAGTACCAATACGTCATCGTTCCCACCGGCTTTAAGGAAGACAAGTGGGTGCAGATGCTCGAAGTGCGGCCGACCGACCGCTCGGTGGTGCATCACATCATCGCGTACCTCCGCGAGCCCGGATCCAATTACTTCAAGGATCAGAAGCCCGGCGCATTTTTCATCGCGCCTCCAGCAAAGACGGATGAGAAGACGGACACGAGCGCCCTGCCCAGCGATTTTCTCGTCGGTTATGCGCCAGGCCAGCCTGCGGAAATTCTCCATCCCGGCGAAGGCAAGCTGATCAAAGCTGGTTCGGACATTGTCTTTGAAGTGCACTACACGCCAAACGGAAAAGCCACAACCGATCAGACAAAGCTCGGACTTGTGTTTGCGAAAACGTCGCCGAAAGAGCGCGTTCTCACACTTTCCGCGTCGAACGGCACCTTCAAGATTCCTCCCGGCGACCCGAACTACCGGGTGGATGCTTCGTTCAACGTTCGCAAGGATGTGACACTCGTCGCGCTGCATCCCCATATGCATGCGCGAGGCAAATCATTCGAATACCGGATTATTTTCCCTGACGGCAAGAGCAAAACGATCCTGAACGTGCCGGTCTACAACTGGCACTGGCAGCTTTGGTACAACCTGGCCGAGCCGATGGACTTGCCGCAGGGCGCGAAAATCGAGTGCACCGCGCATTTCGACAACTCGCCGGACAATCCGGAAAATCCTGATCCCACGAAAGCCGTCATCTGGGGCCAGCAAAGCTGGGACGAAATGATGGTCGGCTTCTTCAATCTCAAGTTCGACGCGAACATGTCTCCGAAAGAACTGACCGCACAGGAAGGAGCGATTCACACGCACTGATATGTTCCGACCCGCGCGAAAGTGGCTGCACTCCTTGTTTCTGCGGCTCCTGCTCGTCGCCGGTTTGTCTGCTGCGCTCCTCAACGCACAGGAGAAAACGCCGATGTTCCGCGTCATCGCCATCGCGGAGCACGGCGGAATCCATAAGCCCTTCGTCGATCGGGCCAAGATCTGGCTCGGCAAGCTCGCCGCCGACAACAACTTTGCCGTGGACTACATCGAGGATACGGAGAAGATCGACGACGCCTTTCTTGCCGAATACAAACTCTTTATTCAGCTGAACTACCCGCCGTACAACTGGACAGACAGGGCGCAGGCCGCATTCATCAAATACATCGACGAAGGCAAAGGCGGTTGGATCGGCTTTCACCACGCCACACTGCTCGGCGAATTCGATGGCTACCAGATGTGGCCTTGGTTCTGCGATTTTATGGGCGGGATTCGCTTCAAGAACTACATCGCGACGTTCGTCACCGGCAAAGTCACGATCGAAGACAAGAATCACCCCGCGATGAAAGGAATTCTTTCGCCGTTCACGATCAAGGACGAGGAGTTTTACACCTACGACAAGCCGCCGCGCGCGAACGTCCACGTGCTGGCCAGCGTGGACGAAAAGACGTACACGCCCAACACCGACATAAAAATGGGCGACCATCCGGTCGTTTGGACCAACGAGCACAAGAGGGCGCGGAACATTTACATCTTCATGGGCCATCGTCCGGAGCATTTCGACAACAAAGCGTTCACGCAGCTCTTTGAAAACTCCATTTTCTGGGCCGCAGGCCAGGAAAAGGGCGCAAAATGATCCCCTGTACAACACCAGCACGGAGAATGTTCCTCCGAGTCTTCGTTGTGGTTACTATCTTCGCGGTTCTTTTCGGTTCCGTCACACTCCCCGCTGAACCGGCATTCAAGGTCCTCGCCTTCTACTCGACCGACGTCGAGTCGGATCACGTAAAAACCGCAAATGACGCCATCGCGTTCTACCGCGAATTGGCGGCAAAAGACAATTTTGTCTTCGACGTCACCACGGACTGGAACAAGCTGAACGACAACGAACTGAAGCCCTACCAATTGGTCCTTTGGCTCAACGAATTCCCGAAGACGCCGCGGCAGCGTGCCGCGTTCGAACGCTACATGGAACACGGTGGCGGATGGATCGGCTTCCACGTGGCTGGATACAACGACAAGGACACGCACTGGCCCTGGTTTGTGAACTTTCTAGGCGGTGCGGTTTTTTACAGCAACAACTGGCCGCCACTTCCTGCGAAACTGACGGTGGACGATGCCAACAGCCCTGTCACCAAGGGCCTTCCTGCTTCGTTTATGTCTCCGGCGAACGAATGGTATCTGTGGAAGCCGAGCCCGCGCGTGAACAAAGACGTTCACGTACTCGTCACGCTCGACCCTTCGAATTATCCGATCGGCATCAAAGACGTGATTCCCAGTGGCGATCTGCCGGTTGTCTGGATGAACGCGAAGTACCGTATGATTTACATGAACATGGGGCACGGCAAGGACGGCAAGAAGATCTACTCCGATCCGGTCCAGAACAAGCTCTTCGCCAACGCGCTTCTCTGGCTTGGCGCAAAGAAGTAGTCTCCTCGCGGCGAAAAGGGAGGGTCACACGTGAAGATGTTTCGTGCGATAGTGCTCGTGTTCTCTTTCGCGCTTGCCGCCAACTGCCACACGCAAACGCCTGCACCGCCGATGAAGCATCTCCTCGTCCTCGCGGAGGAGAAGGGCTACCGCCACGAAGCCGTTTCGCATGCAGCCGCGACGATCGAGCGGCTCGGCCGCGAAACCGGCCTGTGGGCCACAACGATTCGCACGGACACGGAAGTGCTAACGAAACAGAAACTCGAGTACAACGCGAAGAATCTCAACGATTTTGATGCGGTCCTTTTCTACACGGGCGGCGACCTGGAGATGAATGCAGAACAAAAGGCAGCGCTCCTCTCCTTCGTACACGATGACGGCAAAGGCTTTGTCGGCGTTCACAGTGCGACAATCACGTTCACGTCCTGGCCCGAGTACGGCCAAATGATCGGGGGCTACTTCGACGAGCATCCCTGGGGCACGTTTGACGCAGCGATTCTTGTCGAGGATCCAAACTTCCCTGGCATGCGGCAGTTTCCGGAGTCCTTCGTGCTGAAGGACGAGATTTACCAAATCAAGAATTTCTCGCGGGAAAGAGTTCGCGTCCTCATGCGCCTGGATGCAAGCAAGCTCGATCTCAAGAACCCCCGTGTGCACCGCAAGGATCTCGATTTTGCCGTGACGTGGGCCAAGATGTATGGCAAGGGTCGCGTATTCTATTCCACGCTCGGCCACGTCGAACAGAATTGGGACGACCCGGGCATCCAGAAGATGTACGTCGAAGCGATCAAATGGGCGATGGGTTTGGTGAATGCGGACGTGACGCCTCGTCCGGCCCCGGCGCAGTCTGCAGCACTGCGCGCCGATGCGGCCAGTAAGTAGACAGGAGTTTATTGAAGGTTTGCACGGAGGTAGCAACAGATGTGGCGCCTGATTTTTTCCCTCTGCCTGGCCGTGGCAACGTGTGGCCAGACGAATCATCCGATTCTTGCCATCGACTCGCCCGCACCTGATTTTTCTCTCCCGGGCGTGGACGGAAAGATCCACAGGCTTTCGGACTACGCCGCGAGCCCCGTACTCGTTGTTGTCTTCACGTGCAATCATTGTCCGATCGCCCAAATGTACGAGCAGCGCATCCAGCAACTGGAACAGGACTATCGCGGCCACGGTGTTGCCGTGGTGGGGATTCAGCCGAACGACCCCAAGGCGATTCGCATCGATGACCTGGACTCCTCCGACATCAGCGACAGCCTCGATGAGATGAAAATCCGCGTCGAGTACAAGCAGCTCCACTACCCTTACCTTTACGACGGCGAAACGCAGTCCGTCACGCGCGCCTACGGCCCGCAGGCGACGCCCCACGTTTTTGTATTCGATAAGGACCGCAAGCTTCGCTACGAAGGCCGCTTCGACAATAGCTATCGCGTGGAGATGGTCAACACCCAAGACACCCGCAACGCAATCGACGCCACTCTCGCGAATCGGGAAGTGCCCGTGAAACACACGGGCGTCTTTGGCTGCTCGACGAAGTGGCAGGAGAAGTCAGCCTCCCGCCTCGAAGCGTTCCGCAAGATGCAGGAAGAGCCGGTGAATCTGGAAATGGCGACGGCAGACGATCTGAAGAAGCTTCGCGCGAATCCCACAAAGCATATGATCCTCGTCAGCTTCTGGGCCACCTGGTGCGGCTCCTGCATCGACGAGTTCGCCGATTTTCAGGACACCTTCAGATGTACAAGAATCGCGACCTGGGGCTGATCACTGTGGCGGCAAACATTCCGGACGAAAAGGCGGCGTGATGAAAATGTTGGAGAAGAAGCACGCCACGAGCCGCAATCTCCTCTTCGCGTCGAACGACACGACAGCGTTGCAAATGGCATTCGACCCCACCTGGGATTCCGCCTTGCCGTACACCGTGCTGATCGACGCCGACGGCAAGATACTCTACAAGAAGCTCGGCGGCGTGGATATGCTCGAACTGCGCCGGACGATCCTTGCCTACCTCCCGTCAGACTACATCGGCTTCAACCAGCACTGGCTGGCAGGTGCAGCGCCGAAACAGCCCGAAAAGATCGGCGGTCGCTGAGCCGATGAAAAAACATCTGCCCGCTGTTCCTTGCTGTCGCGTCTGCTGTGTGCGCCTCGAAATGACTTTAGTGGTTGCGCGCGCCCGATAAGTACAAAACCGGACATCTTGCTCAAATGACGATACCTTGATTCGGGTAGTGTGAGCGCGCCAGTGACAGCTAAAATCCACGATGGGAGAATGACCGGGATTCGCGTTGTTAAAGCCTAGCTTTCCGAACGGAACCTGGCATTGTCAATGCCGCTAACGAGTTTGGCGCCGGTGCAGAGTAATAGACGACTTCAAGGAAGTCCAAATCGGATTTATCCATGCGTATCCTTTCGCGGATGTTCCTTTGCTGTCGCGTTCCGTGTGAGTATTGAGGGAAGATTAGTTCGCAAACACCGACATTTCAACTAGGGTATTTTTCAAGTACCTGAGAAGCATAACCGGACATCACGGATAGGCTGAAAGTCACTGTCCGGTTACCGCGTTACCGGACGCGCGCAGAACTCTCCGCCTGCGTTCACTCCTCAGGGACAACGCGCATCCGATAAAGCACTAACGTTTATCAGGACTTGGGACTGTCTTGCCCGCTTCAAGCTTTGACGGGTCTTGCTTGGCCATGAGGCCGGGTGTACAGAGGGCCGACAGGCAGAACGCGACACTTTTGAGTTTCAAGAGTGCACCTAGAACGTTGACACCGACTAGGAAAAGAAAGTGCCCGATTAGTTCTCCAACGTGAGCAACCCTGGCCGCGAGGCCGACACACGCACTGAAGCCCAAAGAGTTTTACACCCGCGCTCCTCCCGAGCGCCTCAGGAGCGCTTTTGCCCTCTTGACACAGACCTATCATGGAAGTCGGGTAACCGGACATCTTGCTCCTAATACTTCACGTGCTCGGTTATCTCCTTGATTGGTCACTGACTCCCGGCTTCTTGGTTGAATTGAAATTGTCCATTTCTGGAACCGGTAACGCAAGCTCTCTCCGCAACGTCCATAGAGTGGACGAAGACGCGCACACGGCGGGAATGCTGGGGAGAATTGATCAGCCCGCCCTGTGCAATAAGGAGGAGAATTATGACGAAACGTCTGAGGGCAGCTGTCCTTTGTGCTGGCCTTGCGATGTCGCTGGGTTGCGGCTACCTGTACCTGTGCGCGGCGCAACAATTCAAACAAGTGCCTCCCGCACCGGTTCCACCACTAATCCTTGCAGCGAAGAAAGTTTTCATCGCCAATGGAGGGGGAGATGAGTCGCTCTTTGACATGCCTCAATACAGCGGCGGGCCTGATCGTCTGTATAACGAATTCTATGCGGCTATGAAATCATGGGGACGCTACGAACTGGTAAGCACTCCCGGGGAGGCGGACTTGGTGTTCGAGATACGCCTGATTATGTTGCAACCTATGGAATCAGAACCGTTGACGGTACAAAACCCTCGGTACGATTCGCAATTTCATCTTGCCATTCGGGACCTGAAGACCCACCAAACCTTGTGGGGATTGACCGAACATGCCCAAACGGCCGTTCTCCAAGGGAACCGCGACAAAAATTTCGAGCAGGCGCTGGCAGCAATCCTCTCGGAATTACGAAAAATCGCGGGTCCAGCGCAGTCCATGGCGAAGAACGGCACCATAGCTCCCGATTAGTCGCGAAATCGGACATGTTCTTCCTAGTACCGGCATGAAAATGCGATACTGCGTGTTATGTGGCCGTTTCGGAAAAAGACTAAACAACCCAAGGTCCTCCTCAATCGCGCTCACATTTTCCGTGAACTTATGCCGATTCAGAAGCAGCCCCTTTCAGAGGAGGAAATGGGATGGGTGCGGCAAAGCTTGAGCTCGCGGAAGGATTTCGTAGGCTTCCATCTACCTCAGCTATTTGCAGTCGCAAAATAATGGTAAGTCTGGCCACCTCGGCGGAATTACTATTGAGACAAAAGACCATGGCCCTATCGAGATTCTTCTTCATGCTAACCAAGGCTTCCTTGTGGAAATGGAAGTCATTTGGTTCTACTTTCCGAAGCCATTCCCGAAATCGTGGGTTGAAGTCAGCCGGACCGTCGACCCTCTCCATTAACTTTTCAGGACTCCTGATTTGTCGCCAAATCGGAAAAGTTCGACCCAGATACTCAATTCGGCGCAACTCATTCAGCGGGAGTTAGTTAGGCGATTACATCCGAGCGGCCGACAGTTCGTTCATGTAGGAGAGCGATGCCGCAACTCAGCGATATCCCAATGTGGCGCACCTGGACTGGGCCCTACGTTGGCGCTGGAGCCAGAAACGACTTGACCGCGTCGCGCAGGGAGCGTATGAACATTCCGAGCCTAACCTTGCAGCCGCCGTCCGCGGATCTAGTCCTTGGATGAACGTTCAAGAACGAATGCCAGATAACTGGGCCGTGACCTTAACCGTTTCGAGCAAGTTACGCTGGGCCGTGAGGTTGAAAGGATCATCGCCATGAAGAACATGAAGAACTTGTTCCGGATCCTCACGTGTATCGCTTTAGCCGCAACGTCGCTGAGAGCGCAGACAAATGGCAATAAAGCCGCCACCAGCGGCCTCCCACCTCTGATTGACCGCGAACTGATCTTCGGCAATCCGGAAATTGTGAATCCAGAGCTTTCTCCCGATGGGAGATTCCTGGCGTTTGAGAAGCCTTGGAAAAATACTCGCAACATCTTTGTCAAGGGTGTCGATGAGCCGTTCAGCGCGGCGCGGCTACTCACCACGGAAACCAAGCGCCCCATACCTGGTTATTTCTGGACGCGTAACAGCAAATACATTCTCTACGTCAAGGACAACGACGGCGACGAAAACTTCAACATCTACGCAGTCGATCCCGCCGCCAAGCCCCAAGCAGGAACCGAGGCTCCGCCGTCGCGCGACCTAACGGGCTTGAAAGGCGTTCGCGTAGCTCTATATAATGTTCCGAAACACAAGCCGGATGTGGTCTACATCGGCCTGAACGACCGTGACAAAGCCTGGCATGACCTGTACGAATTGAAACTGTCCACGGGCGAGAAAACTCTGCTTCGCAAGAACACCGAACGCATCTCCGCCTGGACCTTTGACTTGCCGGGCAACCTCCGACTGGCCAGCCGTTCCGCCGAAAATGGCGACACGGAAATTCTTCGCGTGGATGCCGACAAGTTCACCAAAATCTACTTCTGCAATGTGTTCGAGCAATGCGACATCCTGCGTTTCGCAAAGGACGGCAAGCGAGCCTACCTGGTCACGAACAAAGGCGAGGATCTGGACTTGACCGCACTGGAGTTGTTCGATCCGGAAACGGGAAAGACGGAGATGGTCGAGTCCGATCCGTTGAAAAGAGTGGACTTTGGCACTGCGGTCTTCTCCGAAGCCACCGACGAACTCACGAACACCAACTATGAGGACGACCGTGTACGGCGCTATTTTCGCGACGAGCAAGACGAAGCCGATTTCAAATGGCTCGAAGCTAAGTTAGGTGGCAAGGATGTACGCCGCGCCTCGGTCACTGACGATGAACACACCTGGCTGATCGTCGCGAACAGCGACACGGAACCGGCGGAGACGTACTTGTTTGACCGCAAGAAACGCAGCCTTGCGCTTCAATTCAGGGTCCGCGAGAAGCTTCCGCGGGAGTCCCTGGCGGAGATGAAGCCTGTAAGCTACAAGTCTTCGGATGGATTGGTGATCCCAGCCTATCTTACGGTTCCCAAAGGTATTCCGGCCAGGAACCTGCCAGCAATCATCTTTCCTCACGGTGGTCCATGGGGTCGGGACGTTTGGGGGTACAACGCGTACACACAATTCTTCGCGAACCGTGGGTATGCCGTCTTGAGCATGAACTTCCGCGGCTCAGCAGGATACGGCAAGAAATTCATCGACGCTGGCAACGATGAGTGGGGACGCAAGATGCAGGACGACGTAACTTGGGGCGCAAAGTACCTGATAGCCGAAGGCATTGCCGATCCCAAGCGCGTAGGTATCTTCGGCGGCTCTTATGGCGGGTACGCGACGCTGGCCGGAGTAGCTTTCACGCCGGACGTTTACGCGGCGGCGGTAGATTTGTTTGGTCCGTCGAATCTGATCACGCTGTTAAATTCGATCCCGCCGTATTGGGAGGCCGGGCGCCAGATGTTCTACAAACGCATGGGCGATCCGACGACGCCGGAAGGGAAAGCCCTTTTGGTCGAGCGCTCTCCGCTTACCTCGGCCGCCAAGATCAAGACACCGCTAATGATTGCTCAGGGCGCCAACGATCCGCGAGTCAACCACGCCGAATCGGAACAAATTGTGGTCGCCCTGCGTGACCGTGGCTTCCCCGTCGAATACCTGCTCATTCCCGACGAGGGGCACGGCTTTGCCCGGCCCATAAACAACATGGCTTCCTCTATGGCTACGGAGAAGTTTTTTGCCAAATACCTGGGAGGACGTTATCAAGAAGGCGGGTCAGCGGAGGTTGTTGCGCGCTTGAAGGAGGTCACGGTCGATCCCAAGACAGTAGCTCTAGGCAAAGTTGCTCCAAACTAACAGAGTTATCCGCGGGAGTGCATTGTTTACGCTTGATCTAAAATCACATTGTTTGCTCTCCCCGATCGACCGTCGCCTGCTATGCCTGTGGCTGGCGAATTGTTGTTTTGCTTCGGTGTAACAATGTCACATTGCGTTGAACCTTGGCACCGCATCAATTCGCCAGGGACAAGTGCTTTCACGTTTTCTTACAAAACGTTTCGCGGTTGAGTTCAGGATTGGGTGCAGTCAGAGAAAGGTAACGTCTTTACGGCTCGCCCTTGACCGCTCCGGAGGGCTGGAAATGGATTTGAAGGCTTTGAAGGATACTCCACCTTGGGACTGGCCAGCCGGCACGGCAGAAAGACTGGTTAATGTTCTTCGGGATGAACAAGCGATTGAGTCAGATCGCCTCCTAGCCACGGATATGGCCGGCGATTTCACCGTGGTCAACGATGAATTGGTTGAAGCGCTGCTCGCCATCCTACGAAAAAGCCAGGAATCCAAACAGGTGAGAGCCCGAGCGGCGATTTCGCTGGGCCCGATCCTAGAATATGCGGACACTGAAGGCTTTGACGATGCAGGTGATGTCCCGATCTCAAAACGGACGTTCCAAGGGATTCAGGAGTCGCTTCACCAGCTTTACAGCGACGCGCACACTCCCAAGGAAGTCAGACGGCGAATCCTTGAGGCATCCGTGCGTGCGCCGCGAGAGTGGCACGAGAATGCCGTGCGTTCCGCGTACTCGAGTGGCGATGACCTGTGGAAACTTACCGCGGTCTTTTGCATGCGCTTCGTCCGCGGGTTCGATGAGCTAATTATTGAAGAGCTGGACAACAAAAATCCAGACATTCACCTCGAGGCTGTCCTTGCCGCAGGCAGCTGGGGCGTCGAAGGCGCGTGGCCACACATCGCTGCCCTTATCCATTCGCGCAGAACGCCCAAGCCTCTGCTTCTGGCGGCCATTGGAGCAGTACCCAGCATTCTTCCACAGGAAGCCAGCGAGGTCCTGAGTCGTCTCATCGAGTCCGACGATGAGGACATCGTCGAGGCGGTCCATGAGGCATTGGCCATGGCGGAAGAACCGTCCGAAGAGGACGAGGATGACGAGGACGGCCTTTTCCTCCAATAGAATAACGGAAGCGAGGCGAATGGCATGGCGAAGAAAAGGAAGCCGAGCCAAAAGATACAGCGGTGGATCGACGCGCGAAAGCGCTTTCACCTCTCCCACGCCCAGGTGGAGATGGCTCGCGAGTTGGGGATGAACCCGGTGAAGCTCGGCAAGCTGGACAATCATGAACAAGAGCTGTGGAAGATGCCCCTGAGAGCGTATATCGAACACCTATACCTGAAACGGTTCGGAAGGCCTTCGCCGGAGAACATTACGTCCATCGAGGAGCGATTGCGTCTCGCGCAGGAGAAGAAAGAAGCGCAGCGTGCCTCAAAACGACAACTCTCCTTCGAGAATCCATGAGACGAGGCCAACGAGCGAATCCCCACCCTCGACGTGGCTGTGGTCCGCAAAAATTCCAGTTCAACGGTTTTCAGCTCATTGCAACGTTGTTACATTCTGATCGCCTTATTGGACCGCCTCGGCTTCATTTTCTTGAATATCGCTGATTTCAAAGACGTTCGCGCCGGATGACATTTGCCGCAGGGACAGTTCCTTCTTGCACTGGTTTGCAAGCGAGTCGAGTCGCGCTTTATCTTACATGGAGCACTCGTGGGTATAGTCGCGGCGCTGTTCTATCTGGGCCTCTAGCGTGGGGCCAGCCGCTGTTGTATAGGATTGCTCATGGCCTTAAGGTCGTCGGTGGGATTCACTGGGGGAGTACTAGCCGAAGTTCGTCACGGAACGGTCGCGAAACCGCCTAACCCTTTCAGAATCAGTTCAGGCGATCGCCGAGTCTGCACTACATTTTGAAAGGGATTTCAGCCGTTCTGGCAGGCTGTTTAGGGGACCTTGGTTTGGAGAGAGCTTCGTAACTCCCGGTATGTACCGTAACGAACCTTTCCGATAACGCGCTTATCAGAGTCGAAAAGAGAGGTCCCCGTGCTGAAAACAAAGCAGTTACAGACACTACTTTCATAGGGTTTCGCGGGCCGAAGGCCCCAAAAAGGACAGATGGGATGAGAAGGCCGGTCTCCACGGGATGCGATAAGCTCCCAATGATCGACGTGCTCAAGGCACAAAGAAAAGGAGACCGGCAATGCAGAAGATTAGCACTATGCAGACGAGTGAAGAAAACATTTTGAACGGGGCGATGGAGACGGGAACGCATTCTCCGTGGGTGAGCCGACTGTTGACGGGGCTGGGGCACGAAGTGATCGTGGCGCACGCCCAGAGGGTGCGCTTGATCGTCAAGAGCCGGCGAAAAGATGATCGCCTCGATGCGCGAACCCTGGCGCGGCTGGCGAGAATCGATCCTGAGCTCCTGAGCCCGGTGCAACATCGCAGTGCGGAGGCACAGATTCACTTGACGGAGATCCGTGCACGCGCGGGACTAGTAAGTGCTCGAACGGCTCTGGTGAATGCCGCACGAGGATTGGTGAAGTCGTATGGTGAACGGCTGCGCAAGTGTGGCACGCAGCAATTTCGTCAGGAAATCACGAGTGGATTGAGCACGGGATTGCGCGAAGCCTTGGAGCCGCTGGTGCGAGAGGTGGAATCGTTAAACGAGCGCATCAAGGAATACGATCGACGGATCGAAAGAATGGCCAAGGAGACCTACCCAGAAGTCGAGCTGCTCAAACAAGTGAAGGGCGTAGGAGACCTGATCGCCCTGGCCTATGTGCTGACCATCGAGGACCCGCATCGCTTCCGGAAGAGTCGCGACGCTGGATGTTTTGTGGGGTTGCAGCCTGGGCGGAGGGACTCTGGCGAGAGCGCGCCACAGATGCACATCAGCAAAGAGGGAGACGAGTATTTACGGAAGCTGCTGGTGCAGGGGGCGCACTACATTTTGGGACCCTTTGGGGAAGATAGTGATTTGCGGCGATGGGGAAAGAAGCTCGCCGAGCGAGGAGGAAAGAACGCCAAGAAACGGGCGGTGGTGGCGGTAGCGCGCAAGCTGGCGGTACTGCTGCATCGGTTGTGGGTGAGTGGAGAGGCGTACGAACCGCTGCGCAACAGCCAGAAGGCGATGAGCACAGCGGCATAGAAAGCCGCTAGCCTCCGCTCGGAAATCCGTCAAGGATCTTCGACCGCTTCGCGGCGCGCTAACGCGCGTCCTTGACAGATTTCCTTGCTGCGGCTTGGTTTTCAACTATGGGGAGCTGACGCTCCCCGGTTCCAGAACCGGGAACAGAGTTTGTAACCGAACAGCCGAGCTTGACCGCCGAGTTTAGGTGACTGCGACAAGTGCCTGCGCCCAATTCCCACCCAAAAGGTGAGAAAGAGGACGATTATCAGGTGGCAGCGCCTACTGAA
>WNGJ01005237.1_pt1 | contig 20239 bp, 21 predicted proteins | sample 5400611 | NCBI WGS metagenome assembly WNGJ01 (sample SAMN13153375, study PRJNA577476) | soil metagenome | isolation source: 40 cm soil or saprolite under Garry oak tree replicate 1 | place: USA:California | collected 2016-06-15
GTTGTCTTGTTCTGCCTGATCCTACCGATGGCCCTGCTGTGTTACTGGTAGGACCGTACGACAAATTGACAGGTGTTTTACTCAGCCAGTTTGCTATAACCACTTTGGTTGACCAGCCAAAACGCCTGGGAAGTGTACCGTTCCAACTCTATATCGTGCAGCCTATCGCCGGGCCAAAGCCAACTCCATCTAATGAAGCCTTCGTGAATAACTTACAACTGCTCGACAACCGGGCTCAACAACTCAGTTACAATAACTCGACATGGCTCACTATGCGCTGGAGCTTCAGACGTTCCGCATCGCCAAACTATCGCACCAGCTATACATATGCTATGAGGGCGCTGCTTAATGGCAAGGGAAACGGTCGCTTAAGCATTTCAAGCCAATGCGTATCTACATCTATGCGAACAGGTGATCAACTAGTAGTAGCCTTCCAGCTACCCGAAGGCGTTTCTGTACCTGCATCGCTGAACATATCCGCAACATACTATGTTACTATGCCGCTTGATTTGTCGTATGGGCCAATCCATCTTGAGAACATCAGAGATCAGAGTACACAGCCGGCAACCCTTCAGACAACGGAAGGCTCGGATAGCATCGCTCTTTCAGTTTAACCTGGATACCCTTCGCCACCGCCCTGGTTACATGCAAAATTCTCTTAAAAATCCCTGGCGTATGCAGTACAATACTGATACAATATATGTTAAGGATATATTAACGTTAAGTGCTGTCTGATGAGCATGCATCCGTTTCTTTAGAGGGAACTCAAAGAGGACTTTGTGAGATACTTAAGGCCGAAACGCGAATTGTTACCGCGTTGGGATATGCCTGCTGATCCAGTGAAAGCTGTGTTCTGGTTTATGCACTGGCTTCTGAGGGTGCTAGTGCGCTTTTTTTATATTCTCATTCTGGCGGCTGTCATCTATGAAAGCATTATTAACGGCCCTGTCGGTTTCTTTGGCACTTTGCTTGTTGGCCTTGGTGTATGGTTCGGGCTTGCGTTGCTTTTATTTTTGTTCAATTTGAGTACAGGTGTCACGAAAGTTTTTACTGAAGTAAATCGCATGCAGCGAGGTTACCCTCCACGAGACCCGTTCAATAATTTCCGTGAGCAGGATATAGATGGTCGGATTGTTGAGGGGACCGTGACAGACCTGGAAGAAGAACGCAGAAAACGTAGACAAGAGCAATAAGTATCAAACGGGTATTCCATTCTTCATTTCCCACGCTCGCCAGGTCTGATCGTCGGGATCTGGCACGTAGGAGTACAGCAAGTCTCCATTGCCCTCTATGCAATAAGTTCCTAGCTCCGCAGGTATTACCATTGTCTGTCCTTTCATAAGCCTCTCACCATATTCAAGAGCTGCGCCATAGCGTACAACTACCTCGGCCCCTAAAGATGAAAGGATCGTACAGCTTCCCTGTGTTTTATGCTTCATATAGTCATAAAACACACTACTCCGATTAAGAACTAGTTCACAGGTTACGAAATATTGACAGGCTGCAAGACAACGATCTTGAAAACCTTCTCCGTCGTATAAAAGTAGAGGTTGTACTTTGATACGGGGCGAACAGTCGTAGTGTGCTACATCCAGGGAACGTTCCAAATGTAGCTCGCGGCGAGTTCCTGCGGTGGTAAGGCGGTCATAGTCGTAGATTCGGTAGGTTATGTCTGAGTACTCCTGTAGCTCGTATAGCAAAACGCCCTCACCAACCGCGTGGACTGTGCCTGCAGGGATAAAGATGATATCTCCTGCAGAAACGCTTACTACGTGAAGCAGTTTCTCGAGGGTGACATCCTGGATGGCTTGTTGTACTTCTTCTCGTGAAGTGGCAGCCTTAAAACCATGTATAATGGATGCATCTGGAGCAGCATCAAGGATGTACCAAAATTCTGTTTTACCCAGTTTACCCTGTTCATGTAAACGTGCATATGTATCATCTGGATGTACCTGCACCGATAGTTTGGCATTCGCGTCGAGAAATTTGGCGAGCAAGGGAAAGCGAAGTCCATAAAGAGCGAGTACCCGCTCTCCCAGTAACCTGGAACCCAACTCTTCAACAAGTGATTCAAGTGTTCTGCCCTGATACGGTTCATTCTGAACTACACTAGTTATCTCTGTTTCCCATGACTCGCCGATAGCAATATTGCCATGTGGAAGCTGTTTCCAACCGTCACACTCTAAACGCCGTCCACCCCAAATCGTCTCATGTAACGATGCTTTCAGTCTAAGCGGATGTAAAGACTGCACTAACCTCTCCTGCCACAAGGTCTCCAAATTTGAGAATACAATGGCCCGATGTTCCCCCATCGCGTATTACGCTACTCTACGAAGTATATAACGCGATACATCGGGCCTTTAGTAACAATATGTCCAACAAATTGCTGATTGATCAGGTTGCAAGCAATGCGCCCTCGATCTGGCGACGCAGCTTGTCGCGCATAACTATCCCTTTAATGCGATTAATCTCTTGCCCATTTTTGAAGAAGATCAGAGTGGGAATACCATCAACATTCCACTGGCTAGTAAGTGTCTCATTTGTATCAACATCCAGTTTGGCGAATGTTACACGCTCCTGGTATTCCTCGCTAACTGCAGCGAACTCAGGATCAAATAATTGGCATGAACTGCTACGTTCTGATGAAAAATCAACTATAACCATTTGTGGTGCATTGAGCACCTGTTCAGCAAAATCCTGGCTCGTAACATCAATGTAGCTAACCTTGTGTTCTTTGTGCTTTGCCATGCTACCCTCTTTACAGCGTTTTGGTTTCGCTCGCACTTTTGTGTTAAAAGCGTATCATCGTTGTGAGGTGATGTCAAGGAAATCGACTGACTTCCCTGGGCATTCGAAAGTTCCTTTCGTCCCCTCCCCACCCAAGGGAAAGAGGGAAGATGTGGGGACACCCCACACCCCGTCAAGGGCCTGCTGTGCCGGGTCCCCCAGACCTTGTACCCCTTGAAACCTTGCTTTATTTGACTCTCGAAAAGCCGTGATAACTTCACCTCACATCGATATACATGCGCAGTAGCTTGGCAGGAGAAGTTCCTAACTTATAGAGAGTACGCAAGTACCACATAAAGAGGACACTGCGGGTCAAGCCAATTTTTTCGTGGCGGCGTGCAGATGTGGCGACATATTGAGGTAAAAGAACAACATTACCAATTTTGCGCAGGCGTGTAATGATCTCCAGATCTTCCATTAAGGGTTGGTCAGGAAAGCCATCTATAGCATTAAAGCTGATGGAACGAACGAAGTATGCCTGGTCACCAGTGAAGACTTTGAAAATGCTCGAACGCAGGTTAGTAGTAAATGCTACCAGTCGATAAGGCCAACGATGACAGTTGAAACATATACGAAATGCCCCTGCAACTACTTCTCGTGCTTTTAGTGCATGCTCAATTGAGCTAAAAGCGTTATCTGGAAGTAGCGTGTCAGCGTGGAGGAAAAGAAGAACTTCGCCGTTAGCTACAGCCGCTCCTGTATTCATTTGCGTGGCACGGCCTCGCGGTGAAGAAATGACTCTGCCAAAACGCCGGGCTATTTCAAAAGTTCGGTCGGTACTCCCACCATCAACGATCAATAATTCACAATCGTAATATGAAATTTGGCGAACAAGGTGACTGAGGTGATATTCCAGTACAGCTTCCTCATTTAGAACCGGCATGATGATCGAGAAGCGCATTGGGGCCTCCATTCAATATGCGGATTTCTCTTGTTGTATTGCGCGGCGGGTAGGTAGTGGTATGAAGGCGCTTTCGTTAGCATGTGGCTGAGCCGGGCGTATTTTTGCGTTGAGTGCGCAGAAGGACATCACTCCTCGCGGAGATGCATTATGGAAGCAACAGCGCTCAATGCGGCTCATATCGATGTCGCTTTCATCCATAAATGGCTTGATGAAGAGCGTGAGTGTCTTGCGGCTCGTCCAGAACGATGGATCGCTTCCGATATGGGGCCAAAGGGTTTTCATAAGCTTGATACTGCCTCCAATATTTGTAACAATCTGAGGCAGTATGGCGGAGCGGCCCCGTGTGAGCATGCGCAAGGTCATGTTTGGGTGCTGCCCTGCTACTTCCATGAACTCCGTTAATGTGAATTTGGGTGCTATCGGTTTGTATCCTTCTTTCGTATACTTGAGCAATGTGAAGGCATTGCAAAGAGGTGATCCCTCTCCAACAGGGAAGAATAGATCTCTGGGCACACCCGTTTGCTCTTCGATGAGCTTGAGGATTTCGGGCATGCGTAATTTTCGTGGCATACGAGACTTCTCTGAGGAAGAATGTCCATTACTCATCCCCTTGAGCGCATCAACGTCATTGCTTACCTCGAAACGACCAAATGGTGTGGCTGCCTGGAAAGCAATTGCGCATACAGTATCAGGATGCTGCCAGGCAAAATTAATGACTTGTTGGATCTGGTCGGTGTTGAGACCATCATAGAGTGAGACTGCCAATGTAGAGGGCAATTTGACACGTTCTAGCGCAGCGATGGCCTTTTCGCGTACATTCCATAAATCTTCCCCACGCAGTTTAATAATATCTTCAGGTCGCGTGCTATCAAATTGGAGATAGACTGAGGTGAAACCCCACTTGACGAGTTTCTCAGCGAAATCAGGTTCTCGTGCCAGGCGGATGCCATTGCTGACCATTTCCAACTGGGCGAAGCCTTTGCGTTTGACCATGGCAGCGATGGTCTCCAGGTCTTTGCGGACGGATGGCTCTCCACCTGAAATCTGAAGCGAAATGCCTTTGCCTTCGACAGCGATCAACTGGTCGAGACGGGTCTCGATCTCCTCAAGCGAGTAATCGCGCTCAGATGGGCTGGAATAGGCATAACACATAGGGCAGGTGAGATTGCAGCGCTCGGTCACTTCCAATATAGCCAATCCTGCTGGTTTTCGCAGGGGAAAAGGAGAGAGTCCTTTAGAAAGATCGGTATCACCTCCATCTCCATAACGCACGAGCATAAGCTTCTCCACATCGAAAGATTTACGATAGTAAGCAGCGTGATAACCCAGATCGGTCTCTACGATCCCATGTATGGGGCAGGTGCGAGTGAAGAAGACCTGGTCATTTTCATGTACTTCGTAGATCGCTGGGATAATCTCGCCACAGGTCGAACAAATGCTACGGGTGTGTTTGAGGATTTCGGCCAAGGTCATTCTCCTTACTTTCTCAAACTAAGGATGGCCTGTACAATCTTACGATTGCTTTTTGCTCTAGTACCTAATAAATAAGACTCAAATGCTGTCTGTTGAATGCCTGTACTCATCGTTGGATAGGCATGAATAGTATCAAGGATGTCATTGACCTTAAAATGGTGCTGCATAGCAAGAGCTATCTCACCTAGCAATTCGCCTGCTTGAGCACCAACAATGTGGGCTCCTACAATTTCTCCTTTCTTGCCTACCAAAACTAACTTGATAAAGCCTGTCGTCTCGCTTTGAGCCTGTGCACGATCGATAGCAGCGAAAGGAAATTTCACAAGATGTGTTTGCTTGTGCTGTTTCTCGGCCTCATCTGGGGTCAGGCCAACTCTGGCTATCTCCGGGTCGGTGAATATGCACCAGGGTACAACACGATAATCTACTTTCTTCTTTCTCAGTGGTACAAGAGCGTTGCGTACTGCAACGCCCGCTTGATATGCAGCTATATGTGTGAAGAGGTATGATCCAATAACATCCCCGATTGCCAGAATATTGGGTGCAGAAGTTTGAAGATATTCATTAACCTCTATGCCCTTGTTATTATAAGTGATTCTGGCAGCTTCCAGGTTCAATCCCTCAACATTTGGTTGTCGACCCAGGGTTAGTAGGATCTCATCAGCTTCGAAAGCCAGAAGTCTTTGACCTTGTTTTGCTGTCACAACTTTTTTAGTCCCATCACGTATAGCATTGATGAGCAGCGCGTTGGTAACGATGTTGATACCCTCAGACCTCAATACTTCCTTAAGGGTGGCTGAAACCTCTGGATCTTCTCGCGGGAGTATGCGATCCAGACCTTCGATAATCGTCACATCTGTACCCAAACGCCTGAGGGCTTGCCCTAATTCAACTCCAATTGGACCGCCACCGACGATTACCAGGGAGGAGGGTAAACGTATCAGATTAAATACATCCTCATTGGTCAAATATCCAGTTTCTTCCAGGCCTTCTATTTGGGGAACAAGTGGCCTTGAGCCTGTGGCAATCAACGTATTGCGGCTGAAAAAGGACTCTCCATTCAAGGTGAGTTCAGTGGCAGAGTTGAATGAGACCTCACCGAACTTGACGGTGACTCCTTCTGTATAGACTTTTTCGCCTTCGGCTACCCGTCCAATTACCTCTTGAATATAGTTGCTGATTTTTGCAAAATCAGTTGTCACTTTGGTAGGCGTCAGTCCTATCGTGGCTGCACTTTGAGCTTGATGTACTACTTTGGCCACATAGATCAAGCTCTTGCTTGGTACGCAGCCATAATTCAGACAGTCTCCCCCCAGACGTACTTTGTCGATGAGTAAGACGTTCGCGCCCAGCGAAGTTGCTAAACGTGCTGCAGCCAACCCACCCGATCCACCACCGATGATAGTCATGTCATAGCGTGTTGCAGTCATTTATTGCCTATCCAGCTCTGACTGTAGATGATGCCAACATTTCCTCTGCATCCTCGATCACGTATCGATATCCCTGCTCAGTAAGAAACAGTTGGCGATTGGCTGAGAACTCCTGGTCGCGTGTATCACGGGTCACAATCGAGTAGAAGTACGCAAGCCCGCCATCTTGCTTAGGACGTAAAATTCGCCCCAAGCGCTGAGCTTCTTCCTGGTTCTGCAAGCGCCTTGAGCTGGTCAATATACTGACCAATAATTAAGACCTGGTCATCTAGATGACGCTCAGCAAGAAAGCGCACCACATTGAACTTTTCAGGGCTTTCAGCCGCAATTCTGTATTTCTCACGTTCATCTGCAACGGCATAGTTCAATTGCTCGTCCTCAGTCATTCCTACTCGTATTTCGTGACATTCGGCTGTAGCAATCCAGCCCTGGCGCTCTAGCTCACGCCAGGGTACATCATATTTCTTAGGACCAATTAAACTGAATACATCGGCTTCTCGCCCATCTTCTCGTACCAGTGTTGCTGTTAAGCCAAGGCGCCGGCGGGCTTGAATCTCAGCCGTAATGCGGAAAACTGGCGCTGGCAATAAATGTACTTCGTCATAGATAATCAGCCCCCAATCATAACTGCTGAAAAGCGAGAAATGTGGGAAATCCTCTTCGCCAGCCTCAAGTATCTCTTTATTGGTCTGCCCCCTGGTATTGGGGCGCCGGTATGTCAGTATCTGGTAGGTACTGACTGTAATTGGACATATTTCTTTGCGATCTCCTGTATACTCACCAATCATCTCTGGTGGGACATCTGTCTTGTCGATAATTTCTTGAATCCATTGCCTCACAGCTATCGTATTGGGCGAAAGAATCAATGTAGCGCGTTGAATATCTGCCATTGTAACTAAACCAACAATAGTTTTTCCTGCTCCACATGGTAGCACGACGACCCCACTACCCCCGCTGGGCGCTCCACCCGCATAGAATGCAGCCGAGGCGCCATACTGGTATGCACGCGGCTCAAAAACCTTTCCCTCAGCTGTGACTGGTCTCAACTTCATTGGCAAAGGCGAGCCATCAGTGTAACCGGCTAAATCTTCGGCGGGAAATCCGATATGGATTAATGCTTGCTTAATATGTCCCCGGCGTGCAGCATTCACTTGCAGCGTGTTGGTATCTAACTGGCGGAGCAAAAAAGGTTGAGTGCGTTTATGATGGATGATCTCAGCAATCAGAGCTGCATCACTAGAAGTAAGCAGGAGTGCATCTCCATCACGAATCAGCTTAATCCGTCCATAGCGACTGATATATTCCCGAATATCGAAGATGATATTGCCTGGAATATCATATTTGCTATAACTCGTCAGCAACTCGATGATCATTTTCGCACTCATACCACCTGCGGCCGCGTTCCAAAGCGAAAGTGGGGAAAGGCGATACGTATGAATATGTTCCGGTGATTTTTCCAGTTCTGCAAACTGGGCGACTGCATCTCTCGCCTCGGCATGCTGTGGGTGATCAACTTCTAGCAAAATGGTGCGATCGCTCTGAACAATCAATGGATTACTTGGATTCATACTAGCTTCTTACACTCCTGGCATCTCCGCCCAATTCTTGACAAATTTCAAAATGGTGGTAACAGCGGCCTCTTCATATCCGCGCATCAGGTGACGAGCGCCAATAATCACTTTAATTCCCTTAGGGCCTTTGAGCTGCTCAACAAAGGGCTCGAGCTTGTACAGCGGACAAATTTCATCGAATTCACTTGTGACAAATAGTTTGGGGCGTTCAAAGGGTTTCGGGAATCCACTTGCTGCACGGAAAAGTGGCAGACTAATACTTACTACCGTGCGTATACGAATATCAAAAGGAGCGTAAAGAAAGGCGATATAAGCGCCGAAGCCATGACCAATCACACAGATTTTGGCCGGATTTCCTCCAGGCTGTGCTAGTGCGCAGTCGATAGCGCCCGCAAGATCAAGTGGTTCCAGGCGTCCATCAGTCTGTTGGCCCTGGCTTCTTCCCACTCCTCGGAAATTAAACCGCAGCGCTAGCATTCCTGTTTCAGCTAACCTGCGAGCAAGCGCGACATTCAAGGTATCGTTCATATCACTACTGGCTGGTTGAGGGTGACACAGAATAATAATGGGAGCAAGCTCTACCTCAGTTGGAACGTGAAGCATTCCCTCTAAAGGCAATGAAGGTTGCCCACGACTTGAAAAAGTGATAGGTCGTTCAGCAGTCGCCGATGATGAGGTCATATTCCCCCTACATTCTATGTGCCCGGGTTATACTCCGCCCATGCAATATTATCGCAGCCGGCTCGTTACGTCAACTAGTTGAGAGTTTTGAGAGACCTTTGGCATCATAGGTAGTTATATCTTTGTGCTTTACACGTTATAATTTATGGAACCTCAGAAATTTGTAAAAATGTCAGCATATACATCTATAAACCCTTTGCATATGTGTCTGTAGATGTTATACTGAATAGTAGACGAGTTGAACTTAGGTATTTTTACGTATGACGGTTATGTAGTGCAACTCAATCAAAAACTGGATTGCTATTTTCAGTGGCTCATCTTGGTTTCTTTGTTGCTATGAGAGGTAGATAGGGCGTTATCTTACAATAAATGTAAGAGCTGGTTATGTGCCTGCTATCTTGCTATTTTCGGAAAACCTCTCAGAGCGGCTTCTGCTTGCGCGATATCCTTTCGGGGGATGGACATCGCTGAGCTTCTAACTGACAGAATCATACAAAAATCAGGAAACTCCACCGGCCAGAAATGCTTAGTGAGTTTAGGGGGTTAGCCTAGCCTCTATGCTGAAGCCTATGCAAGGCACACACCGATTCTTAACTGCATGCAGGGATTGTCCCTGATGCTTTGGTATTAAATGTACGGTGCTACTGGTAAGCGTAGTTTTCGGGATTTACGTGCAGCCTGGGTGAGGTTGGTAGTAGGGAAGTTAGAGTTAGTTCTACAACAGTAGAGGCAGGAGCGTTTATGGTCGATATTTTAGTCGTTGAGGATGAACAATTAATTGCCAGGTTATTGAAGGAAACGTTACAGATTGAGGGTTATAATGCTATAACTGTCCTCAACGGCGAAGATGCCGTCCAGTTTGCGCTCTGCGAAACACCGCAGCTCATTATCTTAGATCTCATGTTGCCTGGGATTGATGGCTACGAAGTAGTTCGACGTTTACATACTTACCCCAAGACCATACATATTCCCATCATCATCCTCAGTTCCCTTGGAGAACCGAAGGATAAAGTTAGTGCCTTTGAAGCCGGTGTAGATGACTACATTACCAAGCCTTTTCATACTGATGAGTTGCTTGCTCGTGTTCGTGCGCAGCTCAGTCGAGTACAACAAAACTTTCTCTCCCCCCTTATTGGCCTGCCTGGTGGCTGTCAAGTTGAGTTAGCCATCAAGTATAAGCTGAACAGCATGGAACCATGGAGTATGCTCTACCTCGATCTCGACAACTTCAAGGCTTTTAATGATGTATATGGATTCCTGAGAGGCAACGACATGATTCGCCTGGTGGGAAGAATCTGCCAACGTGTCGTACGTCAGTGTGGCAACCCAGATGACTTTGTCGGTCATGTTGGTGGGGATGATTTTGTAGTAGTTACCACACCTGAACGGGCACATACTCTTTGCAGGTATATTTGCGATCATTATAAAGAGGAGAGTACCGCCCTTTATCGTCCAGAGGACGTCAGACGTGGTTCGATTAGCGGTGTTGACCGTAAGGGACGATCCTACCAGTTCCCTCTGATATCCCTCTCAATCGGTGTGGTTAATAACCAGCTATGGCAACTGCGCAGTATGCAGGAAGTAAGTTATGTAGCGGCTGAAGCGAAGAACCACGCCAAGCAATCCACCGATAATGTGTATCACATGCCGCTTCGGCGTGTAACGGCTGGCTACGATACCTCTGCTTATTCTCCCTCACGCTATGTATCGTCTTCCTCCATCCCTCCTACTCTTGCTCAGATTGCGCAGGACCATGCCCATCGCTATACTCTATTCGGTATGACCGAGGAGCCTTTCCTCGAAGAATATGAACAAAAAGTATAGTAAAAACCTTGGCTTTCTTGGAAGGTGGTGAATGTGACGAACCAGGAAGAAAGGCACTTAGCAAGCATCCTGAGCAACGAAGCAGATGAAGCGCAGCGTTTGGCTGTGCGCGAGAATGCAAAGCGGGTCTTGCAGGAAAGCGGCCTTGCAGAAATGCTCAAAACACTCAACAAAAACGCACTCAAAGGTAGAGGCAGTTTTTACGAGTACGACTCTATGATTCTGCTCAAATGGGGTACAAGTATCACTCGCCGTCATATCTGGGTTGAAGTTAACGGGAATACTATCCGCTTCAGGCTCGCTCCTCACCGCAAGTGCGCCATCACAGCGCCACTCTGTGATGGTGAATATCACACGTTTACCAGCGCGATGTGGGCAGACCGGCAACTCTTGCTGAATGAACTACATAAATATTATGCCAGGCCCATAGCTGAGACCTCGTCCGATTAAGCTCACCTATCGTATGCTGCACAGCCTACAAGGGATCAAGTGCAAGTACCCGCACAACGCCCATGCTACTAAGAAAACCGCTGATCGCTTTATAGTTTTCGTCAGCGTAGAAATCCTTGCGGTGCGTCTCACCCGGCCAACTCAGCAAATTCAGGAAGTTTGAACTGTGGATGTTAGCTGAACCCGTTGTAGCATGTTTATTGTTCAATGTTGAAGGATCGTGGATCAATACGCTATCCTCATTTCTGTCTCGTGCCAGAAACGCAAAAGCCAGCGTTGGTTGTGTTGCCTGCCTTCGTAGTCCCTCTATCCAACTTCGTTCTACGCGGTCGGCCTGGTTCTGCCGGACGGTGACTACATGTGCCGCTGCAATCACAGGTTGGGCCGAAGGGCGACTATAGCCCCAGAGGTAGTGCATCAACCATTGCTCAGGAGGTGCCGTCAGTAGCTCACCTGTCGATCCTCTTAGCAGGTTTTCTGGACTATACCGATCCTGCGCCTTGTACCAGGTATCTTCATCTTCCCAGGTGGCAAGCATGAAATAGTACGATTCGGGTTCCCTGCTGTGGTAAAACCGCGCATTCACTAACCCGGGCGCATTTCGCACTGTCTCCGCGATGAAACGCAGGCGTGCTGGGCCATCATCGTCTTTGCCTACCGCCACGTGCGCCAACGTTGCGACCAGTAATTCCATACCTTCCTTTACCCGTTTCTATAGAAATTCTCGTTCCGTAGCATGACATAGCCTTTCATTTTTGTCAACGATGGGCTGAAAACAAATTGATCTGGACAACCCTCTGGATCAGGAACTATACTGTGAGTAACGGGCTTAAGCGCGATGAGCCATTTGAGAACTGTATTGAAAAGAAACAGCGCAACTGAACGAGGAGACATGCCAATGTTCGATCCCGAGGCCATGCACAGCACCGTAGAATGGAAACAGGCCCGGCCCGAAGATGCAGCGGTATGGGTTTCGGTCACTCGACGGAGCGCCGACCAAATGCCTTTAGAAAGCGAAGATTCGCAAATTGGCCGCTACAACGACGAGGATCAAGGACAACAAGCACAACGTTACCTGCTCTGGCGGGACGACACTCCCGTTGGCCGCTTACGCTTCTACGCGCGAGGCGACACTGCCGAGTTAGATGGATTGGTGCTCTTGTCTGAGGGTGGTGGCGGCGTAGCAGCCCAGATAGTGACCGAGGCATTGCTGAGAGCCGCGGCGCTTAGTGTTCGTCACCTCAAAGCAACCTACCCGGCTGCCTATATCGCCTCATTTGCAGCAGCAGGCTTTCAGGAATTGCGCCGTCGTATAGGCATGGTAGCATCAACAAACATTTCGGTACCGCAGATTTCATTACCAAACTCTTTGCATGTCCGGCCAATCAAGGATGACGATAGCGAACAGGTAGGCGCGTTACTGCAACGTGCTTATGCTGGTGGGGCTGATGATCTGCATCCAGACCTGGGAGGCTGGCGCACTGAAGTTCGTGCCATTCGGGAGGGACATTTTGGTCCGTTTCTGCCTGATAGTTGCTTTGTCGCTGAACATGCCCTCGATCGCTTTCATCTGGCAGGAGCGATCTTGGTGCATCTGGAGCGAAATGTGCCACGTATTCGGCATATGGTTGTCGCCCCCTTGTTCCGTCATGTCGGCCTCGGTCAATTATTAGCAGTAAAAGCCATGCAGCGTTTACATGAACTTGGCCATCCAACAGTTATTCTCTACGTAACACTTGGAATTCCTGCCGTAAACCTCTATCACAGGCTGGGTTTCGTCGAGGCTGGCCCGACCTATATCGAAGCGGAACGCATGCTCTCGAGAGAACGGTGATGGCAGATTTTCCTCCAGGTAGGTTTGAATTGATTGCTCACCTGGCACAAGGTTTCTCCTCCGGGTTGGGGAAACCACGCCCCCTAAGGTTCACGCGCAAACGAGCGTAACGCAAAGGTAATCTGCTCTTCTAGCGTCATAGGTCGATCTTGTGGAATCTTGCTTAACGCTGCCTGCGCTTCCGCCGTGGAAAACCCCAATCCCATTAATGCTTCCAGTACCTCTGACTGCATCTTACCGGATGGCGAGAGCACTCCAGTACCTCCCAGAGCCACCAGCGATGGCAGTTTTCCTTTCAGCTCAAGTACTAACTTGGCTGCGAGCTTCTTGCCAACCCCTGGAGTCAGCGCTAAACGTTGTTGATCTTCATCGGCAATCGCCTTATAAAAAGTTTGCGCGTCCATCATCGATAACAACGCTAACGCTATCTTTGGACCAACCCCGCTGATACCGATCAGTTGCTCAAAAGCGTCCCGGTCTTCTTCGCTGGAGAAACCATAAAGGGCCATGCCATCCTCACGCACATAAAAATGCGTGTAGAGGGACACCTCCGAGCCGACATCTCCCAGCCGGCTCAACGTAGTGGTGGGAGCGAAGACACGAAGACCAAAGCCACCGGTACGTATAATGGCGTAACCTGCACGGCGTGCTTCCAGAACGCCCTGAATGCTGGCAATCATGGTTACCTGCTTTACTTCATGATGTAGAGATTTTCATACAGTAACATGTGGTACGAATATTCGCATCATCTTTAGGAAATTTGGATGCGAGTGAGATACGAGGCGGTATGCAAATGGCAAATAGCCACTGCCGCGGCATCCGCGGCGTCATCCGGACGAGGAATTGTTTTGAGATGAAGAAGAATGCGTACCATCTCTCCCACCTGCTCTTTATTGGCCCCACCATAGCCTGTAACGGCCTGCTTGACCTGCTTAGGCGTGTACTCAGCAACTGCAAGTCCTCCATTTGCCAATGCCAGCATTGCCACCCCACGCGCCTGTCCTACCGTTAAGGCTGTGCGCGCATTTTTGGCGAAGAAGAGTTCTTCCATTGCCGCTTCGTTTGGACGATACGTGGAAATAATCTCGCTCAAACATTGATAAATGTGTTGCAGGCGTTGGGGCATCGGCATGCCTGCGGGTGTTGTAATCACATCGCAGGTAACTATACTCAACTCGCTTCCCCGCGCCTCCACTATGGCATAACCGACAATAGCCGTGCCAGGATCTATGCCCAGGGCAACGCGGGGTGAAGTAGACGTGAACGATGGGTCGGCTGGAGTGCCCATCGCTCAACCCTCGTAAGAAGCTGCAAAGGCCTCCGGGAAGTCGGCATTTGTATACACGTTCTGCACATCATCCAGGTCTTCGAGCTTCTCTACCAGGCGCATCACCTGGTGTGACACCTTTTCATCGTTTAACTCGATCCTGGTCTTTGGCAGTAGAGTACTCTCCGCTTTCACCACCTTATACTTTTTTGACTCCAATGCCTGGCGAATTTTTTCAAGGTCCGAGGGATCGGTATAAATAGTGAGAACCTCGTCGCTAGGGTCTACCGGATCAACATCATCTGCACCCAGGTCGATGGCCTCCAGGGTGAGTTCATCTGGATCGTGACCTTTCAGTTCCACCTCGATGATGCCTTTTGCCTCGAAGAGCCAGTCAACGCAGCCGTTTTCACCCAGGTTTCCGCCATTGCGATTAAAGGCGTTGCGCACTTCGGCAACGGTACGGTTTCGGTTCTCCGTCAAGGCCTGCACCAACATTGCGGTGCCACTCGGTCCGTATCCCTCGTAGGTGATCTCTTCAAGTGTCGTCCCTTCTGAGCCTCCTTGTGCACGCTTGATAGTACGCTCGATGTTCTCCATCGGCATGTTGGCATCACGAGCATGTTGGACAGCCATACGCAGCCGGAAGTTTGCATTAGGGTCGCCACTACCGCCTTCGCGTACGGCTACCACAATTTCACGTCCCAGGCGCGTAAAGAGTTGGCCCCTTCTAGCGTCGTTGACTCCTTTGGCACGGCGAATCTGTGCCCATTTTGAATGACCTGACATACCATCGCCCCCTAATTGTTTTTAGGCTGAACAATCACGAAAATATGCACCTTGTATGCTTGTGTGCTGCAAGAGCAAGGCCTGCTCAGGTGTCGGCTTGAGTTGGATGCGTATCGTGCGTATCGCTAGCATATTCATAGATTACATCACTATCGTACAAGAGTCAACAAGAGAAATATAGTCCATCGAACCTCTTGTAATCAACTGCGCTCTGGTATATCCTTGTCGCAGATACGAGCAGATTACAACTCGTTTCCTGAAACGCCGTATTTACTTTTGAAAGCATAGTTCTTTGAAGAAAAACACCTCCAGTTCAGCGGGCAACGCAGGTAGTCCAAAACAAGCGGCGCGTCAAGGTCTGGGTCGCACAGGTGAACGACTTGCGGCAGAAGCGCTCATGAGCAGAGGATATCACATCCTGGAGCGGAATTTTCGCTGTCGTCATGGCGAGATTGACCTCGTGGCTGAGGATGAGCATGATCTCATCTTTGTAGAAGTGAAGGCCCGGCGAGGCACCTCCTATGGCCTTCCCGAGGATGCGCTCACGTTCTATAAACGTAGCAAGCTATTGGAGGTGGCATCCTACTATCTGGATCTTCATGCCTGTTCGGACCGCTCATGGAGAATCGATGTGGTGGCGGTGCAGTTCAGCAGCAGTGGCAAGCTCGAAGAAATACGGATCTATCAGCACGCCGTTACAGATAGTGGATAGAATAAATGAGTAAACAATTATACGCGTACCAAAGATGTGTATGCATATACTGAAACAGGAGGTAGTTCATGGCAGACTTCTTAGAATCCGCAAAAAGTATGGTGAGCGCGGCAGTCAGCCGCACAAGCTGGGAAGCTCAGAAACAATTGCGTGTTCGCAGTAAACAGAGCGAAATCGATCAACTTTTAGAGCAACGCCAGCAGTTACTCGACGAACTTGGACAGATAGCAATGAAACTTTACCAGCAAGGGAAATTATCCGACCAGCAGCTCTCGCGCTTATGTGCCGGCATTCAGGAACTGGATCATGATGTGCAGAACCGTGAAGTGCAGTTGCAGGAGATTAAGAGCGAGGTCTACCCGGCGAGTCAATTTGCTCCTGCCTCGCCTCCTGATTATACACCACCAGCCGCTTCGTCGTCACCTTCAGCGCCTCAGACTGCAAAAGCAGGAGCGCAACCTCAGCTTTGCCCAACCTGTGGATCTACCGTACGCCCAAATGCCCTCTATTGTCGCACTTGTGGCGCAAAATTACGTTGATTGGTGTAGAAAAGTGTTATAATGGTTGGTACCTCTGATGGCTATCGTAACTCGAAGTCAACAGCTTTTTGCGTGGCATAGCAGCTATCATCATAGTGGATAGGTAACCAGCCCGAAGGGTGTTCTATTGATCAAACGTTCGCAGGGAGAAATGACCTTAACCCTCGACAGTATCAGTCACAGCGCGGCCCAGACACAGCGACTTGGTATGCGATTGGGGGAGTTACTGCAAAGTGGTGAACTCATCTTGCTCGAAGGACAACTAGGAACAGGAAAAACAACCTTTACACAGGGACTTGCACAGGGTATGGGTATACATGAGAACATCAATAGCCCCACCTTTATCTTGCTCAAGGAATATGCAGGTCAACCCCTCCCTGTAAAATCACCGGACGCTCTGCCGCGTAAAGGGCCTGCGCTCTATCACTTTGATCTGTATCGACTCGATGATCCCGAAGAGATAGTTGATCTCGGTTTTGAGGACTATTTTTTCAGTAGTGGTGTTTGCGTAGTTGAATGGGCAGAGAAGGGTGGCTCGTTCTGGCCGGCGGAACACCTGAACATCTGCATGAAGATAATGTCTGAGACAAAGCGAGGTCTGTTGTTCATCGCAACCGGGGAGCGTTACTGCGAACTGCTGCGACAATTTCAGAAGAACGCGTATGTTACTACTGGCTCTTGATACATCTACCCGGCAGGCGAGTGTTGCACTCTGCGAGGAGCATACACTGTACGGCGAATATACCTGGCAAATCGGCAGCAACCACAGTGTAGAGTTGCTGCAACGCGTTCAGCGCCTGGTAGCTGAATGTGGTGCTAACATGCAAGCCATTGATGGGATAGCAGTTGCTACAGGGCCAGGCTCATTTAATGGAGTGCGAGTCGCAGTAGCGGCTGCCAAAGCCCTTGCGTTTGCATTACAAAAGCCGCTTGTGGGGGTGAGTACCCTTGAAATCATTGCTGTTGAGCAGCAACAGTGGCGCGGCCCCGTGTGCTCTATCCTGGAAGCTGGACGGTCCGATCTCTATGCCGCTTGCTATGTCTTCGATGAGGTAGACGATCATGGAGTGATTACGTATCATTTGCGGCAACTCAGTGATTACCTTATACTCACACCACAACATCTGGCTAGTTATCTAAGCGAACATCTGGACCAATGGGCTGGAGTACCAGGTGAGCGTCAGCTCTTGCCAATTCTCTTTTGTGGCGAATTGAGCGAAGCAACTTGTCAGGCGCTGTACGGGCAAATGCCGGAAAAAAGCCTTTTTGTCAATACCTTGCAAGCGACACGCCACGCTTCTTCCCTGGCTCTACTTGCCTTTCAACGCTTGTATGAGGGCAGGGTTGACGATCCGATGTTACTTGAACCATTGTATTTACGACGTCCTTCAATTACAACGAGCGCTCGTAAACAGCCACTCCTGGGGCAGAAATCGAACCGGTCGCCGGATTCAAGTCAAACAGAAAGGGAAGAGGGTGCGTTACGTCATTGATCGTATGACAATGTCAGACGTGCCTCGTGTCGTCGAGATAGAACGTCTAGCTTATCCATCAACCTGGCCTCCGAGCGCCTACCGCAAGGAGTTACAGGAAAATCGTTGGGCGCACTACATTGTATTGCGCGATCAAAAGATTGCCGAGGAGCGCATGACCGTCTCTGAGCAAGAGCCGGAGCGGCATCGACGTTTTTTCCCACTCACGCTTTTGCCTGGCCGTTCCTCTTCCCCAGTTTCAACACCCAGCCTGGCCTCAATTATAGGTTTTGCAGGATTGTGGTTGATGGTTGATGAAGCGCATATTACTACGATAGCCATGCATCCGGATTTCCGCCGCCGGGGGTTGGGAGAGTTCTTATTGGTAAGCCTGATTGATATTGCATATACCATCAATGCCAGGTGGGTCACACTTGAAGTTCGTGTCTCCAACTATAATGCACAGAATCTCTACCGTAAGTATGGCTTCCGGGAAGCTGGTATGCGACATCGCTACTATAGTGACAACCAGGAAGATGCTTTGATCATGTGGACAGATGAGATCAAATCTCCCAGCTATAAGCAAAAATTCCAGGAATTGAAATCAACACTCATGCACAAACTTGAAACACAGTAGGTGCCAGATTTATCGATTGGATGGGTACTATGCAGCGGAAAGTGCAGAGGGCACAGCCCCCTCAGGAACGGATACTATGCTCATATTAGGGATCGAAAGCTCATGCGATGAAACAGGAGCTGCAATCGTCAAAGATGGTCGTTATCTGCTCTCAAATGTGGTAGCCTCGCAAGCTGAAATTCATAATCGCTACGGTGGGGTGGTGCCAGAAGTTGCCTCACGCCAGCAGTTGACCACCATCATTCCGGTATTAGAAACAGCACTTGACCAGGCTGCTTGCGGTTGGCAACACATCGACGCTGTTGCTGCCACGTATGGTCCTGGACTCGCTGGATCACTGCTGGTAGGTCTGACTGTCGGCAAAGCCATAGCCCTGGCGCATAATCTCCCGTTTCTTGGCGTGAATCATCTTGAAGCGCATCTGTATGCTAACTGGCTACGTGGGCAGACAGAAGTGACATCACAGGAGATAGATGATGCCGATTGGGAGTATCAAGAAGGTGATCCAATATTCCCTTTGGTTTGCCTGGTCATCTCGGGAGCCCATAGTGAGCTTGTGCTCGTGCGCGGCCATGGACAGTACGAATTATTGGGTCGCACCCGCGATGATGCCGCCGGGGAAGCTTTTGACAAGGTAGCACGCATTTTGGGTCTTAGCTATCCTGGTGGACCAGCTATTCAGCAGGCTGCTCAGCACGCTGAAGAGGAACTACAGCAGCAAGGTAAATCCGCTACACAGGCGCTTAGCGCTTACCGGTTGCCACGCTCCTGGTTACGCGGCACCTATGATTTCAGCTTTAGCGGTCTGAAGACAGCGGTGCTGCACCTTGCTGAGGGTGCGACCAGAGATCAGAATCTGTATCATGCTCGTCTAGCGGACAACACAGGGACAACTGGGAAACAAGTGAGCCAGTACACACGCATGGGAGTAGAGGCAGCACAGAAAGGCGGCGCGAATGTTGAATTACTCGCTGCGAGTTTTCAGGAGGCAGTTGTAGATGTACTGGCAGTCAAGACACGCCTTGCAGCACAGGAGTATCATGTGAAGCAAGTGATTCTCGCGGGCGGTGTAGCCGCAAATGTCAGCCTCCGGACACGCCTGGAGCGCGAACTGCGGCCACTTAATATCCGTCTCAAATATCCATCAATTGAGTTCTGTACCGATAACGCTGCAATGATTGCCAGCGCCGCTTTCTTTCACCTGCTTCGAGGTGAACAACATGGCTTCGACCTGGACGTTGAGCCAGGATTGAGCCTGCCATTTACAAAAAAGTGAGGGTATCGTATGGCAAAACAAAAAGTGTATGCCCTTGGAATTGACCTGGGCGGAACGAAAACCCTGGTTGCGGTTGTGGATGTCACCACCGGTGAGGTGATTGCTTCTGAGCGCAAACCCACACGTGCGGAAAAAGGGCAGAATTATGTCTCTCAGCACATTATAAATCTGTCAACAGCCGCCCTTGAAGCTGCAAAATTGCCAGCTGGGGCCAACATTGTTGCAGTTGGTATGGGAGCGGCCGGGCAAATTGATCGCAAGCGTGGGGTTGTGGTAGATGCACCGAATCTGGGAGTCAAAGATATGCCGGTGGCTGAGATACTCGGCAAGCAATTTGGCAAACCCGTCGCGGTTGGCAATGACGTCGAAGTGGCAGCCCTGGGAGAATACCTGTATGGTGCGGGTCGAGGATATGCTACCTTCGTTTGCCTGTTCGTCGGCACGGGCATTGGCTCTGGCATCATACAGAACGGTCGTTTGTATGCCGGACTGACAGGTACTGCTGGTGAAGTTGGACATATGACGATTCAGGCGGGTGGGCGCATCTGTCCTTGTGGTAGTCGCGGATGTTTAGAGGCCTATGCATCTCGCAC
>WNGJ01009751.1_pt1 | contig 20236 bp, 25 predicted proteins | sample 5400611 | NCBI WGS metagenome assembly WNGJ01 (sample SAMN13153375, study PRJNA577476) | soil metagenome | isolation source: 40 cm soil or saprolite under Garry oak tree replicate 1 | place: USA:California | collected 2016-06-15
ACATTCCCCCGGTCGAGCCAGTCAGACATGTAGTCTATCAGAGGAGTGCCAACGATAGGAAACAAGAGTTTCGGCTTCGAGCAACTGAGAGGCCGAAGCCTCGTCGCAAACCCTCCGGCGAGAATCAATCCTTTCAACGGCTCTTCCAATCTCTCAGTCGAGGATTCACGGTGGAAATGTTGTTATAGCCTTTACCCGAGAACGAGCCGACGAATTCTTGTCGCCCAGTTCTTCCCGGAAGAGACTTGGGCAGAAAGGAGTCGACGCGATTTTCAGCTCGGCCAGAGAGCACCGCCCAGCCAGTCTTCTAGTCGGAGTATTGGGGATTATTACCGGCGTCACATTCTGGATCACCGTACTATTGGACCGTGAATACACAAGATTCTTGGGCCCCTCGGAAACCGATTCCTACCTCACCCTCTCCCTTACATCAATTGGGCTGATCCTAGTGATTATCGGAGCTGGAATCTGCACAATCCCTTCGATCTCTCCCTCTACTGAGAAGAAGGCCTTGGAAGGATACGCGGAGTTGGCAAACCCCTCGAGCGGGACTCTGCCAACACCAGACATGAGGCGGACGCTGTTCGCCTTCATCCAGAGTTCCATCATAGCAGCATTCTATACCGGACTGGTCGAGGAATATCAGTCGAACTTGAGCATGCAGCATTGGGTTCGTCTAGTCTTCCCAACTGCGAAGTATATTCTCAACTGGGAAACCGTTCTCGTCCTGTCGACACTCCTCGGGCTAATAACAATCCAATTCCTTCCAGGAAGACTACTTGCCGAACGAAAGAAGATCATCTGACGAGCCGAACATCGCCTAATCGAGCCTCTGATTACTTACACTCGCCTAGCTCCAGAAAATCGTAACTACAATTTCCAAAACGCGAAAAAAACGGCGACGAAAAAAACCAAGAATTCTTATTTCAAAACGACCCGTCCCGGATCGCGCGCGCCGCGGAGTGATCGTAGCCTAAAAGATGGGTGATACGGAGCACAGCTTTCGCCAACCACCCTTTGTAATAATTCTACCTCGTACCTTCATGAAAGCTTGCCACCACAGTTCTTGCAGAACATCGCCTCAATCGGGTTCGTTGAACCGCACGCCGCACAGACCGTCGAGTCCAGCAGAGTGCCACACTTGATGCAGTGCTTCGCTCCGCTGAGAAGCTGAGCGCCACACTTCCGACACCATCCTGACCCTCGTGTCGTTTCAACTGGCTTGGGTGGTGCAAGGGAACTCGGAGAAAACACATCAGTGAGAATAACCACATCGCCAACAGTTGCTATCTTATCATGGGGCACTTCGAATTCTCTGGACAGGTCACGGTCATCAAGCATGGTCTTGAACTGTTCCTTGTCCACGGACAACAATAGCGACTTGATCTCACCCCCATCAGTTGGAATCGCCTTTCTGACTCTTCCTACAAGGATTCCATGAGAGTCAACAACTTGGAGACCGCTCAGAGCCTCAATTCTCGCATGATTATCCTTGACCTGCGAACTCCCAGTCTGGTTGTCAACATACTTCTCGCACCCGTAACAGTACCATCTTTTTTCATGAGACCTTGTCCGGACGAATGTGAGAGACTGATTGCAGTCTGGGCATCGCGCCTTAGGCTCCTCGTCAAACATGCTGTCCATGCCCAATTTCAACGAGCGGACTGTATCGTCTACAATGATTAGCTGCTCTTCTTAGTTAACACCTTCCCAGCATTATCAGGCACATCGCTAACCAGTCGAAGGCGAGCTCAACCCGCACTCTTCGAAACCAAACCAGGACCTTGATATGTTTGAATCAATTTTCTCCGGGATACCTATCGCTTCGCTCAGGTCTGAGTTCATAGCGAGGCTACCGTATGTACGGAAAAAGGTACAAACGACCGATTGAGCTCCGAAACACGGAGACGTACTGTCCTCCTCATTCTACAGAGCCGCACACAGAATAACGGGAAACAGTGCAATTCGAACGCTGACCTAGGTCGTGGAGGTTAGTGATCCGGCAGTGAAGACCGCGACAGCCTACTCCCCCTGCAACGTAACCGGCTTCTTCCAAATCCATGACAAAGCCTCCAATCCTCTACGAGTTGGCTCCATCGGAGCAAGCGTAGCTCTCGCCAAGGGTGTTAGTACCAAACTGAGTCTCAAGATAGCACGGTCATCGCGCGTCTTTGCAACCTTCAACAGCAGACGATTGCCAAGAGGGTCAGTCTCGGCCCGTGTCGCGACGAGGTACCTCGAGCTTGACGGAAGGCCCTGGAGAGTCAAGGTCACCCACACCAGCCCGTTCGCAGTGGGCAACGGCTATGGAACTAGCGGAGCCGGGGCCCTCAGTTTGTCGGTGGCACTGAACGAAACAATGGGACTGTCACTCTCGAGCATTGAAGCAGCCCAGATCGCGCACACCTCGGAAATAGAATGCAACACAGGGTTGGGAACAGTTGCGTCTGTCTTTATCGGTGGTCTCACACTGAGGACAGAACCGGGAGCTCCCGGGGTAGGAAGAGTCAGCAAAATCGCCGTACCCTCATCACTGAGGCTAGTCACGGCGAGTTTTGGACCAATACCAACCAGATCGATTCTTGGAAGAGCCTCTCTAAAGAGGCATGTTAACGTTTGCGGTAAAGGATTGATCGAGAGGTTCGACAGGCGAAGCCCGCAAAAAAGTTTCATGATACTCTCAAGAGTATTCGCCGAGTGTGTAGGTCTAATGTCTCAACGATTGTCCCGCGTCATCGTCGGACTTGATTCGATGGGCTTCAAATCCAGTATGACGATGCTGGGCGAGTCGGTCTTTTGCTTGGCCCCGAAGGATGTAGTCCCGCTCGTTACGACATTTCTTCGAAGGCACGGCATGAATCCACATGCCTCCCGTATAGCGAGTTCGGGGGCTCACCTGCTATGAAAGTGAGCCCACATCACCCCAGGTTCTTGTCTCTCGTAACTCGAGAGAGGCTTGTGAAGGCCATGCGGGAGGGGATAGTCGTTCCAGAAGGACTGGTCGCTCATGGAAGGGGCGAGGCTTTCGACTATATTCTAGGCGAAGAGACTCTCCCAGCAGCATTAGCTGCTACTTCTGCAGCCGCCGCCTTTCTGATAACGGCAAAGCATCCCGTCGTATCGGTCAACGGGAACACTGCCGCCGTCGCGGGAAGAGAGATTGTTAACCTATCCTCTGCTATCTCTGCACCGATCGAGGTCAACCTCTTCCATAGGACCCATGGGAGAGAACGCCTGATTGAAACCTACCTCAAGCGACTCGGGGCGAAAGACGTTCTGGGCATAGGAAAGTCTGCCAGCAGCTCCGTTCGAGGTATAGCCAGCTCACGAAGACACACAGACCCGAGGGGCATTGGAAAGGCGGATGTGGTCTTGATCCCCCTGGAGGATGGCGATAGGGCAGAAGCTCTTTCAAGGGATGGAAAGAAAGTGATCGCGATAGATCTCAATCCTCTCTCGCGAACCTCTCGTGCAGCTTCGGTCTCAATTGTCGACAACGTTATCAGGGCTATCCCCGCACTGACCGATGCTTCCTACAAAATGAAGAAGATACCTCGCGATCGTCTAGTGCGCTCGGCGTCTGAATTTGATAACCAACGCAATCTAGCGAGGGCAATCCAAGAAATGATTCAATATTTGAGAGGATGGGCGTAGATTTGAGACCATCCAATACTGGCGAGAGACGAAAGGTATCAGTGACGACCTTCAAACGGATGAAAGCAGAAGGCAAGAAGATAGTCATGGTGACATCCTATGACTATCCTACCGCGGCGATCGCAGACGAAGTCGGCGTCGACTCGATACTCGTCGGCGACTCGTATGGAATGGTAGTCCTAGGATACGACAATACGATACCAGTAACTGTCGATGAGCTTCTTCCCGTTTGTCGGGCTGTCAGAAGAGGAGCCACGCACCCCCTCCTCATCGGGGATTTACCCTTCATGAGCTTTCAAGCGTCCACGGCAGAGGCAGTTCGGAACGCTGGACGATTCGTGAAAGAAGGTGGAATGGAAGCTGTTAAAGTAGAAGGTGGCAGAGATGTATCCCCAATCATCAAAGCAATTGCTCGAGCCGGGATTCCCGTTCTCGGACACATAGGAGTTACCCCTCAGACAGCGACCCTTCAAGGAGGATACAGGGTCCAAGGAAAGAGTCCGGCTTCAGCCTCTCAGCTTGTCGACGACGCTGTCTCGCTCGAGAAAGCCGGAGCCTTCGGAATCGTCCTAGAGATGGTTACGGAAGAGGCGGCCCAAGCGATTACAGAAAAAGTTGAGATACCTACAATTGGTATCGGGTCAGGAAGATTCTGCAACGGCCAGGTTCTCGTGATACACGACATCATCGGACTTTACTCGAAGTTCACACCCAAGTTTGCCAAACGCTACGCGGACGTATTCGCCATCATCAAGCAGTCGCTTGAAAAGTATACAGATGAAGTGAGAAGCGGAGATTTTCCTGCAGAACAGAATATATTCAAAATGGAAGACGACCAGAGACTAACTGTCGACTCTCGACAGAAGACTTGACGAATTGCGGATAGCGATCGTGGGAGCTGGCGCTATTGGTTGCTTGTTCGGAATACGTTTGCACAACTCAGGCAATCGGGTTATTCTAGTACATCACAACAATCGAACTATCGCTTCCATCAGAAAGAGGGGAGTGCGTCTAAGAGAATTGTCGGGGACGAACATCCGGGCACACATTGAAGTGAAGCGATCATTATCGAAGATGGATGATGCTGATCTCGTTCTCCTCACAGTCAAGGCGTACGACACGGAAGCGGCCGCTCGATCTCTACCCAAGTCAATTAGGAGCAACATCCCCGTTCTAAGCCTCCAGAATGGGCTGGGAAACATTGAGACTCTACGCCGATACCTGCCGGCAGAAGCACTTCTCGCAGGAACGACAACCGAAGCTGCTCTTCAGACAGGGCCTGGGCAGGTCACTCACACCGGAAAAGGCATGACATGGATTGGAGAACTGGGGAGAGAAACTTCGAAACACTGCGGAGTAATCAAAAACGCTTTTCGTAAGGCCGGATTCAGAACCCAGGCGAGCAGGAATATCGAAGGTGTAGTTTGGTCAAAGGCGATCGTGAACTCCGCGATTAACCCTATAACCGCACTCGCCCGAGTTCCTAATGGAGAGCTGTTAAGAATCCCGCATCTACGCACAATCTCCAACGAGACGGTCAGCGAGGGGAGTGCCGTAGCCAGGGCCCATGGCGTCTCCCTCAGCCCGGACCCGAGCTCTATGCTTCCTCAGGTTCTCGCATCCACTAAGAAGAACAGGTCTTCAATGCTCCAAGACATAGAAGCTGGAAAGAGAACGGAGATTCGACAATTGAATGGATGGATTGATTCACTGGCTAGGAAGCTCGGGGTTGACGCTCCCTACAATCGTATGCTTACGGAGCTGGTGCTCGGCTTAGAACAATATCAGAGTCAGTAGCAGTTACCATTTTGTTTAGTACAGCCTCCGGGAGTCAAACTGGATCTTTCCACTTAGGAGGTGGATAGAGGAAGCCCTCTACAGTCGACCTTCCCCTTCACTCTACGAATAAAGTTTGGACAAGCAAAGCATTGGACAAACGAGACAGTCTTGTTCAGAACCGGACAAGCAACAGCCTCCTTCTTCATCCTGGCTATCTGCTTCCCGCCAGCGACACCCTTCAGTTCATCAACGTACTGTTTTGCAGTTGGCGGCGGCTTTTCCGGTGAAAAGATCTCGACGACAAACTTTGCAGGTGGCGGGTCGTCGGTCATACAGTCTCAAGGCCTAATCGGTCCCACCGCTTAATTATCCTTTGTTACCAAATGCGTCGGAAAGTATTCGTCCAGGATCGTTACGTTGCGATTTGTGTCTTCTGGCTAGACGATAAGACATACCATTGCATCCTTTGTCAGATCTTCTACAATTTATTCATCAGACAAAGACCCAATCGTACTTTGCGACAAATGCCGCACCCGCTTTCAAGATCGCGAATAAGTGTCGCTCAGAAGAAAATCAAAATATCCTCGTCGAAAATCAACCTATGCCAGACTAGCGCGTTCGGACCTACCGAGGACTCCGCATTCATTCCATGCACAATATGGAATCCTTATACTCAATCCCCTGAGGCTTGACCCGAGAATCTCGTTGCGCAGACTACAGAACAGTGTCCGAACGGCGGTCGTCCTCTCGGGCGGGGAAGGAATACGACTGTTGCCGATCACCAAGGACGTTCCTAAGGGGCTCGTCAAGGTTGGAGGCAAGCCTCTCCTGCAATGGGTTATTGAATGGCTGAGGGAGAACGGGGTCACTAGTATAGTAATCGGCGTCGCCTATCTGAAGGACCACATAATCAGCTATTTTGGCAATGGTGACAGGTTCGGTGTTGAAATCAAGTATAGCATTCATACGGTGCAAGGAGGGACAGGGGAGGGTTTCAGCCTGGCGATCGACCGATACGTCCGTGACGACACTTTCTTCGCCCTTAACGGTGACCAGATAACCGATCTAAGGCTGGGTTCCTTGCTTGGAAAGCACATCGAGAAGAGTGCAATTGCCACGATCGCTGTGGTTCACCCTCGACTACCTTTCGGACTTGTGAAGGTTGATCGCCACGACAATTGCCTAGGATTTCTCGAGAAGCCTATACTCAAGGAACGATTCATCTCAACTGGCGTATATGTCTTTGATAGGAGGATTACCAAGTACCTGCCTCGTCGGGGCGATATTGAAAGAGTAACCTTTCCAAGGCTTTCCCGCTTTCACAAACTGGGGGTCTATCGCCACTCGGGCTCATTCATTACAGTCAACTCATTAAGAGAGCTCGAAGAGGCAGAGCAGCAACTGAAGGGGAACCACTTGAATTGAACGTGCTTGTAACTGGCATAACCGGCTTCATAGGATCGCAGCTTGCTTCAAAGCTGGTCGATCAGGGAGATAATGTGTACGGACTCGTAAGACATTCCTCCGAGAGAGAGCTGAAGAGGCTGGCGAGCATCGTCTCGAGTGTTCATCTCATCGAAGGTGACCTAGTGACGTACCACTCGGTCCTCTCGGCAGTTGAAGCATCCGACCCGAACATAGTCTTCCACCTCGGAGCACTCACACCAGTACGACTATCATTCGACGATCCCTACCCGTACATCGGAATCAATTTCGACGGGACCGTAAACCTCGTGCATTCAATCCTGAAACAATCCCCAAACACAAGGCTCATAGCTGCTTCCACAGCGGAGGTCTACGGCTGGCAACCGAGTGACCAACCTATCTCCGAAGATGCGATGCTCAAGCCGGCATCGCCCTACGCAGTGACAAAGGCGGCCGCAGATCAGTATATTCAGATGGCCAACAGAATCTATCATCTGAGGGGAACGATCATGCGTCCTATCAATAGCTACGGACGGACTTGGGAGAGTGGCTTCTACGCAGAGTATCTCATATCCAAGATGTTGAAGCGAGAAACTTGCTATGTGGGCGCGCCAGATTCGGTACGGGACTACATGTACGTAGAAGACCACGTCGAAGCATATTTGGATGTGGCAAGGACCGAAAAAGCTGTCGGAGGAGTCTACAACGTATCCCCTGGAAACCCGATCACAAACGCTGAACTGGCCAAGCGACTGTCTTCAATAGTCGGATTCAAGGGAAGCGTCGTCTTTGGGTCATACCCTCCGGGTTATCCTCAGCGGCCCCAGAGCCAAGACCCTGCATATCTCGTCCTCGACAATACAGCGATCAAGAGAGAGGTGAGCTGGAGGCCCAAGTTTACTCTGGACGAGGGTCTGAAGAGGGCTGTCGAGCTGTGGAGTTCGAGGTCTCAGTGATGATTGACTTGGCAGCTAATCTGGCTGCACTGCGTTTTCGTGTTCCTCTTCTATCGCCAGGAACCCTGAGTAGCCGCATTTCTCGCACAGATACCTTGTTGGAAGGATCCATCCCTCTAGGGGGGCTCGTGAACGCTTCACACTTGCCCCGCAGTTCGGGCACGACGGTGGTCCGTGCGCTCCCCGTCGGATGGATCGAAATACGTCTAGTAGCGCCGACAACGAAACTAGCCTAGTGAAGCTCTATGCTTGCTTCGGGAAATCCGTAGCCGACTAGGACTTTCTTTACCTTATCGCGATGATCCCCCTGCAGAATGATAGAGTTGTTCTTCGATGTTCCTCCGCACGCACAATAAGTCTTGAGCTTGGTCGCAAGGTCAGAAAGATTGACGCTCTTACCGTCAATTCCTTCGACAATAGTCGCGGGTTTCCCCCATTTACGCATCTCCATACGGACCTTTACCGTCTGCTGCTCCATGCTGATTGTTCCGCAGACGCAAAGATCCTTCGGCAGACCGCAGGTCGAGCAAACGTCGGCCATTCTAGAAGCCTAAGACTCCCTTCGATTCGTCCACGAACCTCGTAGGGTCTCCCAGTTATTTAAGCGTGCCCTCAATTATTCGCTAGACTCCAATAGTCAGAAAGAACATGAACCAGAATAGCCATGTGCACATAAGGACCATGAGAACGGTCGGCTTCTCTTCCATCCCGTCGCCATTACTGAAGAGGCTCTAGTTGAGATAAAATCGGATTTGTAACCCTGGAGGAAGGAATCCTAGTACTACGCTCTTACTCTCAAGAGGCGGGTCATGGGGAATCCACGGAGTACTAGGGATTGCTGGAGGCTTCCAGGGTAGGCGTTTGATAGGGGCAACCGTCGAGTCCAATGTATAGCGATAAATATTCATCACTAGCCATGTTTATCCGTCTGAGTGGGAGAATGAGCGAGCGCATCTCCGTTTCAATCGAGCTGGAGTTCTTCAACAAGTACCTGTTCAATGCTCTGAAAAGAAGCTTATCCAATGCGACTCCTAAGAAGAAGCTTGACATTATCTACTACTATTCACGCGATCCCCGCGTCAGGTTTTCTATCTCGCTGAATGGTTTTAGCAGTGGTAGTTCCGCACCCCACCCCCAGTGGAGCACGGTCTTCAACAACATACAGAGCATGAGGCAATACCTCAGGTGACTGTGTGACCTTCAAGCTGATAGCCCGAGCGAGTCTTTCAGGCCCTTGTATCGATTCCGCACTGTGACTTCGGTTACATTGGCAATCTCGGCAATCTCCTTCTGAGTCTTCTTCTCATTTTCGAGGACGCAGGCGACGTAGAGCGCGGCCGCCGCCAGGCCCATAGGGTCCTTGCCCGCGACCACTCCCTTCCTCCTGGCATCTTTGAGGACTCTTATCGCAGACTGTTGAGTCTGCATTGAAATCTCAGCGCGGCTAGCGATCTTAGAAATGCATCTTATCGGATCTTCGACAGGCATCGACATTTCAAGCTCGCGAAGAAGCAGCCTATAGCATCTCGCAACGTCCTTCTTCTTTATTCTACTGGCCCCGGCCACCTCCTTTAAGGTGCGAGGCGTCTCCGCTGATCTACAAGCTGCATAAAGCGATGCTGCGGCAATCGCCGCGATCGAGCGTCCTCTGACAAGCCCGCTGTCCAGAGCTTTCCGGTAAACTACCGCTGAATTCTCCTTAACGTTTGCTGGCACATGAAGTTTGTCTGTAAGCCGGTCGAGCTCCGCCATTGCTTGAGCGAGGTTACGATCGGATGATGAGTGTACGCGCGTTCGAATTTGCCATTTACGGAGCCGAAGCATCTCCATCCTCGTCTCCATAGGGAGCTGCCGCCCGTATGCGTCCCGATTGACCCTATCAATTACGGTCGACAGCCCTTTGTCATGGATTGAAAATGAGGTTGGAATACCGACCCGGCCCCGCTCGTCCTTCTCCTCCTTTGTGAAAGCGCGCCACTCTGGGCCCCGGCTCATCAAATTTTGCGAGAGCACAAGTCCGCAGTCCTGACAGATTGTCTCCCCTTGATCGAAGTCCTCTATCAGGTTGACGCTGCTACACTCAGGGCAAACATGGACCCTTGGCGGTTTTCCGCTGGGCACTGTCGGAGTTGTCGTTGTCTCCCCCTCATCCTTCCCTTCTGAGTCTCTAGTCAAATGGTTCCTCAGGTTTACCGAGGCATCGTGAAGGCTCAGTTCGAGGAAAGCAAGAGCGAGGAGTCCAGAGCATATATAAGTCTTTCGACAAGTATATAGGGAAGGTCAGTTTCAGCCTCGAAACCTCTTATGAACAGGGATGGTGGCTGGCCCACCGTAGCCCGGTGGTGTAGTGGTCTAGCATAGCACGGACGTTACGGGCCAGACATCTCAAGCGTCCCTAGTAGGCTCTGGATCCCGCGACCATCCAGGTTCCAATCCAGCCCGGTTCTCTTCAACCGTGATTAAGTTAGCCTTCGCCGTCATCCAATAAATAGCAGAGATCGTTCATAAGCGTTTGGGGGTTTCCACAGGCCAAAATTCTAGCTGAGTTGGTCGGTTTGCGTGTTTCGAAATTCGCGCACAGAACCATCGCTGTGGGTGGAACCTTTGACATCTTGCACGTTGGACATGAACATCTTCTAGGCCGCGCGTTTGAGTTGGGAGAAACAGTATTCATTGGTGTTACCGGAGATAAACTCGTTCCAAAACTTCACAAGACTCATGACGTGCGGGCGCTTCCCGCAAGAAAGCGGGATCTTCGAAAGTTCCTCCGATCGCGGCGTTGGTTGAGGCGCGCGAGGATAATTGAGTTGAAGGACCCACTCGGCCCCGCGGCCGAGAGGAGGGACCTTGAAGCCTTGGTTGTCAGCGAGGACACGCGTTCCAACGGTATAAGAGCGAATGCGCTCAGGAGGCGTCGAGGCTTGCCGCCGCTTCGACTGTACACTGTAAGGCTGGTCAAGTCCAGAGACGGGAAACCGGTTTCGGTAACTCGGATACGACTTGGTAAGATAGATTCGCGCGGGAGATTGTCGGGCGCGCTCGGCTGCGCAGCCAACGAGGAGAAATGAATACATCTCATAATGATTAGTGTGTCTGCGGTTTCAGACCGCTCTCAGATGAATAGACCTCGACCATTTGTTCGAGTTCACGAAGAAAACCGCCGCTGAGGTGCCATCTCGAGTCCTTCTTTTCGATAAATCCTGCTCCGACAAGACCATGGATCATATTGTAGAATTGGCCGACGCTCATACTTCGCTTTGAAATCCAGTCTTTCCATGCCTGAATTGGCAGGCCCATCGGCTCAGACCTCTTGACTTCGTGCCAGAAATTCTGAGCCTCGCTCGCCAGGAAGTCGCTTTTCCAGAACACTCGCCGGAACAACTCTTCAGGGCTGCTGGGAAGGTTCCCGGCTTTGAAAAGGATCGTCGTCTTCTGTTTTGGAGGTCCGCGGACAGCTCTACGCGGCATCAGCAGGTCACATTTTCGGCGCAGAGGCAGGCCATGTTTAATACTTATGGCGCTCCCGACGTAGACGGTTAGGTGGGCTGCCGGCCAGAGTGCGGGACGTCTTTACGTAAGTAAAGAGATCACAATATGCCGCGCAAACTCGAGCTCAAAATGCGGTCGTATTCTCCTATCCTGAAGCCAGCTCCTCCATGATCCTAGAAAGTCTCTCGGTCGAAGATTGGCCAACGTAGAGGTTCGTTGTGGTAATGTTCTTGTGACGCATAAGATCACGTATCGTAAACGCGTCGAGGCCTTTGTCTTTGGCATCGGTCGCGAAGAATGCTCTAAGACGGTGGGGTCCAACTCTCGGCCAATCGTCTATTCCCGCATTTTTGGCATATCTTTTCACGATTTGTTCGGCTCTGACAGCCGAGATTGGGAACAGTTTATCTTCGTGATGTTCTTGGAAATGTGCTACCAAAGTCTGAGTGACGTAGCGGCGGAGCCCCCTGATCACTTCTCCTGGGATTACGACGAGCCGATCTTGAACGATTCCTTTGGCATACCCCTTTCCCTTCACCCAGACTCCATCGTCTCTAATGTCTTCGATTCTGATACCTGGTAACCCCCGCCACCCAACTATTTCCCCACAGCGTAGCCCATAACGCATCAGAAGTAGCAGAAGGTAATCTCTCTCACTATCATGCTTGGCCAGATTCAGCATGGTGTGAACTTGCTCGCCAGTAAGCCAGACCTTTCGTTTTTTTGGGGCCAATCGTGCGACCACTTACTGGCTAAGGGTAAAAAATGATCATTTAGCGTTTGCTTTCTGGTATAGAAAGCAAACTTTCCATGATTATTCGTGATGTGCCGTGTATGACTGCCGAGGATTTGCTCTAGAAATCCGTCACGAAAGAAATTCTTGCTTCGTAGGAATTAAGCGCTCCAATTTTTTGGAGAGATACGAAGACTCCAATATTTTGGACGTCGATCTCCATCTCTAGGTCGTGTATCTCGATTCTTTCCTTGGCCCCGGCTGCTGTGCTGCCCCCTCAGTCGGGACGCCCATGGGTGGAAGTGGTGGTGGGATTCCGAGACTTCTGGAGATGATAATCGCGTCAGCCATTGCTATACTGGAGACGGCTTGGATTACCGTCGCTGGGGGTGGTCTGTTCCTCTTGCTCTCGTCTATCATCTGGCTGACTTCTGCGCGGTCGCCGGCTATCTGGGCCTTTCCTTTGATGCTTAGTTGCGCGATCGATGGGATGTAACTTACTGTGAATACGAAAGGCGCTTCGGCGGTTGATTCGTTCTTCTGGTCTAGTCCGACGATGTTTATGTTCACTGCGATCTGGACCTGACTGGGCAACGGGTTGTCCGCGGCCCAGTAGCGTTCTCCGCTGATGTTTGTTACCTGAATCGTTACTCTAAGCAACCTGTTATCGTCCTATCAAATGTTCCGAGCATAATATCACTTCTGGCGTTGCTCATTGGCGATCTCGGTGCGCCTCTCAGGTTTTCGAACTCTCTGGACAATCAGCCTTCTTCCATCAACCTTGACCATCAGAAGGTCGCCTTCTTTGAATGGAAAGACGGAGTCGTCCGTCAGCTTGGTGGGCAGATAGATCCTGGGTGATCGATAGACCGCCTCTCCGCTCTTGGCTGTCTTCTTGGCGACGGCGAAGCTAGTGACTATCTTCTTGACCATGTAGGGAATTGCCCCAGCACGTTTCTGGCATGGAGAACGTATTTGTGCGTTTACGTAAGTAAAGGTTTTAGAATTTGCGCGCGTTTTGCGGTACCGAATCACTTGGAGTCACTTGTCAAATTGTGGCAGTATGTAGCGCAGTTGAAGGCTGAGGAAAGGAGGGGCTGGAAGAGGTTGGGGTTGACGAGGATCGAGTCCGTTGCAGACCACTCCTTCGGTCTAGCGATGCTGGCCTGGTTGGAAGCGGAGCGGAGGAAGTACGACGTTGGGATGGTTCTCAAGCTTGCTCTGATTCATGATCTGGAAGAAGCGATAACGGGAGATCTTACTCCTGCGGACAAGAGGATCCTAGGAGCCCCTGAGGTACACGGCGCGAGAAGGAGAGCTATGGACGAGCTGATCAAGAATCTGCCTAGTAATCTTCGAGGCTCGTACCGTAGACTGTGGACGGATCTCAGGCTGTTACGCACAAAGGAGGCGTTGCTGGTGCACGAATTGGATAAGCTCGAGATGGCATTTCAAGCAGCTAGAATTGGAAGGAGGGTTGGAAGAACTAGGGTGCAGAGCTTTTTTCAATTCGCTGCTAGGGAGATAAAGGATCCCGAGCTGAGCCGGGTGTTGAATCAGATCGCAAGCTAGGCTGATGGGGCGACCGCGACTCGTTGTTTCGCAGCCTTTAGCAGATCGTCTTTGTGGAATACTGTCTTGAAATCGCGCGTGAGGATTCCGACATAGTCGGAGATCTCTTCTTCGCTCATGAACTGGAACATATAGTTCCCGTTGTAGGGCGAGGCTTCGCCTTCTCTCTTCACGAACTCGATATGCATCAACGGGTCGCCTCGTCTGATGGTGATGGGCTGTCTCTCGTTGCTTAGGTTTACGAGTTCTAAGGCGAGTCTTCCGACGTAGCCGCTGTGCACTTTTGCCGCGTTGAGGAAGGAGAGTCCCATCCGGCCGTATTTGCTCTTGGCGGTTAGGTGGGCGACATAGTTGGGGGGGGTGAAGACGACTTCGTGGGAGATGAGGTTCTGGTGTTCGAGATAGTGGAGCGTTCGCTCGTCCTTGACCGTGAGTATGTAGCCGTCGCCGTCTAAGAGGCTGTAGTCGAAGGGGTGGATGCAGTTGTAGCTCTTGATGAGTTCCGTGAGCTGGTTCTTGCCTATGATGCACATGTTCCCCGTCGGTTCTATCGGGGAGAATTTGATGGTTTCGGTCGCGGCTTCTAGGCCACGTCTCAAGCTGTCGTTGCGCTGACTAGGATGAAGGATAGGGAGGGCGTGTCCGCGAAGAGCGTCGCGTAGTCAAAAGCGACTATGAGAAGGAGATCGCCGTTCCCGTTGGGTGCGACAAGCATTGTCATGTTCGCGTCGAGCGCGGTGGGCGCAGCGACTGGCTGAATTTGCCCGCTGATCAAGACGGTCGAGTTGGAGAATATGATTTTCATGCTGTCGTAACGGCCTGAAGGGACTGATGCGGAGGTTATGGTCTGGGGAGTCGACTGGCTTGTTGGGGATAGCAGGTCGATGACGGGAAAGGACTGGGAGATTGTTGTCCAGTTGAGAAAGCCTTCGCGGTGGAGTTGGATGCTTGAGATGCTGATGTAGAGGTGGCTAATGTTGCTGGGGGATATGAGCGCTGATAACCTCACGGTAGCTGTGCCTTGGGTCGTGGCTGGAGCATAGGCGATTACGAATATGATGATGAGCAAGGCGATGAAGGGGGCCCGCCTCCAGGCCGGTAAAGAGTACATCGAGCGGGGAGCCGAGACTCGAAACGGGTATTTTAACCATCAGAACCGGAGATTGGGATACAAGACGAGCGTTTCGAACGATACTTCTTCAACAGAAAGTCTCACGAAAGACACTTTTGCGTCGCGGGAATTTTTTGTTTCTAAATTCTGGAGACATCCTCCGCCATCTGAAACAGAATTGGGCGACATTATTGGTTTGTCGCGCAGAACGGTTTGAAGGGCGTTTTTCAGTAAGTGCTGGTGAGAGCCCTTCAAACGTGAATAAGGTGCTCTGTGGGACGCCCCTCCCGGATCGTTGACCGGGCTTATTCTGAACGATTTGTCTGCGACAACTCCTCTCCTGGGTCCATAGCGCGCGGATGACGACTTCCATAATCGAGGACGTGGCGGATAAGTACCGAAAATTGGAGCCGCCCTCTCTGACCAACGCTCTATAACATAGACTGAGTAGCGAGCGCGAGTCTGAAGGTCCTGATCAGAATGCTCTACTCGCGCCTAGTCGATGCATATGAGAGTATTAGCAAAACCACCAAGCGACTGGAAATCACAAGCCTTCTCGTCGGTCTGCTAAGACAGACGCCCCCGACCGTTATCGATAAGGTTGTCTACCTCACGCAAGGAAAGCTCTACCCGGACTATCTTGGAATCGAGGTCGGAATCGCGGAGAAACTGGCGATCAAGTGCATAAGCGCAGTAGCCGGAACAACCGAGCAGAAGGTTACCGCCGAATACAAGGCCAAAGGAGATCTAGGAACTGCTGTCGAAGAACTCCTCGACAAGAAGACGCAAGCTGCACTCCAGAAAGAACCTCTCACAGTGGAGGACGTCTACACTGGGCTGGACCGGATAGCCCGGTCGGCCGGATCAGGCTCCGTAGAGTCGAAGATTCGACAGCTGACAGGAATGCTCGGCAAGGCCTCCCCGATCGAGGCCAAATATTTGATCAGAACTGCCCTAGGGCGTCTACGTCTAGGCGTGGCGGACATGACCATACTCGATGCTCTCTCACAGGCTTTCGCAAGCGGGAAAGCCTCGCGAACGGTTCTCGAGCAGGCTTACAATCGGTCATCAGACCTGGGACTCCTGTCAAAAAGGTTGGCTGCTGGAGGCATCCAAGAGATCGAGTCTTTCAAGATAACAGTAGGGATTCCAGTTCGCCCGATGTTGGCTGAACGACTCCCCGATGCGAAGGAGATTCTTGAAAAGATGGACGGGATTGCAGCCGCCGAGTACAAGTACGATGGCTTGAGAATTCAAGCGCATCTCTCCCCAAACGGCATCACTATGTTTTCACGGAGACTGGAGAATATCACCGAGCAGTTCCCGGACGTCCAGAAACTGCTGAAGCAGGGAGCAGGGCTGGGGGAGATCGTTCTTGAGGGCGAGACGGTGCCGGTCGATAGCGCGACAGGAGACCTGCTTCCCTTCCAGCTAGTATCACAGCGGAGAGGTCGCAAGTACGAGCTTGAGAAGACGATCGAAGAGATTCCCGTTGCATTCTTTGCCTTTGACCTTCTATTCGCCAATGGAACTGACTACACTGGCCAACCATATCCCAAACGTCGTGGAGCCCTGGAGAAATTGGTCAGATCTCAAGGCCGCCTGAGCCTCTCCCGCCAGATGATAGTGAAAAGCGCTGAACAGTTGGATGATTTCATGCAGCAGGCTATCGCAGATGGCTGCGAGGGTTTGATGATCAAGAGCGTCGGCCCAGATTCGATCTACAAGGCTGGTTCGAGAGGATGGGCCTGGATCAAGTACAAGAGGGAATACAAGTCAGAGATGCAAGACACCGTTGACCTCGCGGTAGTAGGTGCGTTCGCCGGGAGAGGAAGAAGAGGAGGAGCCTATGGCGCGCTTCTTCTCGCTGCTTATGACGAGAAGGAGGACATGTTCAGGACAACCTGCAAATGCGGCTCAGGATTCACCGACGAAGATCTAGCGAAGCTCCCGGAACTATTGGACAAGTACAAAGTGGACCACAAGCACGCTAGGGTCGACTCTAAGATTGAGGCGGACGCTTGGTTCGCGCCCGCAATAGTAATAGAAGTCATCGGGGCGGAGATCACGTTGAGTCCAATTCACACTTGCGGGATGAACTCAATTCGACCCGGGGCGGGCCTGGCAATAAGATTCCCACGATTCACCGGGAGATACAGAACCGAAAAGGCTCCCGAAGACGCAACCACCACCATCGAGATCATTGAAATGTACAATAATCAATTGAAGAAAATCGAGTCCAAACCGATGGAAGCAGTCTAGGGACCGTAGTCCCTCAACAGGTCTGAAGTGCGCTCATTATCCGCTTGTGGGTCGCCTCCACGCTCTCAATCCCTGTATTCAACAATAGACACTTCACTCTGAATCGGGAGATCATTGTTCGAAAGAACTCTTCTTGACGAGCGTGGTCTAGGTGGAGCAGGTACGGATTGTACCAGGGCTCATACCCCATGTGCCCCCACATCTCCTTGGGTCCTGCTCCGGGACGAATCATATACTCGCCCCTTCGAAGTACCTGAATTGCATCGTCAGCGTCGAGTTTGACTTCTGGTGGGCTCGTGTCATCGCGGCGCAACAATACAAGGAGTCGAATTCTCGCTTCGTCAGCCACCTTGTCGATCCCGAACAGTTCCTCTCGTGGGACGAGGGCTCGGCTGTTTCCGAAAGCATAGTAGCACCATTCGAACCCGTCGTCAAAGACACAATTCCGCCCGGTGAGTTTGCAGCCTGTGGGACCCTGAGTGAACTCGCATTTCGACTTGCTCGTGACGACATTCTCGCATTTGCTCTCGTCGAAGATCTTCCGCAGCCAGTCCTTGTTGAGCTGGCTCTCCGTTCGCATGTAGAGACTCTTCTCAGGCTGCCTTCCCACAAGATGCCCTCTTCTCCGGCCTTCCCGGTGGTCGATGTAGACCCAGTCGTCACCAACTATCCTACCGCCCGGGACCTCCATTAGCTTGAACGCCTGAGTTGTCTTCCCCGTGCCCGTTGGCGCGACGATGATGACTCCCTTGCCGTCAACGTCAACGCAGGCACCGTGGATCGAGTGCGTGTTCCTAGACGTCTCGAGGACCGCCGCGGCCATTCCCAGGGCCCAGCTCTTGCACTGCCCGTAGTATTCTGTGTGAAGAGGGATTCGTGGGTCTCCGGACAATAGAACGCGGATGGTTCAGAGTCTTGGACACCGAACGCTGAGATGATCCTCGCATCTGTAGTGGAGTTCGCCTTGGCCTCATTCCAGTTGAGCCTCCAGAAATCATACTGGTGCTGGCTGTTGCCCCAGAACTCAACGACGACACCGTTCAAATTGGCCTTAGCGTTGAATGACGAGGACGAGTTGAGTTTCTTCTCTGCCCTATGTTTGAGTTCGTCGAACCTTGACCTAGGAACGTTCTTGTCGCTCTTGACACGAGTAGTCGAGGCGGTTACGTAGTTATCCAGCATTATTCTTGAAGGCCTCGAACCGAGAGGGCAGCAACTGCCTCGAATATGACCTTTGCACAAACCGCCGCCGTCTGGCCAGAATCGAGCTCGGGCGAAACTTCCACCGCGTCGAGGCCTATGATGTTCCGGCCCATCGATCCCTGGACAAGGGTGAGTAATTCGTCAGTCGAAAGCCCGTCAGGTTCCGGGTTTCCTACGCCAGGCGCGTATGCAGGGTCTAACGCATCAATGTCGACGGTGACGTACGCGTGGGGGGACTTGGCGAGAAAGCTTCTGATTCTCTGAGCAGTCTTCTCGACTGAACTTCTTCTGAGATCCAGCGGAGTGATGACCTCCACTCCGGACTTTTTGCAATAGTCCAGCTCTGGCTTTGAGAAAGCGCGAATGCCCACTTCCATGACGTGTCCGGGGCCGATGCGTTCTGCAACTCTTCGCATGAAAGTTGCATGCATGATCTTCTCACCAAGATACTCGTCTCTAAGATCAAGATGAGCGTCAAAGCTGACGACGCCAAGGTCCAAGGGCAGGGCATCAATCGCAGCTTTCGTTATAGTGTGCTCTCCTCCAACCATAATCGGAATCTTGTCAGCGGCTACAAGCTCAGACCAGACGGAAGTCACTCTTTTCAAAGTCTCTTGGCTGTCCTCCACAGTATCTACGTCCCCCATATCGTGTACGGGAACTTTCTCCAGATCAACGTTTGATCGGATACTGTACAGTTCAAGGTTCGCTGACACGTCCCGAATGGCACCTGGGCCGAAACGCGATCCGGCCTTGTACGTGCTACTCCTATCGTAGGGCACTCCGAAGAAAACGTAACGTGAATTTTCGAACGAGCTGGAGACTCCCGTGAACTCTGGACGAGGAGAGAGGTACAGCTTGGCCTTGCTCAAGTTCTTTCAAGGCTACGGCCGCAATGAATGTAAGGCTTGCTTCCAACAGGCAGACCATGACGAAATTTTGCTCTCAAGTCATGGGTTATGAGACAGGTCAAGCAGTTCCATCATGATGAAATAAGAGATCGGCTACAGAGGCGTTGCCCAGACTATTTCTGACTCTTCCACATTTCTCTTACGACTGTATTGGCAAGATAATCGTCGATCTCCGAATGTTCTGGACGGACCCCGCGTTTGCAGTTCTCGCAGAAGACATCCCTGGCGTCGTTAGTATAGCCGCAATTATCACATTTCCAGAAACTCGCATTCTTGGTCATTAGCCGAATAGCCCAGCCATCAGAAGGTCGTGTGATTCCTGGGAAGAATACGCTTTTGTAACCAACGGAGGAACGGCGGGGAATGTTGAGTTTGCTTCTACACGACGTCAAGACTCACGGGCAAATATCCGAGGATACAAGGCTTGCCAGAGTGGACTTTCTGGGGCCCAAGGCTTTGGGCTACTGGGTCGTCTGGTTTTGACAAAGGCCGACTAATTGTTCACAATAGTCCTTGCCTGTAGAGAGCTGTCGCAGAGTTCTTTGATTGGTAAAGGTTAGGGAGCTGAGCCGCAGTCCCCTCAGAATTTCTGGCTCAGCGCATTTTTCCCGCCCGCATTTTGGGCACGCCCTTCTAACGAAGGGCTTATTTTGGGAGGCCTTAGCGGGTCGCTCTAGGTTGGAACATGTCCAAGCAGGAGACGAAGCCAGATACCAAGGCTACAGAGGCTATGCGGCCTGTGGGGCTCTCGATCTCAGCCTTCTTCTATGCTGCCTCAGGTGCATACTATCTCGTCTATCCCATAGCAGCGAGCGACCCCCGCATCTGGCCCCTCTACGTCATAGGCGCATTTTCATTGCTTGGAAGCCTTGGGGTCCTCAAGATGACAAGATGGGGTCTCTGGCTTGGCTTAGGGCTCTTTATTCCCCAAATAATCGTTCCTATCTACGCAATCAACTTTGTACTGCCCTATGCTAGCGTGACCCAACAGCCGATCTACGTCGCGTTTATCGCGTCACTAGCGGTCTTGACGTTTTTCGCGTCTTTGACCTTCTTACTGATCCTCGATAAGCGGCGCACTTTCAAGTAAACCCCCAGAAGCGGACGAAGAGATCCGAATCGGCTTACTCATGCTGTTGAG